>Ga0134121_10003994_pt1 | contig 12116 bp, 16 predicted proteins | sample KB301_FD_96463 | JGI IMG/M metagenome (GOLD analysis project Ga0134121, IMG submission 96463) | Terrestrial soil microbial communities without Nitrogen fertilizer from Kellogg Biological Station, Michigan, USA - KB3-0-1 | ecosystem: Environmental > Terrestrial > Soil > Unclassified ...
TGCTGTCGTGGGATTCGTTCATACTTACGGCATGCCTCAACGCGCAAGCAAGAACGCAATAATAAAGAATCCCGCTCTGATAGCCAGAGCTTCGAAAGGGGAAAAAGCGCGAGCGACCAAGTTGATAGCAAAGGACCGGAGCCTGATAGCCAAATGCGCTGCCCAAGCAAGATAGCACCTAGTCATGACTGACAATCAGCCGACTCGGCGAGGCATCATGACGGTGGTGGTCAGTCAAATTCCTCAATATTCTTGCGAGCCGAAATATCTCATGGCACATCTAGACCATGGCCATAATCCGTCAGAGGGTCTGGAGCTTCCTTGGAGTCGCTTGGCTTGGGGTCTTCACCTTCATCAGCTGCGACACACGACCTGCCGCCCATATCGAACGTACACCCGAACTGGTTGTCCCTCACTCACGTCTCGTGCAGTCCCTCCAAAAACAAATCAGAGAGAAGGATAAGTATATTGCGGAGCTCGAGTCCCGATTGGACGCCTTAAAGATAATCGATCAGGATATCGAGAAACGGAGAAACCTCAGCCGGCCACCTGCGACGTTGACACCTGCTGACTGACCAACTTCGCGAGTTTATCCCTTGCAGGCTCTTCACGTCTGCTTCACTGTGAGGTCGCTCTCTGACACAGAGTGCCCTGGCGCGTGTGAAAGACGTTTAGCTGTGCGTGAGGTATTCCGAACCAAGTGTGTGATATTCACTGTCTGAGCCGAATCATACTCAATGAGCTTGTATTTCTTCTTCTCTCGTAGGACCGGCCCTCTCGTCGCCGTTGTTCGTCAAAACGGGTGCGGAAGACTTCCCCACTTATCGGGCCTCGCTCCGTCAGAAAATAGAGGACCTCTCGCTGAAGGGCCTGCCAGGTATTCCCCTTGGCCACGCCTCGGTGAGCGGCTACCTCATCCGCCTCCATCTGCGCCAGCTATAGGGCCAATGTCCATGGATCCTTCCCTGTAGCGATAAAGTGATTTAGGCGTGTGCGATGCTTCTCATCCACTTCAATAAACTCGACCCCAAACTGGAAACCCAGGGCCCACTGGACGATCGCCACCGACACACACATGGACAGATCAGTATTAGGCAGAAAGAGCCGCATCTGTAGATAATCTCCTGCTTTGATGAGTATGGGGGCTTCCACTAAACAGCCACTCTTGGATACGTTGAGGACTCGTCCCTCGCCGGTCTGGACGCCGGTTGCCACGATGATCGAACACTGAAGCGCAATCCGCTCACTCGACCGACATTCTACGGGGTTCACCTGGGTAGCCATCGTATAACCTCCCATCTATAACCGCACTGCGAGTAGCCGCAACTGGGTTCTGCAAAATTCTATGGGGTCGCCGAGGCGGCGACGAGGACCACGGCCCAACCAACCGGAACGAACACCATGAATCCCATGAAGGCCAGCACAGAGCCTGCTCCGACAAGCGCGCGCAGAGTAGCCATGATGACACCTCCTTGCCATTCAGCCTGTGAATGTCCGCTCGATAAGAAGGGTATCGGCAGGGGGTGAATGGCGAAAGACTCGAAGGAACTAATTCGAAGGGGGGGAACGGAGCCATTCTGCAAGGACCGCAGTTTCCCATCTCAGCGTGCGTATGTACTGGTTAACACTCGGGCTGAGGGAATACGTCGCTGACCGTGGAGGCTCTCATAGCCCAACTGAGGGGCTGAGCGACCATTACTCGGGGACGATGATTCGCCTTCGAGGTTGCGAACGACGGCGCAAGGACTTCCGGTTAGGCCTAGTCGGTCGTTGGTCCACCCTCCTGCAGACCGCTGATGATCTGCCCCAAACGTTGGCGCTCCGTCTCCGTGATCCGAACGAAAGCCAGCCCGAATGTCTGGCCGCTCACCCACTGCACGCTGGCCGTGTCAATCTTGAGCGGCCATTCGATGTCAGGCTCATGTAAGATCCGCAGCTCCAATGACATCCCCGGCTCCACAGTGACCAAGCTTTCCATACGGCATCCTCCCATCGACACTTCGAGCATTCTGCCGATCCCTTTCATCTGGGTGGAATCCAAGAACAGGGTCTGGAATTGCACACGAAGGCGCGGTGTCACCCGGCGATCCGTCCTCTTCAGATCCGCAACGGACCGGCCTTCCAACTTTCCATCAATGAGGCGCTGGCCAAAGATAATTCCGTGGAGATCGGCCTCCTGTTCCGTCCGATACAGGACATCGGCTGAAAATTCTCCCGTTTGGACACCCCGAAGATCGTCCACGGCGATGAAGACGCGAAACCGCCATTTCTTCCAGTTTGTGTCGTATTCCGGGCTCGACTGAATAGTGTATCCCTGATATTCCACGGTCTTTCCCATCGACGGCATCCTTCCTTTTTGATCGTATTGGCATAGCTGGCGGTCAATGCGTTCCGGTTTGGCCGGTGGCAAGGCACTGCCAGCGCCTCCTAGAAGCTATTGGCGAACAAAAGTATTCTCACGGCTGATCCCTCGTGGAAATCAGCGCACCGATCGTGTGCAGCGATTCGCTGGAAGAAGGATCAGATGCGGAGCACGGAAGTTTGGAGTAGGAGATCCTTAGGAGGACCGACGATGAACTGAGCGGACAAGCGATTGCTGTGTGAGGCTAGATTGATACGAAGTACTAACGAGGCGGTGTCTTCTAGACAGAGGGCCTGATAGTCGCTGCTGACAGAAGGATTATCGGCGGACAGCATACCGAGGGTCTTAAATGCATCGCAGTGTTGAGACATCGGTTGTTCATCTGGAGTCGAACAACCATCACTCATTGCACCGGACATGCTGCCGGTCAGCGGTAGAAGGCAGGCATAAGCATTGAAGCTCAACGCGAGAAAGAGCACGATGAGTGTGCAGGTCAGAGCCGAATGGGAACGATGGGAATAGATTTGCATTTGAGGAAATTACACGTTCTAACCTTGCCAGTCAATGAGGGTCTTCCGATCGTACTGAGCCAGTTCATCAGAGTGTTGCCGTTGACGGTGGAGGGACTTGCAGGGATGCTACGCGACTAGGTGCTCTTGTGCCACAGATTTACCGCAGAAAATGTAGACAAAGTTGCCCGTCACATAACCCTGTTCATTGCATTCCAACTCCAGACCCAAGTGCGTACATCGTCTTCGATATCCTCGTTGTTTCCATTCCGCTTGTCGCGGAGCCGCCTGATTCGTTGTCATCATGATGTGCTCCTCATGATCTGGCCTGAGTTATCGAACAGCTGGTCACCGGTACGTCTGGATGCACCGCGGGCATCCGCTACTTTCCGGCTTGGACGGAAAGTTCCCACCGGTAGCCATCAAGATCGTGGAACCATAAGCCCATGTGAGGTGAACCGGGTGACTCCGGACCGATTTCATCGCCAGGATCTTCCATCTTGACCTTGTGCTTCTTCAGGTGATCGAGCGCCTTCCGCAATGCGATCATGGTCGGCAGATGAAACGACATGTGGTCAAGAGTTGTCGGTGACGGTTTACCTTTCGACAAGACGATTGTCATGTTGTCGTTGCCAACTGCAACCCCCCCTTCGAACTCAAACTCCTTGCGCAATCCCAGCACACGCACAAACCATTTCGCGCTACGCTGCGGATCACGGACAGCTAGTCCAAAGTGACCGACAGTGCCAATTGTGAACGGTACCTTCATGGCTGAATTTCCCCTATGCTATTTACTATGACGCTAATGCCCTGAAGTTCCGTCTTTGGCCTGCACAATATCGGAACCGCCCAAAATAATAATATTGGAGGACTGACTCTCGACAGCGAAACCGAGGCCTGCTGCCCCCTTTCATCCGACGTCTTCCTTGCGCCGTCTCCTCAGCCCACAGCGACAAGCTGTGGAAATCTAGGACCCATGCCATTGGCATAATACCAATACTACGATTCTACGATTCTCCGATTCATTCCTCTAACCTCCTTGAAAACGACATGCAGAACTCCTCGATCGCTACAGGAACAGGAATCTGGATTATTATTCTCCACCTCTTTGTACGTAGTTCCTGACGAATTCTTCTGCATTCGTTTCCAGCACTTCGTCAATGTTTTCAGTCAATTTATCGATATTTTCTTTCATCCTCCTACCAGCCTCAACAATTGTTTGGCTAGGCTGAGCTTCTTCCTTCCCCTGAGGCTCGTGTCGATGTATCTGTTTCGCTTTTTGTAGTTTCATCAACCACCTCCCCTGTTTGGATGACTAGCCCGCGTTGCTCGTCTCCATCCTGCAAGTGAGCGCGATCATTTGAATACTCGGATTTACCCTGGTACGGCGTGTTCATGACTGCCTCATGGCGTTCATCGTAGACCCGATCCGCTTTGATTTCGATCCACAATCCGCGAGGCTTCGCTTGGCACGTATACACGTCCCTGTGTAATCGTCGTACGAGGTGAAAAGTGGGCTTATGCATTTCAACCCGAGTCATCATCGGCCTCGGAATCGCGGAGGGACAGAAGACGACGGTGGAGGTGAAGGAGCCGGCGATGAAAACCCGCCACCATAATAATAGGGATAAAAACCCCCATAGCCATAAGGCCCATAAAACGGGCTGCCGTAATAGCCCCAGAGATCATAGCCGTATGGTCCGTAGCGATACGGCCAATAACCAGCGTAGCCGTACCCGCCACGATATCCTGCTGTCCGCTCCCGGCTTTGCAATTCTTTCCAATTGATTACCTGTTTGATCTCCAGCACCGGGTATTGATATTCGCCCTCGTCTAATGGCTTGGTGACGGCTCCTTTGACTTCGCCGACGACCGTTAGAGGAGAACCTGGCTCGATGATTGCTGGGTCGAGAAACTCTCCCGATCGGACGGCGATGAAACGCCCTTCCGATTGAGTCCGTTGTTCGGAAGGCATCCTTGCCACCATCGGAAGTTGCAGGATTTCAATTTCCGTCCGATCCTTCACGCGGTACGACTTTATCGCGTTCCCACCAAACAGCACGGTGCGGCCGATGTAATTGTCGGGAGATGATCGAAGATCCGCAAAGGAAATCGACTGGTCAACCTGCGCCAGTAGTTCCGCGGGAACGATTTTATCAAGCACATCCTGTCCCGTTTGATGCGCCGATCTGGCGCAGCCGACCAACAGGACGACAGCCGTTAGAAAGGAAAGCGCAACAACGGACCGGATGATCTGCACCTCATGCATATAGATCGCTGTGGAATAGTGATGAATATCTACTAACCATATACGGGAGATGGGTTCATCCCCCACTTGTTGCTGGCGGCTCGAAGTGAATCATTTCATGCGTAGGGTTTCACTCAAGCGGGTTAAAAGCCTGTACCGATGCCGACGCCGCCGAAACTTCCGGTTCGACCGCCACTTCCAACACCGAAGCCCACCCCGGTGGAAATGCCAAACCGCGAAGAGGAGTATCGGCGGCGCTCGTATGTGTCAGGCGCCCAGGCATGAAGATGCCGCACCTCAATGGTGGGATACCGGTAATCTGACTCGTCCAACCGTTGCACTACATCGCCGGTCACGTACCCGATCACGGTCACCCGTGTACCGGCCGGAAGGGCGGCGGGATCGATCACATTTCGGTTTATCGCCAGAAATCTACCCTGGGATTCGCTTCGGGGTTCCGCCGGAGGATCATCTTTCGATACCGGCAATTGTAAGATCTCCAATTGCGTACCGTCCAACGTTCGCTTTGCCGAAAGGATTTCCCCACCGAGCAGAACTGTCCGCCCGGAATAGTTGCTTGAAGCAGCCAGAAGCTTCGGAAAGGAGATGGATGTATCGATCTGAGATTCGAGCTCCTCTGGAATGACCGCCGGGCCGGACGAACAACCACTCAGTCCAACCAGCACCGTTGCGATTGCACAAGGGAATACTACCCATCTCATGGATCTACTCTATTTTAAAAATGATACGACAGTCCCACAACGAGATGCTGCGCACGATAATCTCCGCTGAATCCACCGCCAGGGGGAAATGCTCGGTCGAAGACTAATGTCCCTTGCGTGTACTTATACTCGGTAAACACCGCCACATACGGCATGACGAACGCTCGTATCCCTGTCAATAACTGAAAGGCCGGCCCTATGTCGCTATCGCTGACGTTCCCATTGCCAGAAGATTCGTCGATACGAGCGATCAACGCCCCTCCCCCGACGCCGACATATGGCTGGAACGTCTGGCCGGGATAGCGAAGCAGCAAGTTGAATCCGACATTCGTCACTCTCATGTGGATGCCGGGCACGTCGTCAAGTTGTTTAATGTGCGGCGTACTATTGAACGCATCCAATTCGATACCAAATGACCCGTTGTGGGGGAAATAACCCAGTTTCCCTCCATAGACGACCGCATTCTTCAAATCGAAGTCGGGCGCGACAGAGGATTGCAAAGTGCCCGTTCCGTGAATGTTTGTTAATCGATCGGCAAAATTGGCGCCGACTTGTCCCGCCACATACCACTCAGCCGCTGAACGCTCGGTGCACACGATACCAACTAGGACCGGGACAAGGATCCATATCCACCATCGTCCGGTGTGTGCCATCGTCGCTCCTGAGCCAACCCAGGCAAGTCCAAGTAATGGGCGTAGGTTAATTGCCTGCCCTAGGGAGGATCCTACCTGACGACCTCATGTGGCGAGACTGGGGGTAAGCCTAGTGCGGAGAGGATTAGGCCTGCTCCAAATGCTGCTGCGCTAGGTGAGGGTTATCATCGCTCAGTGAAACCCATGGGGCGGTTGGTTGGGAGAATTCCACCCTTGAACAGCATTCTTGCCCATTGTCTGTGTGTCAGTATCTTTCTCTGGCCGGTTAAGTACCGGGCCTGGGAGTCCGTGATACTGAAGCGTCGAATGTTTTCGATGGAGTCTTCCTCTGTGTCAATTGATTTCTCGACTCCGCAACATCTGCCACCATAGCTTATGCGCAATGCTGCAATCATTCTTGTTATACGCGAGCGCTTCCTTTCGGTGCCCATGATGCCAGTAGTTCGCAAATCTCCTCCCTAGAGTGCCTTTTGCAGCTCTCTTAAGATTCATTCGCACTAGGTTTCTTAGACTCAGGTCACCTCTGCCACCTTTTTTGCGACAGGCGAACCAGAGTGTGTCCACAGATTTCTCGATGATTCCATCCAGGTCTAGTTCTGGGGGGACAAGTATCCCCTGTGTCTGCAGATACTAAATGGTTGTAGATGTTCTCTCGTCTGCATTGTTTCTTCAAGACTTTGTAATCGAATTCAAAGATGTTGTGTCCAACAATGATGCCTTTGAATGCTTTCAGAAACAGGATTAGAGAGGAGAAGTCTTGCACAAGAAGGGTCTATAGGAACATGGAAAGTACTTGCCACGATGAAGAATATAGACGACGAGCAGGGCGGTCTATGTCGGCCTGAGTGGACGAACATCCGTGCTCGGCCCTGGGCCATTTTGGGCCTATTAGCCGATCACGGTGTCCTAGGACGGGCGGTGGTGCTGGAGCAGGGCCTTTCCAGAAACAGTGAATTTGGGTCCTCGATGCAGCGGATAGCGTTGAGCCAGAATCTCATCAGAACCTTTGGAATAGAATGTGTAACAGACCGCCGCTCTTCCTGCTGGCAGCGGTCTGTCACGCTTAGTACTGGCTGGCTCGTCAGCGAGTATGGTTGTTGTGTTTCTCTCGATAGATCTGCTTGCTCTGGTGATTCTCCGCATGTTGAATACGACCCTGTTCTCTGGCGCTGATGTGGCCATTGGCTCCAACTCTGGCCTCTTTGCGATCGATGCGTGCCTGCCCACGTTCCAGGTTCGAGGTTTCTTTCGTGGTAAGTGCGCCCGATTGGATGCCCTGCTCAATGCGGCTTTGCTGATTGATATTGCGTTGCACATCGGATTGCATGCGTTGCGAGGAGGCGGAGTTCGGGTTGCCGTTCACGGCATTGTTCTCCAGCTTGTTAATGCGCCCCGATTCTTGGTTCTGGGCCTGCTGAATACGGGCGGCTTCCTGGGGGGAGAGGGCTCCGTTTTTTAGCGCGTTCGACTCCATGCGATCAATGCGAGCCGCACCACGCTCCAACCTCGCTGCTTCACCTGTACTGAGCTGACCGGATTGTAAGCCCCGCTCAATGCGGCTCTCCTGATTCACATCACGTTGTACCTCAGTGCCCACAGTCTGTGCAGACACCGAAGCCGCAAGCGGGACGCTGAGCATCAGTGCGATGGCAGTATGGCGAAACGTCATAAAATCCTCCTTTGGTGACAAGAGCTTTTGCATGGTTGAAAAACATTGGTCGCGAGACTATGGGGTACGAATGTGCTGAGTGATACTTCGCCCTCTGTGCTACTCAATGTAGCAAGGCCCGAAATGTCGTACTCGCCTCAGATGACATCCCCGATCGACGAGCAACTTGCCCCGTTGCCGCAGATCGTTTGGCCCTTGGTTATGTGTTTCCAGGGCAGCCAGCATCTCCTTTTTCGATGCAAACGACTCCCCCGCAAATGCCCCCTGGTGGCAATGATAGCCGCCGTGTTTACGATCGTGATGGCACCGGTATCCATCAAGTCCATCACCGTGCGAATAAGCGGTTACCGCCGTCAGCGCAATGGCAAAGAGCGAAAGTAGGATCACACTGGCGGACCGAGCTATCATGGGATCCTTCTGGGTTTTGACAGGAGCTTCACTCTACGCCAAGAGGGACAATGCAACGCTTGGACCGTCGTAAACGTTGGGACTTGTCTCCCGTTTAAATCTGTGTAGTTTCAAGTAACTCAGCGATTCTTGGCTGTGGTCAACATTCTCCAGGTAGGGCTATAGGCCGATGTCATCTTGTGGCAGTTATGTCCTCCTGTGGCTAATTGGTGGGAATAAAGGACTGGGAGACCGAGCGCTGATAACGGTGGGGCCGCTGATTGAGAATCCCAACAGAGCAATTGCGCGCCAGTTTGGCCCTCATATTTGGTCCCTATCAGACTCTTGAGCAACGTCCTTGCATCCTTCGATACTCACCACTGGCAAGCCGAGAAGGGGTACGGTCCGTCGATCAACTTCCGATCGACCGGGCCATCGGCAGGACGGCCCGGGACAGAGGCGGCTTATTGCAGCACCGTGTAGATCTGATCTGCGGTGATGGTCACTGATGAATCGCTGAACACTCCATGGGCTCCGACGACGTTCGCCATCTGGCCTTGTGCCAGGTGCTGCTGGAGCGCCAAGCGGTAATCATGAAATTGAGTGAAGACCTGCACCTGTCCACTCGATCCCACAGCGAAGAGTCCCTGGATTGGATTCACCGGCACGATCGTGGGCGACACGCTGAGACTGAGAAGATCCGTCGCGACCGGCCCTCGCCAAACGTAATGCGTCGTACCCACCCCTGCTAGATCGAGCACCAATCCCGCATCCGTGTTGCTCATGAATGGCACCGCCGTCGGCGGACTCCAGTTCACCACTAACGTGGCGGGATGATCCACGAGATTCACAATGGTCTGCGCGGTGAAATCGGGTGGTGCGGTGTTAAACGGCGTCACGAAACCCAACACCCTCACCGGCGTACCGGATGTGAGTCCTGTGAGGCTCAACGCCCCTGTAGCCACCTGATACTGTGTCGGATCGGCATCCGTGGCCATCGACGTTCCCGTGCCGGCGAAGTTAAAGAGCGTAATTCGGCGTCCTTGGATTCGCTGCAGATTCATTTCCAGCGAACCAGTGCCCGTCGTGTTCACGGTTCCTGCCACGGATGTCACCAGTAACCGGACCAGGCCGGTCGTGGCATCCAAGGTATTGATGGAGGTATTGAGCGTTCCGAACGCGGTGAGATGTTGACCCACCGAGATGTCATCCTTCGTCAATCCCGTTGTCATGAGCGCCTGTTGGCGGACTTTCGTGATTGCTCCCACGTTCACCGTGACGGTATCGCGGAACGTAACCGTGCCGTCGCTCCGCTCCAAGGTCGCGCCTCGTACAGTCAGTTGATTCCCGCTTCTCGCGATGACCACACCGGTCACGACGTCTCTCGTCCCGCCGGGCACGCTGGAGCCGGCCAAGACCTCAGTGGCTTTGAATCGTTTGGTGTCGACCTTCCACTCGCCGTTTGCCACGGTGGCCGTTCCCGTCGGCTTAGCAGCCAAGGCTGTAAGCCCCGCGTCTCCTTGATACGTCACCTCATCGATCTCAAAGATTGTAGCGGCATCCGTATGCACAGTAACCGACCCGAATGTACTCAGCGGAACACTACCCACCGGACCAAACATCGGACGGATGAACACCTGGTAGGTGTGATTCTGTTGGTTGACCGATTCGAGGGGACCGCGCAGTCGCATGGTCTTCGGATTCTGCGGATCCACGTCGGCTACCAGAAATGGTTTGACGGTCACGGCTGGGGGGGTGACCGTGAGATTCGCGGTGTTCGAGGCTCTAAGATTGAAGTCCAGCGTCAGATGCGCGGGAATACCCGGCGCGATTATGAGGGCACGGCGATGATCAAATGTAACGGCAACGTCGAGCGTCGTGACTGGTTTGCCCTGGGCATCACGGATATTGGCCACAGGGACGGAAAGCGCGTTGCCTATCGCGTCTTCCACTTGGAGATCGGCCGTTGAAAAATCGAGCCGCATACGGGCAGAGGTATAAGTGCCTGACGGGATCGTGGCGGCTGTAAAGAACTCCGTCAGCTCCACATAGTCGGCAAAATTGATCCGCGTGGTCAGCGGCAGCGTTTCGACCACCGTGCCATCCTGCCTGGTCAAAGTGAGGGATTGCACATCCACGGCATAGGAGAGAAAATCGCCCGCTGCATCCGTCACACTGATCAAGGCCTGCCCCGTGTTGGCGGTCGGCGCGCCAGATCCGCCCGTCCCACCGCCACTACAACTGACGAAGGAGAGGGTTGTTAATAGGGCGCAGAGCAAAACCTGCGATGTTGTTCTCCTCCTGCGTTGTCCTGCGACTGGTTCCTGGGTGTTCATATGCATGGCGATGATCTCCTTGGACTAACAAACCTTCGGAACCACCACACTCGACAAACGCAATCTAAATTGACGGTTGACGACCATTTGGCGCAACAAATGATGAACTTAGTATCCGACACGAACCTGACAAGCCAGGTTATGCGTCTTGTGAGTTCGACTTTTGATGGAATGTCGGTTCCTCATCTTCAAAATAATAGACCCCGACTCCGACACGTTTGTGTCCCGTTCCGCACACTGCGGGATTGACATCTCTATCTCGCTGTGACAGCCAGCCATCTAGTTTTTCAATAAGCGCTTGTGCCTGTTCAGCGGATAGACGTTGAAACTCCTGTACAGCTTCCACTGGCACGTTGTCATACATGACCTTGCGTTGGTATCGCGGAACGGCCTCCGCATCGAGATTATGGGCGATCGTGGCGATGAGGTCCGCAGTATCCGCTCCCAAGATTTGGAGTTTATCCGTTGCACTCTGTTGCGGCACATACGAGCGCGCTTGTAAACGAATGCGACCGTCCATTATCTTGCCCACAGCTCCAACTCTGAGCAGCTCATCCAACATCGCTCTGACAGGCAAATCTCCGCTGTAACGGTGAACCAAGGCTCCGAATGATCCCTTTTTACCTTCGATTGGCAAGGCAAGAGGATTACCGCCTTTGTCGTGAAATTCTTTGTCCCGAACCCACCCAGCGATAACTCGAGCCGCACGGTTGTATCGATCCGTAGCTTCCTGATTCTGCACGTCGGTGGTGGCCATGATACTTCTCACCTCCTTGCGCGGCAGGCCGGTGAGAATCGAGACTCGTGAGTGTGTTTGTTTCCTTCCCGGGAGAGTGAACTCCTCGGCAGCCACACGAACGTAAACGTGACGAGCTACCGTGCACAACGCATCGCAGGGAATACCGTGCCGCAGCAGAATGCGTACCAGAGGGCGCAGTAGCACGGTCACTGATGCGAGGATAAGCTGGACGGGGCGCCTCATATTGGGCAAAATAGCCCAAATATTTACTGTTGTCAAGGAATTCTTTTTCAAGTCAAAAATGCCCCTCGTCAGGCTGTCCTTCTAGCCAGCCGCCACGGCGACTACCGCGATCACTAGAGCATACGGTCAGGCCGTTGCTACTGCAGAACTCTATATAGGACATATGATCCGAGAAGTTCGAGACTGCATGAATGTTTGCGTTTAGGCCGGTAGATTCATGGAGTTATTAGGACAGCCAGCTTGCCTAA
>Ga0134121_10003996_pt1 | contig 12115 bp, 10 predicted proteins | sample KB301_FD_96463 | JGI IMG/M metagenome (GOLD analysis project Ga0134121, IMG submission 96463) | Terrestrial soil microbial communities without Nitrogen fertilizer from Kellogg Biological Station, Michigan, USA - KB3-0-1 | ecosystem: Environmental > Terrestrial > Soil > Unclassified ...
ATCGGGCTCGTGAACAGGGCGCAGTGAAAAGCATGGAGGGGGTGCTATGAACAGGTTGCGGCTTTTCGCGGTAGCGGTGCTCGCTTGCTGCAGCACTGCGTTTGCGCAGAACTTTCCAACGAAGCCGGTCACGATCGTGGTGCCGTTCTCGGCGGGCAGGCCGACGGACACGATCGCGCGGATCATGGCCGAGCGGATGACGAAGACTCTCGGCCAGCCCGTGGTGGTGGAGGACGTCACGGGGGCGGGCGGCAACATCGGCGTCGGCCGCGTGGTCCGGGCGAAGCCCGACGGCTACATGATCAGCATCGGCCACATCGGCCCGCACGTGATCAACGGCGCGATGTACAAGCTGGAGTACGACCTGCTGAAGGACCTGGCGCCGGTCGGCATGTTCGTGACCAACCCGCAGATCGTCGTTTCGAAGAACGGCCTGCCCTCGAAGGACCTCAAGTCGCTGATCGAGTACGCCAGGAGCACGCCGATCTCCATCGCCACCGGCGGCGCCGGGACGCCGTCGCACATCAGCGGGGTGTATTTCCAGAAGCTCACCGGCGGCGCGGCGCAGATCGTCCATTACCGCGGCGGCGCACCGGCCTCGGCGGACGTCATGGCCGGCCACGTCGACATATTCTTCGACCAGGCGGTGAACGCGCTGCCGCAGAGCCGCTCGGGCAAGGTTCGCGCCTATGCGGTCACGCAGAGCGCACGGCTATCGGTTGCACCCGATATCCCGACGGTCGACGAAGCGGGAATGCCGGGGTATTACATGGCGGTGTGGCACGCACTCTGGGTGCCGAGCCGCACGCCGCCCGCAATCATCGCGCGGCTCAACTCGGCGATGGTCGATGCGGCGGCCGACGAAGCCGTGCGCAAGCGCCTGATCGACCTCGGCCAGGAAATCCTGCCCAGGGACAAGCAGACGCCGGAGGCGCTCGCCGCGCATCACAAAGCGGAGATCGAGAAGTGGTGGCCGATCGTCAAGTCGGCCGGGATAAAGGCCGACTAGCGACGACTGGAAGCTGCGCTTTCTAGGCTGGTAGAGGCGGGGGTACGCAATGGAAAAGATCCGGCTGTTCACGCTGGCTCTGCTCGTAACGCTGGGAGGCGGCTGCTCCTCCACCCCGACCCCGCAGCTTTATGATCTGCCGCCGGTAACCAAACATCCGTACCACGCGGGCATCTACTACAGCCCGGGTTTTCGATCGGCGCAGCACTACGAGAAGTACCAGAAGGGCGGGCACACCGTCGAAGTCGGCGCTGCCAGCGTGCTGATGCTCGATCAGATTTTCCCTCGAGTCTTTGAGAAGACTTCAAACCTGGACTCTCTTTCTGCCGAAGAGGCGAGGCGGAAAGGTGTGGATCTCATCGTCGTGCCAACCCTCGAGTCTTTCCAATTCCATCGAGATCTGTCTCGCGGCCGCAATACGGCGCCGCTGGACATGTCGTACCGCTTTACCTTTTGGTCGAAGGACGGCCGGCCCGGCCCATCCTGGACTATTGACAGCGGATTTCTGGACCTCGACCGAGACGTAACCGAGGTGATGGAACGGACGGCGCGCCGGGTGCTGTTGAGATTGGAGTGGGAATCCGCCGCCGTCTCTCAGGTAGCGACCGGCATGGCCGCTCGTAACCTGGCCCCTGCATCGCAAATCCTTATTTCCACCAGCTCCCCCGCATTGCTGTACCCCGCGGGAACGGCGGGGACAAGATTGCTACCCTTGCGCGTGCGCGCGGACTCTCAGGATGATCGCGCGCTTCGGGTGCAGCCTTTGGACATGCGTCTCAAGCTCAGCAGTGGCCAGGTCCTGGAACCCCTGTCGATTTCGGAAGTTGTTAGTTTGGTGGAGCGAACCCGATCGATCCGGCCGGCAAAACAAGAGAGTGAACTGATGCTCCTCACAACTCTCCTGAACCTCGGCAACCCTGTTGCTACAGCGCCAACGCAAGCGAGCTTGGCAGACCAAGAAGCCGCGAGTCGTGAGTTTGCGCGGGATCGAAGGGGCATCGAGGACGGCTTGAATGCCCAAGCCTTCAAGCCCAATGTCTTGGCCAAGGGCACCGCCAGCGAGGGCTTGGTGTATTTCCCTTTGCCGGCGAGTAGCAACGAGGAGGGGGCAATTCTCTCCGGCTGGGTGGTCGAAGAGAAGTCCGCGGCGTCGGCGGCATTCGAGGTACCTGTCAGAGGGTATATGGCAGACCGGCGACCCTAGTCGAACCCGCGTCGGTAAGCCCTAAACTCGCGGGATGACAACACGCCCGCAAGTTCTCCTCTGGAACCCATCGCCCGCGCCGTACGTCGAGGCCATCAAGGCCGCCGGCTTGGCGGATCGCGTCGTGATCCATACGCTTGCCCCCGGCGCGAAACCGTCCGCCGAGCAGATGGAGCAGGCCGAGGTGCTCATGGCGTACACCGTTCCGCCCGGCGTGCTGGGAGCGATGCCGAAGCTGCGCTGGGCGCAGGCGATGACGGCGGGCGTCGAGGGTTGGATCGAGCTGCCGGACCTGCCGCCTTCGCTCATGCTGACCTGCGCGCGCGGAACCCACGAGGAGTCGATGCCGGAGAACATCATCGGCGCGCTGCTCTACGTGGCGAAACCCTATGCCGCCGCGGCGGAGAACCAGAAGAGCGCCAAGTGGGTGCGCATGGTGCCCGAGCCCCTGACCGGCAAGACGCTAGGCATCCTCGGCGTCGGCGTGATCGGCGAGAAGGTGGCGCGCATCGCGTCGACGCTCGGCATGCGCGTGATCGGCACGCGACGCCGGCCCGAGCCGGTGCCCAACGTGCAGAGCGTGTTGCCCACGGAGCGCACCGACGAGCTGCTGGCGCAAGCGGATTTCGTCCTCCTGCTGATGCCCGCCACCCGGGAGACCGAGAATTTCATGAACGCCGACCGGTTGCGCCGCATGAAGCCGAGCGCGTGGCTCCTCAACTTCGGGCGCGGCCAGCTCGTCAAGGACGAAGATCTTGTGGCGGCCGTGAAGGACAAGCGCATCGCGGGCGCCGTGCTCGACGTCTATCGCCAGGAACCGCTTCCGGCCGAGCATCCGTTCTGGACCACCAAGGGGATCGTCGTCCTGCCGCACCTCGGCGGACCGCACCCGCAGCGCGACAAGTTCGTCGCGCGCCTCTTCGTCGACAACCTGGCGCGCTTCCTGGACGGCAAGCCGCTCAGGGAAGTCGTTGACCGGAAGCTGGGGTATTGAAGCCTCGCAGCGGCTCGATGAGTCGAATGACGTCTTTCGGATCGCAAGGTTTCAGGAGGGAGTGGTCGAACCCGACGGCCCTGGCCAGCAATCGATCCGAGGTGCTCGTCCATACCCCCGAGATGGCGATCAGCAGCGGCGCAAGGTTGCCGTGTCGCTCGTGCAGCTCACGCGCGACTGCGTAGCCGCTCGTTCCCGGCATATTCACATCGGCGATCACGGCGTCCGGCCTGAAGAGCCGGCAGAGCTCGAGTGCCTCATCTCCACGCAGCGCGACATGCACATCATGTCCCTCGTCGCGAAGTATCAGCGCGAGCATGTTCGCGGTGTCGCGGTCGTCATCGGCGATCAGGACGCGCAGCGTTTTCGGCGCCGGGGGGGCTGCGCCGCCGGGCGGTACTACACGAAGTGGAGGTTTGCTGGTCAAGACGCAACCTACGCCGTTGCGCACCGCACCGATAGTCAGCAGACCGGCTACACCCCGGCGAGATACTGCAGGGTGGCGGATGCTAGGCGCGGCGTTAGCGCAACAGCGGTTCGATACGGTCCAGTGATACCGGGGGGCTGAAGAGGTAGCCCTGGGCCTGATCGCAGCCGAGCGCCAGCAATCGATCCGCCTGCTGCTGGGTCTCGACGCCTTCGGCCACCACGTGCAGGCGCAGCGCCCGGGCCAGCGAGACGATGCTGGTGACGATGCTCTCGTTCGCCTGGTGCGCGCTCATGCCGTGCACGAAAGCGCGATCGATCTTGATCGTATCGATCGGCAGGCGGCTCAGATAGGCGAGCGAGGAGTAGCCGGTGCCGAAATCGTCGAGCGCAATGCGCAGCCCCAGGTCGCGCAGCTCTTTCAGCTTCAGCACCGTCGCCTCGATGTCGGACATCAGCAGGCTTTCGGTGATTTCCAGGTCCACGCCGGCGCCGTCCTCCAGCCCGTGGAGCGCCGCGCGGACGTCGGGCACGAAGCCTTGCCGCCGGAGCTGTACCGCGGAGACGTTGACCGCGATGCGCGGCGCGTTGAGACCCCGCGCCCGCCAGTCCCGATAGGCCGCGCTGGCGCTCTCCAGCGCCTGGCGCCCGGCCTCCAGGATGAGCCCGGTCTGCTCCAGGATCGGGATGAATTTCGCCGGCGAGACCGGCTCGCCGTCCGGGCCGTTCCAGCGCATCAGGGCTTCGAGCCCGACCAGGCGCCTGGTCGCGAGGTCCAGCTTGGGCTGGTATTCGAAGTACAGCTCGCCGTTGTCCACGGCCTTGCGCAGGCGATTCTCCAGCTCGACCTGATCGGCGACCCAGGCGTTGATCTCGGGCGCATAGAACACCACCGGGTCGCCGGTCTCCTTGGCGCGCTGGAGCGCGGCTTCCGCATTGCGGAACAGCGCATCCGCGGTCGCGCCGTCCTGCGGAAACATCGCGATCCCGACCTTGGCGGACACGCGCACTTCGTGGCCGAGGAATTCGAAGGGCGCGCCGAAAATGCTGCGCGTGGCTTCCTCCAGGTCCTCGGCCAGCTCTTCGCGGCTGGAAACGGTGAAAAACTTGAGCGCGAACAGGTCGCTGCCCAGGCGGGCGACGTTGTCGGCGCGCGTCACATTCAGCAGCCTGCGTGCCATTGCCTTCAGCACACCGTTCCCGACCTGGGCTCCGAACACGTCGTTGATGACGTGGAATCTCTCCAGATCGAACAGCGCGATCGCAAGGCCGGTCTTGGAGCGGGCCGGATCCGGCAGATCTTCCGCCAGCCGGTCCTGGAACAGCGTGCGGTTCGGCAGCCCGGTGAGCTGGTCGTAAAGCGCCAGATGGCGTATGCGCTGCCGCTGCTCTGCCTGCTCGGTCACGTCACGCGCGATGCCGTCGATGCGCTCGATCGCGCCGTACGCCGACGTTATTGCCCGCGCTCGCTGGTTGATCCAGCGCACATCGCCGTTCGGCAAAGTGCTGCGGTACTCGATATCGAGCGGCGTGCCGCCGGCCAGGCGTTCCCAGGCGGCCTGGAGCCGCGCGCGATCTTCGGGATGCGCGAGCTTGAACCACAGGCTTGCATCCTGCTCGAAGCTCTCTGGCGGGTGGCCGAAAACGCGCAATGCGGCCGGACTCGCGAACAGGATGCGCTCGCCGCGCGCATCCATCGACCACAGTACGTCCTGCAGCGTGTTCAGCACGCCCGTGAGCCGCTCGCGCGCCTGTTCGAGCTCGATCGCCGTGCGCCGCTGGACACGCCGTTCGCGCGCCTCGGCCACCGCTCTTTCGACCGCCGCCGGCAGGCGAAGCAGGTTCGTTTTCAGCACGTAGTCGGTGGCGCCGCCTTTCAGCGCGCTGATCGCGTGCTCCTCGCCAATGGTGCCCGACACGAAAATGAAGGGAATTTCGGGAGCGCGCTCGCGGGCGATGACGAGCGCGCTCATGCCGTCGAAGTGCGGCATGGAAAAGTCCGACAGGATGACGTCGGGCGAGAAGCCGTGCAGCGCCTCGACGAAAAGTTCTTCCGTGTCGACGATCTTGTGGCTGACGATCAGTCCGCCGCGTTTCAGCTCCCGCAGCTCGAGCTCGGCCTCCGTCGGCATGTCTTCGACGATCAGAATGCGAATGCTGGGGCTGCTCATTTCTTTCCCCCTTCATGCGGCACGCGGTTGGTCAGCACCCAGTAGAGGCCGATCTTGGCGACGGTGTCCAGGAAGGCCTCGAATTGCACCGGCTTGACGATGTAGCTGTTGGCGCCCAGGTCGTAGCTGCGCACCACGTCCTTCTCTTCGTTCGAAGACGTCATCACCACGACCGGGACCGCCTGCGTTGCCGGGTCCGCCTTGAGCTTGTGCAGCACCTGCATGCCGTCGACCTTCGGCATCTTCAGGTCGAGCAGCACGAGCTTGGGCAGCGCGGCGCGCTCACGCCCGCCATGGCCGGCACCGCCGAAAAAGTAATCCAGGGCCTGCTCGCCGTCCTTGACCCAGTGGATCCGGTTGGCGAGATTGTTCCGGCGCAGAGCCCGCATCGTCAGCTCGGCGTCCGCCGGGTCGTCCTCCACCAGCAGGATCTCGACTTCATCCAGGTCTCCCATCAGCCCTCCTGCGGCAGCGAAAAGTGGAAGCACGCGCCGTCGCCGGGCTTGCCTTCGGCCCACACGCGTCCGCCGTGACGCGCAACGACGCGCTGGACGATGGCAAGGCCGACGCCGGTGCCGTCGAACTCGTCGCTGCGATGAAGCCGCTGGAACACGCCGAACAGCTTGCCGACGTAGCGCATGTCGAAGCCCACCCCGTTGTCGCGGATCCAGTACAGGTTCTGGCCGGGTTCCCGGCGGCCGCCGATCTCGATGCGGGCATCGTCGCGCTTGGCGCTGTACTTCAGGGCGTTGCCGACCAGGTTGAACCAGACCTGCCGCATCAAAGCACGATCGGCGCGCGCGCGCGGCAGCTCGGCGAGCTGCACGCTCGCGCTGCTGCCGTCGCGCAATTCGTTGACCACTTCGGTTGCCAGCTCGGCCATGTCGACCAGCTGCTTCGACGGCTCCTGCCGCCCGAGGCGCGAAAACGCCAGCAGGTCGTCGATCAACCTTCCCATCCGCTGGCTGCTCAGGCGCACCACGGAAAGCAGGCGGCGGCCTTCGTCGTCGAGGCGCGCGGCGTAATCCTCCTCGATCATGCGCGCGTAGCCGTCCACGGCGCGCAGCGGGGCGCGCAGGTCGTGCGACACGGAATAGGAAAAGCTCTCCAGCTCCGTGTTCGCCGTCTCGAGCGCCGCGGTGCGATTGCGCACGGTCGCTTCCAGGTCCGCAGCATGATTGCGCAGCCGCACCAGGAGCCGCGCCTGGAACATGGCGATGGCAAGCTGCGTCGCCACCTCCTCGGCGATGTTCAGCTGCTCGGCGGTAAATGCGTCCGACGCGCCGCCGAAACTGAGCGCGCCGAGGAGCTCCCCGCCCGCGCGCATGGGGACGACCATATAGACGCCGACATCGGAAGCGAGCAGCGCCTGCTTTTCCGCGCTTTCCGGAAGCGCGTGCACGTCGATCCGCTGCGGTTCACCGCGATGCAGCGCGTCCACATCGCCCATCAGCCGGATGGAATAGCGCACCCCCGGTCCGACATGCGTTCGGTGACGTCCGGCTGCGGCGACCCATTCGACCTCGCCGGCAGCGAGATCGAACCGGTTCACGATGGCGCGCGGAACGCCGAGCAGCTCCCGCAGGGGCTGCACTACGGCAGCCGCCATCTCCTGCGGCGCCTGCTCGGCCGCCACCGCGCGCTCCAGCTCGCGCAATATCCGCAGCCGCTCGGTATGGCGCTCGAGGGATTCGCGCGTGAGGGTGAGATCCCGGTGGCTGGTTTCCACCGCGCGCGCATAGAGCCTCGTGTTCTCGAGCAGGAGCGCGAGCAGCACGAAGGTCGCCGCGAGCAACCCGTAGATGCGGCCCGCGTAGAAGCCGAGATCGAAGCGGCCGCCGTTGAGCACCGCCGCCAGCGCGATGTCGAAGAGCCAGGCGCACATCACCACCATCAGCCAGAGATCGAGCACGCTGTGCGGCCGGCGCAACCAGAGCGCGGCCAGTGCGATCAGGCTGCATCCCCATACCAGGGACACGACGACGATCATTGCCGGGGTATACGAATTGCCCTGCATGATCCCCGGCAGCAGCTGCTGGCCCGCCGTCGAAAGGGCGCTCAGGGCAGCCACCGTGATCAGCACGGCAGTCACGCCGATGGCCATGCCGTTTCCGGCAGAGCCGGTCGGGCCTTCTTTCCGCTTGAGCCAGGCGTAGGCGACCACGCAAGCCGGAAACCCGGCGTGCCAGAACATGTAGAGCCATGCCGTGGTTTGCGGCCCTGCGCCGAGCAGCCCGCTGGCCGAGAACAGCGCCGGAAAGGAGAGCAAATGCACGGCCGCGATCGCGGCCGTGAAGAGATATCCGCACGCGAGCACGAGCACGCTTCGCCTGCGAACGAAGTTGAACTGGCCGAACAGCAGCAGCGCCGTGACCAGGTCATTGACGACCAACGCCGTTTGGTAGATCGGAATGAACGCCACCAGCGGAGCGAGCTGGCGCTTGGCCAATGGCGCCACGACGGCGAAAGCGATCGCCGACAAGGCGACTACGGCTATGGCGAGGCGACGCTCGGAACGCGATGGAGGAAGCAACGCGACCGACATTGCCGCCGGCGCGCTGGTGTCAGCCTGGGTCTGTTCGACCATCGGCGACCAATCCTCCTATATCGTTATGTGCTGCTTTCCTCCACTGTAGGCTCGCTGCAAGGTTGTCGCCAAGCCCAGAACGTTTCTTTGCCTTTGAAAAGTGAGGCAATTGCTCTGCGTGTCGTCGGCTAACTACATTGGCAGTGAAAAATCTGTAGGGAAATCTCGATTCCGCGCGCTGCCCGTACAGCACGCGACCTCCGGGTGTTCGATTACTCACTGAGTACGAAATTTTTCACCATCTGGAGCTGTACTCGCCTAGAAGTACGAGTGTGCAAGCGCCGACCGCACTGATCCGCGAAGTGCCCTATGCCGCACAGGTTTGCCTGGTCGCCATCGTTTATTTCGTCGCCGCCCAGCTTTCCCTCTCCCTCGCGATTCCGCCGGGCTACGCCACTCCGGTGTGGCCGCCCTCGGGCCTAGCCCTCGCCGCCGCGCTCTTGCTGGGCAGCCGCATCTGGCCGGGAATCTGGATCGGCGCCGCGCTCGCCAATATCACGGTCGAAGCGTCCTATTTTTCAACGCCGCTGATTGCGAGCGGCAACACACTGGAAGCCCTCGCCGCCGGGGCGCTGATCCGGCGATATGTCGGGGATCCCGGCGCCTTCAGGCGCGCCGAAGACGTCATCAAGTTCATTCTGCTGTGCGCCCTGAGCGCGACCATCGCCGCCACCATAGCGGCCCTGGCGCTCGCCGCCGGCCACAACACCCTGGAAGGCTTCCGCAACTGGTGGACCTGGTGGCAGGGCGATGCGACGGGAATGATCATCGTCGCGCCGCTGGTGCTGAGCTGGTGCGTGCGCGACGCCGCCGCCTGGATGCCGCAAAAGAAGTGGGAAGCGGCTTGCTTCGGATTGCTGCTCGCCCTCACCGTGTACGCGATCTCGGCCGGCCGGGTCTCGCACTTTGCGCCCTTTTCTCTGACGTTCGTCAGCCTGCCGTTCATCATCTGGGCGGGATTCCGCTTCGGCCAGCGCGAGGTCGCGAGCGCGATCGCCGTAGTGTGCGGGGTCGCGGTCTGGTACACGCTCGAGCGCCGCGAGCTGTTCGCGTCCGTGCCGCTCAATGAGCTGCTGCTCATGCTGCTCACGTTCATCAGCATGGTGGTGGCCACCGGGCTGCTCCTGGCCGTCGTCGTGTCCGAGCGCAGCCGCGCCACCGAGGAGCTGCGCCGGAAGCACGAGCGGGTCGCGTCGCAAGTGCAGAAGCATGCGCAATACGACTCCTTGACCGGCCTGCCCAATGGCGTCCGGTTCCTGGAACGCCTGGCGAACCTGCTCCAGGCCGCGGGCCGAAGCGGTGGCAAGGTCGTCGTGGCGGTGCTCGATATCGATCGGTTCAAGAACATCAATGACATGCATGGCCGGCACGTGGGCGACGCGGTGCTGACGCAGATCGCTGCGCGCCTTTCGGGTGAACCGAACGGCGGCATCGTGGCGCGCATCAGCGGCGCCCGTTTCGCCGTTGCGGTTCCCGGTGTTGAAGTCGAGGGCGGGACGGTGGCGGCGCTGGCGGACGAGAAGCTGGCGCGATGGTTCGGCACGCCGTACCGGGTGGCGGAAAACGAGCTCGGGCTGTCCGTGCGAATGGGCCTCGCCCTGTCTCCCGACCACGGCGGCGAAGCCGACGCGCTCTTCATGTACGCGGAATCGGCGCTGCAGAGAGCCAAGACTGCCGGCGATCGCTATCTTCTGTACACGCCGAAGATGTCGGAGCGCGTCGCCGAAAGGCTCTCCCTGGAGAGCCAGCTGCGTCAGGCGATCGAGCGGGAGCAGTTCGTGCTGCACTACCAGCCCAAGGTGGATCTCGACAGCCGGCAGGTGGTGGGCTTCGAAGCGCTCATCCGCTGGCGCAGCCCCGAGCTCGGCCTGGTGCCCCCCTTGCGCTTCATCCCGCTGCTCGAGGAAACCGGAATGATCCTCGAGGTCGGCAGCTGGGCGCTGCGTAGAGCCGTGCTCGACCAGCGGTTGTGGGCCGGCGAGGGCGTGCGCGTCCCGCGCATCGCGGTCAATGTGTCGCCGATCCAGCTGCGCCAGCCCAACTTCGTCGAACGGGTCCGGGAGGCGGTCGGGCCGGCGTCCGGACCGAGCCTGATCGACCTGGAGATCACCGAAAGCCACATCATGGCGGACATCGAATCCACCATCGACAAGCTGAGCCGGGTTCACGCGCTCGGCATCGGCATCGCCATCGACGACTTCGGCACGGGCTATTCGTCGCTCGCCTACCTGGCGCGGCTGCCGGTGCAGACGCTGAAGATCGACCGCGCGTTCGTCGTCAGGATGGTCGACGACGAGGAAGCGATGGCGCTGGTGCAGACGATCATTTCTCTCGCACGTTCGCTGAAGCTCACCACCGTCGCCGAAGGCGTCGAGACCGAAGAGCAGGCCGACCTCCTCGAGCTGCTGCGCTGCGACCAGATGCAGGGGTACTTCTTCAGCGCGCCGAAGCCGCGGGAGCAGCTCACCGGACTCTTGCGAGCAGGTTAAGCCGGGGCAGTCGAAGGGCTTGCCGGGCACCGCAACTACTTTCTGGCGGCGAACTCCTCCAGCGCTTTGATGAGGACCTTGAGTTGCACGCCGGGTACGCTGACATCGCCGCTGATCCACGCTGCGAGCAGCTTGCGGTCGATCCCCATCCGTGCCGCCAGGTCCTCCGGCCCGAGCAAAGCGCTCGCACTCGCGATCAGCCTCTGTGCAGTCTGGCGGGACACGCACTCAATCTACTGGGGGATGGCGCGGCCCCGTGCGGGACAAATTCACGGTCCTGCCGTCAATTCTGAAAAGCCAGGCCGGAGCCGTCTATTTTTCAGCGGCGTGTAGTGGCCATACGACAACCAAATCGGGAGGCGATGACACGAAAGGGGGTTCCCAGCAGGCGCAGAATCCGTGCGCATGACTATTAAAAGGGGATCTGAAGCCCCTCGCCCGTCAGCCGAACCTCCCAAGGGCCCGCGCGCCCTGCGCATCCTCATCGCCGATGACGAGCGCGACACCGTGCTCACGCTCATGATGCTGCTGCGAGAAGAAGGGCACGAGGTGCGCGGCGTGTACGACGGTCGCCAGGTCCTGGATGCCATTCATGGATTCGATCCCGACGTAGTCGTGCTCGACATTGCGATGCCAAAACTGAGCGGCTGGGAAGTCGCCCGCCAGGTCCGGGCGCGATCCGGCGGTGACAAGCGCATGCTGATCGGGGTGAGCGGTGAGTACAAGAACGACGTGGACAGGCTCCTCTCGGAGGTCGTGGGTTTTGATCATTACCTGCTGAAGCCATGCAGCCCGAACGCGCTTCTCGCGTTACTCGAACCGCTCCGCACGCCGCAAGCTCCCCTCTAGTCTTGCCGCTCAACCAGCATTGGAACGCCCCTCGGCGGGGGCCGTTCCGAGGCTGCATTGTGGTGATTGGTGGAGGCGGCGGGAATCGAACCCGCGTCCGTAGACCATCCACAGTCAGGACTACATGCTTAGCCTGGTTCTTTAGTGCCTTCGCCTTGCGCCCGCCAACCGGCAGGCTGACGCTCGGCTAGCCGCTTCGACGGATCCGCCGGGCGAAGCGACCACACCCGGAAGAGAGGCTGATGTGAATGACGCTGCACCGGTCGTTACGGGTTGCCCCGTCCTTCCCGGCCTAGCCCATCAGCAAGCTAGTGCAGCGTCCAGCCGGTGTTAGGCGGCTAGAGCGAAACGCTCGTCGTTGGCGTTTGTAGTGTTTCCAGAATGGA
>Ga0134121_10003999_pt1 | contig 12113 bp, 14 predicted proteins | sample KB301_FD_96463 | JGI IMG/M metagenome (GOLD analysis project Ga0134121, IMG submission 96463) | Terrestrial soil microbial communities without Nitrogen fertilizer from Kellogg Biological Station, Michigan, USA - KB3-0-1 | ecosystem: Environmental > Terrestrial > Soil > Unclassified ...
AGGCGCATCGGCTTCATCGGCGAGCCGACGAAGCCCACGCGGCGATACATCGCCTGCGCGCGCTCGTTCTGCATGTCGGTGAGAAGCGTGATGCGCAGCACTCCCTCGGCGCGCGCATGGTCGACGACGGCCTTGAGGAGTGCCTCGCCGATGCCGCGCTTGCGCTCGTCGGGATGCACCACCAGGTCCTCGAACCAGGCGGCCTTGCCGCCTTCGGCGGTGCTGACCGTGTAGAGCAGGCTCGCCATCGCGACGACGCGCTTGCCCTCGCGCGCGACGAAGAGCCGGCCGATGGTCGGGTTGGCGAGGATCGCCTCGATCGCGCGCTTCTGCTTGTCGGCATCGGGATGGAACTCGGCCTCGTCGGTGAACAGCACGCCGAGGAGCTCGACCATCTGCTGCAGGTCTTTCACGGTCGCCGGGCCGTACTGGAGTTCCATCGTCGCTCCTAGACGTTGAAGCGGAAGTGGATCACGTCGCCGTCGCGCACCACATAGTCCTTGCCTTCGAGGCGGAGCTTGCCGGCCTCCTTCGCGCCCTGCTCGCCACGGTGCGCGACGAAATCATCGTACGTGGCGACTTCGGCACGGATGAAGCCGCGCTCGAAATCGGTATGGATCACGCCGGCGGCCTGCGGCGCCGTGGCGCCGGCCGGAATGGTCCAGGCGCGCACTTCCTTCGGTCCGGCGGTGAAGTAGGTCTGCAAGCCAAGCAGAGCGTACGCCGCCCGGATGACGCGGTTAAGGCCCGGTTCGTCCATGCCGAGATCATCGAGGAAGATTTTCTTGTCCTCGCCGGGCATGTCGGCGATCTGGGACTCGATCGAGGCTGAAATCGGTACCACCGGAGCGCCTTCCTTGGCGGCATAGGCCTTCACCGCGGCAAGCGCTGCCTGTGACCCACTCTCGCTGACGTTGGCCACGTACATGGTCGGCTTCATCGTCAGCAAGAAGAGCGGCTGGAGGACGGCGCGCTCTTCCTTCGAGAGCTCCGTGGTGCGCGCAGGCTGGCCGGCATCCAGCACCGCCTGCACCTTCTTCAGCGCGGCGACCAGGCGCTGAGCCTCCTTGTCGCCGCCGGTCTGCGCGACCTTCTCGTTCTTGGAGAGCTGGCGCTCCACGGATTCCAGGTCGGCCAGCGCGAGCTCGGTGTTGATCGTCTCGATATCGGAAACCGGATCGACCTTGCCGGCGACGTGCACGACGTTCGGATCGTCGAAGCAGCGCACGACATGCGCGATGGCATCGGTTTCGCGGATGTTGGCGAGGAACTTGTTGCCGAGGCCCTCGCCTTTCGACGCTCCGGCGACCAGGCCGGCGATGTCGACGAACTCCACGACCGCCGGGACGAGCTTCTGCGGCTGCGCGATTTCCGCGATGACGTCGAGGCGCAGGTCGGGCACCTCGACGATGCCGACATTCGGCTCGATCGTGCAGAAGGGATAGTTCTCGGCCGCGATGCCGGCCTTGGTGAGCGCATTGAAGAGCGTCGACTTGCCGACGTTCGGCAGGCCGACGATGCCGCACTTCAGGCTCATTTCTTCTTGAAGATGCCGAAGAGACCCTTCTTCTCAGGCGCGGGCTTCGCCGCCGCTTCCGCGACGGGAGCCGCGGCTTGCCGCTCGGGCTCCTTCTTGTCCGGTTCTTTCTTCGCCGGCGGCTTGTCTTCGGTATGCAGCTTGTTCATCGCCCCCTGCATGTCGCCCGCGAGCATCTGCGGCAGCAGCGCGAGCGCCTTGTCGATCGAATGATCGATCGCCGCCTTGTCGTCGGCCGAGGGACGCTCGAGCACGTAGTCCGCGCCTTCGCGTCCCGCAGGCGGCTTGCCCACCCCGAGGCGCAGGCGCCAGTAGTCGTGCGTCGCAAGGCGCTGCGAGATGTCCTTCAAGCCGTTGTGGCCGGCGATGCCGCCGCCCTGCTTCAGGCGTGCAACGCCCGGAGGAAAGTCGAGCTCGTCGTGCACGACGAGGATCTCCTCCGGCTTGATCTTGAAGAAACCCGCGAGCATCTGCACCGGCTGGCCCGAGAGGTTCATGAAGGTCTGCGGCAGCAGCAACCATGCGGCGTCCACGCGGCCGACCAGCGCCTTGAACTTCGGGTCCTTGCGCAGCGCGACGCCTTTCGCTTGCGCGAAGCGCTCCACCAGCCAGAAGCCGGCGTTGTGCCGCGTGCGCTCGTATTCCTTGCCCGGATTGCCCAGGCCGACAACGAGGCGTATGGCCAAGGGTTACTTCTTCTCTTTCTTCTCGCCCTTGTCGGCAGCCGCCGCCTTCTCGCCGGCCTTGGCAGCGGGAGCTTTCTCGCCGGGTTTCGCGCCAGCAGCACCCTCGGCGGGCGCTTCGCCCTCTTTCGGCGCGGCGGTCTGCTCGGTCGTCGGCACCTCCGAGGCAGCGATTGCGGCCGCAGCTTGCGCGGCTTCTTCTTCCTCGGTGACGAGCACCGGCACGACCACCGTCGCGAGCACGGGGTTCTCTGCCTTCTGCAGCGCGAGATCGACGCCCTTCGGCAGCGCCAGGTCGCGCACGTGGAGCGAGTGCCCGACGGCAAGGTTGCCGAGGTCGACCTCGATGAACTCCGGCAGGTCGGCCGGGAAGCAGATGATGTCGAGCTCGTTCAGCACGTGGTTCACCACGCCGCCCTGCTCCTTCACGCCCGGCGACTTCTCGGCGTTGACGAAGTGCAGCGGCACCTTCATGTGGATCTTCTTGTCTTTCGACACGCGCTGGAAGTCGATGTGCTGCACCTGCGGCTTGAACGGGTGCATGTTCAGGCTGCGCAGCAGCACCTGCTCCTTCGCGCCGTCGAGGGCCAGCGTCAGGATCGACGCATGGAAGCGCTCGTTGCGCAGGTTGAGAAACAGGTCCTGGTGATCGAGCTCGATCGTGATCGGGTCCTTGTCGCCGCCGTAGAGAATGCCCGGCACCTTGCCCAGGCGGCGCAGACGGCGGCTCGCACCCGTTCCTTGCGCCTCGCGCTTGCGCGCGGAAATTTCGATTGCCATTTCGCTTTACTCCTAGTTAAAGGCCGGGCCCGCGACCAGGCACCCGCCGGTTGGAAAAGCTCATTCGATGAAAAGAGAGCTGACCGATTCTTCCGTGTAGATGCGCAGGATCGTCTCGGCGAGCAGTCCCGCCACCGAGAGGCTGCGGATTTTCTTGCAGGCGCGCGCGTCTTCGCGCAACGGCACCGTATCGGTGACGACCAGCTCGTCGAGCGGCGAGTTCTTGATCCGCTCGACGGCGCCCCCGGAGAGCACGGCGTGCGTGCAGTACGCGACCACCTTGGTCGCGCCTTCCTCTTTCAGGACTTGCGCCGCCTTCACCAGGGTGCCCGCGGTGTCGACCATGTCGTCCATGATCACGCAGGTGCGGTCCTTGACCTCGCCGATCACGTTCATCACTTCGCTGACGTTGGCCTTTGGACGCCGCTTGTCGATGATGGCGAGGTCCGATTCCAACCGCTTGGCGAGCGCGCGGGCACGCACCACGCCGCCCACGTCCGGCGAAACCACGATCAGGTTCTCGTAGCGCTGCTTCCACACGTCGCCGAGCAGCACCGGCGCGGCGTAGATGTTGTCGACCGGGACGTCGAAGAACCCCTGGATCTGGTCGGCGTGCAGATCCATGGTGAGGAGCCGCGCCACGCCCACGGAGGTCAGCATGTTGGCGACGACCTTCGCGCTGATCGCCACGCGCGCCGAGCGCGGGCGGCGATCCTGGCGCGCGTAGCCGAAGTACGGCATCGCCGCGGTGACGCGCGCTGCGGAAGAGCGCTTCAGCGCGTCGATCATCACGAGCAGTTCCATCAGGTTGTCGTTCGTCGGCGCGCAGGTCGACTGCAGGACGAAGACGTCCTTGCCGCGCACGTTCTCGAGCAGCTCCACCATCACCTCGCCGTCGGAGAACTTGCCGACGATCGCGCGCCCGAGCGACAGGTTCAGGTGCTTCGCCACTTCCTGCGCGAGGCGCGGCGTGGCATTGCCGGTGAACACCATCAGGCGGTCGAGCGCGAGGCCGCGGCCTGAATTGATTCCCGAATTTATCCCGGTGGTCATGGAGGTCATAGGGAGTGGCTGGGGAGGAAGGATTCGAACCCTCGTATGGCGGAATCAAAATCCGCTGCCTTAACCAGCTTGGCGACTCCCCAGTTGATATCGTTCATTCGGCCCAGTCATAGAGCGGATGGCGATCGAGCCCTTGCGCCACAAACCCCTCCATGCCTCGAGGCATCTGGGATTGAATCGCTCGTGCTTCGGTTTCAGTCGCGAACTCGGCGAAGACGCACGCTCCGGAACCCGTCATGCGCGCCTGCGCGGCGCGTTCTTTCAGCCACGCCAGGCTCGCTGCCACCTCCGGATAGCGGTCGATCACGACGCGTTCCAAATCGTTCTGTCCGCGCCCCGGGAAAAAGGGCGGTATTTTGAGTCGTTTGGACTGCCCTGTCAACGCGGAAGCGAAGATTTCCTTAGTGGAAACCGTAACTTGCGGTGTCAGCACGAGATACCACGCAGGCGGAAGGTCGAGCGGCGTGAGCTTCTCGCCGATGCCCTCGCCGAGCGCGCTGCGTCCGAAGAGAAAGAACGGCACGTCCGCGCCCAGTTTCGCGCCGATTTCCTGAAGGCGCGAGCGCTTGAGCCCGAGCTTCCAGAAGCGGTTGAGCGCAAGCAGCACCGTGGCCGCATCGGACGAGCCTCCGCCCATGCCGCCGCCGACCGGGAGCGTCTTCTCGAGCGCGATGTCGGCGCCGGCGCGCGCGCCGGTCTCCTGTTTGAGAACGCGCGCGGCGCGCAGGCAGAGGTTTTCGTCGCCGAAGGGGCCGGAGAAGCGGACCTCTCCGTCCGATCGCGATGTGATGCGGATGCGGTCGGCGCGGTCGACGAGGCGAAACGCCGTCTGCAGCTCGTGATAACCGTCGGCCCTGCGGCCGAGCACATGCAAGAAGAGGTTGAGCTTCCCCGGCGCGGGGAAGTCAGTCATTTCCACTGCGAGATCGCGAGGCGCAGCTCGACGCCCGGATACGTGAGGCGCAGGAGCGAAGGCCGCGCGCCTTCGTATTGCTGGTACTCCACTTTCCAACCGCGCTGCTCGAGCGTGCGCAGCTTGCCGTCGGCTCCCCGGTCGACTTGCGCGGGCGTGTCGGCGGAAGCGCGCCCCCGTACCCAGTCGGCCATGCCCTCGAGCGGCAGGCGGAAGCCGAGCGTGCGCTCGGTGAGCGATTCGGCATCGGGTGCGCTGTATTGCTTGCCTTCGGCGGTCGTGAGTTGGACCGCCTCTCCTTCGCGCACGATGCGCGCCACGCCCTGGCCGAGCGGGGTACTGAGCAGCATCTCGTCGCCGCTCGTCGAATGGCGCCAGCCGAGGTTGCCGGTGAAAGCGTCGTTGCCGTGCCGCGCGGCGATGCGGCCGGCGAGATCGAACTCGACGGCGCTAGGAGGCTTGAGCTCGACTGGTGCGCAGGCGCACAGGACGAGCGCCAGCAGCCAGGCGGCGCGCTTCACCGCCGCAGCCGCTTGATCGTCTTCTGGAGCGTTTCGTTGTCGGGCGCGCTTTTCAGCGATTCCTGCCACACGCGGTTCGCCTCGGTCCGCTCGCCCATCACCCACAGCACTTCGCCGAGGTGCGCGCCGATCTCCGCGTCAGGCCGCCCGTTGTACGCGCGGCGCAGCGTGGTGGCGGCGCCTTTCAGGTTGCCCTCGCGGTATTGCACCCAGCCGAGGCTGTCCATGATGAAGTAGTCATCGGGCGCGAGCTCGATCGCCTTCTCGATCAGCGTGCGCGCTTCCTTGAGGCGCATGTTGCGATCGGCGAACGAGTAGCCGAGCGCGTTATAGGCATGCGCATGATCGGGCCGCACCTCGATGAGTTTCCGCAGGTTCTCTTCCAGCACCTCGTACTTCTCCAGCCTTTCAGCCGTGAGCGCGTAGTCGTACAAGAGCTCGGGCTGGTCGGGCTCGCCCTTCAGCGCCTCGCCCAGCAGCTCGTACGCGTCCTTGTTCCGGTTGGCGTCGCGCAGGAGCTGCGCCTCGGCGACCGTGACCTGTACCTGCTGGTCGGGATAGTCGTCGCTCACCTTGTGCAGGTACTCGACCGCGGCATCGACCTTGCCTTGCTTCGCCATCGCGTTCGCCGTGCGCAGCCGCGCCGGCAGCGCCTGTTCGCCGTCCTGGATCTGGTTGTACCAGTCGATCGCCTTGGGCCATTGCTTCTGCTCCTCGGCGATCTGGCCGAGCACGTAGCGCGCGTTGTCGGGATCGCGGTAGGTCGGCGTGCTGACCAGCTTCTTCATGTTCTCTTCGGCGACGGCATAGTCCTTGAGCTGGAACGCAATCAGGCCCACGGTGTAGATGAGATCGTTGTTGCCCGGATTCGCCGCGAGCAGGGTCTCGAACTGCTTGCGCGCCTCGGGCACGCGCTTGTCGAGGATCAGGGCGCGGGCGTAGTTCAGGCGCCCTTCGCGCGACTTCGGATTCTTCTCGACGAACTCGCCGAGGCGCTTCGCCGCATCGGCGGTCGAGCGCTTCTGCAGGATCGCCGCTTCCGTCACGGCCGGTGCTTCCCAGTCGGGCCGGATTTCCGCGGCGCGCCTTGCCGCGGCGATCGCCGCCGGCTCGTCGCCCGCCGCCGAAGCGGCCACGGCGATCGCGAGATGCGCCGGCGCGAGAGTCGGGTACTTCGCCGCGAGCTGCCGCACGACGCGCAGGTTTGCCGCCTTGTCCGGATTGCCCGCGAGCAGGCGATTCAATTGCAGGAAGCCGCGCTCCGCATCGACGCCTTCCGAGGAGAGCAATTTCTCGAGATAGGGCTCGGCCTCGTCGACGTGCTTGTTGGAGATGAGCAGCGCAGCGACGACCTGCAGCGCGGCCGGCGACTGCGGCTCGATTTCGTTCCAGGTCTTCGCCGCCTCGAGGGCGAGCTCCGGCAGCTTGCCCTGGTTGGCGACTTCGACGGCACGCCGTGCGATGCGCGCGTCGCCGGTCTGGCGCGCGAGCTCGAGGTAGGTCTTGGCGGCGAGCGCGTAGTCGCCCCGTTGCAGGGCGATCTCGCCGAGCAGGAGCTCGTACAGCGTCGGCTCGTTCAGCCCTCGTGTGTCATCGGGCTTGATCGATTTCGGGCCATCGGGCTGAGCACACGCGACGCCGCCGAAGGCGAATGCAAAGGCGGCGGCGACGAGGCAAACGACAGGGGAAAGAAACCGGCGGATGAACATCTGGATTCGACCGATCTTAGGTATATTTGGTGCCCCGCACAAGCCGCTTTTCCCGCTCAGTCGTCATGCCTGAACTCCCGGAAGTCGAGGTCACGCGCCGCGGACTTATGCCGCACCTGAAAGGCCGCGTCATCTCGGCTGTCGCGGTCCGTCAGCCACGCCTGCGCTGGCCGGTCCCGCGCGCGGTGAGACAGCTCGCCGGGCGGAAAGTGCAATCGGTGCGCCGGCGAGGCAAGTATCTGCTGGTCGATCTCGGCGACGGGCATCTGATCCTGCATCTCGGGATGTCGGGCAGCCTGCGGGTTCTGCCGCATGGCACGCCGGCCGAAAAGCACGACCACTTCGATCTCGTGCTCGGCGACCGCATGGTCCGCCTGCGCGATCCGCGGCGCTTCGGCGCAGTGCTGTGGACTCAAGCCGCGGTGGACGCGCATCCGCTGATCGCCAACCTCGGCATCGAACCGTTGTCTCGAGCGCTCGATCCCGCGCGCCTCTTCGCGCTGACGCGAGCGCACCGCGCCGCTATCAAGCTCTTCCTGATGGATGGCCGGCGCGTGGTCGGCGTTGGCAACATCTACGCAAGCGAGAGCCTGTTTCGCGCCCGCATCGATCCTCGAACGCGTGCCAATCGCCTGACCCTCGAGCGCTGCGCGCGGCTCTCGAAGGCCATCAAGGACACGTTACGCCAGGCTATTCGCGCGGGCGGCTCGAGCCTGCGCGATTACGTCGGCGCCGACGGGCACGCCGGCGGCTTTCAGAATCGGTATTGGGTTTACGACCGCGAGGGCAAAGCCTGCCGCCGCTGCGGCGCCACCATCAAGCGTTTGGCGCAGGGGCAGCGCTCGAGCTTCTTCTGCCCGCGCTGCCAGAAGTAGCTAGTTCTTCACCTTCTGTTTAAGCCGCTTCGCCACCATCGGGTGGACGAACTTGGAGACATCGCCGCCGAGGGCGGCGATCTCGCGCACCAGCGTCGCCGAGATGAACATGTGCTGCTCCGAAGGCGTGAGAAAGACGGTTTCCATCTCGGGGTACAGATGGCGGTTCATCCCGGCAAGCTGGAACTCGTACTCGAAGTCCGACACGGCGCGCAGGCCGCGCAGGACGACTCGCGCCTTCTGGTCGCGGACGAAGTCGGTCAGCAGTCCGCTGAAACCGAGCACCTGGACGTTTTTTACGTCGGCAAGCACCTCGCGCGCCATGGCGACGCGCTCGTCCACGGTGAAGAAAGGACGCTTCGCCTTGCTGTCGGCGATGGCGAGGACGATCGAGTCGAAGAGCGTGCCCGCGCGGCGCACCAAGTCCTCGTGCCCGCGGGTGAGCGGGTCAAACGTGCCGGGATAGACCGCCTTGATCATCGCCTCTCCATTCGAAGAGCTGATAGCTCACCTGGCCGGCGCGCGAGCGCTTGAGCTCCGCCCATCGCTTGCCCGGCAAGCTTGGTGCATCCGCTTCGACGTAGACGCGCGCGCCGGGCGCGAGCCGCGGCTCTAGCTTGGCGAGCACCGCCGGGAGCGCATTCTGCCTGAACGGGGGATCGAGGAAAACCAGGTCGAAACGCTCGCTCGATTGCCCGAGATAGCGCAGCGCATCGCCCTGCACCAGGCCGACCGCCCGCGCACCGATCCGATCGCGCGCGGCTTCGAGCGCGGCAAACGCCGCGGGATCGTTCTCGACCATCACCACGCGCGAGGCGCCGCGCGACGCGGCCTCGAAGCCGAGTGCGCCGCTGCCCGCGAAAAGATCGAGGCAACTCAGGCCCTCGAGCCACTGTCCCAGCCAGTTGAAGAGCGTCTCGCGTACGCGATCCGGCGTCGGGCGCAAGCCCGGGCGCGAGGCAACTTTGATGCGGCGGCCGCGGAATTCGCCCGCGATGATGCGTATTTCCCCTTTGTTAGAATGCACCGATCCATGGTAGCAGCGCTTTCGTGGGCCGCGCGCCTGAAGAATGGCCTTGCGCGCACGCGCGAAGTGCTCAACACGCCGGTCGCCGAGCTCTTCGCCCGCCGGCGCGTCGACGAAGCGCTCTTCGCAGATCTCGAGACCGCCCTCCTGCAGGCCGACTGCGGCGTCGACGCCACCGAGTGGCTGATCGGCTCGCTGCGCGAGAAAGCGCGCAAGCAGAAGATCGAGGAAGGCGAAGCGCTCAAGCAGGCGCTCAAGGATTCACTGACCGAGCTCCTCTCGCCGCTCGAGAAGAAGCTCGAGGTCGGCCGCGCCAAGCCGTGCGTCGTGATGGTTGCCGGCGTCAACGGCTCGGGCAAGACGACCTCGATCGGCAAGCTGGCGAAGTGGCTTCAGTCGCAAGGCAAGAGCGTGCTGCTCGCGGCGGGCGATACCTTCCGTGCCGCCGCGCGCGAGCAGCTCGTCGTCTGGGGCGAGCGCAACAACGTGCCCGTCGTCGCGCAGGCAACGGGCGATCCCGGCGCTGTGGTCTTCGACGCGCTGGCGGCGGCGCGAGCACGCGGCGTGGACGTCGTGATCGCCGACACGGCGGGAAGGCTGCCGACACAGCTGCACCTGATGGAAGAGATTCGCAAGGTAAAGCGCGTCGCCGCGAAGGCGCAGGCCGACGCACCGCACGAAGTGCTGCTCGTGCTGGATGCGAACACCGGGCAGAACGCGATCGCCCAAGTGAAAGCCTTCGACGATGCGCTCGGCCTCACCGGCCTCGTGCTGACGAAGCTCGACGGCACCGCGAAAGGCGGTGTGGTGTGCGCCATCGCGCGGGAGCGGCCGGTGCCGCTCGTCTTCGTCGGCGTGGGCGAGGATATCGACGACCTGCGGCCCTTCGCCGCGCGCGAGTTCGCCGAGGCGCTGGTTGGTTAGCTTCTCCGCAGTCGCGAAGCGCTATCGCGGCGGCGAGGAAGCGCTGAAGGACGTGAGCTTCTCGGTCGCGCCCGGCGAAATGGTGTTCATCACCGGCCGCTCGGGCGCCGGCAAATCGACGCTGCTCAAGCTGATCCCGGCCATCGAGCGGCCGAGCGGCGGCAGCGTCATCGTGAACGGGCAGAACGTTGGCGCGCTGAAGGGCCCGGCGATTGCCTATCTCAGGCGCAACCTCGGCCTCGTGTTCCAGGACCAGAAGCTCCTGTACGACCGCTCGGTCTTCGAGAACGTGATGCTGCCGCTCGGCTTTTCGACGCATTCGACGAAGGAAGCGGGGCGCCGCGCGCGCGCCGCGCTCGACAAGGTGGGCCTCCTTGCCCGGGAGAAATCGAACCCGATCCAGCTCTCGGGCGGCGAGCAGCAGCGCCTCGCCATCGCGCGGGCCGTCGTGAACCGGCCCTCCATCGTTCTCGCCGACGAGCCGACGGCGAACCTCGACGCGGAATCGGCGCGGCGGATCGTCGACATCTTCGTGGAGTTCAACCGGGGGGGGGTCACCCTCCTCATCGCGACGCACGACCAGAGCCTGGTCGCGCAGTATGGCAAGCGCCTCTTGCACATCGAAGCCGGGCGGGTGGTGCAATGAGGGCCTGGCTGCGCCAGCACCGCCACGCGTTTGCGCGCGCCCTGCCTCGCATCGGACTGCTCAACGCCCTCGTCATCGGCATCGCGCTCGCGTTGCCTGCCGGAGGCTACGCGCTGCTCGAGAGCCTGCGCACCGTGGCGGGCCGCCTCGCCGTGGAACCGCAGATCTCCGTTTTCCTCGACGCAAAGCGCACGAACGCCGATACGCTCGGCGCCGCGCTCAGGCGCGACCCCCGCGTGACCCGCGTCCGGTTCGTGCCGCGCGAGCAGGCGTTGAGAGACCTCGCCGCCGTGCAAGGCATGTCGGAGCTCGTCGCAGCGCTCGGCCGCAATCCCCTGCCCGACGCCTTCGTCGTCACCGCTTCGGACGACAACCTCGAGGGACTCGCTGCCGACCTCGCCAAGCTGCCAGGTGTCGCCCAGGTCCAGGCGGACGCGCTGTGGGCGCGCCGCTTGGCGAGCCTCGCTCGCCTCGCGCGTACTGCGCTCTGGCTGCTTGCGGGAGTGCTCGGGGCTGCGCTCATCGCCATCACCTTCAACACCATCCGGCTGCAAATCCTCACGCAGCGCGAAGAGATCGAAGTCTCGAAGCTGATCGGCGCGACCGACGGCTTCATCCGCCGGCCGTTTTATTACGCCGGGCTTTTGCAGGGACTGGCCGGCGGCGCTCTCGCGCTCGTCATCGTCGGTGCGTCGCTCGCTCTTCTGAATCGCGAAGTGCGGCTGCTCGCGGAGTCGTACGGCTCGGACTTCCGCTTCGCTTCCCCCGGCAGATGGGACAGCCTCGCTTTCCTCCTCCTTGCCGGTCTCCTCGGCTGGCTCGGGGCGCACCTCTCGGTCAGCCGCCATCTCCGAGAGATTGAGCCTCGCTAGATGTTAGTGCTCGCTATCGTAAAGACTGATATACGGAACCGATTTTAGGTTTGGCACTCTAAATACCCGAGTGCTAAACTACGGTACCCAAGGAGGAATGCTGATGACAGGCCAGGCAGCGATGACCCTCGCCCTACCGGCGGCTTCCATGCCGATGCCGGTGGGCAGCATCGACGCTTATATCCAGGCGGTGAACCGCTTCCCGATCCTCTCCGCGGAGGAAGAGCAGCGCCTCGCGCGCCGCTTGCGCGACGAGAACGATCTCGAGGCCGCGCGCCAGCTCGTCGTTTCGCACCTGCGGCTGGTGGTCGCGCTCGCGCGCGGCTATCTCGGCTACGGGCTGCCGCATGCCGACCTGATCCAGGAAGGCAACATAGGCCTCATGAAGGCGGTCAAGCGCTTCGATCCCGATCGCGGCGTGCGCCTCGTCTCGTTCGCGATCCACTGGATCAAGGCCGAGATGCACGAATACATCCTGCGCAACTGGCGCCTCGTGAAAGTGGCAACCACCAAGGCGCAGCGCAAGCTCTTCTTCAACCTGCGCTCGATGAAGAAGGACCTCGG
>Ga0134121_10004000_pt1 | contig 12111 bp, 8 predicted proteins | sample KB301_FD_96463 | JGI IMG/M metagenome (GOLD analysis project Ga0134121, IMG submission 96463) | Terrestrial soil microbial communities without Nitrogen fertilizer from Kellogg Biological Station, Michigan, USA - KB3-0-1 | ecosystem: Environmental > Terrestrial > Soil > Unclassified ...
CCACTCGGCGTAGGTACGCTCGATGGGGAAGCCCCCCACCCAGCGGCCCAGGCGATTCTTCACCGTCAGCGGGTTGGTGACGTCGTGGCAGGCGGCGCACAGCTCGGCCCGTTCGTGGAGCGCCTGGGAGTAGCCCTCGTGACCCGCCAGCTCGGCCTTCTGCACCGGGATGTCCTTGCCGAAGACGCCGCTCAGGTAGGCGTCGCGGGTGCCGGCGGATGAATGGGCTCCGAGCGGCCCGAGGAACTCCGGAAAGCCGATGGCGTGCGGCGACAGGCGGAAGGCTCCGGCGCCCACGGCGTACCCTTGACTCGGCGAGGCCGGGTCGGGCACCGCCGGGCGGTCCTGACTGGCCGGCGGCAGCAGGCGGGAGCGGCTCTGCGTCCCGGGCACGGCCGGGTAGGGGGCGCCCGACTGGTGATAGTCGCCGTAGGGCATCTCGCGGGTGTCGGCGAAGGTGTGGCAGACGGCGCAGAAGACTCCCCGCCGGCCGGCGTCCGTGTTGCGGAAGCGGGAGGCCAGGGTGGCGAAGGCGAGGCCGGTGCCGGCGTCCGACGTGGGGTTGAACTCGGGATCGAGCGCCCCGTGCTCAAGGCCCGAGCGGTCGTGGGTAACGCCCGCCAGGGGGACGTTGTCCACGTAGTTGGCCGGCATGTGGCACTGGGCGCAGAAGCCGTCGAGCAGCGAGCCGGGCCGCGCGGTCGTCGAGCCCCCGGAAAGCCCGGAGAGGCCGCCGCCGGTGTCGAAGCGCGACGTACAGTCGCCGGCGGCGAACGGGTTCACATGGCTGCGCTCGGTGCCGTCCGGCGGCGAGGGCGCCTCGCAGTCGCCGGCCGTCGAGGTCTCCCGGGCGGCGAGGAGGAAGGCCGCCCGCCACCCGGGATCGCGCCAGGAGCTCGACATCATCGAGCCGTTCCACTCGGCGAAGATCCTGGCGTGGCAGGTCGAGCAGCGCCCGGGGTTGTGCGGCCCCTCCCAGGCCTCCGCGAAGGGCGGCGGAAAGTGCCGGGCCTCGGCCACCACGTAGGGTGCCGGCTGGGGAATCCGGTTCGGAAGCTCGTCGCGCGAGCCGGCAGGCTGTACGGCCAGGGCGACGAGGCCCGCCGTCGAACCGGCGGCCAGCACGGCGAGCATCCACCCCTTCGGAACGGCCATGGCGACCTCCTTGGATCGGGACTTCAGAAAAGTCTTCGAGACTCCCTTGACAGGAGTATAGCGGCTGTTTAGCTTATAGCAAGATGTCTTGAATCTGGTCCGCTTCGATCCCGACGAGCCGGGCTCAGCTCTTTTCTTCAACTTTTCTTCAACCGGCTCGCGAATCGGCCCGAGCGGCACTCTGTATCTTATAGAGGATGCTGAACAGCTCATTGCTTGTCCTCGCAGACTCGCGTTAGCCGCTTTATCTCCGATCATGGCGGTTCGGAGCAACGCGCGAGATAAGCCGTCTGGATCCGGGTGCGCGTGCACCCCGGGGGGCGGCTGGGTGCGCTGAAGTTTTCCGCTGTCTTTTCGAATGGAGGTCGGCCATGACCGCAGGCTCGCGGGTAGGGTGGTTGTGTGTCTCGTCGCCTGGTTTTTTCCGGATCGACCGTTGGGTCGCAGTCGTAACCGTCTTAGGAATGGCCGCCGTCGCAGGGCTCGGCACCGCGCCCGCCATGGGGGCTCCCTTCGATCCGGCGGCCGTCTTTTCCCTGCAGTGCGCCGGCTGCCACAGCGTCGGCAAGGGCGAGGTGGTGGGGCCGGACCTCCAGGGCGTAACGTCGCGCCGGGACCGGCCGTGGCTGCACTCTTTCATCCGCTCCTCTCAAGGGCTCGTGGGGCGGGGCGAGAAGACCGCCGCGGCGCTCTTCGCCCGCTACAAGAAGAGGATGCCGGATCACGACTTCTCGGACGGCGAGATCGACTCGCTGCTCGCCTTCATCGCCGCGGGCGGCCCGAAGGGGCCGGAGGGGGAGCTGCGGCGCGCGGCCACGGCGACCCCGATCGAGGTGGCGCGGGGGCGCGCTCTGTTCACCGGCGACTGGCCGCTGAAGCACGGCGGCGCCGCCTGCATCGGCTGCCACGCCGCGGGGCAGGCGGGCCGCTGGCGTAGCGGCACGCTGGCTTCCGACCTCACCCGGGTCTACTCCAAATACCGGGACGCGGGGTTGACCCGGGCGCTCATGGAGTCGCACTTCCCCATGATGTCGGCGGCGTACGACGGCCATCCGCTGACGCCCGAGGAGACGTTCGCCCTCAAGGCTTTCCTCTATCGCACCGCCCATTCGCCCGAGCCGCCCATCGAGCTCGCGGCCGGCGCGCCCCTGCTGCTGGGACTCGGCGGCTCGTCGCTGGCGCTGCTGTTCACCCGCCGGACGATGCGGCGGCGGGGTAGACAACACTTGCGGACGAACGGGACTTCGCTCGACCTCGCCGGCTAGAGACAGGGCATGCGGGATTTCCTGCTGTTCGGCCTGTCGCCGTACCTGGCGGTGCTGTTGCTGGCCATCGTGCCGGCCTGGCGATTTCTCGCGTCGCCTGGCCGGCGCGCCGATGACTCCTCCAGCACCCCGGCGCTCTGGCGCTGGAGCCTCGGCCTGGTGCTGGCGGGGCATGCTCTCGCCTTCCTTCTACCACGGCCGCTGATGCTGTGGAACCAGGTCTCCGCGCGGCTGCTCGTCCTCGAAGCCCTGGGCTTCGCGCTGGGGGCGGCGACCCTCGTCGGGCTCATCCTGCGCCTGCGCGACATCTGGCGGCTGCGCGACGGCCGGCGCTGGGGCTCGGCGGCGGACGTGCTGCTGCGGACCTTCGCCGTGGTGTCGATCGGCTCCGGCCTCGCGGCGGCGGCGCTCTATCGCTGGGGCTCGGACTGGTACGCGATGTCGCTGCTCCCCTGGTTCCGCTCGCTGCTGATCCTGCGGCCCGACGTTTCGCTGGTGGTGGCGCTGCCGCCGCTGGTGAAGCTCCACGTGCTGGCGGGAATCGCCGCCGCCGCCGTGCTGCCGTTCAGCGAGGCGGTCTTCACGCTGGTCCGGCCGGTGATCCATATGGGGCACCTCGTCGCGGCGTTCGCGGCCAGCGCTCCCGGCCGGGTGGCCCGGGGTGTCGCCGAGCTGGCGATGATCGCCATCGTCGGCGTGCTGCTCATCGGCGCCCTGCGCCGGGTGGGAGTGGCCCAGGGGTACGAGCCGCCCCAGCCCATCGCCTTCTCGCACCGTCTGCACGCCGGCACCTACCGCGTGCCTTGCCTCTACTGCCACTTCGCGGCGGAGAAGAGCCGGCACGCGGGGATTCCCCCGATCGGCGTGTGCATGAACTGCCACCGCCAGCTCCGCGTGGCCTCGGCCGAGGTGGAGAAGCTCAAGGAGGCCGTGTCGCAGGCGCGCGCCGTGCGCTGGACCAAGGTGCAGAACCTGCCGGACTTCGTCTACTTCAATCACAGCCAGCACGTGGGAGCCCGCGTCGCCTGCCAGCGCTGCCATGGGCCGGTCGAGACCATGGACCGCGTGCGTCAGGTGTCGCCGCTGACCATGGGCTGGTGCCTCGGCTGCCATCGGGAGGAGGGGGTGATGCCGCCCTCCCAGCGCCCGGGCGCCGGGAAGCACGCCGCCACCGGCGGGCTCGATTGCGGGAAGTGCCATTACTGACGGGAGGCGGGACGAACACGGACAAACACGGACGAACAAGGACTTACACGGGCTGTCCGTGAGGGTCCGTGTTCGTCCGTGTCAGTCCTCAAGGAGACCGAATGCCGGAGACCCGATACTGGCGGAGCGTCGAGGAGCTGCGGGGAGAGCCGCCGCCGCGGCAGGGACCTCCCACTCTGGAGGAGGGCGCCGGGGAGAGCCGCCGCGACTTCCTCAAGCTGATGGGCTTCAGCCTCTCGGCAGCGGTTGCCGCCGCTGCGACAGGCTGCACCCGCATCCCGGAGCGCCAGGCGGTGCCTCTCCTGGCGCAGCCGGAAGGGACGCTGCCGGGCGTCGAGGCGTGGTACGCCAGCACCTGCGCCGGCTGCTCCGCGGGCTGCGGCCTGCTGGTGAAGACCCGGGACGGCCGGCCGATCAAGATCGAGGGCAATCCCCTCTCTCCGCTTTCGCGCGGCGCCACCTGCGCCGTGGGCCAGGCGACCGTGCTGTCGCTCTACGACGATCAGCGCCTGAAGGGGCCGCTTCTCCATGGCAAGCCAGCCTCCTGGACGGACGTCGACTCCTTCGTAACGGATCGGTTGAATGGAGGCCGTCTGGCTCTCATCACCGAGACGATCGCCAGCCCGTCCAGCCAGGCCGTGATCGAGGGCTTCCTGAAGCGTTTCCCAGGCACGCTCCACGCCGTCCACGATCCGGTCTCGCTCGCCGCCCTGCGCCACGCCAACGAGTCGAGCTTCGGCCGGCCGGTGGTGCCGCGCTACCGCTTCGACCGGGCGCGGGTGATCGTGGGCCTGGAGGCCGACTTCCTCGGCACCTGGCTGTCGCCGGTGGAGTTCGCCCGCGACTACGCCCGCGGCCGGCGGCCGGAGGGAACCATGTCGCGGCACTACCAGTTCGAGTCCGGCCTGTCGCTGACCGGCAGCAACGCCGACCGCCGCGTCGCCGTGCTGCCTTCGGAGATCGGCCTGGTGGCGCTGGCCCTGGCCGAGCGGCTGGCCGGAGCGGCAGGCCCGAAGGTCGCGCCGCCCTGCGATGCGGCGCTGCTGGAAACCGTGGCCGAGGACCTCTGGAGCCATCGCGGCGAGTCGCTGGTGGTCTGCGGCGTCAACGATCCGGCGGTGCAGGTGGCGGTCAATCGGATCAACTCGCTGCTCGGCAACATTGGAGCGGGCAAGACCATCGATCTCGACCGGCCCTCCTGGCAGCGGCAGGGCGACGACGTTGCCGTGACCTCCGTGATCGATGCCATGGAGCGGGGCGAAGTGAAGGGGGTTCTCCTCTGGGGAGTCAATCCCGCCTACGATCATCCGCGGGCGGAGCGCTTCGTCCGCGCCCTGGCCCGCGTCCCTCTCAAGGTCTCCTTCGCCGGCCAGCCGGACGAGACGGCGGTCCTCGCCGACGTGGTGGCTCCGGATCATCACTTCCTGGAGTCGTGGGGCGACGCCGAGCCGGTAGCGGGCAGCTTCAGCTTGCGGCAGCCTACGATCGCTCCCCTCTTCGACACCCGAGCCGCGCAGGAGACGTTGCTGCGCTGGATGGGCGAGCCTGCCGATCCTCTCAACCATCTGCGGGAAGTCTGGCGGCGGGAGATGTTCCCGCGCCAGCAGCGCCAGGCGAGCTTCGACGACTTCTGGGATCACGCTCTTCAGGATGGAGTCTTCGAGGCGCCGGTGCCCGCGAAGCGTACGGAGATCGCGGATCGTGCGGATCTCGCTGCGGCGGCGTCCGCCATCCTCGCGGATCGCTCCGCGGGCCTGGAGGTTCGTCTCCACGAGAAAATCGGCCTGCGCGACGGCCGCCACGCCAACAACCCGTGGCTGCAGGAGCTGCCCGATCCCGTCACCCGCATCACCTGGGGGAACTACGTCTCCGTGGCGCCCGCGCTGGCGGCCGAGATGAAGCTGGAAGATGGCGATGTCGTAATTCTTCAGGGAAAAGACGCGCGGCTCGAGCTGCCCGTCCAGGTCCAGCCCGGTCAGCCCCGGGGGGCGGTCTCCGTGGCCCTCGGCTATGGCCGCACGCACGCCGGCAAAGTGGGCAACGGCGTCGGCGCCAACGCCTTCCCCCTGCTCGCGCCGACCCAAGGATTCCATCGCGGCTGGGCCGCCGGCTTCCGCATCGAGAAGACGGGTCGCCGGCAAACGCTCGCGGCCACCCAGCTCCACCACTCGATGGAAGGGCGGCCCATCGTCCGCCAGGCGACGCTCGCCGAGTACCGGCGCGACCCGGCGGCCGGCAACGAGGAGAAGCCCAACCTTCAGACGTTGTGGGCCGAGCACCCTCGGGAGGGGCACCACTGGGGCATGGCGATTGATCTCAATTCCTGCCTCGGCTGCGGCGCCTGCGTGGTCGCCTGTCAGGCCGAGAACAACGTCGCGGTGGTGGGCCGCGACGAGGTGACGCGCAGCCGGGAGATGCATTGGATCCGCATCGACCGCTATTACGACGGCCCGGCGGACGATCCGCGAACGGTCTACCAGCCCATGATGTGCCAGCACTGCGGCAACGCGCCATGCGAGACCGTCTGCCCGGTGCTCGCCACCGTCCACAGCTCGGACGGCATCAACCAGCAGGTCTACAACCGCTGCGTCGGCACCCGCTACTGCGCCAACAACTGCCCCTACAAGGTGCGGCGCTTCAACTGGTTCAGTTACGCCAACAATGACCGCTTCGACTACAACATGAACAGCGACCTGGGGAGGATGGTGCTCAACCCCGACGTCGTCGTGCGCTCGCGCGGCGTGATGGAGAAGTGCAGCCTCTGCACGCAGCGCATTCAGGCCGGCAAGCTGCGGGCGGAGGCGGCGGGCGGGCCGCTCGCCGACGGCGACGTCCGCACTGCCTGCCAGCAGGCCTGCCCGGCGGAGGCGATCGTCTTCGGCGACCTCGCGGTCGCGGAGAGCGAGGTGGCGCGCCGGCAGGCCTCGCCGCGCTTCTACCACGTGCTCGAAGAGCTGAACACGCGGCCGGTCGTGGGGTACCTGACCCGGGTGCGGAATATCTCCGACGGTCCATAGGAGAAATCCTGATGGCCGCCGAACCGATCCCGTTGCGCCTGCCCTGGGTGGAGGGGAGCCCCACCCTGCGGCAGATCACCGACGACGTCTGCCGGCCGCTCGCCACCCGCCCCAGCGCGAGCTGGCTCGCCTGCTTCGCCGTGGCGCTCGCCGCCCTCGGGTTCGGCGCACTGTCCGCCGGCTACGAGGTGATGACGGGCATCGGCACCTGGGGGCTCAACAGGAGCGTCGGCTGGGCGTTCGACATCACCAACTTCGTCTTCTGGATCGGCATCGGCCACGCCGGCACCCTGATCTCCGCCATTCTAATGCTCTTCCGCCAGAAGTGGCGGACCTCGATCAGCCGCTCGGCGGAGGGGATGACGATCTTCGCCGTGATGTGCGCCGGCCTCTTCCCGCTGATCCACATGGGGCGGCCCTGGTTCGCCTTCTGGGTGTTCCCCTACCCCAACTCGCGGGGCCCCCTGTGGGTGAACTTCCGCTCGCCGCTGCTGTGGGACGTGGTCGCCATCAGCACCTACTTCACCATCTCCTTCGTCTTTTGGTACGTCGGCATGATCCCCGACCTCGCGACTCTGCGCGACCGCACTGCTCCGGGACTACGCAAGCGCCTCTACGGCCTCGCCAGCCTCGGCTGGGACGGCTCGCGCCGCACCTGGTCGCGCTATGAGACGCTGTCGCTCATCCTCGCCGGCCTCGCGACGCCGCTGGTGGTCTCGGTCCACTCGATCGTCAGCATGGACTTCGCCACCTCGGTGATCCCCGGCTGGCATACGACGCTTTTCCCGCCCTACTTCGTGGCGGGCGCCGTCTTCTCCGGTTTCGGCATGGTCATGACGCTGCTGATCGTCACCCGCCGGGTGATGGCCCTGGAGCGCTACATCACCGTGCGGCACCTGGAGGCGATGGCGAAGATCCTGCTGCTCACCGGCTCGCTGGTCGGCTTTTGCTATCTCACCGAGCTGTTCCTCGCCTGGTACGGCGGCAACCCCTACGAGCGGGCGGCGTTCTGGAACCGCGCCATGGGGCCGTACGCCTGGGCCTACTGGACGATGATGACCTGCAACCTCTTCGTGCCGCAGCTCCTGTGGTGGCGGCGTCTGCGGACCTCGGTGCCGGTGCTCTTCGTGATCTCGCTGCTGGTCAACGTCGGCATGTGGTTCGAGCGCTTCGTCATCATCGTCACCTCGCTGCACCGCGACTTCCTGCCGTCGAGCTGGACGATGTACCACCCTACCTGGGTGGAGGTCGGCATCCTCATCGGCAGCTTCGGCCTGTTCTTCACGCTGTTCCTGCTGTTCGTCCAGACGCTGCCGATCATCGCCATGTGGGAGGTCAAGAGCGTGGCAGCCGGGGAGGCGAAGCCATGAGCGGGACCCTCGTGGCACGCTTCGCGGGAGAGACGGAGCTGCTCGCCGCCGTGCGCGCGGTCCGGGAGCGGGGCTTCCGGGTGCTGGACGTCTTCACTCCCTACGCCGTGCACGGGCTCGACGAGGCGCTGGCGGCGCCGCGCTCGCGCCTGCCCTGGATCACTCTGGCCGGCGGGCTCGCGGGCCTGGCCGCCGCCGTCGGCCTCCAGGTGTGGGCCGCGGTGGTGGACTGGCCGCTTGACGTCGGCGGCAAGCCGGCCAACTCCGCCCTCGCCTTCCTGCCCATCAGCTTCGAGCTGACCATCCTGCTGGGCGGCCTCGCCACGGCGGGCGCCTTCTTCTGGCGCACCGGCCTGGGACGGCGGATCGAGCCGCGGCTCGCGGCACCGGACGTCACCGACGATGCCCTCGTGATGGTGCTCGCCGTGGATTGCGGCGAGGAAGAGACCGCACTGCGAGAGCTGCTCAGCGCGGCCGGCGCAAAAATTGGAGAGGAGCCTACGGCATGACGATCTTCGCCAAGATCCGCCTCTTCACCCTGATGCTGCTCACGGCCTTGGCCGTCTGGGCGACGCACCGCGACCCGGCCTCGCCCGGCTACGAGTTCATTCCGGACATGGCGCGCTCGGTGCCGTACGACGCCTACGCGCCCAACCCGGTGACCCGCGATCGTCAGACGCTCCAGCCGCCCGTCGCCGGCACCATCGCGCGCGGCGGGCCGCTGCCGTTCCACTACGCCGCCACGGCGGAGGACGCCGTGCGCGCCGGCCGCGAGCTCCGCAGCCCGTTTCACTCAAGCCCAGCCGTGCTCGCCCGGGGGCAGGCCGTCTACCAGACCTTCTGCGCCGTCTGCCACGGCGTTCGGGGGACGGGCGACGGGCCGCTGATCCCCAAGTTCCCCAATCCGCCTTCCTACAAGAGCGCGCGCCTGCTCGCCATGCCCGATGGCCAGATCTTCCACGTCATCACCTGCGGCTCGGGAATGATGCCCGCCTACGCGGGGCAGATCGCGCCGGACGACCGCTGGAAGGCCATCGCCTGGGTGCGAACCCTCCAGACGCCGGCCCTAGGAGATCCCATGAGGATGGCCCGCAAATGAGCGCGCGCGTCTGGACGGACCTGCTGGTCAACGGCTTTTTCTTCCTGTCGCTGGCGCTGGCCGGGCTCGTCTTCCTCGCCATTCAGTACCTGGCGAACGCGGGTTGGTGGGCATCCCTGCGCCGCGTTCCGGAGGCGCTGATGTCCCTGGTGCCGGTGGCCGCCCTGCCGATGCTTGCCGTCTGGCTCGGCCGGCGGGAGCTCTATCCGTGGACCCGCCCCGAATTCGTCGCGGCCGAGCCTACGGTGGCGGCCAAGGCGGCGTGGCTCAACGAGCCGTTCTTCCTCGTCCGCATGGTGATCTTCCTGGGCGTGTGGAGCCTGTTCGCCGTGCTGTTGCGGCGCGCATCCCTGGCGCAGGACAGAGAAGAGGGACTGCGACTGCACCGCCGGATGGTGCGCCTCTCGGGTGGCTTCATGGTGGTCTTCGCCGTCACCTTCTCGCTCGCGAGCTTCGACTGGCTGATGTCGCTCGATCCCAAATGGACTAGCACCCTGTTCGCCGTCCACACCTTCGCCGGCCTGTTCCTGGCGGGAATCGCGGCGATCACCCTGATCGTCGTGAGGCTGCGCCGCGAGGGTCCGCTGGCGGAGGCGGTGGGGGGCAGCCATCTCCACGACCTCGGCAAGCTGCTCTTCGCCTTCAGCATCTTCTGGGCCTACATCTGGGTCTGCCAGTACCTGCTGATCTGGTACGGCAACCTGTCGGAGGAGATTCCGTTCTACGTCGTGCGCACGCGGGGGGCGTGGCTGCCGCTCTTCATCCTGACGCCAGTGTTGAGCTGGCTGCTGCCGTTCGTCCTCCTGCTGCCGCGAGCCGCCAAGCGCAATCCCCGGGTGCTCGCCGTGGCCGCCACGGTGGTGCTCGCGGGAGGCTGGCTCAACCTCTACCAGATCGTGGCCCCCGCCGTGCTCCCGGCGCCGCGCCTCGGGCCGCTCGAGCTGCTGATCACCGCGGTCTATGCCGCCCTCTTCGTCCTCGCCGTCAATCGTGCCCTCGGCCGCGCGCCGCTCCTCGCCCGCAACGATCCCTTCCTGCCGGAGAGTTTGCGGCATCACGCGTGAGACTCCGGGTGCCCACCCGGGAACGGCGTCACCCTTGACAGGGTTGAAAAGAAGGGAAGGGTATGACCGCCCACCCCCGGGTTCCCACCGGCTCCGCCGGCTCCCACCCGGGGCTACGGGAGTGCCGCCCTGACGGGCTCTCTTCGACGCCTTTGGACGGCAATGGGTACCAGGCCTTGTCGATACCTAAGGACGATGGATATTCAGAATGATTCGGGTTTGGGGCTTACCCAACGACGCGGCGAGCCCGTAGGGCGGCGTTCCTGTAGCCCCGGGTGGGAACCGGCGGAGCCGGTGGGAACCCGGGGTGGACCGGCCGTGAACCCGGGGTGGACCGGCCGTGAACCCGGGGTGGACCGGCCGTGAACCCGGGGTGGACCGGCCGTGAACCCGGGGTTGGGCGGGCGTCAACCCGGGGTTGGACGGCCGTGAACCCGGGGTTGGGCGGCCGTGAACCCGGGGTGGACCGGCCGTAAACCCGGGGGTTGGGTGATGGGAACCCGGGAACGAACGGCGCCACCCCGGGGCGGGGATGCCGGCACGACAAGCTCTCCTTGGCGTCTCGGGCGTCTCGGCTCCCCCTCGCCCCCTCCCCCCGTTGTGCTACCATCCGCCCCGCTCCGGGTTGTCACAGGAACGCCGCTGGTTCGTAACACCTCCGCAGGAGAAAGCGCATGGGGAAGATCGACGCGGTCATCCGCTGGTTCATGCCCAAGGAAGAGCGGTTCCACGAGCTGTTCGCCAAGGACACGGCGAACCTCCTGCGGGCCGCCAAGCTGTTCGCGGATTTCTCCCAAGGAACCTCGATCGAAGTCCGCAGGGTCAAGATGGGGGAGCTCAAGGATCGCGAGCACGAGGGCGACCGCATCACCCGCCAGATCTTCGACGCCCTGAACTCGACCTTCATCACCCCCTTCGACCGCGAGGACATCCGCTCCCTCGCCACCGACCTCGACGACATCCTCGACTCGCTCGAAGGCGTCGCCCAGTATCTCGTCATCTTCGAGCTCGCCGAGGCCCCCGAGGGGCTGCGCCAGTTCGCCGACATCCTGGTGGAGATGGCGGGTGAGATCGAGAAGATCACCGAGATGATCTGGAACCTTGCCAACGAGCGCAAGATCCACGAAGGCATCGTACGCATCTCCGACCTGGAGAACCGCGCCGACGTCCTCCACAACACGGTGATCGCCGACCTCTTCAAGTCCATCGGACGCGATCCGCTGGAGATCCTGAAGTGGAAGGAGGTCTACGAAGGCCTGGAGAACGCCTGCGACCAGTGCAAGGACTACTCGCACGTCGTGGGGAACGTGGTCGTCAAGAACGCCTGAAACCGACTCCAGGTCTACCCGAATGGCCCTCCTCGTCCTCATCGTCCTGGTCGCCCTCACCTTCGACTTCCTCAACGGCTTTCACGACGCGGCGAACTCCATCGCCACCGTGGTCTCGACGCGGGTGCTGTCGCCGCAGAAGGCGGTGATCTGGGCGGCGTTTTTCAATTTCGTCGCCGCCTTCGTGCTCGGCACGCACGTCGCCAAGACGATCGGCAGCGGCATGATCGACCTCTCGATCGTCACCCGCGAGGTCGTTCTGGCGGGGCTGATCGGCGCCATTTTCTGGAACCTCGTCACCTGGTACTACGGCCTGCCCGTCTCCTCGTCGCACGCGCTGATCGGCGGTTACGGCGGCGCCGCCATCGCCAAGGCCGGTTGGAGCTCCATTCTCGTCGCCGGCTGGACGAAGACGCTGCTGTTCATCGTCCTCGCGCCGCTGATCGGCCTGATCCTGGGTTTCTTCCTGATGGTCATGGTCAATTGGATCGTGCGCAACTGGCGGCCGTCGCGGGTGGACCGCCGGTTCCGCGGCCTGCAGCTCCTCTCGGCGGCGGCCTACTCGCTCGGCCACGGCGGCAACGACGCGCAGAAGACGATGGGCATC
>Ga0134121_10004002_pt1 | contig 12106 bp, 9 predicted proteins | sample KB301_FD_96463 | JGI IMG/M metagenome (GOLD analysis project Ga0134121, IMG submission 96463) | Terrestrial soil microbial communities without Nitrogen fertilizer from Kellogg Biological Station, Michigan, USA - KB3-0-1 | ecosystem: Environmental > Terrestrial > Soil > Unclassified ...
GTCGCAGCCCGCCTTCGCCAGCCGCTCCGCCATCGCGTATCCCATGCGGCCGATGCCGATCCAGCCCAACTTATGCGCTTTCATGTTTGCCATCGTTTTTCCCTAGAAAATTCGTCGCAAGTGAAACGTCTCCGATGATGCGTCTCAGATACTGCGCGCTATCTGCGACGCCGTAACTGCGACGCCGTTCAATCTCCGATCTCCTGCTGCCAGTCATGCGTCTCGATGATCGATTTCAGTTCGTTCAGGAAGGAACCGGAGTAGGCGCCGTCGACCGCGCGGTGATCGAAGCTCTGCGCGAGCACGCCCACCGGCCGCACAGTGATGCTGTCGCTGCCCGCGCTCTCGATTACGACCGCGCGCTTCTTCACGCCGTCGGTGGAAAGGATCGCCACCTGCGGCGGATTGATGATGGCCGCGGTAATCAGCGTGCCGAACGCGCCGTTGTTCGAGAGCGTATAGGTCGCTTCCGTCATGTCATCCGGCCGCAATTGGTTGGCGCGGGCGTTTTTCGATAACGTATTGATTTCTTTAGATATTTTACTGACACTCTTGGACGCGGCATCCTTCACCACTGGCACTACGAGCCCGTCGAGATTGAGATCGACGGCGATGCCGAGGTTCACGCGCTTGTGCAGCACCAGGTGATCGCCGTGGAAGCTCGCATTCAGCCGCGGAAACTTGGCAAGCGCCAGCGCCACCGCGCGCGCGATGAACGGCAGGTACGTCAATGAAAAACCCTCGCGGCTCTTCCACGCGGCGCCTGCCGCGCGCCGCGCCTCGTCCACTTTTGAAAAATCCGCCTCGATCGCCTGCAGCACATGGGGAATCGTCGTCCAGGCCTTCGTCACGTGCTCGGCGGTGCGCTTGCGGATGTTGTTGAGCGGGACGGTCTCCAGGCCGGCGCCCGCATGATAGGGCGCCCGGTCTTCGGTCCTGGCCATCGGCGTTGCGCCGCCGCGCGACGCAACGTGCGCGAGCACGTCATCGCGCGTAACGCGCCCGTCGCGGCCGCTGCCGCGAATGTCGGACGCTTTGAGCCCGTGCTCGCCGAGGAGCCGGCTCACGACGGGCGACAGCATGCCGGCAGCGGCGCCCTTTGCACCCGCCGGCGCCGCGGCACTCGGTTGCGCGGGCGCGATCTTCGCCGCCGCCGGCGTTTCCGTTTTCGCTTGCGCCGCCCCGCTTTTCTCCTGAATGACCGCGAGCCGCGTCCCGACCTTGGCGGTCGCGCCCGCCTCCACCAGGATCTCCGTGATCACGCCGTTTGCCTGCGCCGGGATCTCGGTGCTGACCTTGTCGGTCTCGACGTCGAACAGCACGTCGTCCGCCTTGACCGTGTCGCCGACCTTCTTGTACCACTTGGTGACCGTGCCTTCGGCGACCGTCTCGCCGAGCTGCGGCATGATGACGTCCATTCAAAAACTCCTTAACTGCGTCTCAGGTACAACGTCTCAGATAAAACGTCTCAGGTACTGCGTCTCAGGTAATGCGCCTTATCTGCGACGCTTCATCTGAGACGCCTTACCTGCGACGCTTTTTACCTCTTCGCTTCGTAAACGACTTTGCCACCCACCATCGTCATGAGCGGCTTGATGTCCTTGATCTTGTCCGCGGGCACCTTGAGGTAATCGCGGTCGAGCACCAGCAGGTCGGCGTACTTGCCCTGCTGGAGCGAGCCCAGGTTGGCTTCCTGGAACAGGAAGAAGGCGTTCGAACGCGTGTGCGCGATCAGCGCCTCCTCGCGCGTGATGGTCTGCCGGTTGATCTTGTGGCCGCCGATCATCTTGCCGGTCACGGCGAGCGACAGCGTGTAGAACGGGTTCGACGTGGTGACCGCGGTTGCGTCCGATCCGAGCCCCCAGTGGATGCCGCTGTCCTGGACGCGCCGGAACGGCGGCATGTCCCAGGCCTTGTCGCCGTGCACCTTGTGCATCAGCACGCCCTGGATCAACGGACGGCTGTGGATCTGCGCCGTCATGCCGAGCTTCTTCATGCGCTCGAGCTGCTCGACCGTGACCTGGTCCAGGTGCGAGAACGACCAGCGCAGCCCCTTGATCGGGCGCTCCTTGTTGAGTTCCTCGTAGACATTCAGGAAGGCGTCGATCGCCTCGGTCATCTCCACGTGCGTATTGAAGTAGATGCCGCGCTCGGCCAGCGCCAGCGCCAGGCGCTTCAATTGCGCGAGGTCCTCCGGCTTCGTGTTGCTGCTCGCGCGCAGCAGTTGCGTTGTCAGCGGCGCGTAGCCCGACTCGCCAAAACCGACGTTGTCGAAGTAGTCGTTGCCCTGGAACGGTTTTAGCTGCGGAATCTCCGCGACCACCTTGTCCATCTGCCCGGGCGTCGTCGGCTGGCGGATCATTGTCCAGAACACGCGGATATCGAGTTCGCCGCGCTCGGCCAGGACGCGATAGGGCTCGTAGTGCTCGGCGCCCATGCCGCGCCCGCCTGCATCGAGCCAGCCGGTGAGGCCCATGGAATTGAGGTAGGCGACCAGCTTGCGGGTGTTGGCGAGCCACGCGTCCTTGTCGCCATACTTCGGCATCTTGGCGGCGACGAATGCGACCCCGCCAGCGCCCTGCACCACCCCGGTGGGCCTGCCGCTCGCGTCCTTGACGATTTTTCCGCCGCTGGGATCGGCCGTGTTCTCGTCGATCTTTCCCGCCCGCAGCGCCGCCGTGTTGAGGTAGCTGTGAATGTAGACCGCCTGCAGCACCACCGGGTTGTCGGGCGCGATCCGGTCGAGCTCTTCGAGCGGAAAGCCGCGCGGATCGTCGGTGAACTGTTCCTCCGACCAGCCGCCGAGCACGGCAATCCATTCACCCGGTTTCGCGGCGCGCACCCGCGCGGCGAGCATGCTCAATGCCTGCTGGCGCGACGTGACCCCGTCGAATCTCAGCTCGTCATGTTCCGCGGCGCGGATCCAGTGAGCGTGGTTGTCGATCAGGCCGGGAATGACCGTCTTGCCCTTCAAATCGATGACCCGCGTGCCGCCGCCCGCGAGTTTGCGCACTTCCGCGTTCTTCCCCACCGCGACGATGCGCCGGTCCTTGATAGCGAGTGCCTGGACGATCGTGAAGCGGTCGTCCACTGTCACGATCTTGCCGTTCACCAGTATGGTGTCGGCGGTTTCCGCCGCGTAAGCCGCGGCCGGGATCAGCAGCAGAGCAGTAATTGACAATAAATATTTGATTTTCATAATGATTCTCTCTGCGGTTCAATCGATCTTTTCACGTATTTCCCGCACCACGCGCTCGATCGACGGGATCGTGTTGTCCTCAAGCAGGTCGGCCGACGGCAGCGGAATATGCGGCGTCGTGATGCGCACGATCGGTCCGTCGAGATCCCAGAAGCATTCGTCGGCGACGATCGAGGCGATTTCCGCGCCCCAGCCGCAGAGCCGCGGATTTTCTTCCACGGTGACGAGACGCCCGGTCTTCACGACTTCGGACAGGATGGTCTGCGTGTCGAGCGGCACCAGCGAGCGCACGTCGACCACAGTGCACGAGATGCCATGCTCCTTCTCCAGGATTTCGGCCGCACCCAAAGCGCGGTGCACCATCGCGGCGAGCGCAACGATCGTGCAGTCCTTGCCGTGGCGCAGCACCTTTGCCTTGCCGAGTTGATCCACGTACTCGCCGTCGGGCACTTCGCCCTTCATCGAGTAGAGCGACTTCTGCTCGAAGAACAGCACCGGGTCGGGATCGCGCACCGCGGCGGCGAGGAGCCCCTTCACGTCGGCGGGAAACGCCGGCGCCACCACCTTCAGGCCCGGTATCGCCATCGCCCAGTTCTCCACCGACTGCGAGTGCTGCGCGCCGAAGCGCGAGCCCGCGCCGTTGGCAGTACGGATCACCAGCGGCAACGAGATCTGGCCGTCGGTCATGTAGCGGGTCTTGGCGATCTCGTTGGCGATGATGTCCCAGCACACCGCGAGGAAATCCGAGAACATGATCTCGGCGATCGGCCTCAAGCCGGTCATCGCCGCACCCATCGCCGCGCCGACGATCGCCTGCTCCGAAATCGGGCAGTCGCGCACGCGCTTCGGGCCGAACTGCTCGAGCAGGCCGACGGTCGCCTTGAACACGCCGCCCGCGTGCGCCACGTCCTCGCCCAGGAAGACGACGCGCTCGTCGCGCTTCATCTCCTGCGCGATGCCGGCCGCGACCGCGTCGCGGTAGGTCAGTTCCGCCATGCCACACCTCCATCCGCCCACACGTTTTTTTCGATTGCGGAGAGCGCGGGCACCGGCGAGGCCTTGGCCGTGGCGGTCGCCTCGTCCACCTTGCGCATCGTGTCGGTCTCGATGTCCTTCAGCGTCGCATCGGCGACGCCGAGCTTCGCGAGGTGCGCGCGGTAGAGATTGATCGGGTCGCGCTGGAGCCACTTCTCCAGCTCGCCCTCGGGGCGGTACTTCCCGGGGTCGGCCCGGGAGTGGCCGCTGTGGCGATAAGTCATGGCTTCGATCAGCGCCGGGCCGCCGCCCTTGCGGGCGCGGTTCATGTATTTCACCGCCGTAAGATAGACCTCTTCCGCGTCGTTGCCGTCGATCACCACCTTCTCGAGGTTGTAGGCCGATGCGCGGTCGGCCGCGGGATGCTCGACCGCAGTGACGGCGCTGATCGGGGTGTACTCCATATACAAGTTGTTCTCGCACACGAAGATCACCGGCAGTTTCCAAACTACCGAGAAATTGAGCGCCTCGTGAAACGCGCCGATGTTGGTGGTGCCGTCGCCGAAGAAGCACACCGCGACCTGCTCGGTGCCGCGGTACTGCGCGCTCCAGGCGGCGCCAGCAGCCACGGGGAGATGCGCGCCGATGATGGCGTACGAGCCCATCGCGCCCTTCTCGACGTCGGTCAGGTGCATCGAGCCGCCCTTGCCGCCCAGCAGCCCGCACTGACGCCCCATCAGCTCGCCCAGCACGCCGGCCATCGAGGCCCCGCGCGCGAGCGTGTGCGCGTGCCCGCGGTAGGTGCAGAACGTCCAGTCATCGGGACGCATCGCGACGCCAAACCCGGCGGCGATCGCTTCCTGGCCGAGCGAAAGATGGCTCGTGCCCTTGATCAGGTTCTGCAGGAACAGATCGTAGGCGCGCTTCTCGCAGTAGCGCAGCTCGAGCTGCATGCGGTAGAGCGCGAGCTGCGTCTCTCTGCCGACGTCTTTGCCCGCAGTGGCCGCTTTCTTGCCTTTTATTTTCGTATCCAAGCTACCTCCGGGTAAATCGTCGCAGATACTACGTCGCAGATACTACGTCGCAGATGAAACGTCTCAGATAAAGCGTCGCAGATAAGGCGCAGTAGCTGAGACGTAGTACCTGAGACGCCGTACCTGAGACGCTTCACCTGCGACGCAGTTCTAGTACTTGTTGGCAATCGGTAACTCTTGCGCCGGAAAGAGCGTGATGATCTTCGCGCCTGTGGGCGTCAGCACCACTTCTTCCTCGATGCGCGCCGCCGAAATGCCGTCCTTCGCCGGGCAGAAAGTCTCGACCGCGAACACCATCCCGGCCTTGAGCTCGTACGGGTCCTTGAATGAATTCAGCCGCGAGATCAGCGGCCGCTCGTGCAGGCCCATGCCGAGGCCGTGGCAGAAGTTGAGACCGAACGCCGACATCTCGGTTTCGAAGCCGATCTCGGTGGATTTCGGGAATGCCTTTGCAACGTCCACGGTGGAGACGCCCGGCTTCAGCATTGCGATAGCGCCGTCCATCCACTGGCGCGCTTTCTTGTAGGCGTCGTGCTGTGCCGGCGTGGCGCTGCCCACTGTAAAGGTGCGGTAGTAGCACGTCTTGTAGCCCATGTAGGTCTGGATCAAATCGAAGTACGCCTGGTCGCCGGGGCGGATCAGCCGGTCGGTGAAGTTGTGCGGGTGCGGGCTGCAACGCTCGCCGGCGATGGCGTTGATCGCTTCCACGCAGTCCGAGCCCATCTCGTAGAAGCGCTTGGTCGCCATCCCGACGATCTCGCTCTCGCGCACGCCCGGCTTCAGGGCCTCGAAGATGTCCTGGTAGACGCCGTCGCCCATCGCCGCCGCCATGTTGAGCAGCGTGATCTCGTCGTGACTCTTGATCTCGCGCGCGTCCAGCATCACCTGCTGGCCGTCCACCACCTTCAACCCGAGCTTCTGCAGCGCGAACAGGAAGCGTGGTTCGCAGACGTCGATGCCGATCTGCATCTTCGACACCCCTTCCTGCTTGAGGATGTCGTAAATCTCCTTCGCCGCCGCCTCGAACAGGCCCACTTTGGGATTGATCGCGCCGCGCAGTCCGACATTGCCGGCGAGGCAGTGATTCTTCGGCAGCCACGGCGCGTAGAGCTTGTGATGGCGCGCGGCCGAGCCGAAATCCCACACCCAGGGCTCGCCGTTGCCGGTCAGCAGGCACCAGCGCGTCAACTTGTCGCGCGCCCACTCGCCGATCACCGTGCTCGAGATGTAGCGGATGTTGTACTGGTCGAACACCAGTAGCGCGCCCAGGCCCGATTGCTTCAGCGCCTTCCTGGTGCGTGCGAGGCGATAGTTGTGCAGCCGGCGAAAATCCACGCGCTCCTCGAAATCCACCTGCATGCGCCCCGGAGCCTGCAACGGCCGGTCCCAGCGGTGGCCGGGGTTGGCCGGATCGTAGAGGCCGTCGGGCCCCGACTTCTGCCCGCGCTTCGGGTCGATGCCCGACGCCTTGACTTGCTTCGGCTCAATTCTTCGTTTCTTGTTAGCCATAGTTTGATTTCCAGTTCAACGGTTCTGTCAGTCTCGGCTGATAGCTATTAGCTGTCAGCTATCAGCTTTCATTCAGGAGTGGCCAGCGTTCAGCCCCGCCAGCGACCATTCCGCCACCGGCATCGGCTTGAGCTCGGGCTTGCCCAGCGCGGGCGCGGTCACCAGGTAGAGGCCGGTGCCGGTCCCCACCCACATGAGCTTGCGGTCCCACTCCACGAACACCGCGTCGGTGTCGCGCGGGTAGCTCAGGTAGTCGTCGAGGCTGCCCGGTTGCGGCGGGATGAAATAGCCGGAGATCTGCGGCCGCGACGGGTTGCTGATGTCGTACATCTGCAGACCGGCGTTGAAGAACGAGTACGCGGTGAAATTCGGGTGCGGCTTGCCCGGCGCCTTCATGTGCGGCGGGTTGTGCGGGCCGAAGCGGCCACGCTTGTCGCAGAAATCCTTGTATGGCGCATCTGCCGGCGGCGTCGGCACCGGCAATTGTGCGAGCGTGCGCGGTTTCGCGGGATCGCGCACGTCCACCACCCAGGTCGGCTGGTAGGCCTCGTTGCAGTCGGGATTCAGCACTTCCGGGTTCGCGATCACGAAACCGCGGTCGAGCCGGACGATGTCTATGGTGTGGTACAGGATGGCGCCCGGCCGCGGCTGCGGGTTGTAGTTGCTGATGAGCTTCAGGTTGGCCGGGTCGGACACGTCGTGGATCATCATGCCGAACGCGCCGTAGGCGCTGTAGCCGAGGCGGCCGCCGTCCTCCACCTTCTTCGGCACGTACATCGGCCCGTGCAGGCTGGTGAAGGAGTGCTGGTCGCCATACTCCTTCCACTTCTTGTACTGCTCGGCTTCCGAGGCGCGCTGCCCCGGCACCCACCAGTTCGACACGAACTTGGGCTGCGTCGGGTCGGCGACGTCGATCACCTGGATGCAATTCGTGTAATAACGAAACCACGCTTCCTGGCCGGTGTAGGTGTTATCGGGCCCGGTGTCGAGATAGGCATAGCGCCCGCCGTCGTAGTAGTTGCGATGGGTGCCGGAGCCGGTCTGGACCTCACGCCTGGGATCGCCCTGGTCGCAGCTCCACTGCGACAGCGGGACGATCTTCTCCGGGTTGCTCGCGTCGTAGAAGCGCACGCCGCGCAGCCCCTTCTGCTCGAGGTTGCCTTTGACCAGCGCAGGGTTGTCGTAGCGGCCGTGCGGCCACTTCGGGCTGGAGAAGGTGCCGGCGATGCCCGCGCCCGTCATCAGGATCCATTTGCCGAGCTTGGCGTTGTAGGCGAGCTGGAGCTGGTTACCGACGTAGCCCTTGTGATTGAGCATTTTCGGGCGGATCGGGTCGGTGACTTCGATCACGTCGCCCATCAGGAACAGGAAGCGGCGCTCGCCGATCGCCATCATCTGCATCTTCGCGCCGCGGTGCTCGCCCGGGTCGAAATGCGCCAGCACGTCCGTGTTCTTCCGGTACATGTTGCGGTCGAGATACGACAGCGACGTCGGCCGGGGATTCGGGTGGCGATTCGCGAGCGCGGCGCCCGCGGCCGCGAGGCCGCCGGCGGCGGCTCCCGCCTTGATGAAATCGCGCCGTGTAAGCCTGTTATCTGTGGTCATGTTTTCTCCCGTGTTGAAAACGTCGCATGTGCCGAGCGCAGTCTCTCCACGGTGCCGTTTTTTTCTTATGGTTGTGCCTAGTTTGCCTTGATGCCCGCAGCCTTGATCACCTTGCCCCACTTGGCAATCTCGGCCTTCAGGAACCGGTCGAACTCTTCCGGCGAGGAAGGCGCCGACTCCGCGCCCTGGGCGAGCAGCGCCGTTTTCGCCTCCGGCAAATTCAGCGCCGCCACGACTTCCTTGTTGACCTTCATCACGATCGCGCGCGGCGTCTTCGCCGGGGCGAACAGCCCGAACCACACGTTCGCGTCGAGCCCGGGGAATCCCATTTCAACCGAGCTCGGGATCTCCGGAGATGCCGGGAAGCGCTTCTCGCTCAGCACGGCGAGCGGCCTGACCTTGCCGGCCTTCGCCTGAATCGCGATCGTCGTCGTCGACAGGAAAGCGGCCTGGACTTCGCCCGAGACCAGCGCGGTCAGCGCGAATCCGGCCCCCTTGTACGGAATATGCACGAGCTTTGCGCCCGTCATCTGGTTGAACAGTTCGCCCGAGAGCTGGCTGCTGGTGCCGCCGCCGGCCGAGCCGTAGTTGACGCCGCCCGTCTTCGCCTTTGCGTAGGTGACGAATTCCTTGAGGTCCTTCGCCGGGACCGACGGGTGCACCGCAATGGCAATGCCCGAGACCGTCATAAGCGAGATCGGCGCGAAGTCCTTGATCGGGTCGTACGGCAATTTCTTCATCAGGAACTGCGCGCTCGCGTGCGTGCCGATGTGGCCGACGGTGAGCGTGTAGCCGTCAGGCCCCGCGTGCGCGCCGATCTCGGTGCCGATGACGCCGCCCGCGCCGGGACGGTTGTCCACCACCACCTGCTGTCCCCAGCGCTCGGCGAGCTTCTGCGCGATGAAGCGCGCGGAATAATCCGACGTGCTGCCCGGCGACCCGGTGATGAGACGCACCGGCCGGTTCGGATAGCCGGCCGCCGGATCGGCTGCCCAGGCGGCTGCCGATACCGACAAAAACATTATTACAATCAATGATTTACTGGCAGCGGATTTCATAGCTGAACTCAGTTGATTCTCGCTCCGGCGGCGATCAACACCGCGGCGAAGCGCTTCACCTCGGAGCGGATGAACGCATCGAATTCCTCCGGCGTGGTCGGCGCTGGCGTCGCGCCCTGTGTCAGCATGCGCTCCTTCATGTCCGGGAGGTTGAGAATGCGCACCATCTCCTTGTTGATGAGGTTGATGAGCGGCCGCGGAGTCCGCGCCGACGCGAGCATCCCGTACCATTGGTCGTAGTCGAATCCCGGAACACCCGCTTCCGCGATGGTAGGCAAGTCGGGGAACATCGGCGAGCGCCTGGCGGTGCTCACGGCAAGCGCCACCACCCGTCCCGCCTTGACCTGGCCGGCGGACACCAGCACTGGCGAGAAGTTGAAATGGATGCGCCCGGTCGCGGCCTCGTTAAGCGCTTCCGGCGCGCCCTTGTACGGCACGTGGGTCGCCTCGAAGCCCGCGGCAACCTTGAACATCTCGCCGTTGATCTGGCTGCCGCTGCCGATGCCCGCGGAGCTGAAATTGATCTGCCCGGGCCGCGCCTTCGCGTACGCAATCAGTTCCTTGACCGATTTCGGCCCGAGCGTCGGCGCGACCACCAGCAGGTTCGGCACGCTCGCGACGCGTGTAATGCCGGCGAAATCCTTGACCGTGTCGTACGGCAGCTTCGAGTAGAGCGTCGCGTTGCCGGCGTGCCCGGTGGAGACCATCATCAACGTGTGCCCATCGGGGTTGGCCGCGAGCACGTACTCGGAGGCGATGGTGCCGCCCGCGCTCGGGCGGTTGTCCACCACCATCTGCTGGCCCCAACTCTCGTTGGACTTCTCGCCGATCCAGCGCGCGAGGATGTCGGTCTGGCTGCCGGCGGAAAACGGCACCAGCATGCGGATCGGCTTGCTCGGATATTTTTCGGCCGCGCCCGCCGCGCCGGCGGCAACAGCCAACACCAGGAACGTCATGCAGGAAGTGCGCAACATAGCCTCCTCCTTATTGTTCAATTCGCCGATCCGGACAGCTGGCGGGCCATCCAGTCTGCGGACTGGGAACGATACCGGTACACGCGGTTATTGGCGACGTGGTTGCCGTCCTCGATGAAACAGCGCACCACCGGCCCCGCTGCCGCTGCCGCCAGGCGCTCGCTTTCCTGCCATGGCACGATCCGGTCCTGCTTGCCGGCGACGACGAAGAGCGGGCAGGTTATGTTCTTCGCGGCGTCCTTCAGCGTGAGCGTCGCCGCGCAGGCCCGCGCCTCCGCGTCGGTGCGGGACTTCGAACGCACCTTGAACGTGTTTCGAGTCAGGTCCGGCAGCTTGTCGAAGTACGCCACCCAGTCGAACGGCCCCGACAGCGCGATGCACGCCTTCACCCGCTTCTCGAACGCCGCGGCGCGCGGGGCGTAGTAGCCCCCGAGCGACACGCCCCACAATCCGGTGCGCGCGCCGTCCAGGTCCTTGCGGGTTTTCACGTAGTCCACCACCGCCTTCACCGGCACTTCGTAGTCGCCGCGGATCGCAAAGTCGTACTCGCCTTCGCCCTGCCCCGGCCCGTCGAAGGCCAGCGTCGCCATGCCGCGAGCGAGAAACACCGCCTCGTAGGTGTCCATCTCCTCCTTGGCCGAATCGAGGCCCATGCACATCACCACCACTGGCGGACGGGCGACGCCCGCCGGCTTGCGCAGGTTTCCCGCGAGCGTCCCGCCTTCGTACGGAATCAGCACGCGCTCGCCGGGCGGCTGCAGGTGAGGCAGCGCCAGGTTACGGCACTCCACCGCCTTCGCGTGCGCGGCTTTCATCTGCTCGTAGTCGGCGACGAAGACGAACTTGGAGAAGTGGTAGCACGCCGCCGCGCGCGTCAGGTGCTCGCCGGCCGTCAGCAGGGAGCCGTCGGCAAGCGTCTTGCGCCCCAGGTCCTCGTGTATCGCCGCGCGCGCGCTCCAGGCCCGGCACCAGTCGTCCCAGCGCTCGAGCCCGCGAGTCACTTCCTCGAAATCGGTCAGCGGGACGCCGTTCGCGACGAAGCGCGGCGCCCAGTGCGAGATCGCGGATTGAACGAGGGCGTCAGCCATGCCGATGCGGAATGATATTAGTGTCGGGCGTAACGTCGCGCCGGCGGCGGCGCGGGTGCGTTTCGAAGCGGGGCCGGAATGCGCGTCACATACTAGGTAGCGATAGACCAAGTGTCAACATTATCTGGACCAATTGCCCGGATTGGTTTATTTTGGCTGCCTCACCGAATTCGACGCGGCGCACAAGACAAAGGGAACGCAAAGTGACCAGCCTCATGCCCCGAGCACGCTCGCGCGAAGGCGCGCAGCGCATTCGAGAATTCATCCTGTCGGGCGCCGCTCAGGGGGCGCTCGACCCGGGGGCAAGGCTGCCCACCGAGCGCGCGCTCGCCAAACGCTTCAGCGTGCCGCGCAACGCGGTGCGCAAGACGCTCGCTCAGTTGGAAGCCGAGGGATCCATCACCCGTCACGTCGGGCGCGGCACCTTTCTTGCGGGTCGCTCCCGCGCGAGCGACCTGTCCGCCGCGAGCGTCGCCGACACCAGCCCGGCGGAAATCCTGGACGCGCGCCTGCGGATCGAGCCGGCGCTCGCCGAACTGATCGCCACCAATGCCACCCCTGCCGACTTCGAGCGCATGGAAGCGTGCCTGGACAAGACGGAAAAAGCGGCCACGCTGGACGAGTTCGAGTTGTGGGACCAGGCGCTGCACCAGGCACTCGCGGA
>Ga0134121_10004003_pt1 | contig 12106 bp, 13 predicted proteins | sample KB301_FD_96463 | JGI IMG/M metagenome (GOLD analysis project Ga0134121, IMG submission 96463) | Terrestrial soil microbial communities without Nitrogen fertilizer from Kellogg Biological Station, Michigan, USA - KB3-0-1 | ecosystem: Environmental > Terrestrial > Soil > Unclassified ...
AACAGATTCCGGAAGCAGACGCCACCTTCGTGGTCCATGCGGATTGCATTGAAATAACGTCGCAACAAAGGGCGGCGATGCTGCGGTCGCTGTTGCGGCAGCGTGAAATGCAGGCCCAGGCTCCGCCCAATCGAGTTATGAAGTAGCCCTCCCGCCTCCTTTTTCTTCCCCCCTTTGAATCTCGCGGGCCAATGGGTTACGGGTTGACACTCCAAATACCGATGGCGACAATGCCTGAATTGGTCGTGTCCAAATTCGGTTAAGGCAGTCTTTTTTCGTGTCACTGATTTTCATGGTGAAATGTAGGTGATTTATGAAATATTCCGCCGGGTTTTGTGCGGTGTGCCTGATGATTTGTTGCGTCATTGCGATGTCGCAGTCATCGGGGGCGGTTCAGGACATCTCCAAAGACAAACCGAAGCCAGTGGCCGTGGAAGCCGAGGTTGTTGACCAGGTGGAAAAGGCGTTAGCCACTCTGGCCAAAGACGCCGAAAGTCAAAAGCGTGGCAGGTTCTTTTCGCAAGAAGCAGCATTTCTGCTCTTACGCAGCCTGGCGGCTCAGGGAACTGAATTAGAACCGCCAAAAGACGGAGGGCATATTTTTAGCATTCGTGAAGATGTAAGAGTCGAGGTTTATTCAAACGTGATACAGGACCGTGCAGGGTCCTATTCATTCCATGAAGCGTATTTGTTGCGTAAGAAAAATGGTGAGTGGATTATATGCGGAGACGGTTTTTGGGTGGGAGACTACAACAAGTAGATCGACATTGGTTGGCCATGCCTGCATGAAGTAGCCGCTGGTCCATTGGCGCAACCTCGCGACCTTTCTGAGAGAAAGTGCCGACCATGACCTGTGCTTTGAAGTGGACCGCCGCCCCATTTTTAACCCTCGCCACCCTGCTCACGCTGCCCCAGCGCGGCGCAGCCCAGGCCAACGCGCCCCTGCCCGATATTTTGGACCAAACCATCGAAATGAAGCTCTTCCAACAACCAGATCTCACGCTCAAAGGCCTTTTGGACGTGATTCAGCAAAATTGGAAAACGAGGGCAAGAAACTGCCGATTTTCATCGACATCCATGCCTTTAAAGTGGCAGACCCGGATTTTACGGCCAACATTTACGAGACCAAGGTCAGATTCCCTGAATTCCCGCTTGAACTGAGCATCTCGACTGCTATACGCCTTGCCTTGTCAAAAGTTGCAACCAAGAATGCGACGTTCGTGGTTATGCCCGATCATGTGCTGATTACCACCGTGGAAAAGACCGCAAAGAAATGATGACTGCTTGCAAAAGGTGAGGCTAATATGCCATCTTGCTCATTGGCGCGGCCCGCCTTCCACCTTACAATCCACCTTTGCAACGCCCTTTCCGTCACCTCCAAGTCGCCTCTCTTAGCGACCATTCGTACAGGGAGCGCCGGCGATGTTCAAACCGTTCAAGTGGACCTTGGTGGTTGCCGTGGCATTAGCCTTTCTCGGTGCCATTGTGCCCACAATGGTCTCAATTGCCAAACAACCAGGCACTGGCCAAGAGAAGAAAGTTCAACCCCCGCCTGATGTCAAAAAGATTTTGGCGGAGAAATTCGACGTAATTGGCTTCCGAGCGCCTGGCTTGACGTTCAAGGAATTCCTGGGGTTAGTCCAACTTCGCTTGGATGCAAAAAGCAAACAAATGTGGATTGTTGTTGATTTCAAAGCTTTTGCCAATGGAAACCCGGCGATCGATAAGGCTGACATCAATGACACCAAAATCCAATTTCCTGATCCACCGGCAATTATGACATTGGCCGAATTGCTTGAGCATGCGCTCGCCCAAATTCCGTCCAAAAACGCAACCTATGTCGTCATGCCCGACCATGTTTTGATAACAACCCTCGCGGAATCCAAGTCCATGATTGATCGGAAAAAATAAGCGTCTTACCAGCTTCCAACTCACGGATCGTGTCTAGCAGTTTCTCCGACCAGCCCGACAACAGGTGCGTTCGGTCGTCGCCTGGCCGCAACTGACTTTGGGCGTGGCCGCTCAACTTAACGAAGTGCACGAAACAGTCCTTGTTCACGGCCTGACGGTAACGGTCGATTGCATCGTAGCCTTCTTGCCGAAGTATGCTTCCCATATTCATGTCGCAGTTCTGAGCAGTGCCGTTGTCACCCTGCGCGTAACAGCACAAGTCGGACAAGAAGATGATCCGGTCAACGTGAATCTTCCGCTTTGTGATGTCATCAAAACCGAACCAAAGGCTGGTTTCGGTGCTTTGACCAGCGCCCGCGCCAATCTTGAACTGCGGGATGGCCAGGGCACCGTGCTCGCTGCGCAGGGTCGAAAGCACGCTGCCACTTTCCACAACGTCAATGCCTGTCAACAAAAACAGCCGGCTGTCCACTCGTGACAACCGGCCGTCAAAGTCGGGACAAGAGGATTTGAACCTCCGACCTCACGGTCCCGAAGCGAGGGGACACTTTCGCCAAAAAGTCTGAAAACCCCTGAGCTGCCTTGATTTTACGGGAAACCTGTTCGATTTGCAAGCCATAGCGTTCTGTGTCAAATTGTCGCAAAAATACCCAGTACAACAGGGTTTTTCCAGTACAAGTCCAGTACAGTCCAGTACGCGTGGCCTTGAACGAACTGGACGAAAAGGCCCTGAAGGCGAATCCCGGGATAGTTCAGAGCACGGTGCTTCCCAAGATCGCGCCCAACGTGGACCCAGCAGACCTCAATGCCGTTCAAGCACTCCAGCTCTGCCTTGAACGCATCGCGTCCTCTTCGACGCCGAAGGAGAAGAAGGCGACCTATCTGCTCTGGGTCATGCACATCGTTGGCGATCTGCATCAACCCCTTCACAGCACCAGCCTCTAAAGCCGCGGACGTTTTCAAAAAGCGGGCGGAGACCGAGGCGGCAATTCGATCAAGACCAAGCAAAGCGGCAACCTGCATTCCCTGTGGGATGGCCTGCTCGGCGCCGGCGGCGGCATTGCTTGAGCCTTAGGCACGTTCGGGAGTCAGCCTGGAAGTGTAGTATGATTTTCTTGTACAAAAAACAAAAGTGGCAATGCGAATCTCTAAATCCCAAGCACATCCAAAACCCGGATTCGGCATGGCGAACATTTTGCTGATCGACGACGACGCGGACCTGCGGCAATTCCTCCAGGACGCTCTGAGGCAGCGCGGTCATCACGTAGAGGGGCTTGAACGCGCCGACCGTGGCGTGGACGTTCTGGCCACCGGCGAATTTGATCTCGTTCTGGTGGACCAGCACATGCCCGGACTGTCTGGCAGCGAATTTCTTCAGGTGCTGCGCAAAAAGGAGATCCGGATTCCCGCTATCCTCATGACCGGGCTCGCCAAGGGGACGCTCGTCGAGCCCATGAGAAAACTCGATGCCTTTGTCGTTGGCAAGCCGGCCGGCGGTTTTGCGGAATTCCTGAAAGAGCTCGACCTGGTGCTGGACGACGCACTGCAAGGCGAGGCGGAAATCCTGGCATCCCTGAAACGCACTGTTGATGTCGCCCTAAAGGCCGGCAAGACCAGCCTGTTCTACTATTTGCGCGGGCTGCTCAATCGCGAGCTTTTTTTCCGGGTCCAGGCTGAGATCAACGGCAATCAGCAGGAAGCCAAACGCATCCTGGGCGTTCCGCTGAGCAGGCTCCTGGAAGCGGAGCAACCGCTCAGCATGCGAACCGAGGCGCTGTTGTTCATCGCCAATCATCCGGAACTCAGCGTCAATAAGATTGCGGATCGGCTGGATGTTTCCAAGTCCAAGCTTTACCGTGATCCGATCATCAAACGGGCATTAATGGACCGAAAAGATAGCGGCACGCCACCCCACGGCTACACAACTGCTGAAGGTGAAGTGGAAGCCTGGGACGACGAATAGCCGCACCAGCGCCGCCTCAAGAATATTTTTGATACACTTTATTGGACACCTCTTTTTGTAATCCGTTCACATCAAATGACTTATGGTTCGCGAAGTGAAACAGCCGCGAGACACTCTCCCCCAAGGATAGAGAGTCCGCCGGCAAGGTCACGTCTAGCCGCCGGCAGCCAACCAGAAATTGGAGTCTCGCCATGCAAGCAGTCATTCACCCGCGGTTCACGAAGATCAATTCCTCGGCTACTCAGAACAAGGGCACGCAGTCAAAATCCGCGACGCCCGCCAACAACGAGAAAAAGACCGGCAGACGGTTCCTCGATTTCCTCAGGGCCACATTGTCGGCGTCGGCGATCTAAATGACCGAGCCTTGCGCCGGTTCACACAGACGTCGATGAACAACGAACCAGAGTGGCGACACCGCTAGGTTAGCGCTAGCGGCCAAACATACCAATGCCGCACCGCTAGCGCTGGGGACATCAAATGCCCACCAAAACCAAGAATCTCGTCAGCATCTCCTGGGATCCCATTACCCGCATCGTCGGCAGCCTCGGCATCCACACCAAGATCGACTTTGCCAACCAGCGCGTCGTCGAATGCCGCAGCACCTCGTCCATCTTTCGCGGCTACAGCATTTTCCTGAAGGGCAAGGATCCGCGCGACGCCCATTTCATCACCAGCCGAATCTGCGGCATCTGTGGCGATAACCACGCCACCTGTGCCTGCTACGCTCAGAACATGGCCTTCGGCATTCGGCCTCCCGCGCTGGCGGAGTGGATCATCAATCTCGGCGAAGCCGCCGAGTACATGTTCGATCACAACCTGTTTCAGGACAACCTGGTGGGCGTTGATTTTTGCGAACAGATGGTCAAGGAAACCAATCCGAAAGTACTTGCCAAGGCGGAAAAGACGCTGGCGCCCCACGCCGACTTGCACGGCTTCCGCACCATCGCCGACATCATGCGGGCGCTCAATCCGTTCAAGGGGGCATTTTACCTCGAAGCTTTGCAAATGAGCCGGCTCACACGCGAGATGTTCTGTCTGATGGAAGGCCGGCACGTGCATCCCTCCACACTTTATCCGGGCGGCGTCGGCACGGTGCCGTCGGTCCAGCTCTTCACCGATTACCTCGTTCGCCTGATGAAGTACATTGAGTTCATGAAAAAGTCTGTGCCGCTGCACGACGACCTGTTCGACTTTTTCTACCAGGTGTTGCCGGGGTATGAAGAGGTCGGCCGGCGGCGCGTCCTCCTGGGGTGCTGGGGTTCGTTCAATGATCCCGACGCTTGTGATTACACCTATGCCAACATGACGACGTGGGGCCGGCGCATGTTCGTCAGTCCCGGTGTCGTCGTCGACGGCAAGTTGATCACCACGGACCTGGTGGGCATAAACCTTGGCATTCGCATTCTGCTGGGCAGTTCCTTTTACGAGGATTGGCAAGACAGCGAGACCTTCGTCAAAACCGATCCGCTCGGCAATCCCGTGGACAAGCGTCATCCGTGGAACCAGACCACGCTGCCCAAGCCGCAGAAACGCGATCTTGACGGCAAGTACACCTGGGTAATGTCGCCGCGCTGGCACGACAAGCGGTTGGGCAAGCTGCTGGCGCTTGACACCGGCGGCGGCCCGCTCGCGCGTTTCTGGGTCACGGCGTTGGCTGGCCTCGTCGACGTCGGCTACGTCAAGGCGACCGGGCACAGCATCGAAATCAATCTGCCCAAGACAATGTCATTGCCGGAAACGCAGTTTGTGTGGACGATCCCGCGCTGGAGCAACACCCTGGAGCGCAACCGGGCACGGACCTACTTCCAGGCATATGCGGCCGCACTGGCGCTGCATTTTGTCGAGATGGCGATCGCGGAAGTGCACGCCGGCCGGCTCAAGACATCGACCCCGTTCAGCGTGCCGGAGGACGCGATCAGCTGTGGTTTCCACGAGGCTGTGCGCGGCGTACTTTCTCACCACGTGGTCATCCGCAAGGGCAAGATCGCCAATTACCATCCGTACCCGCCGACTTGCTGGAATGCCAGCCCACGCGACGCCGACGGCACGCCCGGCCCCTACGAGGACGCCGTCCAGAATACGCCGATCTTCGAGGAGAACGACGCGGACAATTTCAAAGGCATCGACATTATGCGCACCGTCCGAAGCTTTGATCCCTGCCTCCCGTGTGGCGTTCACATGTACCTGGGTGACGGCAAGGAGATAGAGGTCGCGCATTCGCCGACGTTTGGGCGAGTTTAGCGGCGCCGGAGTATCAACCATGGGTAGCGCTCAATTCCAGCAGCGCATGCAGCGCATCGAGGAACTGATCGCGGCCCTCCAGGAGCACGGCAATCCCGTGGTGCACGCCTCGGCCGTCGAAATGGTTCGCGCCCTCCTGGACGTTCATCGCGCCGGACTGGCACAGACGCTGGAGCAAATTGCAAAGCAGGGTGAGCCGGGCCAGGCGATCCTGAATGCACTTCTGCAAAACGAACTGTTCAGCCGCTTGCTGCTCTTACACGGACTTCACCCCGTGGACTTGACAACGCGGCTCCAACAAGCGCTCGACCATTCGCGGGGCTGGTTGCGCGCGCATGGCGCCGAGGTGGAACTGGCACGGGCGACGCATGAAGTCGTGGAGCTGCGCCTGCGCGGCGGCAGTGCGGACGTTCATCGCCTGCTTGAGCAGGCGATTCTCACGGCGGCGCCCGATGTTTTGTGCATCGAGTTCGTCGATGCAGAAACTCTCTCGACCCGTTCGCTATCACTGCCGATGGTTTAGGTTGTTGAGGAGGTTGGTGCGCTCATGAAAAATGACAATCTCGATACGCTCGCAGCGCCGTCAACCTATGAAGCGGCCGAAGCAATCTTGCAAAAGCTCTCGGGCAGCGCTGCCGATTCCCTGTGGGACGAACTGTTCCAGGACCAGGCGGTGCTGCTATTGAAAAGCCTTGCGCCCGGCTTCATGCCAGACCCGGGTCCCCCGCCACGTCAGGCCAAGCCCGTCATGCCAGGTCACTCAGATCCCACTGACGATCTGCAGGAATCGCGCGACGAACTGCGCACGTTGCCGCGCTTGTCGGAAGAGACATTGTTCAACGTGCTGGAGACAGCTCCCGACGCCATTGTGGTGATCGACAATCGCGGCAACATTGTTCGCGTCAACGCCCAGACGGAAAACATCTTCGGCTATGATCGCCAGGAGATGGTTGGCAAGAAAGTGGAGATGCTGGTGCCGATCCGCAACCAGCACGGACATGTGGCGCTGCGGCGCGGATACTTCAAGGACCCCCATGTTCGTCCCATGGGGGCAGCCGAAATGCCGCTATTCGGCCTGCGCAAGGACGGCAGCGAGTTTCCTGTGGAGATCAGTCTCAGTCCGCTTCAAACCGACGAGGGCCTGCTGGTCACCAGCGTCATTCGCGACGTCACAGACAGAAAACAGCGCGAGGCGGAGCGCAAGCAGCGCGAGGCGGAACTGGCCAAGGCGGAAGCGCGCTATCGGTCGCTGGTGGAGGAGATTCCCGCGGTCACTTTCATGGCGGCGCTTGATGAGGGCATCAATGAACTTTACGTGAGCCCGCAAATCGTGGACTTGCTTGGTTTCACGCAAGAGGAATGGCTGAACGATCCGGTCCTTTGGCATCGGCAATTGCACCCGCAGGACCGCGACCGCTGGCATCGGGAATTTTCCCGCACCTGTGCCACGGCTCAGCCGTTTCGCGCCGTGTATCGCTTCCTGGCCCGTGACGGCCGTACCGTCTGGGTGCTCGGCGAGGCCAAGGTCGTCCGCGACAATGCCGGCCGGCCGATGTTCCTTCAGGGCGTCGCCTTCGACATCACCGAAAGAAAAGAAGCCGAAGAAAACCTCAAACAATCCAATCGAACTTTGGAGGATCGCGTTGCTTCCCGAACGGAGGACCTGAGACGGTCCAACGAGGCGCTGGCGGACTACGGCAATCACATGGCTCACACCATGAAAAAGCCGATCGCCCGCATCAACGATATTTTAAAAGGTCCTTTAGCCAAGTCTCAGCCACGTGATCCTCCTGAAAAACGCCTGGCCAAGATCGAAGAGGTCGCCAATGACATGAAGAAATTGGTCGAGGGGTTGCTGACCTACGCCCTGGTAGCCGACAGGGCCAACCGATTCGTTTCGACGGATTGCGCCGATCTGGTTCGTGAAGTCCGCAATGAGCTGCGTACGGAAATTGACGCAGCTGGCGCCATGGTATCGTTCAAATCTCTGCCGACCGTAGTGGCCCACCGCGAAAGCCTGAAATCGGTTTTCCGGAACTTGATTGACAACGCCATCAAGTATCGCGCCCAGCGGCCTCTCAGGGTCCGTGTGACGGCGCAATTGGAAAAAGGTGCGTGGCTGTTCAAGGTGCGCGATAATGGCATGGGAATCAAAAAGCACCCCGCAATCGCCCCCGACATCGACTACCATATTAAGGTATTTGAATTCGGTCGCAGGCACCATGACAGAGATCCGCGAGGCCACAAAATACCCGGCCATGGCATCGGCCTATCCCATTGTCAGAAGGTGATCGAACATCACGGCGGGAATATCTGGGTTGAGTCCGAAGAGGGCAAGGGGAGCACGTTTTTTTTCACGCTTCCCGCAATTGGGGACGCTGCGGACCTTGCACCCGAATGACTCCAATCTGTAAGGCTGACGCTGAAAGCGCTCTGATTACTTCAGCGGCAAGCGCGGGGATCACCAGGTGCCGGGAAATGCGAGTCTTTGCTGCAAACATTGGTGTTGCGCGTTTCGGCCCCATTGACGCTTCATCGACTGGAGCAATTAACATGTGTCCGGATCTTAATCCCGCAGCACAATATTTCTCACCGGCGCATCCTCGACCAGCGAATCCAACACGACCTTGACGCTCTGCATCTGGTCCTGGACCAACTCCCGCGACCCCTGATCCTTACGAAGCCGCGTGATGTCCTGGCCGGCCAGCAGGCCCCGAACGTCCTCGACCCAGGTACGCAGTTGCTCGTCGTCCGCAACGTCCTTCTTGCTCGCGAAACTCCTTTACCAACCCCTCAATGATGCCCTTGACCTCGGTGTCGTTGGGCAAGGGGTCATCCGCCACCAGGAGGCAGACATGAAAGTCCTCGCTGTGGTGATTTCCAGGCCAAGAAATGACCGAGAGTTGATACTACGCATTGCCAAAGTAATAAGCAACAACTCTTTTGCGAGGTAAATGCAAATAGCTTCCCTGCGCCCTTCATGCCAGCATAGATGTGGAGGAAGTGGTCAGCGGTGTAGCTGGCGACCAAGCGAACGTGCGCAAAGTCCGTGGCCAGGGAGGTGGCAGTTGCGTTGCCGCCTGTGGCTCCGTTGACGATCTCTGCCAATGCCGAGCGGCGGACGTCATAATCTAGCTTGCAATCCGGCAGGTCGAAGGCGAAGAAGGTGTCCAATTGAGGAACCCACTCGCCGTCATGCGTGTGCGGAATATCGGCCAGGATTTGGGTTAAGCAGTCCGCACCCTTGCTGGACGTGAGCAGACCGCCATGCCGGGTAAAGGGGCGGCCGTTCAATCAGATAAACCGAATGCCGTCGATCTTTGGTTCGAGCGCCCACTCTTCGGGCGGGAGTTGCAACACCGACGCCGGGCCTGGAGTCGGCGCTGGCGGATACCAGGGGAGAGTTATCGCTTGCATTGTAAGACCTCAAAAGAGTCCGCACCCCGACGTATTGTTGCCCTTGTTTCCAGCGTCCGGCGGGTGCGGACAGGGTGCACTACTTGGCCGCCATGGCCACGACTTGCTTGACACCCGCCGCGTGCAGAGTGGCTCGCGTTTCGGGTGGCAGTTGAAAGCTTGTCTCAGTAAACGCTTTGGTTGGGGTCAGTGACTGCTCGACCTCGAACAACGCGGCGAAGTTCTCGGCACCAATCGATTCGGCCAGTGCTAGGACCATCTGCTCCAGGCGAGCCAGATCCTCGGCGACCTCCTTCTTGACCTTGAGCGACACCGAGCGTTTGAAGAAACGCTCAAAGTCACCACTGACGGCATCCCGCAGTGCAGCTTCGCGGTCTAGTGGCAGCTTGATGTAACGATGCTGGAAGGAAACGCGAACCGTCTCAGCAGGCGTGATGATTTCCACTGTCGATTCATGGGTACGGCGGCGGGCACAAACGCGCTGCCGGGACGACATTGCGATGGACGCGGACCAGGCTGTTCAGAATGCGCGCCGCCCACAGCAGTTCGATGGCGTCAAGCACCATGGGCGGCGCTGCCAAAACAGCCAGGTCCACCGGCATGAAATCGGGTGGCATCAAATCGGCATCGGCCAGCACGTCGGCGATCTGCTCCAGGGCATCACCATCGTCTTCCTTGGCGGGATTCCAGTAGTCGCCCATTTCCCTGGGAAGGTCGGGCAGTAGGCGGGATTCCTGCCAGAGAATCTTCTGCACGTCAGTGACGATGGACACAAGCTTGGCGTGGGTCAGGGTGCGCGGGTCAAGCATGGTGCAACTCCGGAGTGCGGACCGGGCAGGGTTTACCGCGGCCGCGGTAGTGTTAAGGGGAGATTGAGAATCCCGGCTCAGAGCCAGGGCGGCGCTTCGCGCCGATCAGCATTTTCGCCGAAGGGGGGCGGAAACGGCAAATTCACGCGAAATGGCGGGCAAATTGGGACATGGCGAATTTCAAAGAATCGGGGGGTTTTGCGCTCTGTCAGCAAGCGGAAGGTTTGCAGCGGCTGGGTGCTGGAATTGATGCACCGTTTTCCGACGGCGACGGACGAGCGCGCCTGCTGGAGCAACGACTCGACCTGCGCCTCGGGCAAATAAGGAACGTCACCAAGCTCTCGCGCCGAGGCCTTGGCCAGATGCGTCGCCTCAGCGCATGGCTTGAGACGAGAACTGTATCGACCCATTTACAAATCGGATTCTCAGTCCTCCGGGGGCCACAAAACGACTGGCGGCAAAGGATACGCAATTCACGCCACTCTCGAATCTGATGGTTGCCTTAGTGACCATTTTCGGAGGGCTGCCGCGCAAACAAATCCAGGCCAACCCCAAGAATGCCGCCGCAGTGATCCGCCGAGCCACGGCATGGCGTCTAAAGGGGGAGTTGAAAATCGCCATCAAGGATTACAACGAAGCGGTGCGGCTGGAGCCCAAGGACGCGATTGCCTGGGAGGGCCGCGCACATTTCTGGATCGCCAAAAAGGATTACGACAAGGCGATCAGCGATTGCGAGTATCCGAATAGCGAATGCTCGGGTTGTTGCTTGTGTGCGACATGACGTTCCGTGACAGACGAGGTGCGTCAACAAGTTGTGGAAACAAATATCGGACACATGCGTTGGCCAGAGTGGCAGTCAAGAGTTGGGGCCCTCAGCGCCTGCGCTCTGTTCGCTGGCTTGGCGGAAGCTTTTGGTGGAGCAAGAGCCGCGACCAGTGCGTCGATAAACATGCCGTTTTGGATATTCCTGGTGCAGAAGCCCAATGGCAGACCATCCCCGTAAAAGAAGCGCTGAACCGCACGGCTTGGATAAGGAATTTCCTTGCCGTTTTGAATGGCGTCAAACACTGTTTTTGCAAAACTCTTGGTGAATCAGACTGGGATCATGAAATTGCTCCTTTCGTGAATAGTGAATTCAGGTGGAACCAGATGGAATATCAATTTTTTGGGGCCAGGATCCCATTGTCCCGCTAATCAAAATACTTCAACCGCTTCAGGGCCTGTTGGGCTTGCGTCGTCAGTAGCGTTGCCGGTCCCCCGTTGGCCAGCGATTGCAGCAGGGCGCGTGCGTCGGGGTTGGCGATGCGCTCCAAGATTTCCACGGCGCGAAAGGCCCGCAGATTCTCGCCGCTCAGGGTAAGGTTGGTCATGAGAGTGCGGAGTTCGCGCAGACGCAGCAGGGTTTCCAGGTTTGGGTTGCCGGCCAACGCTTTGTCGATCGCGGGCAGGGCCTGTTCGCCAATTTGGAGCAGTTCGGACTTCGCCTTTTCACGGACCGCGTGTTGGCCGGCGTCCAGCTGAGCTATTAGCTCGCCGATGCGTTTCGGCTCGACCGCCGGGGCGGGTTTGATTTTTCCCTTGAGCAAAGCCAGGGCATCCTTGGGCGCGGCTGTCAGGTCGCAGATCGCAGCGAACGCCAGGGCGGCATCGTCGCTGATCAGAGCTTGCAGGTGGCGACGACGCAGTCGTGCGCCTCTTCGACCTGAAGACCGGCAAGCTAGTCCAAGCATTTGTCGGCCACACCGCGGCGGTTTGGGGCGTGGTG
>Ga0134121_10004005_pt1 | contig 12105 bp, 8 predicted proteins | sample KB301_FD_96463 | JGI IMG/M metagenome (GOLD analysis project Ga0134121, IMG submission 96463) | Terrestrial soil microbial communities without Nitrogen fertilizer from Kellogg Biological Station, Michigan, USA - KB3-0-1 | ecosystem: Environmental > Terrestrial > Soil > Unclassified ...
ACCCTGGAGCATGATGGCGGCCCCCTGGCGGGTGGAGACGCCCGGCGGCAGCTTCACCAGCCGGTTGGCCGGCACCGCCGCCATCTCCGCGTAGGCCCCGTGGATGCTGGTGTAGGCCACCCGGTCGCCCAGTGCCACGTCGGTGACGCCAGGACCGAGGGCCGCCACGGTGCCGGCCGCCTCCTGGCCGAGCGTGAACGGCAGCGCCGGCCCCTTGTAGAGGCCGCTGCGGAAGTAGCAGTCGATGAAGTTCAGGCCCGCCGCCTCGATGCGGACGATGGCCTCGCCCTCCTTGGGCTGCGGCGCCGGGATGTCTTCGAGTTGGAGGACCCCGGGTCCTCCGAGGCTGTGGACGCGGATGGCTTTCATGCCGCGAAGCCTACCGCAACTCGTCCACCAGGACCCATTGACTGCAAAGCTTCTGGAAGTGGTTGGGGTCCTGGGTCGAGAGGGCTTCGCGACTGAAGCGCTCGATGTCCTCGGGCGGAGTGCCGGCCTTGCGCAGCCCGAGGCGGATGGCGCTCACCAGGGCGTAGCGGTTCCGGCTACGTAGGGCGACGCGGATTTCTGGATAGAGGGGTCCCATGCGGCACTGTCCATCTATATAACGACCGAAGAGCGAAAAACGTTTCACCCCCCGTCTGTTGGGGAGGATCGGAGACTTGAGGATACCATCTCGCTTGATGTCTCTCCTCGGTCACTACTGGACGATCGCCCCCCGGCTGCGCCACAGCCTGCGGCCCGGGATGGCCCCCGAGGCGAGGGCCTGGGAGACCTCCCTGGAGGATCCCGTCACCGGCCGGGTACCGGTGACGGGCTGGCTGCGCGAGCCGGGCGGTGATTCGGGAAGTATTTCGGGCCGTGAGGAGATCGTCGTCCTCGTCCATGGCCTCGGCGGCTGCACCGAGAGCCACTATATGCTGCGCGGCGCCCAGGCGGCGGAGACGGCGGGGCTCTCCTGCCTGCGCCTGAACCTGCGGGGGTGCGATCGCCAAAGCCACGACTTCTTCCACGCCGGCCTCACCGCCGACGTTCACGCCGCGCTGGCCAGCGAGGAAGTTCGGCGCTACCGGCGGATCTACGTCATCGGCTACTCGCTGGGCGGGCACGTCGCTCTGCGGCTCGCCACGGAGGACGTCGATCCGCGGGTCGCCGGCGTGGCCGCCCTCTGCGCGCCCCTGGACCTGTCGCTGTCGCAGCAGGCGATCGACGCGCCGGCGCGCTGGCCCTACCGGCGGTACCTGATGAGCAGCCTGATCGACATCTTCGCCGCCGTCGCCGCCCGCCGCCCCCAGAAGCTGACCGCCGCCCAGGCTGCCCGCATCCGCACCATCCGCGAGTGGGACGACCTCGTGGTGGCCCCGCGCCATGGCTTCGCCGATGCCGACGACTACTACGCCCGGGCCAGCGTGGCGCCGCGGCTGGGAGACCTGCGCGTCCCGGCCCTGCTGGTCAACTCCGAGGGCGACCCCATGGTCCCGGCCAAGCCGGTGCGAAGCGTCCTGCGGCCGGCTCCCCGCCTGGAGGTCCGCTGGGTGGCCGGGGGAGGGCACGTCTCGTTTCCCCAAGGGCTCGACATCGGAGTGCAGGACGATGGCGTCGGAGTCGACGCCCAGGTGCTCGGCTGGCTGCGGCGGCAATAAAAAGGATGCCTCCGCGGGGAGGCATCTTTGACGAGGAGGCCGGTCCAGGGGGGATCGACCGGAGGCGGGTCCGTAAGCCCGCCCCACCGGGTTAGACTCTGTCTCCCGGCAAATTGTTTAGACGGACGGGGGGAGGTTATTTTCCCCATGAAAGATCGCCGCCAGCCGTTCGATGCCGTCGACTAGGCGGGGGCCGGGGCGGCTGAAGCAGCCGTTGGCGTCCACCGGGTACACACTCTGCTCGCGGACGGCCCGCAGCGATTGCCACTCGGGGCGTTGGGCGATCGTCTCGATCTGCGCCGCGGCGCCCTCTTCGTCGAAGCCGCAGGGCATGACGACGATGACGTCCGGGTCCGCCGTGGCGATCCGCTCCCAGGTGAGGCGGGCGGAGTGATCGCCGGGGCTTGCGACCACGTCCTCGCCGCCGGCCAGGACGATCATCTCCGGCACCCAGTGGCCCCCGGCGAACGGCGGATCGAGCCACTCCAGGGCCAGCACCCGCGGGCGAGGTTTGTCCGCCACCGCGGCGCGCACGACGTCCAGCCGTACCTGAAGGCCTTCGAGCAGCCCGGTGGCCCGGTCCGCGCGGCCGGTGAGATCGCCCACCCGCCGGATGTCCTGAAAGACGTCCGCCAGCGACTGGGGGTCGAGCGAGAGCACCTCCGGACAGCGGGGCAGAGGGCGGACGGCGCCCTCCACCTGCTCGGTCGACACGGCACAGACCGGGCAGAGCTGCTGGGTGACGATGACGTCCGGCTCGAGCCCGGCGATCCTCTCCTCGTCGAGGGTGTAGAGGCTGGCGCCGCTTCCCACCTGGGCGGAGACGACGGCGTCCACCTCGGCGGCCGTCATGCCGGGCGTCAGCGCGCTGCCGGTGAGGGCCGGCCGCGTCCGCGCCTCGGCGGGAAAGTCGCATTCGTGGGAAACGCCGACCACCAACTCGCCCGCGCCCACGGCGAACAGGATCTCGGTGCCGTTGGGGACGAGGGAGATGATTCGCATGCGGGCGAGTGTAGCAGCAGAGTCTCCGGCGCCCGAGGCCGGGGCTTTACGTCAATCGCAGGGTGGTGCGGACCTGGGCGGAGTCGGTCGTGGCGGGGGAGAACGTGGGAACGACGTCGGGACCCGGGTTTCGTACCAGCTCCACGAGCCCGCCCTCCAGGGTTTTGAGGGAGTCCACGGGCAGAGGCTCGCCGGTCTGGTAGGAGGGGCCGGGGAGCACGCCCACGGCGCAGTTGCGTCCCTCCCGCTTGGCGAGGTACAGGGCGCGGTCGGTCAGGCTCAGCACGTCCTCGAAGGGGAGGGCGTCGGGATGGACGATCGACCAGGGGAAGGGCACCCAGCCGACCGAGCAGGTGACGTGGATCGGCTGACCGTTGACGATGAAGGGCTCGGCGGCCACCGCCTCCAGCGTCCGGGCGGCCAGCACGCCGCCCATGCCGCGATTCGTCCAGCGGCTGACGATGAGGAACTCCTCGCCTCCCCAGCGCACCACGGCGTCCGTGGTGCGGGCCACTTCGCGCAACCGGTGCCCGAGCTCCACCAGCACCGCGTCGCCCGCGGGGTGGCCGATCCAGTCGTTGAGCCGTTTGAAGTGGTCGAGGTCGATGAAGTAGAAGATCAGGTCCGCGTTCGGGTCTCGGAGTGTCAGCAACTGCTGGGCGTTGCGTACCGCCTGGCTCAGATCGGCGCCGATGTTGAGGTCGAAGAAGCGGCGGTTGTTCAAGCCCGTCAGAGGATCGGTGAGCGAGGCCTGCTCCAGCTTCTGGTTGGCTTCCGCGAGCTCGCGGGTCCGCTCGGCGACCACGGCCTCGAGCTGGACGGCGCGGCGGGCTAGGGCCTTCACCCGCAGGTGGCTGACCCCCCAGACGATGCCGATGAGGGTGAGGGCGTAGAGGGCGATCGCCCAGGCGTTGAGCCACGGCGCCGGCCGCACGCGGAAGCTCACGGTGAGAGGACCGGAGATCGTGCCCTCGCTGTCCCGCCCCCAGACGCGGAAGGTGTAGGCGCCTTGGGGGAGGCGGTTGTAGATCACGCGGGACTCCGGGCTCCAGGGCGTGGGCTCGGCCTCCAGGCCGTCCAGTTGGGTCCGGTAGACGTTGGCGTGCTCACGGCGGTAGCTCAGCAGGGCGAATTGAAGCTCCAGGCTGCTCTCGTCGTGGCGTAGCTCGGTGCCGGAAGCGAGTGGGCGCTCGCGGCCCGCCACCTTGACGTGCTCCAGGAGCAGGGGAGCGCCGGGATGGGGTGCCGCGGCGCGCGGGGGCGGCGCCGGATCGAGAGTGGCGGCACCCCCCGTGGCACCGCCCCAGATGCGGCCCATGTGGTCCCGGAACGAGGCGCCGGTGAACTCCATGCCCGGGAGGCCGTCGCCGGTCTCGAAGCTCTCCAACCGCGCGCCGGCCAGGCCCCGTACGGGATCGAGGGTCAGACGTTTCACTCCCTGCTCGGTGAAGACGTAGATCCGCCCATAGGAGTCGGCCTGAATCCTTGCCGAGGCCGCGAGGCTGAGAGCCGGATGGTCGCGGTCCGCCCAGGCCTCACAAGGTTTCTGGAGGCGGCTGGCGGCCTCCAGCCGCATGCGAGCGATACCGCCCCGTGTGGCGATCCAGAGCCAGGCTCCATCCACGCCGTCCAGGATCTGGAGGGACTGGATCTTCGGGTCCGGCAGGCAAGGCACCTGAATCGGCTGCCAGGCTCCGGCCTCGAACCTCGCCAGCCCGTTCTCCGTACCTGCCCAGAGGATGGAGGAGACGCCGGCGGGTGCCGACCGGGCGAGAGCCCGTATCTCCCGGCCCGGCAAACCCGAGTTTCCAGGGCCGAACACGGTCCAGCGGCCCTCGGCGTAGCGCGCCAGGCCCAGGTGGGTGCCAACCCAGATCTCGGGTCCCCGAGGTCCCGGCACCTTGAGCAGAGCTCGGATCCAGTCGTCGGACAGCGGACTGTTCCGGGAGTTGAAGCTCGACCAGCGGCCATGGGCGAAGTGCTGTAGTCCCTCCAGGGTTACCAGCCAAAGAGAGGGAGAGCCATCTTCTTCCCGGGAGTCGACGGCATCGAACACCACGTCGGAGGCGGCGGGCGAGGCCGAGAACCGCTCCCAGCCCCGCGGGGTCAGCCGCACCATGCCGCCGACGGTGCCGATCCAGAAAGTATGCAGCCGGTCGGGGAACGTCAGCTCGCCGAGGCCGACCACTAGGTCGTTCGGCAATCCCGAACGGGTGTCGGTCGCGTGCCACCGCTCGCGGTCGAGGCGGGAGAGGGCGGCGGGAGTGGTCGCCCAGAGCGTCGGCTCCTCGCCCTCGCGTCCGGTGGCGAGAAGGCTCAGGACGAGGTTCGCCGGCAGGCCCGAATGGACGTCGAAGATCTGCCAGCGGCCGTCGTCCGCGAAGCGGAGAAGACCGGCGCGCAGGCTTCCCGCCCAGACCACGGGCTCGCCGTCGGAACCGCGGCCGGCCAGGAGCTTGAGGATGCGTCCACCGGGAAAGCCCGGGCTCTGCTCGTACAGCGTCCAAGTCCCCTCCCGAAGGCGGACCACACCGCGTCCGGTTCCCAACCAGAGAGAGCGCTTGCCGTCTTTGGCGGTGGTCTCGGCAAGAGTGAGGATCGAAGGGTCCGGGAGCACGGCGGGATCGTTGAAGAGCGGGGAGAGAACGGGACGATCGGCGCCGGCGTCGTCGAGCCGGAGAAGCCCGCGGTTGGTGCCGATCCAGAGCGCGAGCCGGCCATCCTCCGAACGGGTCGGGCCCAGCGCCCGCACGGTCAGGCCCCGCAGCGCCGCCACTTCCGTACAGACCTCGCCCCGGCACCGGGCCAGGCCCTGGGCGGTGGCGACCCAGAGCAGGCCGCGGCCCTTTTCGACGGTCTCGGTCAGCACCTCGATGACTCCCGGCGGAATCCCGGAGCCGGGGTTGAACCGGGTCCACTTTCCGTCCTTCAGCCGGTAGATCTGGCTCCCGGGCGGCTTGCCGATCCACAGACTCCCATCCTGGCGGGCCGTGATGGCGAATACGGGCGCCGCGACGCCGGGAACCTCGAAAGGCTGCCAGGACTGGCCGTTGTAGCGCACCAGCCCGTCGGGAGTGCCCGCCCAGATATAACCCTGAGCGTCCTGGCCCAGCGCCGGGGCTCCCGGCTTGACTCCCTCCCGCCAGGTGAACACCCTCCAGGGCAGCCAGCGGTCCGGATCGGAGGCGATCCGCGGCGGGCCGGGCTGGACGATGGGAGGTGACGCACCGAACGGCCCGGAGTTGGGGAGGGCTGCCAGAGGAGGCACGAAGGCCACGGCAAGCAACAGGGTGTGCCGGATTGTCATGGATCTGAGGGATCAGTATACCTTGATACCCTCCAGATCTCGAAAGACGCGATTCCGCGTTCTTTCCTGACGCCCCCGGCTTCGGCCCACCCGCCCTACTTGCCGCTGCTCCCCCGGAGCTCCGTGAGGCGCTTATCGCGGCCGCAGCCGCTGCGGCACCTCTGCGCGGACTCTCGAAGTCCGATAGACTGCGGCCTCTTTCCAAAGGAGAAACGCGTGAAGAAACAGATCTCTCGCCTGCTGTTCCTCTGTCTTCTCAGTGTCGGTACGGCCTGGGCACCGGCCGCCGTCTCCGCGGCCGGACCGGCGTGCGGGGCGTGCAGCTACAACGACTGCGGCGGTGCGGCTCAGGGTTCCCCCTGCTTCGGCTTCTCCGGCAAGCCCGGCACCTGCCGCGGCGGAGGACGGTACTGCGGCCCGAACGCGCCCCAGTGCACCTGCGTCGTGATCATTTAGCGCGGTTCGGTGATCTGGCCCGCGGACTGCATCCCCTTCGGCGGCATGGACGACAAAGAGCGGCAGGCCGCGTTCCTGACGGCATTGACCACCGAGCACTTCGTGCTCCAGACCGCCGCCAGCGCCACGGTGAGCGAGGCGGCGGCGCGGGCGTCTCTCTACATGCTGTCGCTGTCGAGCTCACTGGTGGCGATGGGATTCGCGTCGCAGTCCCAGGAAGTCTTCCTGGCCCTGGCCGCCGCCGTCCTCCCGGCGCTTTTCGTGCTCGGCCTCTTCACCATTTACCGCCTGATCGACACCGGGATCGAGAACCAGCAGTACCTGACGGGGATCGCCCGCATCCGCGGTTACTACCGTACGCTCACTCCCGAGGCCGCCATCTACTTCTCGGCCGCGAGCGGCCGCTGGCCGGAATCGCCGGCTCCCTCGGGCCGCTTCGGGCCTCTGGTCGCCTTTCTCTCCACGGCCGCCACCATGATCTCGTTCATCAACAGCATGGTGGCCGGCGCCGGCGTCGCCCTGCTGGCGAGCCACCTCCTCGGCCCGGCCCGGACCGCTCCGGCCGTCTGGCTCGGCGTGGCCACCGCCCTCGTCCTCATGGCGGCCTTCCAACTCTTCCAGCGCTGGCGGTACAGCCTCAGCGCCGGCACGCTCACTACCCTGCAGAAGCTGGAGACGCCGAGGCCCGACGGCCAGCCCCGCGCCGGAGACGGCTCGACGAGTGGCGGTCGGCGCCGGTGACGAGCAACGGGGCCGTCTCGTTCGAGGAGACGCGGGCGAGCTCTGCGGCGTCCGGCCTTCAGCACGACCCGGAGCTGGGGTTCGAGTAGTGCGCCCTAAGACGTTAGCAACGACTGCTAAGACCATGGCAACGGCCGCTAGAGCCGGAGCAATGGCTGCTAAGACGTTAGCAACGGCTGCAAGGGCATAGCAATGGCTGCCAAGACGATAGCAATGACTGCTAAGACCATGGCAACGGCCGCTAAGGCCGGAGCAATGGCTGCTAAGACGTTAGTAACGGCTGCTAAGGGCATAGCAATGGCTGCTAAGACGATAGCAACGACTGCTCGAGCAGAAGAAGTCGCGGCGCCCGCCTCCGCCCGGGCTTAAATGCCGGGGTTATGAACCGCGCCCTGCTGCGCGAGCGGCGCTGGAGCTGCCGGGCCCCCCCGATTGCGTTCCCGGTCCCTATCTCGGGCATCAGGGTCCACGCTGGTCTTCGCCCGGTTACCTTTCCTTATATAGGGGCGGGCTGCGATGGCGATGTCGCCGGGGCGAGTGGGCCGGGCAACAGCCTCAGCATGTCCGAGGGCGGGGTGTAGAGACGCTCCCAGCCCGTTTCACGACAACGACCGCAGGCCTAGAACGGCGGGACGTCTCCGGGGCGGGGATACGGACCCGATCAACTCCAACCCATGGCGAGGGAAGAACCTTGTATCGAGAAACCGGGTAGGCCGGGAACGAGAGGCGGTATCGTCCCGTCGGCGGTTCGTCGGCTTTCGGAGGATGGTGGCCGCCGCCGAGACGTCCCGCCGTTATAGACCTGCTGAGGGCGTCGTGGACGGGCTGGGAACGTCTCTACGCCCTTCGCTGAGAAGATGGCGTTTTTGCCGCGCACCCTCCTCAGGGGGCGGAAGGGGTCCTACCGCTCGGCCTCAGGGCTCGCAACTCACTCCACGGCTGGCAGCGGCGTCGGCGATCAATTGGAAGCAGAAATCGGCTGTGCAGCCGTTACAGGAAGGACGATCTGGGTACCATCGGGGTTTGTAACTCCACAAACAGGCGCGGGGTTACCCGAAGACTCGGCAAAAGCAAACGGAGCGGTGGGCGGATCAGTGAAGGGTTCTGTAGAAACAATACGGAGCTCCGAGCCGGCGGCGCAGAAGTTGGCATTGGCCAGCAACTCGTTGAACTGGGGAATTCTCATGCAGGGGCACGGCGCCGCGGAGCAGTCACCCAGGAAGTCGCCGTGAGCCAGATGGGCCTGCAAGGCGTGCTCGCTGATCGTGATGGTGTGGAGGTTGCTCGGATCGCCAGGCGGTATGTGACAGACGTCGACCTTGGCCGCCCAAGCCGGTGCGCCAACGGCTAGAAGAGCGAGCAGCAGGGTACAACACGTGGCTCTAAGCGTCATGACGGATCTCCTTTTCAAGATTCCAGGAGGCTTGAGCAGACTGCGAAGGCATCGCCAAGCCCCCAGGGACTTCCACAAGAGGGTAGAGCCCGCGATGCGGCGTGTCATCCTCTCTAGGGAGGATATTTCAGGACCTCCGCCTCCTCTCTGGGGAGGAGGCGGAGTGAAGGTTTCCCCTACGGCTGGGGCGTGACGGTGTCACGCCCCCTATCCCCTCAGGTTCTCCCTCCTCCTCCGCCTAGTGGCACAGGATGAGGCTGGCGTCGCAGAACAGATCGCAGTCGGGCGTCGGCAGATGCGAGCCGCAAAGCAGGCCCTTGTGGTATTTGTGGCTGTCTCGGATCAAGGCCTTCGAAGGCGCCTGCGCGGACGCGTTGCACACCCCTGAGTTGAACAGCGCTCCGCCGTTGCCACAACTGCCGTTGTTGCTGTGCGGGACACAGACCGTGACGCTGCCCTGGCAACTGCCGCCCGCACCCGTGGCGGTGAAGGAGACGGTGTAGACCCGGCCGTTGCCCAGGGCGCTGCGCTCGGCGCGGAGGTTGGCGGTCGCCGTGCCGAGGCCCGTCCCGTCGGGGCAGGTGTTGCCGTCGCCGAGGCTATCGGTCGGCTCGTCCTGGAAGACGCTGGTCACTGAGATCGTCAACGCGCCGCCGCCCGGATTGGTGACGCCCGAGATCTGTATGGGTACGAGCTTGTGATTGGGTGGCCAGAGCTGGCTCGAGCTGGCCACGGCTCCCGAACAATTCGGCGGCGGAACGAGCACCGTCACCACGGTCGATCCGGTCGCCGCGCCGCCGTCGCCGTCCGTCACCCGCACGTTGACCGTGTGGCTGCCGGCGCTGGCGAACGTGCAGGAGGCGCTGTTGCCCGCTTGCGGGCCGATCTCGAAGACGCCGTTGTTGTCACAATCGAATTGATAGGCCAGCGGATCGTTGGCCCCGGCCGGATCCGTGGCCGTGACGGTGATGGTCGCGGGATTCCCCGTAATCACCGGACCGTTGTTGCTCACGCTGGTGATCGTCGGCGCCACGTTGTTGACCACCAGGCTGAAGCTCGTCGAGCTGACGCCGCCGTGGCCATCGTCGCCCGTGATGGTGACGGTCTGGCTCTGGGTCGGGCCGTCCGTGGTCGCGAAGCTCCACGACCAGGTGCCGTTGCCGTTGTTGACCACCGTGCCCACCGAGGCGGTGAGGGTGACGGTGTCATGGTTCTGATCGCTGACCGTGCCCGTATTGGCCGCCGTCTGGCCTTCATTGACGGTGACGCTCGCATTATCGGAAGCAAGGACCGGTGCCACGTTCGGCAAACGCCCGATGACGATGCCCCAGGGACGCGCAATAGGGAGGGTCGAGACCACCGTCTGGGTCACCGTATCGATCACCGAGAGGGTGCTGCCGTCATTATTCGTCACGTAGGCGAAGGCTCCATCGGGCGTGAAGGCTACTTCTCGCGGGTGCACTCCCACCGGTACCGTGGCGACCACGGAATTCGTCGTGGTGTCGATGACCGAGACGCTGTTGCCCTGGAAATTGGTCACATAGGTGAAGGCCCCATCAGGGCTGACGGCGGCGAAGTTAGACAGGGGGCCGGAAGGCACGGTGGCAACCTCTGTTTGGGTTGCCGTGTCGAACACCGAGACGAAGGTGCTAAAGAATGGCAAGTAGGCGAACGCACCATCCGGCGTAAAAGCAATGGAGTTGGGTGAGCTCGACCCATGGCCGATGGGAAAGTTTGTGAAGGTATTCGTCGCCGTATCGATGACGAAGATCACGCCAGGAAATGGGGGGGAGAGAATATTCGACCCCACCCAGACGGAGGTGCGGTCAGGAGTGATGGCAATGGCTGATGAAAAGATCGACAGCGTCATGGTCACCGTCATGGTTGCCGTGTCGACCACGGAGATCGTGGCGCTGGCGTTGTTGGCCACGTAGGCGGTGGCGCCGTCGGAGGTGACCGCAATGCCAATCGGGATGTTGCCCGTCATTACGGTGCCGGTGATCGTATTGGTCGCCGTGTCGATCTTGGCCATCCCGTTGGAAGTTGTCGCGTAGACGAAATGACTGTCGGGGCTCAAGGTGAGCGCTCTCGGAAAGCCGAGCCCCGGTATGGTGGCGGTCACCGTGTTGGTGGAGGTGTCGAGCACCGAGATCGAGCCGTTCCCTTGGGTTGCCACATATGCATTGACCTGAGCGAATGTGGCGCCGGCTCCCAAGAGCACGGCCAGTAGTGTTAGCGCCACGAGGCGGACCGCTTGGCTTGGCGCGGTCCTCGAAACGTTCTGCACTGGATCTTTCATGCGTGTGTCTCCATGTAAAGGTCTTCGGATATTTCCGGGGAAGCGCTCCCCGGGATTGCGGCCCTCCCAAGCTCGAATCCCTTCAGCCGTCTTTACTTTAGGATCCACGTAGAGAGTAGCGACCTGTAAATGCTTTGACCATCCTCTCGAGGGAGGATCTTTTTCGGCCTCCGCCTCCTCTCTAGGGAGGAGGCGGAGTGAGGGTTTTCCCCTACGCGAGGCTTTCGCGACGTTGCTTCTGTTCCAGCAGGCGTGCAGGGAGGACCGGCTCACCGGAGAGATGCTCCGCCAGATCGCAACCCAGCTTCGGCGGGAGCGGAAGGCCTGAAAACGGCGGGGGAGAGCTCACCGGCCTTTCTATAGAAAGGTGGACTGAGCAGATCGAACAGCCGCAGCATGGCCGAGGGCGGGGTGTAGAGACGCTCCCAGCCCGTTTCACGATAACGACCGCAGTCCTATAACGGCGGGACGTCTCCGGGGCGGAGATACGGACGCGATCAAGCCCAACCCATGGCGGGGGAAGAACCTTGTATCGAGAAACCGGGTAGGCCGGGAACGAGAGGTGGTATCGCCCCGTCATAGGTTCATCGTCTTTCGGAGGGTTGTGGCCGCCGCCGAGACGTCCCGCCGTTATAGACCTGCGGAGGGCGCCGTGGACGGGCTGGGAACGTCTCTACGCCCTTCGCTGAGAAGATGGCGTTTCTGCCGCGCACCCTCCTCAGGGGGCGGAAGGGGTCCTACCGCTCGGTCTCAGGGCTCGCAACTCACTCCACGGCTGGCAGCGGCGTCGGCGATCAATTGAAAGCAGAAATCGGCTTGTGCAGCCGTTACGTCGTGTCATCCAACCCTGCTCGCCCAAGATGTGAGCTCCCAGGTTAGAGCCCGCGATGCGGCGTGCCCATCCTCCCTAGGGAGGATCTTTCGGGGTCTCCGCCTCCTCTCTAGGGAGGAGGCGCCTCCTCCCTAGAGAGGAGGCAAAAATCCTCCCTAGAGAGGATGGTCAAGCTGGAACGCGGCTGCTAACCTGCCGGAATCCAACAGCAAGACCGCGGCAAAGATGCCGCGGCGCATGCCTCCGGGCCTATGAAAGGAATCTGAACAATGAAAGCCAGAGTTGCGTGTAGTACCGTCGTGGTCGCCATCCTTGCCCTCGGCGCGCCGGCCTGGGCCGCCAAAGTCACGATCTGTCACGTCCCGCCGGGCAACCCGGCCAATTCCTTCACCATCAGCGTAAGCGAAAACGCCGTGCAGGCCCACTTGAACC
>Ga0134121_10004008_pt1 | contig 12096 bp, 10 predicted proteins | sample KB301_FD_96463 | JGI IMG/M metagenome (GOLD analysis project Ga0134121, IMG submission 96463) | Terrestrial soil microbial communities without Nitrogen fertilizer from Kellogg Biological Station, Michigan, USA - KB3-0-1 | ecosystem: Environmental > Terrestrial > Soil > Unclassified ...
AGCCACGATCTATCATCACATTACCGTTAAGAGAAAAGTCAGCTCCACGTTTCTTACCCAGTAACCCGCATCCAGAAAGCATCATATTCACACTTTTTTTTATATTAAAAGGACAGCGATTAAACAGTATGGGCATATGCATGTACCAGGAATTATAGTCAGGAGCATAATGAAAACTTCCCGCCTGACACCGAATCTCTCCGGTATGTACACCACAACGGGCCGTATCTATATGTAGTACACGATCAAGCATATCCGCCCGAAGCTTCATATCCATAGTATTGATAAAATTATAAGTATAAGGTAACCGAATAGCTCCATCTTTAAGAAATGCTTTGATATGCAGCTGACGATTCTCATAGGCAGCATCAATCAGCACATTTCCCTTTCCCTGCCATGCTACACCGCTTACACTACGCACCAGTGAACCTATAAGTTCAAAAGCAACGGATCCATTCCATGTACTGCTCCCGTCAGCCCTGCCGTTTATTAAATAGCTGCCGTTTTTGCTATAATAGCGTAACTCATTGACATACGGCATATGTATTAACGGGCCTTTTACTACGTATATCTCGTTATTGACGACGCCATGAATAGTCCACTCACCATCGCCTCCTCGTAGCACACCCTGCATATCAATATTGGTGTTATTAAATAAGTTTTGCAGTAAACATCGATGCGTCCCATAATATAAACCATGGCTATTTTTACAAACCTGTAAAGTACACTGACCGTCTTCTACTATCCAATGAGAAAATGACGGCAACAGTATCTTTCCCTTATTAAACAGACTGAATATAGCTTTATTCGTATCAAAAGAAGCTTTATATGATCCCACAACCAAACTTTCTTCGCCTATAGGAACACTAACATGCGCTTGCACAGATCTATCTGTTTTCTCCACATCGATGGTTAGATTAGTGCATAAATTATCAGCGTTATACGCAATATCACGGACAACTACATTAGTCTTGTAACACAGTGTATCTTTCAGGATCATAGCACCAGTCATAATGCACCCACCCTGGAGTGCCAAGGCACGTGAATCATTCATAATTAGACGCCATATATAGGATAGTGGACATGTGCCAGTAATATCGATTGCTCTATCAGCTTCATCATACATGCGCATGGAAACATCAATACTAAAAATCTGCTCATTCACTTGTTTCAGATGCAACATGCCATCATTACCACTCCAATTCAATGAAAAAAAGCAACGCGAGTTGTCAAGTTGTGGCAACTCCATTGATATACGCGCAGTAAGATGAGGGCATAACTGAGCACACGACATCATCAATGTTCCAAGCATTGTCCCGTTAATCTTAGTAGCACACTGACGCCCATATAATACGCATTCCCCTTCATTAATAGTAGCCGCTGTTTTAATATCATTGCCAATAACTTTTGACACGCTATTAAAAATATAGGTAATACTATTTTCTTCGATAGGATCGACAATATGTACAAAGCCATCGTTAATTTCTAGTGTTTTCACATCCACCACAATCCATCCAGCCCCGGATCCGCTGAAAAAACGACTTATGTGTGATGCAATAGCAGGATTAAATTTGTTAGCCTGAGAAAATATCTTATAACCATATAAAGTGATGTGCAAATCAATGCGACCATTCTTTATAAAATGCCACCATGAAAATTCGAGCACAATCCGCTGAGCTTTCCACAGCCAGGATTCTTGAACTTCATCAAAAACAACTATGTCTTCCAAAACCATTTTTGGAGAAAAAAAGTTAATGGACCGTGGCGTACAAGAAACCGTACAATCAGGCTCATTTCTGATATAATTACATACCATCAAGGCGCACTGTTCTTGAACCCAGGGGTCATATTGCATAACGAAAATACATGCAACTAAGCCAGATAAGAGTGAAAAAATAACTTTTTTAAACATGTAACACCGGTAAGGGCGGTTTTAGTCAGTATACCCAATTACCGATTTAATATAAATAAAAGACACGACGGAGAACTTACGCAATCGCAGGTTCCCCATCCATATATTCCACAAAAGAGCAATTTTATTCTTTGAAAGGACCGACAACTTCAAAAGGACTATTATTTCCCGCAGTGGGGCTTCTCCTCCTGAATACGAAAGTACCATTATTGGTCGACGCCCCTCCTTCAACAACTATTGATCCATGCTCAGTACGAACAGTACCACGAAAGATAGAGGTGATACACGTTCCTATGTGCAGGTCTGCAACTCCTCCATTGACCAGATCACCCGAATCACTTCTGCAAACAAAATTAGGATAATCAACAAAAAAACGCACTTCATGTCCCGTAGCATTAACAAGATAAACTCTCCCTCTGCCAAGACCAGCTTCTTGTTTGGGCCCGATAATTTCGTAATTATTCCCACGAGGTCTAATCGCAAACATACCACGATTGACATCTGTTGGATCAATTCGAACTAACACGTCACCAGAAGGAGTATGTATTACTGCTCTAATACTGTGTAATCGACATCGACCGGGGTCTCGTTCATATATTTGACCAGAAATAAGACTCACCGTAAAACCATAGTCGCTACAGTGTTCAGTGTCTAAATAAGCTACAACAAGAGACACGTTAAATTGCGTCGCATTTACATAAAAAATGCGAGCGGCATTCACCCTTATAAATCCACACAAGAGAAACAGTATCATTGATAGTGATAATATTCGCTTCATAGGTATTCCGTTATTCTCTAAATGGCCCAACAACTTCGAATTGATCGTCAGTTCCTGCTCTTTTCCTAAATACAAACGTACCTCTTCCAGTCCTTCCTTGGTAATTATTTGTCCTGGCACTCATCCCTACTCCAGTCGCAATATTATGACCGTATAGAAGTTGAGTTTCACAAGCACCTAGGTGTAGTTCTACCGTCTGACCGTATCTCAAATCTCCGCGATCCGTGGAACAAAATAGCGTGTGATATTCTGAATGGTACCTCATACTAGCTCCGGTCGCATTAACAAGAAATAAAGTACCGACTAATGGACCACGACTCCCATAAGAATAAAAGCCTACGTCAAAATGTCCGTCATTTTTTATCGGTCCTATTACGTATAAGCCCCTATACTGTGCTTGCCTACTCAGCGATACATGTCGGTTACCCATGTCAACAGTTAGCCTATCAATCATACAATCATCTCTCAAACTTTGAACATATACCTCCCCAGGCTGAAGAACACGATCAACCGCAGCATTACAACCCATACTGGGTACACGAAGATGCGCGGTCGCTCGTGTTTCCGTATTAACATATATTATGTTATGGGTATAGATCTGTGGTGTGGCGCTTAACAATACCATTAATGATAACGTTACCCTTGATAAAAGCTTATTCATGACGATTCCTCTTGTCCTTGATATAATTATTGCCCAAACAAACAAGTTCAAATTGATCTTGCATTCCAGCTTTTTTCTGAACACAAAGTACCTTTACTTACCATTTCGGTGTAATTATTCGTTCTTGCGTTACGTATAGCAATGCGATCGCCACCATTGTTATTTTTGATGATACTCCCCCTTTAAGTAGATTTTTATAACCGACTGTATCATGACCATACTATTTTGGTTATATAATATACAACAGTATGTGTATGCTATTAAACAGGAGTCTATGATTATGCTGCTTCTATTCATGCTTTATACTATCAGCACGTTCCCACTCACCAGCGCACTACTTCTGTACGCTCAACCGTTCTTTTTGCTCTCATCACGCATGATCCCTTCGGGAATGATACTTCTTATACATTCATACTTTTATAGCACACTGCATATTCAGAGAAAACATGCAGTTCTTTATGCGCAAGTTATTATATGCGCGATTTTCTTACCATATGCACTCCGCTACCATGCGTTACAAAACGCGCATATGCCACAAACACTATTATATAATCTTGGACCGATTATCACTTATTTTATGGCCCATTTTTTTAATATAGAAAAAATAACAGCACAGCGCTCGCTAGCACTATGTTTGAGTTTTATCGGCTTACTATTCTGGCTTAATACTTCACTTACTGATCTAGTGAGTACGCCACTCGGGCTATCCGAATACGCATTAATACTATCAATTATTAGTTTTAGCTACGGCTGGATTGCTATGCATAAACTTATCGTATATCTCGAATATAGCCCTACGCTCATCAATGGTATTACTATGCTTGGCGGGGGAGTGCTTGCCCTCGCTGCAGCGCTTACTCTTGAATCAAACCCTTTTATAACAAGCGATCTTTCACCATTTATACCTTTACTAACACTAACTATAGTCGCGAGCAATCTTACTGCGCACAATATATATGCCGCACTGCTCAGAACCTATTCTCTTACTCTCATACAACTTGGTTATTGGCTGGTACCGGTTATGCGTGCACTCACACAAGCGATTTTTACTCAGAAGATCCCTATTCCTATCTCCTCTATGCCAGCTGTGTTTCTTCTAGTTATCGGGTTTTACTTCTTCTATAGAGAAGAGCAAACTTACCTGAACAAGTCCGCAGCACGATTAACAAATATATAATATCTAAGATACTAGTTCCCAGCGACTATTATAATAATATTTTCGCAAATACGATGCCTGGGATACTGCACATGTTAATGCATAAGTACATGTATTATCGATATCTGATAGATACACGGTACCTGCGTGCACTATGCCAGTTGGATAAAAGATAATCTGATTAAGAGGAAATGTAACACCATGATTAATTTTTTTGTGAGGATCAGAAGGGGGCCCTAAAAGATCAGGCGCTGCACCAAAGTGCACATATTTGGGTAGTAATTCATGCGTATTTTCATACGTGTAGCTGCCATTGAGCGTATCAAACGATAATATACACTGTCTATTACTCAATTGTGCAACCTGTCTCAGATAACAACAGATGCTATGTAACTTTTCAATTTCTGCCCGTACTACTGCTTTACGTAAAAACATGCTGTGCGTTATCGCCAAACCAATAAGTATTGCCATAACGGCAAGCACTACCGTCAACTCAAGAAGGGAAAATCCCCTACTCGTCTTCCACCATTCCATGTTCAATTGTCGCAACAGATAATACCTCCTCTATAGTAGTAAGACCAGCCTGAACCTTACGCACACCATCGTCAATTAATGGAGTCATTCCATCGATAACTGCTTGCCGTGTGATACGCGCGGTATCTGCACGCTCCATAGTCAATCGTACTATGTTCTCGGTTACCTCCATTAATTCAAAAATAGGTAACCTGCCATGATACCCGGTCTGCAGACATTTCTCGCATCCTGCTGCTTTATAGAAGGTAATATTCCGCTGATGTTCTGTCGAAAGCCCAAGGCGAGATAATACGTCAGGCGATGGCATGTATGATTTTTTGCATTCATTACATAACTTACGCACTAGCCGTTGTGCAACTACTAGCACTACCGAAGAGGCTATCAAAAAAGGTTCTATGCCCATATCTATAAGTCGCGTCACTGCTGCCGGCGCACTATTGGTATGTAACGTACTTAATACAAGGTGTCCTGTAAGAGCGGCCTGAATGGCTATCTGCGCTGTTTCCTGATCGCGCGTTTCCCCGATCATTATAATATCGGGATCTTGTCGTAAAATAGAACGTAGTGCATTGGCAAACGTAAGTCCAACTTTCTCTTTTACTTGCACCTGCCCTATTCCTGCTATCTGATACTCAATAGGATCTTCTACTGTAATAATATTTACTTCAGGATTATTTAGTTCTATAAGCACCGAATACAACGTAGTTGTTTTACCAGAACCGGTCGGTCCTGTCACATAAATAATACCGTTAGGACGTGCGATATATTTTGTCAAAACAGCAAAATCGCGTTCGCTAAGACCTATGTTATCTATACGAGCAACCGACCGCGTGCGATCCAATAACCGCATTACCACGCGCTCTCCCCAGCTTACCGGTAGCACTGAAACACGTAGATCAACTGCCTTATCAGCAACCTTGATCTGAATACGTCCGTCTTGCGGAACACGCTTTTCTGCAATATTAAGATCTGCCATAATTTTAATGCGAGAAGTAAGCGCACCCTGAGTACGCTTAGGGGGCATCATAACATCGTACATTATACCGTCTATACGATAGCGAACACGTATCTCTTTTTCAAATGGCTCTATGTGAATATCAGAAGCTCCTCTCTTAACCGCCTTAAACAAAATGTTATTGACTAGTTTAATAATCGGCGCATCCGCGGCCATCGATAAAATATCTTTTTCTTCTATTTCCTCGAAGGCAAGACCTCTCGTATCTTCTTCTTCAAGTTCCTCGATCATCTGCTTAGTACCTTCAATCGGGTAATAACGATTAATGGCATCCACAATTACTAACGGAGAGGCCACTGCATAACGAGCCCCGCCACCAAGCAATAGGTTAATATCGTCGAGCGGCTGAAAAGCAAGAGGATCTGCCGTTAGTATCACCACTCGTCCGTCTATAACCACGGGAATAATTCCGTAATCTCGTAAAAATTTAAGAGGAACTTTGGCTATGATATCGATATCTGCCATCTTATCAGTAATGGTATCTACATACTCTAGTGATGCATACCGTGCATATGCCCGCGCAAGTGTGTCCGCGTCAACCATCTTTTTTGTGATAAGGCATTTTTGCAAAGAAGTCTTTTCTTGTGCCATATACAAGTAACACTCTTGTAATTGTTCAGAAGTAATAAGACTGTTTGACACAAGGTACTCTCCAATATTCTTTGTTATCATGTCCGTCTCCAATCAGTCTCGAAAATGCATGCGCTAAGCCCTGTTTTACTTTTTCCTAAAAAAAGTATACTAATTTAATGTAAAAAACAGCACTCTATTCACCTTACTGTACCTAACAGTACGATTGCAAAGGTCATTATGAATAAACAATATTCTTTACGCCTCTCTTGTGCCCTGTGCACCATATGTGCATTGAGTATAATATTCATGACAAATTTGATATTTGCAGAAAAAACAATACCAAAGCATCGCCAATTACGAGCACAGCGAAGAATGCGTAATATTACTCAACAGACTAAAACGCTTAGTAAAATGAGTTTTAAAGAACTAGAAGCAGCCAAGGACGCACTCATAGCCGGCAATCACCATGATCTTGTACCAAAATACTTAGAACGCATGATTACTATGTGCGAGGTGACAGATATCAAATGCGACCTCATAATAGATTTAGCGGATCTATATTATAAGTTAGGAGAACTAGAAAAAGCAGAAACAAGGTTTACCGACTTTGCCACCGAGTACCCCGGCCATAAACACATTGAGTACGTATTGTACAAGGCAATACTATGCTCATTTCATGGAACGTTAATACCAGAACGTGATCAAAAAAAAACAGCCCATACTGTCTCACTAGCCGATTCTTTTATTCAACGCAAAGATATTTTTACTCAGTATGTTCAGGACGTGCTCAATATACGCACTGCATGTTATAAAAAGCTCATAGAAAGTGAGGTAAATATATTCAATTTTTATTTGCAAGGCAACCAATTAACATCTGCACAAACACGGCTTGATAACATAACACAGGATTGGGTGGAAAAATATCCTGAAATAGAATCACAGCTCGCCCATCTGAAATCTCGTCTAGAAGACAAAAAAAATAAAAATAGTACAATAAAGTTAGCCAAAAATAAAAAATCACGTAATAAACGCAGCGCTCAACCCATACTTTTGGCACAGGTGAGTACTCATGAACAACAGTCTGATTCCAAAAAAACATTCACGTCTCGTTTTTAATATACAACCCAATCCATGAATTCACCCACTAAATCACTTGGTAATTATGGCGAAGAAATGGTAGCAAAAAAAATGCAATGCGATGGATATACCATTATTGCGCGTAATTTCCGAACGCGCCTAGGTGAAATAGATATCATTGCACAGTATGGCGATACTATTGCCTTTGTAGAAGTCAAAACACGTAAACGAGTATTATTTGATATCTCCGAAGTAATCACAGTTACCAAACAAAAAAAAATGATCGCAACCGCTAATATATTTTTAGTACAAAACACTCGCTATAATAATTGCACTGGTAGATTTGATGTTGCCATTTTCGAAGATCGTTATAAACAACCAATCATTACCTATATTGAAAACGCATTTAACAGCAACGAATAGCCCATTCAAAATAAAGTATCTAATAGGATATAAAACACTGAAAATAAAAATATGCATACTTATTTAAAACGAATATACACCGGTGTAGCATTGGGTTTATGTTTCTGGCTATCACTTGTCTACACCCCTCCCATTATCTTTCAATGGATTCTACTTACCATACTCTCCGTTATTATTGGTGTTGAATGGCAGCGTTTTTTTAATATCAAGACGCCTACATTTTGGTTTGTTACACCATTTTACCCCTTATTACCCTTCCTACTTCTATTGTATCTTAACGGTACTCCCCGCTATCATGATCTACTCCTCTTTTTATTTGTCATGGTCTCCAGCTACGATACTGGCGCATACCTGGTCGGGTCCTTACTCGGTAAACATAAAATTGCCCCTCGCATCAGCCCCGGAAAAAGCTGGGAAGGGCTATGTGGCGGTTACTTATTTTCGTATGCTAGCTTCATGCTATTAAGCTATGAATATGCGCTCATGACGCCACGGTGGTTTAACATAGGATTCACCCTTATCACATGCACCTGTGCATGTCTGGGAGACCTATTTGAATCGTGGCTGAAACGCAGAGCACATATTAAAGATTCGGGATCCAGCCTTCCTGGCCATGGCGGATTTCTAGATCGATTTGATGGGATTTTAGGTGCCGTTTTTTTCTTTTATTTATTTAAAGATATACTCATACAGAAACTAAATATGTAAATACATACATTAATACGAGTACTTAGTTATACATGCCCAGCATGTACGGGAAATAGAGAATGATTACCAATGTCAAAGGCACTCACGATTTGCTGGATATGACACTGTACAATTTTATTGTTGAGCAGGCTAATGTTCATTTCCAAAAAGCATACTTCACAGAAATAGCAACGCCGATAATCGAACCAATAGATCTTTTCAAGAGAACTCTGGGCACTCATACTGATGTGATCAGTAAAGAAATGTTTATTATTCAACCTCATCCAAATAGCGATGAGCTTATTTGTCTGCGTCCAGAAGTAACTGCGCCAATCACGCGTGCCTTCTTGCAACACGCCATCTCACAAAAACCATGGAAAGTACGATCTCATGGACCTATATTTAGATATGAGCGCCCTCAAAAAGGACGATCTCGTCAATTCCATCAGTATAACTTGGAAATTATCAATGCCTCCTCTCTAATGCATGATGTACAACTTATATCCCTACTCACTAGCCTTTTTACCACTCGCATGCACCTTACCGATTATTCTCTCTCTTTAAATTTTCTTGGTTGTATAGAAGACAGAAAAAGGTTCCGAGAATTATTAAAAACATTTTTATCTACTAAAGCAGATACCATATGCATAACATGCGCTGGTCGAGCAAACTCTAATCCCATGCGCGTATTCGATTGCAAAGAAGCATCTTGCCAAAACGTTTATTTGGATGCTCCATTTATTGCCGATAATATCTGTACTATCTGTAGCCAAGAGTGGTTACTAGTGCAAAACCAGCTCACAGAGCTCTCAGTTCCTTATACATATAATCCGAAACTAGTTCGAGGACTTGATTATTATAATAAGACAGTATTTGAATTTTCAAGCACACTTCTTGGATCACAGAACGCATTCTGCGGAGGAGGGCGCTACGAGCTTGCTCAACAATGCGGTGCGCAAGAAGTGGTACCATCAATCGGAGCTGCATTTGGGATAGATCGTCTTATGCTCCTACTCGAGCCGCTCAGACAAACCTTGCCACTACCTAAAACATCGCCTCTTTACTGTATAGTACCGTTATTACTTAAACAACAGCCACTTGCTTTATCGTATGCTCATCTTCTTCATCGTAATAATTTTTCTGTTGAAGTACTTTTTGAAGATGCTTCTATAAAAAATATAATGAAAAAAGTAAATAAGCTCGGCGCTACTTATGCACTATTACTTGGTGATGATGAACAACACATGCGGACGATATCTATAAAAAATATGATTACCGGCTCCCAAGTTGTTGTAAACCAAGATCAAATAATTAATTATCTTATGCAACAACAAAACAAATGTGGCACTGACGACACTGAAAATGCAACATGACTTATCAAATCCAGAGTAGTTGCTTACCTCCATAATAGTGATAGACTAGCATTGAGTGTTTAATATAATCCCCTGTACTATTCAAGGAGCACATATGTACTGGAAAAAAACGTCTCTCGTTGCCGCAATGTTTTGCATACTTTGTTCAACTCATAGCAATAGTTATTCAGAACAAACAACAATAACTATAGAAATACCAAGCTCGTATCAAACAAAAATTGCTCCTATCATACAGTTTCTTAGAATGTTTGAATCCCTAGCTGGTCAAGAGCAAGCTGCACAATTTAATAGCAAATGGATAAACACAAAAAATGAACATGGTAATACTCTATTACACATAGCTACTGTACATGAAGACATCGAAACCATAGAATTACTGGTAAAAAATGGCGCCGATGTAAACCTAAAATCAACTCAAGGCATTACCCCTCTCATCATAGCAGTCTCTAAACAATCGACGGATCTGGTTGATGCACTTGTTGACTTAGGAGCAGACGTCAATCTCAAAACGGATTGTGGATACGCTCCACTTGCATTAGCAACATATGCAGAATGTGAGTCAGTTGTGGTATTATTAATTGAAGCAGGTGCTGACCTGAATGCATTAAATAAAAATGATGTTAGCGCCCTGCTCGTTGCCGTTCGTAATGGCAATAATTATATAGCTAAAAAACTCATTGAAGCCGGTGCAAATGTAAATGCATCTGATATATATGGTATAGCCCCGCTCATAGTTGCCTGTCACAATGGTGATATTAATATGGTACAGCGGTTACTAAAGGCCAATGCTGATGTCAACATACGTACAAAAGAGGGCGTTACTCCACTTATGATAGCCGCGTCACAGGGGTACATTGCCATTGTTAAACTCTTGATCGATGCAGAAGCCCTTGCATCACTGAAAGACAACTCCGATAACACCGCAGAATCATATGCTGCACGCGAAGGCTATCAATCAATAGTAGCATTGCTCAAAGAGCGCAGTCAGCCCGCAGCTCCAGTTGCACCTGAGATTGTAAAGACAAATTCTACAGAGATAGCTCAAGCGTAAACTGAATTAAAAATCCACTATCAAATGAAATGTGAGTTCTAAGAGCTTTTTTAAATTTTATCCTTAGAACTCACATTTTTGTTTGCAAAGAAACTCACCTATGGTGGAATCTTTTTGTGAGAGCTGCATAAGAATCGTTAAGCAAAAAATTATGACTATCTAAAAAATAAACAAGTCACATCATAAATGTAATTATTGTCTACAGAATTGCAAGGACAGTAACGCGCATTAAAAAGCAATCGTGCTTATCACGAGTTCTGTTTTTCATAGTTGTTTTCAGTGTTATCGATCAGCCTTGGTTAGAAAAGACACGGGCGATTGTTGTTGAAGAAGTTGTGGCAGCAGGATTGGCATCAGCTAGTATAATGCGTGCGGTGGCGTATGCTGGTGCTGCATTGGCCCGCGCTTTCAAGAACTCTGATACTCCCACGCACTATCGCCCGGTTATGCATAGTGTACAGAACAGGAGAGCAGAACCGAGTAGTAACATAAGCGAGCGGCTTGTACAGGCGCCGGTGTCCTGTGCGCATACTATTCCTGAATATAATACGAGCCCAATCCCAGCTATCTTACCGTCTTCAGCAACTACTGTGTGTGTAAGTAGCCCATATAGTAGTGCCGTTTTACAGAGTACCAGTAGGAACAGTGCGTTTATTGCGCAAGCATACGCCAATTCTTTAAGCGAAAAAGGAAAGACTATCGCTGATCAAGCAGCGCGTACTATTGCAGACGGTTGGAATGATCGTGTACGAACAAATATAACGCAGGCCATGTGCCAGGCCAATTTTCGTACTAACGGCGTAGCGCTAGATATATCTTGTTGGACTCAGCCCTCACATACAGTGGAGATGGTACC
>Ga0134121_10004009_pt1 | contig 12096 bp, 13 predicted proteins | sample KB301_FD_96463 | JGI IMG/M metagenome (GOLD analysis project Ga0134121, IMG submission 96463) | Terrestrial soil microbial communities without Nitrogen fertilizer from Kellogg Biological Station, Michigan, USA - KB3-0-1 | ecosystem: Environmental > Terrestrial > Soil > Unclassified ...
CGCCGCCGCGCGCAAAGTCATGGAATACCAGTAGTGCGGGTCTTCAACCTGCCCGACCTCGGCGAGGGCCTGCAGGAAGCCGAGATCGTCGAGTGGCACGTGAAGCCCGGCGATTCGCTCGAGGCCGACCAGGCGATGGTCTCGATGGAGACCGACAAGGCCATCGTCGAAGTGCCGGCGCCCTTCACGGGCAAGGTCGAGAAGCTCTTCGGCGAAGCCGGCACCAAGATCCACGTCGGCGCCCCGCTCATCGGCTTCGAGGGCGCGGTAGCCGATACCGGCACCATCGTCGGCGACCTCGCCACCCAGAAGTCGCCGCCCGCCAAGGCCGCAAAAACCGAGGTGAAGGCGACGCCGGCCGTTCGCGCACTGGCGCGCAGTCTCAACGTCGATCTGGCCGCCGTCGAAGCGACCGGGCCTGGCGGAACTGCGACGACGGAAGATGTGAAGCGCGCCGCGCGCGCTCCGCTCCAGGCGCCGGCAGGTGTGCAGAAAGGCATGCGCGCCACCATGGCGCGCAACATGGCGCTCGCGCATCAGGAAGTCGCCGCCGTCACGGTGATCGACGATGCCGATGTCGATCACTGGACGAAGGGCACTTCGGCCCTTGCCCGCCTGGCGCGCGCCATCGTCCGCGCCGCCAAGGCCGAGCCCGGCCTCAACGCCTGGTACGACGCCAAGGCCGATGCCCGCACCATGCGCGAGGAAGTCGACCTCGGCATCGCCGTGGATCTGCCCGACGGATTGCTCGTGCCGGTGCTGCGCAACGCGCACCAGGTCGCCGACGCAACGGCAGAGCTGGAGCAACTCGTGGCGAAAGCGCGCGAGAGGACGCTCTCGCCGGAAATGCTGCGCGGCGCGACGATCACGCTCTCGAACTTCGGCGCGATCGGCGGCCGCTATGCCTCGCCGATGGTGGTGCCGCCGCAGGTCGCCATCCTCGGCGCCGGGCGCATCGAGAAGCGGCCGGTGGTGGCGAAAGACGGCGCCATCGCCGCGCACCGCGTGCTGCCGCTCTCCCTGACGTTTGACCATCGCGCCGCCACCGGCGGCGAAGCGGCGCGCTTCCTTAACGCGGTGAAGAAGGACCTGGAGAGCTGATCCGCAGGTCTTCCTCGAGCGAGGGCCCCGGGAAGTGGAAGCGCACCGGACCGTCCGGCAGAGCGTTCACGAACTGCTTGAGATAGGCGCTGGGCGAATTCCTGATCTCGTCCGGCGTGCCCTTGCCGATCACCGTGCCGTCCGAAATCACGTAGGCGTAGTCCGCCACCGCGAGCGCTTCCTTCACGTCGTAGGTCACCACGATCGAGGTGAGCGCAAGCGCCTCGTTCATGTCGCGGATCAGGTGGCACACGTGGTTGAGCGAGATCGGGTCTAGTCCGGCGAAGGGCTCGTCGTACATCATCAGCTTGGGATCGGTGGCGATGGCGCGCGCCAGTGCCACGCGGCGCGTCATGCCGCCCGAGAGATCGTTCGGCATCATGTCGCGCGCGCCGCGCAGGCCGACCGCGTGCAGCTTCATCAGCACCATGCTGCGCACGAGCTCCTCGGGCACGTCGAAGTTCTCGCGGATCGGGAACGCGATGTTGTCGAACACGTTCGAATCGGTGAACAGGCCCGCGTTCTGGAACATCATGCCGATCTCGAGGCGCAGGCGATACAGGTCCTCGGAGGAGAGCTGGTGCACGTCGAGGCCCGCGACCCGCACCGTACCCTGCGATGGATAGAGCTGCGCGCCGATGAGCTTGAGCAGCGTCGACTTGCCCGAGCCGCTCGCGCCGAGGATCGCGACCACCTTGCCGCGCGGAATGGTGAGCGACAGGCCACGAAAGATCTCGAGGTCGCCGTAAGAAAAATGCAGGTCGTCGATCTCGACTGCGTCGTCCATGGCGCAGAATTCTAACCGTGGACTCGCACCCCTACGCCCGCCTCACGCCGGACCTGGTGCTCGACGGCGTCGCCGCCGCCGACCTGCGTCCGGACGGCCGGCTCCTCAGCCTCAACAGCTACGAGAACCGCGTGTACCAGGTTTGGCTCGAGGACGGCACGGTCGTGGTCGCGAAGTTCTACCGCCCGGGCCGCTGGAGCGACGCGCAGATCGACGAAGAGCACGCCTTCGCGCAAGAGCTCGCCGAGCGCGAGATCCCGGTCGTCGCGCCCACGCATTCCCTGCATTTTTCCGATTTCCGCATCGCGATCTATCCGCGCCGCGGCGGCCGCACGCCCGAGTTCGGCGACGAACGCACCCTCGAGTGGATCGGGCGCTTCATCGGCCGCATCCACGCAGTCGGCGCCACGCGGAAATTCCAGCATCGCGACGCCCTGACGCCGAAGACCTTTGGCCACGATGCTCGCGCCTTCTTGCTGAGCACCGACTTCATCCCGGCGGATCTGCTCGATGCCTGGAAGGCAGTGACGCAGCAGGCGCTCGCCGGCGTCGATCGCTCTTTCGTCGGCGGGCACACCGCGATCCGCCTGCACGGCGACTGCCACGTCGGCAACGTGCTCTGGACCGAAGACGGGCCGCACTTCGTCGACCTCGACGATGCGCGCATGGGTCCGGCGATGCAGGACCTCTGGATGCTGCTCTCCGGCGATCGCGACGCGATGAGCCGCCAGCTGCGCGCGGTGCTGAACGGCTACGAGGAGTTCGCCGAGCTCGACCGGCGCGAGCTGCGGCTGTTGGAAGCGCTGAGGACCCTCAGGCTCATCCACTACTCGGCGTGGATCGCGCGGCGCTGGGACGACCCCGCGTTTCCCGCGGCCTTCCCCTGGTTCAACACGCAGCGCTACTGGCAGGACCGGATCCTCGAGCTCCGGGAGCAGATAGCGCTGATGGAGGAGGAGCCGCTCGCCGTCGGCTAGCGGTCGTCGGTATACCAGTATCGCTGCGCCAGGTCGGTGCGCCGCGAGCGCTGGAAAACCGAGGGCACGCCCTGCGGGATCACGGTGGTGAAGTAGTGCCAGTCGCCGTGGCGGTCGAACTTGCGCATCGAGGCCATGGCCTTCACCTGCGTGAGGCGCTTGAGCTTCTGCCCGCGCTTCGCGCCGAGCCGCTTCAGCGCCCACATGAAGGCTACGTCCTCGGCGAATTCGCGCGCCTCGTCGTAGCCGCCGAGCGCCTCGAAGTCCGCTCGCCGGCAATAGACGACGCCCGTGTCCATGCCCGTCGCCCAGACGAGCGGCATCATCGCCGCCCACGTGACCGCGATGCCGACCGACCAGCGCTCGGGATAGACGCCGGTGGCGCCGCCGACCACCTCCGGCCGCGCGAGCGCCTGATCGATCGCGCGGAACGTGTCGCGATGGATGCTCGAGTCGGCGTCGATGAAGCACACGATCTCGCCCTGCGCGAGGCGTGCGCCGCCGTTACGCGCCGCGGCGATGCAGCGCTTCTCGACGCGCGCCACGTCGCAGCCGCGCCGCAGCGCGAGCGTCGTAGTCGCATCGGTCGAGGCGTTGTCGGCGACGATCACCTGCACGCCGCCGTCGTAGCGCAGCTTCGCGGCCTCGACGCTGTCGAGAAGCCGCGGCAGCAGGCGTGCCTCGTTGTAGGCGGGAATGACGAGCGAGATCACCGAGCCGGCGGCCGGAACCAGAACTCGATCTCGGAAGTCTCGACATCGAAGCGCGCGGCGTGCTTCTTCCCCGCGGGCAGGTGGTACCACTGGCCCGGCCCGTAACGCTGCTCGTGGCCATTCACGATCAGGATCAGTTCGCCCTGAGTAATGACCCCGACGTTCTCGGTGTCGTGGCTGTGCTCGGCGATCACGGTGGCCTTCGGGTAGGAGGCGAACAGCACGTCGCAGTCCTTCGCCTCGAGCTTGAAGGCGTCGAACGGCCCGTCGAAGCGCGGCAGCTGGGTGAGGAGCTTCGGGAACGACATCAGCCGCGCATGTACTTGTTGATGTCCTGCAGGCGCTCGAGGTAGCCGAAGCTGCCCTGCTCCTTCACCTCGCGTGCCGCGTCGAGCACGCCCGTGAGGGCGGCGCGGAAGAGCGAGGTGGCGAGGCTGATGCGGCGCACGCCCGCTTTCTCCAGCTCCGGCACGCTGAACGACTTGCCCTTGATGCCGGCCATGAAGTTGACCGGCTTGCTGACCGAGGCGCACACCCTGCGCACCGCCTCCAGGTCGGGCAGGCCGGGCGCGAACAGCACGTCGGCGCCCGCGCGCTCGAACGCCTGCAGGCGCTTGATCGTGTCGTCGAGGCTGGGATTGCCGCGGAGAAAATTCTCGGTGCGCGCCGTCAGCGTGAACGGGAAGCCCACCGCTTTCGCCGTCGCGGCCGCTGCGCTCACGCGCTCGACGGCGAAATCGAAATCGTAGAGCGGCTTGTCCTTGTTGCCGCTGGCGTCCTCTACCGAGCAGCCGACGAGACCCGCCTGCGCGGCAAGCCGCACCGTCTCGGCGACGCCCTGGGGTGAATCGGCAAAGCACTTCTCGAGGTCGGCCGACACCGGCAAATCGGTCGCGGCGACGATGATGCGCACCTGCATGAGCGCCTCGTCGCGCGTGATCAGGCCATCGCGTCGGCCGAGAACGCCGGCCGCGGCGCCGCTCGAGGTGGCGAGCGCATGGAAGCCGAGGCCCTCGAGAAGGCGCGCCGAGCCGCCGTCCCACGGATTCGGGATGACGAACGTCGGGCCCTTGTGCAGGGCCTGAAAGCGCTCCGCCTTCGAGCGCTGGTCCGTGGCATTCGCCACTATTCGGCCCGGATGTTGTTGTCGCGCACGACCTTGCCCCAGCGCGCCATGTTGTCGACGATCCATTTCTCGGTCGCCTCGGGGCTCAGCATGCGCACGTCCATGCCCAGCGTCTCGGTGAGCGTCTTGTTGACGTCGGGCAGCTTGATCGCCTTGACGAGCTCGGCGTGGAACCTGTCGATGATCGGGCGCGGCGTCTTGGCCGGCGCGAGGATGCCCCACCAGGCGTTCGCCACGACGTCGATGCCCATCTCCTTCAGCGTCGGCACGTCGGGCATGGTGTGCGAGCGCTTGTCGCCGGTGAGCACCAGCGCGCGCAGCTTGCCGTTCCGCACGTGCTGCGCCTGCGCGGCGGTGGAAGCCATGGCGAGATCGACCTGCCCGCCCATCGCGTCCGTAGAGAGCGGCCCGCCGCCCTTGTACGGCACCGGCACGAGCTTCACCCCGGTCGCCTGGTTGAGCACGATGGTGGCGAGGTGGGCGAGCGAGCCATTGCCGACGTTGCCGATCGTGACGGTGTCGGGCTTCGCCTTCGCCGCGGCGATCACGTCGGCGAAATTCTTGTAGGGCTTCATCGTGCCGGTGGTAATGGCCATCGGCGCATCGCCGACGATCATCACCGGGGCGAAGTCCTTCACGGGATCGAAGGGCAACGTCGTCGGATTGAGCGCCTGGTGCACCGCGTGCGTGTCGAAGATGAAGACGAACGTGTAGCCGTCCGGCGCGGACTTCGCCACGTAGTCGGTACCGATGATCCCGGAAGCGCCGGTGCGGTTCTCGACGATGAATTGCTGCTTGAGCGAGTCGGTCAGCTTCGCCGCGAGGATGCGCGCCAGCGGATCGACCGAGCCACCGGGTGGATAGGGCGAGACGAACTTTACGACCTTGGCCGGCCATTCCTGCGCCTGCGCGGAAAACGCGAACGCAAACAAGACCAGAAACAGGGACAGACCACGTTTGACCGCCGCAGGCAAAACGTGGTCCGTCCCTGATTTGTTGGTTCTAGAAAGCGACATTCCTGCCTCCTTTTAGTTTGAGCATGTCGCGCGCATCGTTCGGCGAGGCCACGGAGAGGCCAAGCTCCTCCAGCATGCGGCGCGCTTTCGCTACCTGCTCCGCGTTGGATTTTGCGAGCTGGCCGCGGCCGAGCCACAGGCTGTCCTCGAGGCCGACGCGGACGTTGCCGCCCATCACCGCGCTCATCGCGGCGATGAACATCTGGTTGCGGCCCGCGCCGAGCACCGACCAGTGGTACGCGTCGCCGAACAGGCGATCCGCGGTGCGCTTCATGTGCATGACGTCTTCCGGATGCGGGCCGATGCCGCCGCGGATGCCGAATACCGACTGGATGAACAGCGGCGGCTTGAGCAGGCGCCGGTCGACGAAATGCGCCGCGACGTAGAGGTGGCCGATGTCGTAGCACTCGATCTCGAAGCGGGTGTCGTTCTCCGCGCACGACTCGAGGATGTAGGCGATGTCCTTGAACGTGTTCTTGAAGATGCGATCGTCGGACGCCGCAAGATAGGGCTTCTCCCAGTCGTGCTTGAACTCCTTGTAGCGCCCGAGCATCTCGTAGAGGCCGAAGTTCATCGAGCCCATGTTGAGCGACGCCACTTCGGGCTTCAGCTTCAAGGTCGGCTGCAGGCGCTCGTCGATCGACATGGTCGGCGCGCCGCCGGTGGTGAAGTTGATCACCACGTCGGCTGCGCCCTTGATCTTCGTCGCGAACTTGCGAAACAGCTCCGGATCCTGCGTCGGCCGGCCGTCTTTCGGATCGCGCGCGTGCAGGTGCACGATCGCCGCGCCGGCTGCGGCCGCGGCAATCGCCGCCTCCGCGATCTCCTCCGGCGTGATCGGGAGGTACGGCGACATGGTCGGCGTATGGATCGAGCCCGTCACCGCGCACGTGATGATGACTTTGCCTTGCGCTGCTGCCATAGTTCTGGATCACCTCGGGGAGAAGTCGCATATTGTGAAGATCGAAGTCCGCCGCGTCGAGCCCGGCGACTACAAAGCGGTGCAGCAAATCTTCGCGCAGCCCAACGTGCTGCGCGGCACCCTGCAAGTGCCGTTTCCGTCGGAAGAAATGTGGAAGAAGCGCCTCGAGGCCCAGGGCGACGACCGCTATACGCTCGTCGCCTGCATCGAAGGCGAGATCGTCGGCATGGGCGGGTTCGATCTCTTCCCCGCATCGCCGCGTCGCCGCCACGCAGGGTACGTCGGCCTCATCGTCGACGAGAAGTGGCATGCGAAGGGCGTCGGCAGCGCGCTCATGCAAGCGCTCATCGACGTGGCCGACAACTGGCTCAACCTCTCGCGGCTCGAGCTCACGGTCTTTACCGACAACGAGCCGGCGGTGAAGCTCTACAAGAGGCTCGGCTTTGCCATCGAGGGCACCCACAGGAAATTCGCCTTTCGCGACGGCGAGTTCGTCGACGCCTACGTGATGGCGCGCGTGCGCTAGCTCAGACCAGGTAGCGCACCCCGGCATCCACGGCGAGCGCCTGGCCAGTGATGTGCCTGCCCTCGTTGCTCGCGAGGAAGAGCGCCATGTTCGCGATGTCCTGCGCGCTTACCGTCGAGCGCATGCTGGTGGTCTCGAGGAATTTCTCGAGGAAGGCTTCGCGGCTCACGCCCAGCGACTTCGCCTTCGCGTCGACCACCCGGTCGATGCGCTCGCCTTCGACGATGCCCGGGCAGATGCAGTTGACGCGCACCTTGTCGGGCCCCGCCTCCACCGAGAGGCTCTTCGTGAAGCCGACCACGCCCCACTTGGCGGCGCAATAGGGCGAGCGCTGCGGAAAGCCGTGCAGCCCCGCGGCCGAGGAGAGATTGATGATGCTGCCGCCGCCCGAGGCTTTGATGAGCGGCATCGCCTTGCGCGTGCAGTAGAACATCCCGTTCAGATCGATCGCGATGCAGCGGTCCCAGTCTTCGGGCTTGATGTCCTCGACCTTCGCGGTCGGTCCGGCGATGCCGGCGTTGTTCACCAGCACGTCGAGGCCGCCGAGGTGGCGCTCGACGTCCTCGAACAGCCGATTGACATCCGTCAATTTCGCGACGTCGGCGCGGCTGCGGGTAATTTTTTCGGGCAGGCTGGCGAGCGCGCGCTCGTCGACATCGCAAACGTGCACGCGCGCGCCGTTGTCAACAAGTGTCTGGGCGATGACGCGGCCGATGCCGGCGGCGCCGGCGGTGACGAGAACGCGCAATCCCGTGGCGGCGAGGTTCATGGCAATGGATAATAGCCGCAGGCCGTCAGGGGAAACGCGAGGGGAAGTTCGCTGTGCTTAGAGCGTCCAAGACAGAGACGCCAGTCTCGATCGAGCAGGAAGAGCTTCGCGGCATCTCGCGCACGGTCGCCGAGATCCACTGGCTGCTGCTGATCCTCGTCCTGCTCTACCTGATCTTCGGCGGCACGCACAAGGATTCCGAGTCGAACGCCGCGATCTCGTCGGGCCTTTTCTTCTATGCGGCGCTCGTCATGAGCTTCCGCTACGCCAACTTCTACAAGCGCGAGACGCGCTGGAAGATCGCGTTCGAGGCGCTCGGCATGATCGCGTTCATCACCTGGGTGCTGTGGTATACCAACCGCCTCGGCAGCCCGCTGCTCAACGCCTACCTGCTGCCGGTGATCACCGCCGCGCTGACGCTCGGCAAGGTGTTCACGCTCCTGACCGTGGCGCTCATTGCCGCGTGCTATCTCATGCTGAGCGGCACGGTGGCCCCGGACCTGATTTCGCTGCCGTTCATCGGCGGCTTCATCGCCACCATCGCGCCGGTACTGCTCGTCGCCTACATCACCACCATGTTCTCGGCCGACATTCGCTACGGCCTCGCGCGCGCCAAGGTGCTCTCGGAGACCGACGACCTGACGGGCCTGCTCAACCTGCGCGGCTTCGCCATCGCCGCGAACCGGCTCTTCGCGCAGGCGGCGCGCCACGGCCGCCCGACCAGCGTGCTGATGATCGATTCCGACAACCTGAAGCTCGTGAACGACGCGCACGGCCACGCTGCGGGCAACGAGCTGCTGCGCCATCTCGCCCTGTCCATCCAGGCCGAGCTCCGCTTCACCGACGTCGCCGCGCGCTATGGCGGCGACGAGTTCATCGTCCTCCTGCCCGACACGCCCGCGAAAGGGGCGCTCGAAGTCGCGGAACGCATCCGCAGCCGGGTCCACGGCGCGCCGATCCAGACCGGCGGACGCGATGTAATTTCCAGCGTGAGCATCGGCCTCGCCAGCTACCCGGAAGACGGCGCGACGCTCGATGCGCTCGCCGCGCACGCCGACGGCGCGCTCTATTCAGCCAAGCAGGACGGGCGCAACCGCACCGTCAAGTTCCGCGCGGCACCAGCTTAAGCTCCCAGAATTCACCGACTACCGGCACGCCGAACTGGCGGTGCGCTTCGCTCTTCATGAGCCGGAACCCCAGCTTCGTATAGATCGCGCGCGCAGCCGCGAGGTTCGAATGCGTCCAGAGCACGAGCTTGCGGTAGCCCTTCTGCCGCGAGAAATCGATGCACTGCTGGACGAGGCGCTTGCCGAGTCCCTCGCCGCGCGCGGCGGGCTCGATCAGCAGCAGCCGGAGCTTTGCGGTATCTCGGCCTTCCTTCACCACGAAGGCGGAGCCGATCCGCTCCCCATCGCGCTCGGCGATCCAGCAGCGCTCGCGCTTGGCATCGAAGTCGCGCAGGAACTTGGCGACGATGTCGGCGACGAGCGCTTCGAAGCGCGCGCCCCAGCCGTATTCCTGCTGGTACAGGACACCGTGGCGCTCGACGACCCAGCCCATGTCGCCCGGCCGATGGGCGCGCAGCGTGATGTCGCCCTTAGCTCCGTCGAGGATCGTGTGCGCCTTCGCGAGCGCTCTTACGAGCTCCTCGCGGTGCGGCGCCGGTAGCGGCGCGAGCATCTCGCCGGTAGCCCGGCGCGAGGCTTCGTCGAGGACAGCGAATGCGCGCCGCCCCTTGGGCGTGAGCGTCAGGCGCACATGGCGTGCGTCGTGCTGCGAGCGCTCGCCCGCGACGAGCTTCAGGCGCCTGAGCCCTTGCAAGAGGCGGCTGAGATAGCCGAGGTCCAGATCCAGCTCGGCGCCGAGCGCGCTGGCGGTGCATTCGCCCCGGCGACCGAGCTCGTAGAGCACGCGCGCCTGCGGCAACGGGAACGGGCTGCCGAGGTAATGGCCTTGCAGCGCGCCGATGCGTCGCGTATAGAAACGGTTGAACTGGCGCACCGTATCGATGCGGGACATGCGACGATAATACTTGCTTTTGGCAACTAATCCATAATCGCACGCATGGACCTCTTCGACCTGAAAGGCAAGGCAGCGCTGGTCACCGGCGGCAACGGCGGCATCGGACTCGGCATGGCCGAGGGGCTGGCGAAGGCCGGCGCCAGGGTGGCGATCGCAGGACGCGACGGCGCGAAAAATGCGAACGCGGCGAAGCAGATCGGCGCCCTCGCGCTCGCGGCAGACATCACCGACGAAAAGGCGTGCCGCGCCATGGTCGACGAGGCGGCGAAGAAGCTCGGCCGGCTCGACATCCTCGTGAATAACGCCGGCATCAACATCCGGAAGCGCCCTGAGGAATACCGGCTCGAGGAATGGCATCGCGTGCTGGACTCGAACCTCACCAGCGCCTTCGTCGCCTCGCAGGCCGCCTACCCGCACATGCAGCGCGCGAAGGGCGGCAAGATCGTCAACATCGGCTCGATGATGTCCATCTTCGGCGCGTCGTTCGTCGCGCCCTATGGCGCGAGCAAGGGCGGCATCGTGCAGCTGACGCGCGCGCTCGCCACCGCGTGGGCGAAGGACAACATCCAGGTGAACGCCGTGCTGCCGGGCTGGATCGATACGGCGCTCACGCGCCGGGCGAGAGAGGAAGTATCAGGGCTTCACGAGCGCGTGCTCGCGCGCACGCCCGCCGGACGCTGGGGCGCGCCCGAGGATCTTGCCGGAATTGCCGTGTTCCTCTGCTCGGCGGCGAGCGACTTCGTCACCGGGACCGCTATCCCGGTCGACGGGGGCTACGCGGTGCAGGCGTAAGCAGGTTCTTGCGCATGGCGTCCTGCGCGGCCGCCGTGCCGAGGAAATCGAGGAACGCCTGCGCGCCGGCGCGCTTCGTGCTCGCCGCCATCACGGCGGCGGCGAACGCGACCGAGCCCTGCACTTCGGCGGGCAGCGGACCGACGATGTCGATCCCCGGCACGGGTGCGAGCTCGCAGAGGAGCTGCGCGCCGAGCTCGGCCTCGCCGCTCGCGATCACCGCCGCGACCGGCCCCTTGTCGACGATGATGCGCTGCTTCAGCTTGTCGGCGAGGCCGAGCCGCTCGAGGAGCTTGGCGAAGTAAAGCCCGCTCCATCCTTGCCGCGAATGCGCGACCGAGCTCGCCGAGAGCACGCTCTTCTTGAAGGAGTCCAAGGAACCGATATCCGGCTTGCGCGCGCCCGCGCGCACGGCGAGCCCGACCCCCGAGGTGCCAAGCTCGATGCGCGTCGCCGGCACGATCTTGTTCGTCGCCGCGAGCCGCTCGATGCCCTCGGCGGTCAGGATGATGACGTCGGCCGTGGCGCCATCGGCGATCGACTTGAGCAGCGCCTGCGTCGCGTGGTACTCCACCCGCAGGCCGGGGATCGTGTCCTGCAGCACGCCCTTCAGGGCGAGCGTGCTCAGGATGCCGAGGTCGTCAAAAAGCGGTTTCGATGGAGACATAGATGTAGTTTGAGCCACCGTTCACGTTGCCGAAAAGCTCGGATCTTCCGAACTCGCCCGAGCGGTGCGAGACGCCCACGCCGACGTAAGTATCGCGCGCCACGCGCACGTCGAAGCTCGGGTCGAGGTAGTTCAGGAGCTTCCAGGTGCCGCGGTCGCGGCGGCCCTGGTCATGCGACTCCATCTGGCCGATCTGCTCCGAGTAGGAGAGGCCCGAGCCGAAGCCGAGGCGCGTGTGCAGATATTTGTCCCACGGGAACCTCGTCCAGTAAACCTTGAAAAAAGCCATCAGCGACCAGTAGTCGTTGCCGTAGCTCGTCTCGAGGTGGCGCTGCAGTCCGACGAAGCCGGCGAGGTCGACCGGCCAGCCGCCGGCGTTCTCGATGAGCTTGCGGCCGAGGTGCACCGCCGCGACATTGGTGTTGTCGACGGTGTGCGTGCTCGTGCAGGTGAGCTCGACCGTCTGCGCTACGTTGCAGTCGCTCGACTGGCCGTAGAGGAACTTGACGATGAGCGGTTTCGCCGCCGGCGCCCAGCGCCGCTCGCTCGGCGAGAAGTCGTAGAGGAAGCCGACGAACGCCTCGCCCTGCACGGCTCCGGTCGCGACCGGGCTCGACGCGATCTCGCTCGAGCGGCGCGTCGCCGTGAGCGCGGCGAGCAGGTTCCAGCGCTCGTTCA
>Ga0134121_10004013_pt1 | contig 12093 bp, 7 predicted proteins | sample KB301_FD_96463 | JGI IMG/M metagenome (GOLD analysis project Ga0134121, IMG submission 96463) | Terrestrial soil microbial communities without Nitrogen fertilizer from Kellogg Biological Station, Michigan, USA - KB3-0-1 | ecosystem: Environmental > Terrestrial > Soil > Unclassified ...
ACGTCGATCATCGCCGCCGACGAGGAGGGCTGGGTCGTCTCCGCCACCCCGAGCGGCGGCTGGACCCCCGCCTTCATCGCCGGCCACACCGGAGTCGGCCTCTCGCAGAGGATGCAGAGCTTCGTGCTCGACGAGGCGCAGAGCCCCTTCAACGTCCTGAAGCCCGGCAAGAAGCCGCGAGTGACCCTCACGCCCACCCTGGCCGTGAAGGACGGCAAACCCTGGCTGGCCGCCGCGGTCCAAGGGGGAGACACCCAGGATCAGAACCTCCTCCAGCTCTTCCTCGACATCACGGAGTTCGGGATGACCGTCCAGGAGGCGACCGAAGCCCCCAACATCAACAGCTACCAGATGCACAGCTCCTTCGGAAACCACGAGTCCATCCCCGGAAGGATCACCGTCCACGCCAGCACGCCGCCCTGGGTGAGGCAGGAGCTCCAGAAGATGGGCTACAAAGTCGAAGTAGAAGACCGAACCTCCGGCCCCATCAACGCCATCCTCCTCGACCACGAGCACAGCACCCTCTGGGGAGGCTCCAGCGACTATGGGGAGGATTATGGGATTGGGTGGTGAAGCTACTCATACCGCAGCGTAACCACCGGGTCCACCCGCGAGCCACGCCGCGCGGGCAGGTAGCTTGCCGTGAGGGCGACGCCGGTCAGCAGAAGAACGATTGCCGCGAACATCACCGGATCGCCCGGCTGGACGCCGGGCAGGGCGCGGGTGAGAAGCTGCGTCACGGCGAGCCCTCCGGCGAGGCCGATCACCGTTCCGGCCAGCGTGAGGCTCAGGCCCTGCCGCAACACCAGGCGCACGACGTCCCTCCGCTCGGCTCCGAGCGCCATGCGGATTCCAAGCTCGTGCAGCCTCTGCGTCACCGTGTACGAAACGACGCCATAGAGACCGACGGCGGCCAGGATCAGTGCCAGCGAGGCGAAAAACCCCAATAACAGGGTGTAGACGCGCGGCTGCGCGAGGGTGCCGGAGAGGACGTCGTCCATGGTCCGCACCTGGGTCAATGGCACGTCGCGATCGACCGACTGCGCCAGGCCCCGGATGGCACCGCTCAGCACCGCCGGATCGCCAGCCGTGCGGATCACCAGGACGAGCCACGGCCATGCCGGTCCTGGCTGCGCATAGTTGAGGAAGATCTCGGGTTGGGGTGCTCTACCGAGGTTGGTCTGGCGCACGTCGCCGGTGACGCCCACGACGGTGAGCGCACCCTTTGGACCTTCGTCCGGCACGGTGATCTGTTTTCCGAGCGCGTCCCCGCGCGGCCAGAACATTCGGGCCGCGGTCTCGTTGACGACGATCACACCTTGGGAGCTCGCCGAGTCCTGCGCCGTGAATTCACGTCCAGCGCGGACCGGGATCGACATGGTTTTGAAATAGCCGGCACTGACGATGTTGAAGCTTGCGCTGAAGGCGCCATCGGCCGGGTCCGGACGGCCGGCGATATGAAATCCAAGAGAATCCGCGCCACCTCCCAACGGTAGATCGGCCACCAACGCCGCGGAGCGCACTCCCGGGAGGGTCGCGACGCGCGCCAACACGTTGGTGAAGAATGACGAGCGTTCGGCAGCGGTACCGTACTTGGTCTTGGGCAGCGAAAAATCCACCGTCAACAGATTTTCGGTCACGAATCCCGGCGCCGTGTTGCGCAGCACGAGAAGGCTTTTCAACAGCAGACCCGCGGCGGAGAGCAATATCAACGCCAAGGACACTTCCGCGATCACCAGGAAGGAACGCGCGCGCCTGCCGCCGGCACCCTCGGTGGCCGTGCGGCTCGATTCCCGAAGGACTTCATTCAGATCCGGCGACGCCGCGGGAACGGCGAGCACGGAGCCGAAGAGGATACCCGTCGCAAGCGACAGCACCAGGGTGAACAGCAACACCCAACCGTCGATGTGAGTGTTTTCAAGCCGCGGAATGGGAAAGCTCTGCGCCAGCAGCGCCACCAGCAGCCGGGTGCCCCAACTCGCCAGCAGCAGGCCGAGCAGGCCGCCGGCGAGCGCCAGCAGCGTGCTCTCGGTGAGCAACTGTTGCAACAGCCGCTTGCGGCCGGCGCCGAGCGCCGAACGCACGGTCAGCTCTCTCTGGCGCGCCGCCGAGCGCGCCGACATCAAGGCCGCCACGTTGATGCAAGCGATCACCAGCACCACCGCCACCACGCCGAGAAAAATCAGCAAACCGGTGCGTCCCTTCCCCACCATCGCCGTCACCAACGGCACGACCCGCGCGCCGACTCCGTCGTTCGTCTTCGGATACGTTTTCGCCAGGCGGGACGCGATGACGTTCATTTCCGCCTGCGCCTTGGTCAGAGGAACCTGCGAACGCAACCGGCCCAGCACGCGCAGGAACCCGTGAGTCCGGCTGGGATCTCGGGCCAGCGGAGTATAGATCTCCTCGGCTCCATCCGGAGAGAACTTGAATCCCGGCGGCATGACGCCAATGACGGTACAGGCGGCCTCGTTGACGCGCAGCGTCTGCCCCACGATGTCCGGCCGGCCTGCGAAACGGTTCTTCCAGGCGCGGTCGCTCAGCAGGGCGACGCGGGGCGCTCCAACGTCCGCCTCCTCGGGCCGGAACGTTCGCCCCAGCGCCGGCTGAGCTCTCAACGTTTCAAAGAAGCCGGGCGTCACCTGAAGGCCCGCCACACTTTCCGATTGATCGCTACCTTCCAGGATCACGCTGCGCGTGGTGAAAGCCGCCATGTTTTCAAAGTTGCGGCCATGCGCTTTCCAATCCTCGAAATCCGGATACGAGGCGACGTCGTTCGCTCGCTCGGCGCTCGTCGCCCAGACCAGAACGAGATTCTCCGCCTGGGGGAACGGCAAGGGACGCAGGAGCACGGCGTTGACGACGCTGAAGATCGCCGTGTTGGCGCCGATGCCGAGAGCGAGGGTCAGCACCGCGATGGCGGTGAAGCTGAGATCTTTCCTCAGCATGCGGACACCGAAACGGAAATCCCGCGCGAGATGCTCCAGCACAGGAAGGCCGCGGCGGTCCCGCACCTGCTCCTTGACCGATTCGACGCCGCCGAGCTTGAGCAGCGCGTCCCGGCGCGCCGCTTCGGGCGTCATGCCCGCCCGCAGGTTATCGTCGATATGCAGAGCGAGGTGGCTTTCGAGCTCCTCGGCAAGGTCGCGGTCTCGACTCTCGCGGTTGAACATTCCACTCATGCGCAACGCTCCCGCGCGCAGGTGCCGGGTCATGAGGAGCCTCCCTCGGGAGCGAAGAACCGGGCGATGATACCGGTCGTCCGCTCCCATTCGCGAGCCTGTTTTTCGAGCTGCTTGCGTCCGGCGCGGGTCAGCTTGTAGAACTTGGCCTTCCGGTTGTTGTCCGATACGCCCCACTCGGACTCGATGGTGCCTTCCTGCTCCAGTTTGAGCAGCGCCGGGTACAGGGTTCCATAGTTCACGGACAGCAGGTCGCCGCTCGTCTGCTCGATCCGCCGTGCGATGCCGTAGCCGTGCAGGGGACCCAGCGCCTCCAGGGTCTTCAACACCATCAACGCCAGGGTGCCTTGCCAGACGTCCGCCTTCGGTTCTTCGCCTCTCATATGGGATACCAATATCACGACTCCTATGGGGAGGCAATAGGGAAATTGCCCCCGACGGGGAGAAGAGGGAGAGGTCCACAGCGGCGCTGAAACGTTCCTCCCGGTATTTGCATTAGAATAGGAACATCGCTGGTGGAGGCCGGCCGGGCCGGCCGCTGAAAGGAGAACGTCGTGCGAAAGTCCTTCCTTCGTCTGTCATTCCTCTCGTTGGCTCTCGCCCTGGCGCTGACCGTCTCTCCCGTCCTGGGGCAGATCGAGGCGATCCATTCCGCGGATGGGGCCATGACGCTCCAGGGGCTCCCGAGACCGCAGGATTCCATCGCTCCGGCGCAGCGCGCACACATCGAAGCCATCGTCGCGGCCTATGAGAAGGACAAGGCGGCGCGCCGCGTCCGGGACAAGGCGGACGGTCCCTATCGGTATCCCTTCTTTCCCCAGGCCGGAATCCAGGGTCAGGATTTGTACCTCTCCAATTTCACCGATCAGAACTTCCGCGCCGGCGACACCGCCATCCAGGACTGGGACTGCTCCGACTATACCTACGACGGCCATCAGGGCCACGATTCCCTGATCCGCAGCTTTCGCGAGCAGGCCATCGGCGTGCCGGTCTTCGCCGTGCTCGACGGCGTCGTGGTGGACACCCACGATGGCGAGCCGGACATGAATACCGTGTGGGACCCCAACAATCAGGCCAACTACGTCCTCATCGATCACGGCAGCGGCTATATCGTCTGGTACTTCCACTTTCGGAAGGGCAGCGTCGCGGCCTCCCCGGGACAGACGGTGACCGCCGGGACGCAGATCGGCCTCACCGGCAGCAGCGGATTGAGCAATTGGCCGCACCTCCACTTCGAGACCCGGAAGGACCGTACCTGGGTCGAGCCCTCGGTCGGCCCCTGCCACCCGGGAGAAAGCCTCTGGATCTCGCAACCGCCGGTCAACCGGGACTTCGCGGCGAACGAGTTCTACCTGTCCCCCGGCCGGGTGTCGGTTTCGGACCGCGACACCTGGCTCCTCGACCCGTTCCCCCGCGCGGCGACCTTCGTCAAGGGGATTCAGCTTGTGGGCATGCTCATGGACATGCACAACCTTCCGGAAGACTCCACCTATGAGGTCCGCGTGCTGAACCCGAAGAACCAGCCTCAGGTCGATCTCTCCGGACACTATGGCAACGACGTTCTGTTCGAGCTCGCCCTTTTGACCTTCAATCTCAATCTCAACTTGAACGTGCTGGGTACCTGGCACTATCAGGTGGCGATCAACGACAACCTCGTCGTCAACGCGCCGTTCAAGGTGGTCGCCACTTCGCGGCAGGTCGCCAACCGGCCTCCCAGCAAGGTCACGGTGCACCTCTTGCCGCCGGTAGAGGGCAACGCCATCACCTGCGTGGTGCAGAGCGGCCTTCTGCTGCGCGATCCGGACTTCGATATCGTGAGCTATCGCTATGAGTGGCGCGTCAACAACCGGCTGGTGCGAACCGTCACCAGCGCCGGGTTGACGGACCTTCTCGCCGCGGGCGTGGCGCAAGCGAAAGACAAGGTGAGCTGCAAGGTCACGCCGACGGACGGTCAAAAGGCGGGGCCGGCGACGACGGCGAACGGTGTCGTCGCGGCACCCTGATTTCTCAATCGGCCCGCAACGCGACCATCGGGTCCACCTGGGTGGCCCGATGGCCGGGCACCCAGGCCGCGACGAGCGACACCGCGCCGAGAGCGAGGGCCACGGCCGCGAAGGTCGCGGGGTCGGTCGCCGGCACGCCGAAGAGAAGGCTTGCCATCACCCGCGTGGCTCCCAAAGCCAGGGCGAGCCCCGCGAAGAGACCCACGCCTGCCAGGGCTCCCGCCTCCTTCAAGACCATCCACAAAACCCTGCCGGGCTGGGCTCCAAGAGCCATGCGCAGGCCCATCTCCCGCGTTCTCTGGGACACGGAGTACGAGGTGATGCCAAAGATCCCCACCGCCGCGAGCGCCAGGGCGAGAGCGGCGAAGGCCCCCAGCAGCACCATGTTGAAGCGCTGGCCGGCCACGGACTCGGTGACCACCTGCTCCATGGTGGCCAGCTTTTCGATCGGCTGGTCCGGGTCGACCGCGTGGACGGCCTTCCGGACGTCGGCGAAAAGATCTTTGGGATCGCCGCCCTTGGTGCGCACCACGAGGCTCATTTCACTGCGCGGGCTCTGCGCCAGAGGTAGATAGAACTGCGGCCGGGGATCGATGCGCAGCCCCGAGTGGCGGACGTTGCGCACCACTCCGACGACGGTTACCCACCGCGCCGTCTTCTCTTCGGGCCGGTTCAGGTTGAACCGCTTGCCCAGGGGATCGGCGCCCGGCCAGTAGGCATGAGCCATCACCTCGTCGATCAGCGCGACCGGCGACGACTTCGGGCTGTCGTGGGCGTCGAACAGGCGGCCCTTGAGGAGCGGAATGCCGAGCGCCGGGAAATATCCGGGCGTGGCCGACCGCCGGTCCGCCAGCGGCTCCTTGCCCCGCTCGGGCAACGGCCGGCCTTCGATGTAGATGAGCGAGATGTTCTCAGCCCCCCGCAACGGCAGGCTGGAAACGCCGCCCACCTCTGCCACTCCCGGCAGCGCGTTCAGGCGTTCGAGCGCCGCGTCGAAGAATCCATTCAGGCGCGCCCCGCTGTCATATTTCGCCTCGGGAAGGAGCACGTCCAGAGCGAGCACGCCGCGGGGCCGGAAGCCCGGGTCGACGGCCGTCAGCCGCCAGAAGCTGCGCACCAGGAGTCCCGCTCCCACCACCAGCAGTACGGCGAGGGCCGTCTCGGCCACGACCAGAGCACCCCGCGTGCGCCGGCCGCCCGCCGTGCCACTACCCGCCCGGGTGCCGTCGCGCAACGTGCCGGCGAGGTTCGACCGCGTACTGTGAAGAGTGGGCGCCAGCCCCGCCACGACGCCCGCCAGCAGCGTGAGCCCCAGGGTGAAGAGGAGCACCGGGACATTCAGAGCGAATCCCCCGGGCCGCGCGAGGCTCGGAGGCAGCCAGACGGCGAACGCTCGTAGCGTCCAGAAGGCGCCCAGCAGCCCGAGAGCGCCGCCGGCCAGCGACAGGGCCAGGCTCTCGGTGAGGAGCTGGCGCGCCATGCGGCCGCGAGCCGCTCCCAGAGCGGTGCGGATGGCGACCTCCTTCTCGCGCGAGGCCGCCTGGGCCAACAGGAGGTTGGTGACGTTGACGCAGGCGATGAGCAGCACGACGCCCACCGCGCCGAGGAGAATAAGCAGGGCCGGCCGGACGTCGCCCACGAGCTGCTCGCGCAGCGGCAACAGCTTGGCGCGCCACCCCTTGTCGAGAGGATTGGCCTGTTCGAGGCGATCCGAGATTCCAGCCATCTCCGCTCGCGCCGCGGCGAGGCTCGCCCCGGCCCGCAGCCGGCCGATTCCGGCGTAGCTGTGATTGTCGCGGTCCTGGCGGTCCTTGGGATTCAAACCGTTGGGCATCCAGACGTCCGGCTCGGAGGCGAAGCCGAAGCCGTTGGGCATTTCGGCGCCTCGCGGGAACGCGAAGCCGGAGGGCATGACGCCCACCACGGTCACCGGCTGGCCGCCCAGATTCACGGTCCTGCCGATCACCTTCGGGTCGCCGCCGAACCGGCGCTGCCAAAGCTTGTGAGAGAGGACGGCGGTAGTGGCCTTCCCGAGCTCGTCGTCCGCCGGCTGAAGCGTGCGGCCGGCCTCGGCGGCCGTGCCCAGCGCGCTGAAGAAGTCGCCGGAGACCCGCACCGCGCCGAGCAGCTCGGGCTCGCCCTGGCCGGTGAGGCTCTCGCGGTCCGAGGAGAAGATCGCGAGCTTGTCGAGGGTCCGGCTCTGACGCTGCCAGTCGGCGAACATGCCGGGCGAGATCGGCAACTTGTCGGGCAGGCCGGCGGACTTGGCAAGGGTGGGGTTCGAGCACCACGCCATCACCAGCCGCTCCGGCTGCTGGAACGGCAAGTGGCCCAGCAGCACCGAGTCGACCACGGTGAACAGGGCCGTATTGGCGCCAATCCCCAGAGCCAGAGTCAGCACCGCCACCGCCGTGAAGGCCGGACGGCGCGCGAGTGTCCGCAGAGCGAAGCGAAAGTCTTGTAGCAGAGTCTCCATGGGTGGGCTCCCCCTCCTGGCAGGAGACTACGAGAGCGGGCGGGGGAACGTTTCAAGCCGGGTGGGAGACAACAAGGACCTCAAGGACACCAGGGACTTCAAGGACACGAGGAACGCCGTCTAAAATCAGAGTTTCTCGTCCTTGACGTCCCTGGTGTCCTTTGGGTCTCTGCTTCGGTCTTCTAGGGTATCGCCCGACCCCTTAAGGTCCGAAGACCGCGCCCTAGTTGCGCAGACAGACGCAGTTCACGTAATCGAACTCGGCGCAATAGCCGTCGTTGTGACATAGCGCCGTGCAACTGCAGGTCGAGGGGTCCCAACTGTCGCCGTTGGCATAGCAGGCGTTCTCGTCGTTGGGATCGCAGACCGGCGGCGGAGGCGGCGGGGGTGGCGGCGACGAGAGCCAGCCATTCCCCGGATAGCACTGCTTCTTGCCGCCGTCGAGCGTGCAGACGTAGTCCTGCGTGCCGTCGCAGGGCACGTCCGCGCAGGTGTGGGCAGGACGGCCGAGCAGATAACCCCAGGAGGTCTTCGCCTCGCAGGTGCCGCAACCGCCGCACCACTGCCTTTCGCAGCCCGCGGGGGCCCACTCGTAGTCGGGTCCCGCGAAGGAACCGGCGAGATAAGGATGCTGGCGGGCATAGATCATCCGGCCCGGACCGCTGGAGAAGCTCGCCCGGTCCCCTGCCGACTTGCACGTGTCGCAGCCGCCGGTGTCGTAGCTGCACTCGGTGCTCGACGGATGGTTCCAGTCGTAATCCTGATCGATCTCCATGATGTTGTAGTCCACGATACCGTTGACACCCGTGCTGTAGACGGGCGTCCAGTAACCGTTGCTGGAGCCCCAGAACTGGTTCTGCCCTCGCGGATGGCCATAGGCCGTCTCGTCGCTCATGTCGAAGGGAGCGTGGGGACCGAAGGCGTCGCCGCTCGGCTTCCAGTAGTTGTTGCCGTTCTGATCGATGGTCATGGTGTAGCCGTAGTGGGCGTTGATCATGGCCGTGTGGAGACGATCGTCCATGGAGAGGAAGAGCCGGTTGTCGTCGCCCCCGCAGTGATTGCCGTCCCACTCGTCGCCGAGAATGGCATAGCAACTGTTCACGTGGTCCAGGGGAGTGGTGTAATCCGACAGGACCGAGACCTGGAGCCGGTGAGTGAGAGTCAGGAACGAGCCCTTGGTCGAGCAGCTCGACGCCGCCCAGGCCTGGCAGAGATTGCCGGACTGCCCGTTGCGCGCGGCCCAGTCGGCGAAAAGCCGGTTGCGGTTGGCATCCAGCGAGCGGCTGTAAGGGGTACCGGTGAACCGGCCGCGATACCGCTCGTCGTTGACGAACGACCGGATCACCGAGTCGTAGTCGGCATTGGGAATCCCTGCGTTGAGAACGTTCACGTAGGTATCCCAGGCAGGCAGCGGCATCCGCCAGTACCGGCGATAGGCGGCGTCCACCAGAGCCTGGTTGTAATCGGTGGTGTTGCGGGCGCTGGAGTCCAGCCGGCGCCGGCCGTAGGGATCCCGGCTCTGCTCGAGATTGATCAGCTCGTCCGAGAAGAAGAAAGCCCGCGCCACGTCGATTCGCTTCTGGGCGACGCAGGTCGCGTCCGCGCCGCACTGCGTGATCTGGCCGGCCCAGAAGGCCTCGCCGCCGGCATCGGCGGTGCGCTCCAGGAAATCCAGGTAGTGCTGCTTGACGAAGAAATTCGCATCGTCGATCGGATTGGCCGCCAGAGCGGGGGCCGCGCTGAAGGGCACGGCGGCGAGAAGAAGGGCATGCAGCGCATGCTTGTAGAGCTTTGAGATCATCCTGAGGTCTCCTTGATGCAAAGGTTTGGCGGCCGAATTCCCACAGGGCTTCCCGGCGAAGAACACAGTTCTTCCTCTCGGAGCGCGACGCTTCGCGGGGAGAAATTCGTTGCCTTGGGTTTATCTACGCTGCTCGAAGCTTAGAAAAGCCCGAGCACTTGCCATAACCATTCGAATCTAAGAGAAATTTCAAGGCCGCGCGGAACGAGGGGGCTTTCTCTCCATCACTTCTCGTATGGCTGCTCAGTCTTCAGGCCGGGGATCATCTTGTAGTGCTTCTTGTTGAAGGTGCAGAGAACGGCGGACCGGCTCAAGGCGCAGGCGGCAATCAGGGAATCCAGCAGGCCCAGGCCATGGGAGAGGTGATAGGCCGTGAAATCGGACAGGGCCCGAATGCTACCGGCCTCGCTCAACCAGACTACCGGCAGCGGAGCCACGAGCTTCAGCGCTTGCCGGACCTGCCGGGCATCCTGGATCAGCTCCATGATCACCAGAGCTGGCACCGACGGCGCTTCCGGCAGAGAAGAAAACCAGTGGGCTTCAACGAAGGCCAACAACCGGGACCGATCCGCATCGCGACGACGCCGTGCTCTCCTCCGGCTGGACACATCCGCACCACCTCCCCTTGAACGAGCTCGGACCTCACGTCGTGAAGATCGAGGGAGAAGAACTCGTCAGCGGTCAAGGGTCGAACGATTGGATGGATCATGGTTTCGCTCCTCCCTTCTAGCTGCGCTAGTCTACCAGGGAAAACCGCCCCTACCGAGAACCACACCATACCAGACAGCCCCGCCCGGCATCAGCCGGAGCGGGGCGGTCAAGAGAGATGTCCGGCGACCGCGCCTAGTTGCGCAGGCAAACGCAGTTCACGTAGTCGAACTCGGCGCAATAACCGTCGTTGTGGCACTGCGGCGTGCAACCGCACGTCGAGGGGTCCCAAAGGTCGCCGTTGGCGTAGCAGGCGTTCTCGTCGTTGGGATCGCAGACCGGCGGCGGGGGAGGCGGCGAGGAAAGCCAGCCGTGTCCGGGGTAGCACTGCTTCGTAACACCATCAAGCTTGCAGACGTAATCCTGAGTGCCGTCGCAAGGCACGTCCGCGCAGGTGTGCGCGGGCCGGCCTAGAAGATAGCCCCAGGAGGTCTTCGCCTCACAGGTGCCGCAACCGCCGCACCACTGCCGCTCGCAGCCCTTCGGGGCCCATTCGTAGTTGGGTCCAGTGAAGGAGCCTGGAAGGTTGGGATGCTGGCGCGCATAGATCATCCGGCCCGGCCCGCTGGAAAAGCCGGCCCGGTCCCCCGCCGAATGGCACGTGTCGCAACCGCCGGTGTCGTAGCTGCACTCGGTGCTCGACGGGTGGTTCCAGTCGTAATCCTGATCGATCTCCAGGATGTTCTGATCCACGATGCCGGGGACGCCGGCCCGATAGACGGGCGTCCACGAACCCTGGCTGGTGCCCCAGAACTGCACCTGGCCCCGAGGATGGCCATAGGCCGTCTCGTTGCTCATGTCGAAAGGGGAATGAGGCCCCCCCCAATCGCTGCTCGCCTTCCAGACTCTGTTGCCGTTCTGATCGATCGTGACGGTGTTGCCATAGTTGGAGTAAAGCATGGCCGCGCGTAGGGTGTCGTCCATGGAGAGGTAGATCCGGTGGTAATCCATGCCGCCGCAACTGGTGCTTCCCGGCGCGTCACCGAGGATGGCGTAGCAGCCTGTCACGTGATCCAGCGGGCTCGTGGAGTCCCACACCAGGGTCGAGACGGCAAGGCGGTGGGTGAGGGTCAGGAAAGACCCTTTTGCCGAGCAGCTCAGGTTCTGCCAAGCCTGACAGACATCGGGCTGTCCGTTGCGGGCGGCCCAGTCGGCGAAGAGGCGGTTGCGGCTGGCGGTCAGGCTGGTGGTGTCGCGGGTCGCTGCCCGGACGGGGAGGGCGCTGAGCGAAACGGCCGCGAGGAGAAGGGCATGCAATGCATGCCTGGAAAGCTTCTGTATCATCCTGGAGTCTCCTTGTTAGGTGTGGCAGCCGAAATTCCACAGGGCTTCCCGGCGGAAAACACAGTTCTTCCTTCACGGAGCACGACGCTTCGCCAGGGGAAATTCGTTGCCTTGGGTTTATCTACGCTGCTCGAAGTTGAGTAAAGTCCGAGCGCTTGCCACAACCATTCGCATCTAAGATAAATTTCAGGGCCGCGCGGAACGTGGAGAGCGCAATGCCATGGGCGGCTCTCCCAGCGTGCTACAATCCGCCGCTCCCTTCCCTGGGAAGGTCGAGGGGCTCTTTCGTGTTCACCACGGAGGAGTCTCCCCGCCGGGTAGCCCGTCCGGCCGAATCTGGAGCACGTACCCCATGGATACGCTGACCGACGCGGTTTCCCGACGGCGGACCTTCGCCATCATCTCGCACCCCGATGCGGGCAAGACGACCCTCACCGAGAAGCTGCTGCTGTTCGGCGGCGCCATCAACCTGGCTGGCGCCGTCAAGGCGCGAGGCGAGGCCCGGCGCGCCCGGTCGGACTGGATGAAGGTCGAGCAGGAGCGCGGCATCTCCGTCGCCTCCTCCGTCATGACCTTCGAGTACGAGGGCTGCACCTTCAACCTGCTGGACACCCCCGGCCACGAGGACTTCAGCGAGGA
>Ga0134121_10004014_pt1 | contig 12093 bp, 6 predicted proteins | sample KB301_FD_96463 | JGI IMG/M metagenome (GOLD analysis project Ga0134121, IMG submission 96463) | Terrestrial soil microbial communities without Nitrogen fertilizer from Kellogg Biological Station, Michigan, USA - KB3-0-1 | ecosystem: Environmental > Terrestrial > Soil > Unclassified ...
CCTGCGCGACGGCTTCCAGTACGAGGGCTACGCGGTGACGCTGGCGCGCGACGGCGAGGCCGGCCTGGAGATGGCGATGGCGGCGACCGATCCGCCGGACCTCATCCTGCTCGACGTGATGCTGCCCAAGATGACGGGGCTCGACATCTGCAGGCAGCTCCGGAGCGGCGGCCACGGCGTGCCGATCATCATGCTCACCGCCCGGGGCCAGGAGATCGACAAGGTGCTGGGCCTGAAGCTCGGCGCCGACGACTACATCACCAAACCGTTCGGCTTCATGGAGCTGCTGGCCCGCGCCGAGGCCGTGCTGCGCCGGTCCCGCAGCCCCATCCCCCCGGCCGGGCCGCTGGAGAGCTACCGCTTCGGCGACGTGGCCATCGACTTCCGCCGCCACGAGGCGCGCAAGGGGGGCGAGGCCATCGATCTCTCGCCCCGCGAGTTCCAACTGCTCGCCTACTTCATCCAGCACCGGGGCGAGATCGTCACCCGCGAGATCCTCCTCGACACGGTGTGGGACTACAACGCGATCCCCTTCACCCGCACCGTGGACATGCACATCGCCAAGCTGCGCAAGAAGGTCGAGGACAATCCCGCGGACCCCAAGCACGTCATCACCGTGCACCGTCTGGGCTACAAGTTCACCGGCTGAGCCGGTCTCCAAGCCTCTCGGAGCCCCCGGCCGCGTGGCCGGTTCCTCTCTCAAGTCACGCCTCTTCCAGGCCGTTACGGACCGCCGGAACCGGCGATGGCTCCTTTCGGCGAGCTTGCGGCACTTAAGAAAGAGAAAGACTCCTTGGAGGCTCCGGGATCGATGCCAGCGCAATCTGGGATTCCCCGGATGAAACGGGGTCTTCTGCCTCACAATAGCCTGAGAAACCTGCACAGTTTCCCCGCGGGCGCGGCGGCCAATGAAGGCTTCCGGCCGGCCCTCGGAAAGGAGGGATTGCGATGCTCCACTCCAACGTTCGACGCCTCACAGCCGCCGTCGCCCTCGTCCTGGTCCTCGGCGCCGTTCCCGCGCTGGCCGCTCCTGGACCTCGTTCGCAGGCCGCCCAAGCGCCTGTCGCCAGCGTCTCGCTGTTCGACCGGCTCCTGGACTGGCTGGGCATTTCCGCCGCAGAGGGCCTGCCTAGGGGGAGTGTGTTCGAGAAGAGCACGACCACGACATCTGGAACCTCCAGTGGTAGCACGGATTCAAGGACTACGCTAAACCGGGGAGCCATGATCGACCCGAATGGCTAAGGCTCTATGCCGAGATGGTTCCCGGAAAAATCCTCTCCTCCGGGAACCACGCCTTGCACCAGGCAAGCGGGATCTGTGCGATAATTCTGAGGATCTTTTGATTTTCTCTGGGAGGGTTCATGGCTGAAGGAGATCCGGGTGCCCGCCACCCGCGCACGGCCGAGTTGGAGCGCTTCCTTTTCGGTGAATTGCCCGCTCGCCAGGCAGTCCCTCTGGTCGCTCATCTGATTCGCGGCTGTGCCACGTGCAGGGCAAAAATAGCGCCTCTGGCCGCAACCGTTCTCAGCACCGGCCGTAGTCACCCTGAGCTGTCGCCGGATCAAGACTCTCAGTACGATTTCCCGCTGTTCAAAGCGTTTGCGAGCGCTCGCCGCTATGCCAGCACCATGGCCCGTGAAGGCTCCGGAGCAGACCGCGAGCCTGTTCTCAGGGAGGTTCCCAGCCTCGGGGCTCTCACCCAGAGGGATCTTGCGTCACGCGACCGGTCGCGGTGCGAGGCTCTTATGGAACGGTGCCGGGCACTTCGCGCCAGCGATCTGGAAATGATGGTGTTGACGGCCGAGCTTGCAGTGTCGCTGGCCGATCGGCTCGGCGCCGTGGCCATGGACGACCCGGCCGCCGCCGATCTGCAAGCCCGAGCCTGGGCCGAGCTCGGCAATGCGCGCCGGGTGGCCGACGACTTCGCGGGTGCCGAGTCTGCCCTGACCCGCGCCATGGAGAATGCCGGGCACGGCAGCGGCGATCCCCTGCTCCTGGCTCGCCTCATGGACCTCACCGCTTCCCTCTACAAGGACCAACGCCGGTTTGACGAGGCTCGTCGCCTGCTCGACCTCGTCTACGCGATCTACGAGCGAGAGGGTGACACCAACGGAACAGCTCGCACTCTCATCAGCATGGGCATATCCGTCGGCTACGCTTTCGAGATCGAGGAATCGATCCACCTCCTGACCCGCGGGATCGCGCTCCTCGATGGCACCCGCGACCCCAAGCTCATGACGATCGCCATTCACAACCTGATCTGGTGTCTCGTCGAGTACGGCAGGCCGGCGCAGGCTCACCAAATTTTCCTACAAAGCAAGGTTCTCTTCACCCGGTACGCCGGGCCTCTCGAAATCGTGAAATCCACCTGGCTGGAAGGCCGAATCGCTGCCGGAATCGGCGACGACGCTAGAGCCGAGTTGAAGTTCCTGGAAGCGCGAGCCCGGCTCGACGAGGCCCATCTATCGTACGAAGTGGCCTTGGTGTCTCTGGACTTGGCAGCCCTCTGGCTGAAGGCGGGAAGGACCGCGGAGATCCGCAAGCTCATCGACCAGACGATCGCGATCTTCAAGGCTCGCAAGATCCGCCGCGAAGCCCTCGGGATGCTTCTCGTCCTTCGCGATGCCCTGCGGCAAGAGCGCGCCACTGCGGAGTTGCTGCGCACCGTGGCTTCCGACCTGCTCCGGCTCGAAGAGTCACCGGTCCCCAAGAGCATGGCGCGAAGCTAGAGCTTCTCGTTCTCCCGGCCGCGGGGACTCTTTCCCTCGCGGTGCCTCTCGCTCCGGTCCTCCCCGTTGCCCGGTGTGGCCGGAGCGCCAGGCTCCGGCGACTCGGCCAGGGCCGCGCGCACGGCGCTCCGGATCAGCGTCTCCAGCCCCTGGGGGTCCAGAGCCGGCGGCGGTTGCGCCGGCCGGGGGCCGAAGCCCAACTGCTGGAAGCGGCGGAGGAACTCCTCCATCACCACCGCGTCCGTCGCCGGCCGGTTCTCCGGATACAGGGTCTGGAAGAAGACCGCGGGCTCCACCTCCAGGGATCGCAGGATGGCGATGATGTGCCGCAGCTTCAGCTCCATCCTGCCGGTCAGCACCTGGCTGACGTACCCCGGACCGGCCCCGAGCTTCTGGTCCAGATCCTTCCGAGTCAGCCCCGCGGCCTGCATGACGGTCTCCAGCAGCTTCGTCGCCCGCCTTACCTCGTCATCAATTGTCATGGTCATGCCTCCAGTGTACCGCATTAAAGAATTCCGCGAAATAGGCAGACTAAGATAGCCACGGATCAATTTGCGCCTGTCGGTAATTTTCTCGGGTGCCAGTCCCGAAATCCCCGTGACATGTTTTAAGTGGATCGCACATTAGCTGGTAGAGCCACACCGGCGACTGCGGTTCCTTCTCGGCCGCAGTCCGTCTTCCGTGGGAGGATCTTCGCCATGAACCCAGCCGCCCGCGTCCTCTTCGTCCTCGCCGCCTTCGCCATGGCACCGCCCATCGCGGCCCAGACCGCCTACCTGGTGAAGGACATCGCCCTCGGCAGCCAGGAGCGCGTGGGCTCCTACCCCGGCTCGATGTGGAGCCTTCAAGGAAAGGTGATCTTCTCCGCCCAGGAAGCCAGCTCCGGGCGCGAGCTGTGGATCACCGACGGCAACGGCAGCGGCACCCGCCTGCTCGCCGACTTCTGCCCTGGCACCTGCTCCTCATCGCCCCTGCCGTTGGGCACTGCGCATTCCCTGCTCTTCGGCCTGTCCTTCTCACCCGGCACCGGCTCGGAGGAAGGCTTTCTCTGGCGATCGGACGGCACCCGGCAAGGCACCTTCCTGCTGCCGGACCCCCTCAACCGGTGGGTCATATCGTTCACGCCGGAGTTCGATACCGACAGCCCGCGGGCGCCGCTCGTCTTCGGTACCGACGACGCCTACTTTGCCGCGTGCAACTTCTTCCAGCCAGAGTGCGGCATCTGGCGAACGGACGGCACAGCCGCGGGAACCATCATGCTTGTCGAGATCCGCGGCGGCCTCTTCGGTTCGCAGCTCGCCCTGACGGGAGGTGGCCGCCTGTTCTTCGCCCCCGGCCAGGAGCTCTGGACGAGCAACGGCACGGCGGCGGGAACCACCTTGGTCCACCAGTTCTCAAACGGCTCGCCACGCCTGTTGACCGCCTTGGGTAACAAGGCTCTCTTCCTGGCCCCGGCCACCGCTCCGGGAACCGGCGAGGAGCTCTGGGTGAGCGACGGCACGGCGGCGGGCACGCTGGCCCTCACGAGCTTCGAGACTCGAGATCCCTTCCAGCAGACCCACTTCCTGACAGCTCTCGGAGACCGGGTCTACTTCGTGGCCGACGACGTTACCCACGGCGCGGAGATCTATGCCAGCGACGGCACGGCCGCCGGCACCCAGCGCGTCACCGATTTCGGCTTTTTCAATCCCTTCGGCTGGGACGGCACCTTCGAAGTAGGAGGCCTCTCCTCGGCGCAGATCGCCAGACTGGGCAACCGGCTGGTCTTCTGGGCTACCGACGGCCTCCATCAGTATCAGCCCTGGTCCAATACCGGCGCCGTCGCGTCGACGGCGCCTCTCTGCTCCGGCTGTGCTTTCGAGCAGGGCTCGCGCCTCCTTCCCTTGAATGGCAAGCTGGTGTTTCTCGCCAACCACGATTTCGAGAGTAGCTCCGAGCTCTGGGCTTCCGACGGTACCCCGCAAGGCACCCGGAAGCTGGGAGATTCCTGTCCTGAATGCGGAGACGAGCTCGCCTTGGCGGCGGGAGCCGTGTACTTCCGGGGCCCCGAAACCGGCGCTCTCCACTCGACTCTCTGGGCCAGCGACGGCACGCCGGCCGGCACCCGCTTGTTCGCGGCGGCAGAGCCGGGATCCGCGGGCGGTGGCATCTCCGTGGCGCCTCTCGCGGGCAGGATCTTCTTCGGCGCCTGGGCTGGCCACACCAACGACTTCGGCCACAACGACGTGGAGCTGTGGTCGAGCGACGGCTCGCCCGCCGGGGCGCGCCAGGTGGCCGACATCAATCATGGCGGCAACAGCGCGGACGTGGAGCAGATCGTGTCCGCCGCGGACCGGGCGTTCTTCCTCGCCTCTGACACAGGCGGCGATGCCCTGAACGTCTGGCGTAGCGACGGCACGGAGCCGGGCACCGTCAAGTCGCCGAATCCTTCGTTCGCAGACTTCACGGATCAACGACAATTCCACACCGTTGGCAACAACCTCTTTCTGGTGGCTCCGGACTCCTCGTTCGGCGATCAGCTCTGGCGTGTCCAGATCGATGGCCAGATCCAGAAGCTCACGGACTGGGGCGGTGCTCAATCCATCACCTCCGCCGTCTCGTTCCGGGGCCAACTCTACTTCCTCCGCAACCGCAGCGAGCTGTGGGCAAGCGACGGGTCCGTTCAGGGTACGCGGAAAGCGATCGAGATCCCGGGCGTGACGTCATTCGATTTCCTTGAGGCACCGGGCTCCGAGCTCTGGTTCCTGGCGGCAGAATCGAATTCGTTCGGGCTCTCCCAGGTCTGGCGCTCTGACGGCACGCAGGCAGGAACGCGTCGGGTCCACGACTTTGCTTTCAACAACGCCACCGGGCGCGATCCTGAATTCCTTCAGATCGGCTCCCAGGTCTACTTCATCGCGGTTCGCCCGGATGCCCCATTTCAGGATGATGTCTGGACGAGCGACGGCACCGACGCAGGCACCGGCAGGCTCACCGATTTTCCGTTCTTCAGCTCCGCCAGCCAACCTGCTGAGCTGACCGCCTTCCAGGGCAACCTTCATTTCTTCGCCAACCAGTCGGACGGCTCGCGGGCCTTGTGGCGTAGCGACGGCACTGCCGGCGGCACCGTCGTGGTCCACCAGTTCCCGCATCAGCCCGTCTCCTCCTTTCTCGACACCCCTTACCTCGGCCTGACCGTCCTGGGCTCGCGCCTCGTCTTTGCGGCCGATGACGGCATCCACGGCAGCGAGCCCTGGAGCAGCGACGGCACCGCCGACGGCACCGCCATGCTGCGCGATGTCTTGCCGGGCCCCGCCGGCTCCGGCGTGACGAGCTTCGTGGCAGCGGCCGGGCAGCTCTACTTCGCCGCCGACGACGGCGGCCACGGCTTCGAGCCCTGGCGCACGGACGGCACGCCGGAGGGCACCCACCTCGTTCAGGACATCGCGCCCGAGGGCGCCTCCTCTTACCCGGCCGGCTTCACCCTCGCTGGCGACAAGCTCTTCTTCAGCGCCGACGACGGTATTTTCGGCACCGAGCTCTGGGCTCTGACCCTATCGGGCGCCCCCTGCCAGCCGAGCGTCGCCACCCTCTGCCTCAACGCCGGCCGCTTCGCCGTCACCGCGCACTGGAGGACCCCCGACGGCGCCGAGGGCTCCGGCACGGCGGTGCCCCTCTCCGCGGATACCGGCTACTTCTGGTTCTTCGGCCCCGCCAACGTCGAAGCCATCCTCAAGGTACTGGACGGCCGCAGCCTCAACGATCACTTCTGGGTGTTCTACGGCGCTCTTTCCGACGTCGGCTATTCGCTGACCGTGACCGACACGCAAACCGGCCTCGCCCGCCGCTATCAGAACCTGCAAGGCCAGTTCGCCAGCGTCGGCGACACCACCGGCTTCGGCCCCTTGGGTGCCTACGACCGCAAGTCCATCGCCAGCCCCAGCGCGCCGCCGCGCATCACGGAGCGGATCGATCCTGCCAAGGCCACCGGCACCTGCGTGCCCGCCGCCGGCCGGCTCTGCCTCAGCAACGGCCGCTTCGCCGTCGAGGCCGTCTGGAAGGATTTCGCAAGCCACACCGGCACGGGCACGGCCGTGAGCCTCACCGGCGACACCGGCTACTTCTGGTTTTTCGATCCCGCCAACGTCGAGGCCGTCCTCAAGGTGCTGGACGCCACCACGGTCAACGGCCACTTCTGGGTCTACTATGGCGCGCTGTCCAACGTTGAGTACACGCTCACGGTGACCGACACGATGACCGGACGGGTGCAGACCTACCAGAATCCGCTAGGACGCTTCGCCAGCGTTGGCGACACGTCAGCCTTCTGACAAGGAATTCTCCGATGATGAAGCTCACCCGGACCTGGGGCCACATCGCTCTCTACCTCTCACTGCTGGCCGGCATCTTCGATATCGCCGGAGCCCAGCCGGCCATGCAGGTGATCAACCTGCAGCCCGACTTCGGCGCCGGCGCTCCGGAGGTCTCCTCGTTCCCCCATGGCTTCATGACGTTGCCGGGGAAGGTCATCTTCCAAACGGGGAGCGTTCGTTTCAGCAAAGTTCAGTACGCCGTCACCGACGGCACTTCGCCGGGAACGAGGATGCTGCCCAGCCTGCCGGAGAGGGGCGAATGCTTCGACGTGCTGCCCGAGATCGGCACGATGGGCAGCCTTGCTTTCTGGCTGCAGTGCATCAACTTCACCCGGGGCGAGGTGTGGCGATCGGACGGTACCGCCGCCGGTACCTTCCCGCTCCCCGTGGAGGTGGAGCTGCCGAGCCAGTTTCCCGGCGACCTTCCAGACGATCCGCCCTATGCCTTTGCCGGCGGCATCCTCTATTTCCAGGGCTGCCCCCACGACATTCACTGCACGGTCTGGCGTACCGATGGAAGTGCCGCGGGGACCCGTGCCGTCAAAGCGGAGGAGCGTACCAACGGCCCGATGATCGGCATCGGCAATCGCCTGCTCTTCAGCGCTTACGATGGCACCAACGCCGTTCTGGCGGTGACCGACGGTACCGCGGCCGGCACTCTTCACCTGAAGAGCTTCGGCTCGTACCCCCCTCGCCGGTTCGCGGCGGCCGGCGGCAAGGCCTTCTTTCTGGCGGGCCAGAACGACGAGGAGCTCTGGGTGAGCGACGGCACGGTGGCCGGCACCCGCGCCATCACCAACTTCACGGCGCCGCAGACATTCGCCACCACCCTCTGGCTCACCGCCATCGGCGATCGCGTTTATTTTCAGGCGGACGACGTGGTGCATGGCTCCGAGCTCTGGCGTAGCGACGGCACCACCACCGGTACCGTGCGCATTACGGAGCTCGGTTTTCATGCTCCATTTCCCGAGTCGATGCGGGCCTCGCATGTGGCCGAGACGACGGGCGGGTGCCTCGTGTTCCTGGCCACCGACGAGCTCCAGGAGGTCAAGCTCTGGTCGACTTCCGGCACCCCGGAGTCGACGACCCCGCTCACGACGGTGTGCCATGGGAGCTGCGGTGACTCCATCGTGGGCCGGGGCTTCGACTCGCAGATCGAGCTGCTCCGAGTCGCCGGCGGCCGGGTGGTCTTCACCCGCCATGGCACCGGGGGGCTGGAGGCGTGGAGCACCGACGGCACTGTAACCGGAACGTTCCTGCTCACGAACCAGGTTCAAACCCGGCCCTCCGCCGTCCAGGGAGCCGCCTTCTTCGGCGCTCACGGCCAACTGTGGACGAGCGACGGCACCCTCGCCGGCACACGGGCCTTCAGCGATCTCCCCAACGGGACTCTGGTGGATTTCACCCAGCAGGACGTAGGCACGATCGCCGGCAAAACGCTCTTCCCCGCCTTCAGTTCTCTCTATGGTACCGAGCTCTGGGCGAGCACCGGTCAACCCGGCGGTACCGAGCTGCTGGGCGACCTTGCCCACACGGCGGGCTCCAGCAGCTCCCCGCACGCGCTGACGCCCCTCGACGATCATCTCCTGTTCGTGGCCTCGAACGCCGCCACCGGGTTGTGGAGCAGCGGCGGCACGGCGGCGACCACCCTGCGGATTCCAGTGAACGTGCCGACGCCGGGCTGTAGCGGAGAGCCGGTGGAAAAGCTGCTTCGCGCCGGTGGCATCGCTTACTTTCAGGCTCCCGGTACCTTCTGCCAACCCACCCTCTGGACCACCAACGGCACGGTCGCCACGAAGCTGCTCGATGTCGCGCCGACCGAGATGGTGGCGTTCCAGAACCAGCTCTACTTCAACCTCGCCGGCTCAGGGGGCGAAGCTCTCTGGAAGAGCGACGGCACACCCGGCGGCACGGTCAAGGTCTTCGACTTTCCAGCCGGGGCGTTCAGCGTTCAGCTTCTGACGGCCCTCGGTTCGGAGCTGTACTTCCAGGCCTCCGACGGAGAGGGGGAACGCCAGGTGTGGCGTAGCGACGGCACCCTGGCCGGCACCCGGCAGCTCACCTCCTGGGAGAGCAACAGCTTTACCGAGACCTTCGTCCGCGCAGGCGCCAAGGTGTATTTCGTCGGACCGGGCACGATCTTCCCCGCCCCCGCGGTCTGGCGCACGGATGGCACGCCTGGCGGCACGATCGAGCTTCTGCGCCAGAACAACACCGCCGCCCAGGACTTGACGGCTTTTCGCGGAGATCTGTTCTTTTTCCAGGAGGTCGACGACGGAGACATTCTCTACCGCTCGGATGGCACACCCGGGGGCCTCACCGTGATGCGCAAATTCCTCCTCGATTCGGACCGCAACCGGACGGCGCACTACCCCACCGTCCTCGGCGATCAACTGCTATTCGTCGTCGACGACGACACGTACGGTATCGAGCTCTGGAAGACCGACGGAACCGAAGCCGGCACCACCCTGGTGCGTGACGTCTTCCCGGGGCTCCCCTCGTCCCGGCCCGAGGAGCTGACATTGGCGGGTGGCCGGGTCTTCTTCCGCGCCCGGGACGCCTTTCATGGCATCGAGCTGTGGCAGACCGACGGCACGGAGGCGGGAACCCGCAGGGTGCAGGACATCAATCCGGAGCTCGCCTCCTCATTTCCCTTGGGCCTCACGGTCTTCGGCGACCGGTTGTTCTTCAGCGCCGACGATGGAGTGACGGGCCAGGAGCTGTGGTCCCTCCCTCTCGCCGCCACGGCCCCATGCCAGCCCGCAGCCGATCATCTCTGTCTGAGCGGCGGCCGCTACCGGGTCGATGCGGAATGGACGGCCAACGGCATGTCCGGCGCCGGCACCGCGGTGCCCCTGTCCGCGGACACCGGCTACTTCTGGTTCTTCGGACCCGACAACGTCGAGACCGTGCTCAAGGTGCTCGATGGCCGCAACCTCAACAACCACGTCTGGGTGTTCTACGGCGCCCTCTCCAACGTCGAATACAGCTTGACCGTGACCGACACCCAGGCCGGCCTCGCCCGCCGCTACTTCAATCCGCGGGGGCAGTTCGCCAGCGTCGGCGATACTCAGGCCTTTGGCCCTCTCGGCGCCTATGAGAACAACTTCATCGCCACTCCCAGCGCGCCGCCGCGGGTCGCGGAGCGGATCGATCCTGCGGCGGCTACCGGCACCTGCGTGCCCGCCGCCAGCCGGCTCTGCCTCAACAACGGCCGCTTCGCCGTCGAAGTGGCGTGGAAGGATTTCGCGAACCGCACCGGCACGGGCACCGCCGTAAGCCTCACGGGCGACACCGGCTACTTCTGGTTCTTCGATCCCGCCAACGTCGAGGCCGTCCTCAAGGTGCTGGACGCCACCACGGTCAACGGCCACTTCTGGGTCTACTACGGCGCCCTGTCCAACGTCGAGTACACGCTCACCGTGACCGACACGATGACCGGCCGGGTGAAGACCTATCAGAATCCGCTAGGGCGCTTCGCCAGCGCCGGCGACACGCTCGCCTTCTGAGGCTGGCATGGCGAGGACCTCGCGCAGCAGGTCCTCGCCGATCACTTCCCGCCGCCAGCCCAGCAGCTCCCGCGGCAGCCGGGGGTCGGCATTCCCCACCGTCAGCCGCATCAGAGCATCGAGGATGCGGCGGGACGCCAGAACCTCAGGGGGAATGTCGAGAGCCGCCGCCTTCTCCCGCACCCGATCCCGCAGCCTGCCTTCGAGGTCGCGCACCGCGAGGGACGGTGGCTTGCCGGAGAGCCGGGCGGGAAGCTCGCCCTCCGGCCGGTCCGCGGCCGCTTCCAGAAGCCGCAGCCAGACGGCGCCGTCGCGAGCCGCCTGCCGGGAATCGCAAGACGGCAGCCGCTCGAGATCCTTGGCGTCCTTGGGCCTCTTGCTGGCCAGGGCGAGAAGCAGGTCGTCCTTGACCACGAAGCTGCGGGGCAAATCGCGGCGCCGGGCCTCGCGGTCGCGCCAGGCCGCCAGCTCCTGAAGAGCGGCGAGCTGCCGGCGATCGAGCCGGCCGGCCCCTTTGACCTTCAGGTATGCCGCCTCGGAATCTTCCGCGAACCGCGAGGTATCCAAGAGAGCGGCGGAGTCCTCGAAGGCCCACGTCAGTCGCCCGAGCTCGCTTAGAGCCGCCGTAAGCATCTCGTAGAGCGGAATCAGATATGCCACGTCCATGGCGGCGTAGGCGAGCTGCGCGGCGGAGAGCGGGCGGGCGAGCCAGTCCGTTCGGGTCTCCTCCTTGGAGAGCTCGACGCCCAGGTAGGCGGCGACGATCTTCTGGTAACTGAGGAAGGCGCCCGCACCCGCCAGCGCGCCCGCGATCTGGGTGTCGAAAAGCGGCTCCGGAACGACGCCGAGCGCGCGGTAGAAAACCTCCATGTCCTCGCTCGACGAGTGCAGGATCTTGATCCCCGGCGAGCGGAAGACCTCGGCCAGGGGCGAAAGGTCGCGAGCCGCCAACGGATCGACCAGCCAGGACGTGCGTCCGTCGGAGACCTGGATCAGCCCCAGGCGATGGAAGAAGGTGTTGGTGCGGATGAACTCGGTGTCGAGGCCCACGAGCGGCGCCTCAGCCCACAGCCGCGCGGCGCGGGCCAGGGCCTCGTCGCTATCGATAGGAATGAACGCCCGGGGGTCTGCCGTCATGGGCGGGATTGTACCGGAGGACCCAAAAATCGGTGCCGCCCTTCGCGGGGGCGGCGCCGGGACGCCGGAGGTTACAGCAGCTTCACGACCCGCTCGGCGAGGCCGCCCTCGCCGAGCACCACCGTCAGGTTGGACTTCTCGGACACCTTCTCCAGCACCTCCAGCTCGCGCAGCCGCATCAGGGTCGGGTTCGACTCGAAGATGCGCGCCGTGTTCGCCTGCGAGCGGATGGCGGCCGTCTCCTCGCGCCGGGTTACCAGGGTGGCCTCCGCGGCCTTGCGGGCCTCGGTCACCCGGTTGAGGATGTCCTTCATCTCGCCCGGCAGGATGATGTCGCGGATGCCCACGGCCTTCACCTCCAGGCCGAAG
>Ga0134121_10004015_pt1 | contig 12093 bp, 11 predicted proteins | sample KB301_FD_96463 | JGI IMG/M metagenome (GOLD analysis project Ga0134121, IMG submission 96463) | Terrestrial soil microbial communities without Nitrogen fertilizer from Kellogg Biological Station, Michigan, USA - KB3-0-1 | ecosystem: Environmental > Terrestrial > Soil > Unclassified ...
AATGTTGCCGACCACGAATTCTTTATGCGGCGAATTCTACGGCGTTCAGATGATCCGGATCGCTCTATCCGAGCTACAAAGCCGTCTCACCATCGCCTTGAAGCGGCGGCGAATCTCGCGCGATCTCACGTTGCAACCATCGTAGCGCCCCTTAAAGACAACGACCGCGTAGAAGAACTCAACAAGTGGGTAGACTTCATTGAGTTTACCGCCCAAGTAATTGTCCTAAGAGTCCCCGACGATCAAAACGCTTATCGAATGTTCGAGACGCTAAATGATCGCGGGCTCAAAACAAATCAAGCTGACTTGCTCAAAAACTACTTGTTCGATGAGGCCAAGGAAGATCGACTTGCAGAAGCACAGACACGATGGGCCACCATGACCGGGGCATTAGACTCTCTTGACGTGGCCGACGAAGTGACAGTGACGTACTTGCGACACTTGCTTAGCTCGCTTCACGGCCTTACGCGTGAAAATGAAGTTTACGAAGCAATCCAGGGAAAGGTATCTGGACAGGGGCCCGCCCTTACGTTTCTTGCAACGCTATCCGACTATGTAACCGATTACGTGGCGCTTTATAGTCCAGAACACGCTAAATGGAACGACTATGACGGGAAGGTTAGAAGCGCAATACGTACATTGAATAGCTTGCAACCCGGCCCTATCCGTCCGCTCATGCTTGCAGTTGCTCGGCACTTTTCAAAATCCGAGGCAGAAAAGGCGTTTCGCTTGTTCGTAAGTTGGGCGGTCAGGTTTCTAATCTATGGTGGCGCTCGCAGTGGAAGCGTTGAAGAGGCTTACTCTGAATGCGCAAAGGATGTTACAGATAAGAAAATACGAAGGGTTGCAGACCTTAAAACGAAAATGGCTGATAAGGTGCCATCAGACGCACAGTTTAAGGCGGCATTTATGGTCGCGAGGATTTCCAAGAATAGCTTGGCCAGATACTACCTGCGCGCCCTCGAACTAAAAGCCAAAAACGATCCCACTCCAGACTTGATACCCAACGAAGATCCGTTAGTGTTAAATCTAGAGCACATTCTTCCAGAGAGCCCGAAGAGAGCATGGGGCCATATCCCGCCCGAAGTAGCCGCAGCCTTTTACAAAAGACTCGGGAACCTCGTGCTTCTCAAGGCTAAGAGTAACTCCGCTATTGGCAACGACAAGTTTAGCGCCAAGGTGCCCGTGCTAAAAGAATCGGGCCTAATACTGACGAAGGAAATTGCAAACGAATCATCGTGGGGGCCGGAAGAAATAACCAAGCGACAGGAACGTCTGGCCACTCTTGCGGTTAAGACTTGGCCGCTAACTGTGAGTTGAAAACCTATGGGCTTGCTTACGGACATTCTCAAAGAGATACCGCATACCGCTGTGCTTCAAGAGAAGATAGCCACAGTAGAGGCCAAGTATGCTGCGACGGAAACGGAGAACGCGATTCTCAAAGACGATCTTCGCGAAGCGAAAGCGGAGATAGTAAAGCTTAAAAAGCAAGTAGAAGAACTCTCTCATATAGACGACATCAACGAAGTTGAGATCGGAATCCTAAAGGACATGGCCGAAATTGGCGTTGATTACTTCACGTCCGAAAATATGGCTAATCGCTATCCTATGACCCCGGCCAGATTTGATTATCACCTTCAAAGATTGAAGGATGCTGGCTATGCGTCATCGCCGTTTGGTGATGATGCGGGGTGGCACTACTGCCCTTCCCAGATGGGCTTAGAACTGCTCGTTAAGAAAAACCTAATCTAATTCCTGCCAGCAACACTCCTAACAGAGCACTACCTAATTTCTTGTCTAAAGGGGATGAATACGGAGGAACGGTTGGTTGCGCTATTCATTACTAATGCCGGGTGTCGGGTGTTACTCATCCCGAATTGAAACATCGCTTCACATCCTCGGATCGGTTTTCAGGCGACAAATTCTTCAGATGAGGTTGATCTGCGGCTGACGGATCGTCCACCGGCCGAATTTCAAAAATAGCCGGCGACACGCGGCGAAAGTGAAAGCGCGGCTCGATACCCACAAGCTCGTTGACTTCGCTTACATGCCAGCCACACGGCTGCCACCAACGAGGGTCCGTGTCGACAAAAACCCGGCGTCCTGATTTCAAGTAATCGTCGATTGTGTTTCCCAGTCTTCCCTGGGGCCAGCCTGCTCCCGGACCGATTACATCCCATTCGCCTGCGCCAATCCCGCGCCAATAGATGACCGCCACTGACTGGGCCCCAGAGATCATCACCGCATCGCGCGGGACCTTCATTAGCTCCCGATCATATTCTTTCGCCGCTGCGCGCACTGCCACAGTCGCGCTTCGCACCGGCCACAAATACACGCCGAAAGAAAAGCCAATCAAAGCGATTGCTGCAGCCGCGACGATGAACGCGCGTCGTTCCGTTCGCAACCGCTTCGACAGTGAGCGAAAAAGATAGAGCGAACAAAGCGGAAGGAGGGCCGGCAATCCGGTCGAAAGATAGCGCCAACCGATAGTAGTGCTGTAATTCAGCAGCAGCAGCAGGTTGGCAAGTAATCCTATTGCCGCAAGTAACAAAATCGGAGACAGCTTGCGCCGGCGCCACTCCGAAACAAAGGCCATTGGCAAAGTAAGCAAAACCAGCGGCGAAGTCGCCAGAAAGAAAAGTAACCACGGCCAGACGTTGCGGATCCTGACCGGATGCAACGTTGATTCGGCTCGCATTGATTCTCGCCAGCCGTACCAGGCTGCGCGGTAATTCGGATCGAAGAGAAACCAATAAGCAAAGCCAGAACCAGCAAAGATCAAAAAAACCAATAACGACAAACTGACTAGCAACATTGCCCGGCGATTTGGCCTCCATCCGCAAACAAAGGGAGCGAACACCAGCCACGCAGCGTAAAAGCTTACCGTCTCGCGTAGATTTACTCCCGCTCCCAACAGCGCGGCGCCTATGATAACCAGCCACGCTCTGCGCTGTTGCAGCCCGCGAAGATGAATGACCAGAGCCACTGTCGTCAGCAGCAGGGCGGGTACGTCGGTCATCACCTGTCCGCTATAGATCACCACCACCGGAGAGAAGGTCACCAGCAGGGCCGCGACCGTGGCTGCTTGTCTTGATCCGGAGAGATCGCGAGTCAGTACCCAGCAGGCAATCACCACCAGCGGGCCTTGCGCTACGACTGCATACTTGAACAGCAGATACGCCTGCCGTGGTTGGAGATGAAAAACCCCGTGCGCGACTATGTAGAGCGCATGATTGAAAAAGATAAACAGGCCCCGTCCCAGCGCCATCGATGAAGGTGTACCGTGAAGTGCGTTGAGTGTGTATTCCAGCGCATCCCAATCTCCGATAAACGGATCGGCAAAGATCAGAATGAAGATGAAGGCGAGCGCCGCGGGTGGTAACCACCAGCGATACGTTGAAAGGAATGCCGCTTCATTCGCTGATGTGCGACCCTCCTCAGCTCCTCGTGGCTGAGTAGCTAACTGAACTTTGTCGGACATTTACTCAGCAGGCGTCGGAAGTGCTCGGATGCGATAGAGACTGTCGGCGCGCCGGTCATCAGGAGGGGGAATGACGTCTTCAAACATCCCACCTGTTTCTTTTACCAGACCCGGATACAGCTGGCTCGGCGTTGAAGTCTCAGACTCCTCCGGTATCACCAGGAATTTTATTTCGTTCTTTCGCAGGAAGCCGAGGAAGCCCTCTTTGTCTTTGGGAACCCCCTCAGAAAAAGAGTGATAGTAATGTTCCCCTGGGATGCCGGAGATGATTCGCACCTCGGGGCTGTCGCAGAAAATTCTGATCGACGGATCAGACGCATATTCCTTCTTGAGATAGTTCGCGATGATTTCAGGTCGCGTAGTCTGGGTCACAAATCGCGTCACGTGTTCAGCCTGAGTTTTGAATTGTAGCGCAAACACCACGAGGGTTAACGCCAGCGCCACCTGAGCCCAGACCGTGCGCTGCCTGAGAATTTGCCGGGCCGAGTACGCCAGCACCGGCAAACCAAGCGCGAACAGAATTAGACCATAACGAGGCCAAATGTCGGTTTGATTTTTCGTGAAATAGGCTAGCGCGATAAAGCCCAGGTACGCAAAAAAGAAAGACAAGCAGATCATCAGGTCAGTGGCCTTCAGCCACTCGCGCCCTTTGCGCCAGTCACGATAGAGAAACCACAGTCCCGCCAGGCATCCTCCGACCACCGCAAGATTCACTGCGTAAACCAGCCGATTTGCGTCGATCAAAGTGCGGTCGAGAGTTATGTAGCCAAGTTCGGGATGCGCCACAAGTCTCTCGAGCATGTATTGATGTTGGGCCCGGAAAGATGCGAAGGGGTTTCCCTTGGCTCGCCAACATATAAACAACCAGAACGCCGGGCCACTCGCGAGAATCAACATGCTCACCACCGGCACTTTGCGTCGCCGCAGAAAGTAAATCGCCGGGAAAACAGCAAGCAACGTCCAACTTTCCATTCGAATCAAGCAGGCCGCCGCCCCTACGCACGCCGCGAGCGTCCATTTTTCGTTGAGCACGAAATACAAACACGCGAGCACCAACAAGGCATGCGGCATGTCCGTCATCGCCGACGCGGAATACTCAATGTGGAACGGATTGAGAGCGATCGACAGAGCTGCGAGGAGCGCCAGTCTCTGGCTCGAGGTCAGGATGTTGGTGCACAAATAGACGAAAACGCAGACGCCCGTCCCGGCCAACGCCGCGACTAACTTGCTGATATAGACGGGCTGATTAATTACCAGAGAAATGAGAGAACAAAAGAATTGATAGAGCGGAAGCCAAAACCCGAAAAGATCCCGGACTGAGAAGGTGCCGGAAACCAGGTGCCATCTCATTCCGGACACTTGTTCGACATAGCAATAGGCGTCGCCGAAAGGTTCCTTATGCAGGAAGAGCGCGCCAATAATTCGCGGGAGTCCGGCTGCTGCCGCAACCAGAACCAGACTGCCGATGAAGCGCTTCCGGAATACTCTGCTTTGTTCTTTCATCAAAGTGGATTTGCGCAGGTCAGCTTGTTTGAGAGATTGCTGAGCGGTTGGTCGAGGGCTGGAGCATGAAGCCTTAACGGGCCGGCTCCTCACTCCAGTTCAGACCGGTCCCGTCTGCGGCAAACCATCCGGACGCTTCACCATCTTCAGGCGAGTGCCGCGTTCGCTGTATTCGACTTCATCCATGATGTTGTAGATCAGCAGCACACCGCGACCGTTGGATTTGAAAAGATTAGCCGGATCGCACGGATCCGGGATGGCATTCACGTCGAAACCTTCGCCTTCGTCTTCGACCGTAAAGATCGCTTCATGGGCGGACAACTCGGCAGTGACGCGCAACAACTTCGACGGGTCGTTTCGATTACCGTGCTTAACGGCATTCACAAAGGCTTCGTCCAGCGCGACGAACAGATTTGATTGTTCGACTTTGATTAAGCCTAATTTGGCGACCCGATCCAGCAGGTACTCGAGCACGGCATTCATCAGCGTGAGATCGCTGGGCAGTTCCAGATCGATCTTTTCGCGCACCGCTTTCTGATCGGGATCGATCCGCTGCAGCTTGAACCGGAGAGTCTTTTCAATAATGTCGTGAAGTTCGGCAATCATGCGCCGCGCCTGAAGACTGGTTACGCCCATCTTGAATGAACGCACGCTCTCAGCCTCAGTTGCCGCATCATGATCGATCAGATCGCTGACCAGCAAATCGAACTGGTCCAGATCAGTGCGGGCCAGGGCCTGCTCTCGTTCGCTTTCCAGGGCCACTTCATGGCCGAGCTGGTTCAGCTCTCGGGCCAAACCCGCACGTATGTCCTCGTTGTGCTCAACAATAAGGACTCGGCACCTGGCGTGACCGTTCTGGATCATCTGGTCGAAAACTTCGGCAGCGGAGAGATTAGCCGAAGGGCCTTCCCTGGTCTGAAATACGAAAGGTTCGCCGATCGCGTTGCAGAATATATCAGAGGTAAGGAAGCGTTACGAGCAAAGCCAGTTCGGAGTTTCGCCCTCAGGCGGGAGATTTTCAGTCCGGGGCAGGTATTACCTAAGAGCTATTTGGATTGAAGCGAGCCTCTTATTCCGGGGAGCGCGGGGCCCTCGCCCGCACCCTCGGACAGCGGGGGCAAGCCCGCCTTCCCCCCTCGAGGTTAATCGGGCTGAGTCCTGAATCTTCTTGAGAGGCTTTCAATGTATAGCGACTGACTCCTCGGGAGAGGCTCTCAGGTCAGGAAGGCGGGCTCGCCCCCGCTGCTTCGTTAGCGCGAGAGTCCTGCGCTACACTCACCTATCTAAGAGTGGCACAGACTTCAGTCTGTGATTTTCCCTCCCCCATCAGAGACTGAAGTCTGTGCCACTCTCACCGTTTCCGCCGATGAGCAAATCCAATCTGCAAATCAATCTTGAGTACCTGATAGCTCGTTCGCTCCTGACTGTATTCGGCTGGTTACCACTGCAGACGGCGCTCTTCGTCGGAGCCAGGCTGGGCCGCTGCGCCTACTATTTTTCGAGCCGCCTGCGGCGCACTGGTCTGCGCAACCTCGAGTTAGCCTTTCCCGAATTGGATCAGGGTGAACGCGGACGCCTGCTGCGCGGTTGTTTTGAGAATCTCGGCCGTCTACTCGGCGTCTTCAGCCAGTTTGCGACCGCCGAAGCACAACACCTGCAGAGTATGATTACCTGCGAGGGGTTGGAAAATCTCGATGCGGCCCGCGCCAGTGGACGAGGCGTCATTCTTTTTACGGGCCATGTCGGGGCCTGGGAGCTTTCGAGTTTCGCCCTCTCGCTGTTCGGTTACCCGCTGAGTTTTCTGGTGCGGCGGATCGATAATCCGAAGATTGAAACATTGGTTGATGCGCGGCGCGAACGACTCGGCAATCGCACGATCGATAAGCGTTCGGCCGCGCGCGAGATGCTTCAGATAATGCAGAGTGGCGGAACTCTGGGGATTCTGGTCGACCTGAACACTCTGGATCGCGAAGGAATTTTCGTGGACTTTTTTGGCGTCCCGGCGTCGACTACTTTCATGCTGGCCAAACTTGCCTTACGCACCGATGCCCTGGTGTTACCGGTGTTTGCTCCCTGGGATCCGCAAAGCCGGCGCTTTCTGTTAAAGATAGGCGAACCTCTTACAGTGGAACGATCGGGCAACGATGAAGACGATGTACGGCGTCTGACTCAACTGTTCACCGGCGTAGTCGAAAAATACGTGCGCCGCTATCCTGATCAGTGGCTTTGGATTCATCGACGCTGGAAGACCAGGCCACCGGGTGAGCCGGGAATATATGAGTGAGAGATACCGAACCGGGAGAGTAGCGACCGGGCCAACCGTTAAATAGAATCTTGTGGGTAGATTACCCGCTTGCTATCACAAGCGGTTCCGTACTGATGGGCTTATCAGTGTCAACATCCGCCACTCCTGACAACCGACGCTCCGCCAACATCGATCGAGCCTATTCGTTTGCTGACCTCGCCACTTATTCCTTTACCGATCGCCTGCTGATTCGTGCTGCCGATCTCGTATTCTTCCTGCTTATTACGACCATTGGTTGCACTGTCAAATTCACGGTGGACGGTTGGGAGCATTGGGAAGCGGCCTCACACAACGGCAGGCTTCCTATTTACACCTTCTGGCACAATCGTGTTTTTCTCGCGACCTATTTCTGGCGCCGGCGCCGGATCGTAGTGATGACTTCGAAGAGTTTCGATGGTGAGTATATCGCGCGCTTTATTCAAAGGTTCGGCTATGGGGCGGCGCGCGGCTCGTCCACGCGCGGAGCCACCGGCGCCGTCATCGAGATGGTCCGGCTGATGCGCACCGGCTGTCCGATGGCATTTACCATCGATGGTCCGAAAGGACCAAAGTATGTCGCCAAAATGGGCGCGGTGCTGCTGGCCAAAAAAACCGGCAATCCGATTTTGCCGTTTACGATCACCGCCAATAGATTTTGGGAAGCAAGAAAAAGCTGGGACGGCTTTCAAGTGCCCAGGCCATTTGCGCGCGCGCGCGTGCATATCGCTGCGCCGATCTTTGTGCGACCCGATGCGGATAACACGGAGCTCAGGGCCAAACGCGACGAACTTCAGCGCGCGCTGGAAGAACTCAATCAACGCGGCGTGGTGGAGTAAGGATTTCTACCCGGTGTGGGAAACAGGCGGGTCTCTGTGCAATCTCTGTGATTCTCTGTGTCTCTGTGGTGAAATGACTTTTGCAAAACCTTTATTACAGAGACACCAAGATCCACGGAGAACCACAGAGTTCTTTTTTCCGATCGACTTGTCTCCTCACGGAGTAAAGGTTCCCAATTTACGTTTTCACCCAATACGATCTACTATCTCCTTGTCAAAAACCCCATAGCATTCTGATTTCGATTTTAAGATTCACGGTTTTTCGCTTCACGGAGGTCCGATGATTAACCAGGAACGTATCAAAAATCTGCTCCTCGAATTGGTCCAAATCGACAGCCACTCGCGCAAGGAACGTGACGTCGCAGAGCGCATCAAGCAGCACTGCGAAGAGATGGGCGCGCAGGTCGAGATTGATGATGCCGGCGAGAAAGTCGGCGGCAACAGCGGCAACGTGATCGCGCGTTTTCCGGGCACGATCGCCGGCGCCGAATCCATTATGATGAGCGCGCACATGGATACTGTCGTCCCCGGTGAAGGCGTCAAACCAATTGTCGAAGGCGACATCATTCGCACCGACGGCACGACCGTCCTCGGCGGTGACGATAAATCCGGCTGCGCCGTGATCATCGAAGTGATTCGCTGCCTGCAGGAGCAGAAAATTCCCCACGCGCCCATCGAAGCAATTTTTTCAATCTGCGAAGAAGTGGGTCTGCTGGGCGCCAAGTCTGTCGACGTCTCAAAGATCAAAGCCAAATATGGCATCGTCTTCGATTCCGACGACCCGGGTTTTCTCTTCACCAAGGGCCCTTCATCGAATCATATGGAATATCGGATTCATGGACTTGAGTCGCACGCCGGCGTGGCTCCGGAAGAGGGAATCTCCGCCATCAAGATTGCCTCCGAAGGAATCGCGGCGATGAAACTCGGCCGCATCGATTCTGAGACAACGGCGAACATCGGCGAGATTCAGGGCGGCATGGCCACCAACATCATTCCGAATCTGGTGGTGCTGAAAGGCGAAGCCAGGTCGCACAGCGAAGAGAAACTGGAAGCCCAGACACAGCACATGACGAAGTGCCTCGAAGACGCCGCCGCCAAATATGAAGTCACCGTTGCGGGCAAGACCACGAAAGCCTCGGTGGAATCGCACATCGAACGCGACTATTCATCGATGGACGTGCCTGACAGTTCGCACGTGGTTCAACTGGTGATTAAGGCAGCGGCGCGCATGGGCCTCGACGTCAAGACCATGGCGTCGGGTGGCGGGTGTGATGCCAACGTTTTCAATCGCCGAGGCATCGAGTGCGCCAACCTCGGCACCGGCATGCGCGCGATTCATACCGTCAAGGAATGGCTCGACGTTAAGGATATGTACGCCGCGGCCGACATGACCTTGGAGATCATGAAGCTGAACGGTGAGCTGGCGGCGAAGTAAGAATGGAGCGCAGGCATCCTGCCTGCGGTTCGCCGGTATCGTGCAGGCCTTTATTGTGAGGAACGCGAGCAAGGATGCTCGCGAACCGCCGACAGGGTTGTCGGCGCCCACCGGAAGCATGCCAACTCGTTGGACCCACATCACAATCAACTGCAGCGACATCGACGCTTCGGTCGACTTTTACACCTCGTTCTGCGGACTCTCGATCGTGCGCGACCGCCGGCTCGAGGGTCGTCACAATGTCTGGCTTGGTCCGGCAACACCCGAGGGAGAAGATCCTGTCTTCGTTCTGGTCATCGTGCAGGATGAAGTGAAGGCCCGTCTGGATCATTTTGGTTTTCAATGCGACAGTCGGGAAGAAGTGGATCGAATTGCCGGGCTCGCGCGACAACAAAATATTCTGGTTGAGCCGCCGGTAGATATTGGTGGTGTTGTCGGTTACTTTGCAATGGTGCGCGACCCGGATGGCCACATAGTCGAATTCACCTGCGGCCAGCCGCTAAGAGGCCTATCATGACAACAAGCGACTATCTGCTGGGAGCGCGGACGTCCCCGTCCGCACTGAGCGCGCAGCGCGAAAGAACCCAACGGAAAGATTTGCGTTGGATTCTGAAAGACCAGAGTTTGGACGTAATGCGGACGAGACGTCCGCGCTCCCAGCAAAAAGATGGTAAAGTCGTCATTGTCCCGCCCGAAGAAATCGTAATTCCAACGGATGTCACAGAACCAAACGAATAATCTCGCCGGCCATCGCGCCGGCCACGTGGCCTTCATCGGCCGACCCAATGCCGGCAAATCAACCCTGCTCAACCGGCTGGTCGGCGAAAAGATCGCCGCTGTCTCAAACAAGCCCCAAACAACTCGTTTCAAAATTCTCGGCATCGTCACGCGGCCGGAAGGACAGATAGTTCTGGTTGATACGCCCGGTGTGCATAAGCCGGGTTATGAACTCAACCGCCGCATGATGACCGCCGTGCATGACGCTTTGATGGGCGTCGATCTGGTTTGTCTCATGCGTGATGCTTCAGCGGCGACGGGCAATGGCGATCGCTTCGTGCTCGACCTGGTCAAGCAGTCGGCGAAGCCCGCGTTGCTGCTGCTCAACAAAATCGACAAAGTAAAAGATAAATCACAACTGCTCCCCCTAATCGAGTGGTACCAAAGCGAGCTTGAATGGCAATCCGTTGTGCCCATCTCGGCTTTGAAGGGCGATCAAATCGAGGACCTGCTGGCCGAAATGACGAAGCACTTGCCCGAGGGTCCACCGCTCTTTTCCGCGGATGAACTCACCGACCAGCCGATGCGCGCGCTGGCGGCGGAAATTGTGCGCGAGAAAATTCTCGAGACCACCGGCGAGGAAATTCCTTACGTGACTGCGGTGGTGACCGAGCGCTTTGAAGAGATACGCGAAGACTATGCGCGCATCTACTGCACGATCTTTGTCGAACGAGACTCGCAGAAAAAAATAGTCATCGGTCACGGCGCGCAGCGGCTGAAGGAAATCGGCATCCGCGCGCGTCACGACATTGAAAACCTGCTCGGCCATTCGTGTCATCTCGAACTGTTCGTGAAGGTCGAAAAAGACTGGCGCGAGCGCGCCCACCTGCTGGATGAAATGGGGATCAAGCAGTGAACGGTTCCGCGAAAAGTTGGCAGGCCGTTGATGCGACGGCGGCTCGTGAAGCTTGCGAAGCTATCGAGTATGGCTTGACGGAAGCAGGCGCCCAGGGAACTGAGACGAATGAGACGGGCGCAAACGTGATCGTAAGCGGCTATTTCGAAGTGGCGCCGACAATAACGTTTGTGCGCGCGGCTTTGCTTGACGCGCTGCGAATCTACAATCTTGAAGCGTCATCGCTAATCGATCTAACAATTCGCGAGGTTCCTGATCGCGATTGGCTGGCGGAATGGAAGAAAGACTGGCAGCCGGTTGAGGTTGGTCGCTTCATCGTGGCGCCACCCTGGAGTGAAATTACAGAACCGGGAGCGGTCGCGACCGGGTCCGTCAGAGATCGCATCGTGATTCGTATCGAGCCGGGCATGGCCTTTGGCACCGGCACACACGAAACGACGCGTCTGTGTCTGAAAGCGATCGAAAAATATTTTCACGCTGATAGCAGCTTGCTTGACGTCGGCACCGGTACGGGCATCCTGGCGATTGCGGCCGCGAAAATGTTTTCCGAGGCGCGAGTCGAAGCTTTCGACACCGATGCTGATGCGTTGGGAATTGCGCGCGAGAATGCACGGCTGAATGGTGTCGGGGATCGAATCGTATTTCAGGTTGGCACAGTTGGTGAGCAAACATCATCGGCTGATTTGGTCTGCGCGAATCTCAGTGCGCCGGTAATCGTCGATCTGCTGCCGTCACTGCTCGGTGCCACCTGCGGACGTCTGGTGCTTTCCGGGATTCTCGCTGAACAGCGCGGACTGGTGCGTTCGCGTTTGATGGAACTGGGCGTCGACAGTTTTCAGACCGATCAGGATGGCGAATGGATCGCGTTGGTGGTTTGAATCGGCCCTTGATCGAAAACTCCCTCTCCCTTTGGGTGGGCTG
>Ga0134121_10004016_pt1 | contig 12090 bp, 10 predicted proteins | sample KB301_FD_96463 | JGI IMG/M metagenome (GOLD analysis project Ga0134121, IMG submission 96463) | Terrestrial soil microbial communities without Nitrogen fertilizer from Kellogg Biological Station, Michigan, USA - KB3-0-1 | ecosystem: Environmental > Terrestrial > Soil > Unclassified ...
CTCGTGCAGATGATCCACGTAGATGCGGGGGGCCTTCGACATGAGCCGCCGTAGTTCCTGCTTACGGTCTGTCAATTTCTCCACCCGCAAATCATGGCCGTCCGCCATCAGCAGATCGAAGGCAAAGAAACGAGGCTCGCCGCGATGGAACAGCAGATCGTTGAACTGAGGTCTGCCGCGCCTGTCCACGCATGCCCAGCAAGCCTCGATGCTCTCTTCGAGTATCGGATGGATTCGCGGCTGTGAGACATATTCCAGTACCTTCGAAGCGTTGCCTCTGAGTTCTGACTGTGCAATCAGTCTTTCGAGTTCCTGCGCCCAGGGAATCGGGAGCCTTGCGCGGAGGTACAGCAGCATCGCCTCGTTTCGGTCAATGATTGCAGTTCGCTGTATCAGAATAGAGTCTGTTTCGGACAGGTCTCGGAATTTCGGGCCAACATGTTTTTCGAGTTCCCGGCTGGCTGCCTCAATCGCGCTTTCACGATCATAGTCATTTCCCAAAATAAACTTAAAGGACTGAGAATCGTCTCTTTCGTTAACGGCGGCTATGCGCCATTTCTTCCGCTCCATCTTCCCGATCAATGTGAAGTCGGGATAGTCCGCGCTCTGTTCTTCAAAAATAGTTTGATCGACGGGCAAGAATTGCGCGATATCCGGGTCCGAGGAATTCGAGTTCACGAACTCCGTCACTCTTTGCAGCAACTGATTGCCGCTGCGGTCGCCTCGGTGTTCAGGAACAAGCATTGATTCGTCCCAGCTTCCAAGGACCGGCTCATCGTTTAGGTGCTGTTCTGGCGTGTCGGCTCCGAGGGCTTCGACCTTCGCGGCCCATTCGGCCTCGATTTGCGCCATTTTGCGTGCGTCTCGTTGTTCGCCTTGGCGTCTGATTCCCGCTCTGGCGAGTTTCATCTGCTCGGTGAGTTGGGCGTTGCTTAATTTGTCGTAGTTGATCTCTGTCATTGTTTTATCTCCAGATCTCGAATCTATTTATTTCTCTTGAATACGATGTTTCTTCGGCCATCGAGCTCGTAATCCAACTCGTCGGGCTGGATCTCGCCGGAATAGCTATCCCGCGTCAAGCAGACATGCCGATCCATGAATGGGTCGGTCGCTGCCCGTTGCTTCTGAAATCTCGTCATTTCACTCTCGGACGCAAGCTTCTCTTTCGCACGGAGCAGCACCGGCAATAGTTCTTTTGCCAGTCGATGCGCTTGCAACAGCCGCCAATCGTTTGATTCGTCCTTGTAGTTGATTGCTGCGAGGAAGTTCAGGGCGGGTGGGTACTTTCGGAGTTTCCACAATTCTTTCAGGCAATCCGTCTGAAACTCGCAGAACCTTGCCTCCTCGATTGGATCGCCGTCGTGTGGGTAGGGGGTGATAAGGGCGGTTAGTAGTCTCAAAAATTGTTCGTTCATTTGGATGTAGAATCCTCAGCCATGCCGCGATGGGGGAAGAAATCGAACTCAGCTCCACCAGCACCCGTTACATTCGTTCGCATCAAAATCACAAATGCCGCAGGGAAGTACGCAGCTCTGAGCCGAAAGGGCGATCTACTCGTAGTGTCCTCATCACAGGCTGGCGAATTTGCCGCCAGTGAGGCTCCACAGCGTCAGAAAGAATTGGAACGGCGTGGGTTTACAACGAAAGTGGAACCCGCATGAAAGAACTGACTAGCTCAACACCTGGGATGGGGAAGAACGTAGCACTTTTGAGCCATTGTCGCGGATGATGGCGCAGGGTAAAAAGTTGCATCCAGCCAAAATGCACAGAAACCTCAGTCGTACCGAGGAAAGGTTGGTGTTCACGTGCCATCAGTCCGCGTGCTGGTAGTAGAGGATAACGAACCGTTTCGGCAAGTCGTCTGTTCGATGCTGGAAGCAAGGCCTGAATTGCAGCTCATCGGTAGAGTGTCGGACGGATTAGAAGCAGTTCACAAAGCCGAAGATCTGCAACCTGACTTGATTGTGCTGGATATCGGGCTCCCATCACTAAATGGGATCGAAGCTGCTCGACAAATCCGTAAGCTTTCTCCTAACTCCAAAATACTGTTCTTGAGTCAGGAATCCTCCGTCGATATGGTGGAAGAAGCTCTCAGGTTGGGGGCGCTCGGCTATGTCGTCAAGGCCCATGCCGGAACGGAGCTGTTAGCCGCTGTGGAAGCGGTTTCTCAGGGCAGGCAGTTTGTCAGCTGCGGATTGTCGGGTCACAAGTTCACCGACGCGGTGGACGCGCAAGTTCCCGACCGCATCTGCGATGAGGAGGCTTTACCATCCCTCGTACCGAGAAAGGCGGAGATCACCCCCTGCCACGCAGTTCATTTCTATTCCGATGATGCATTGTTTTTAGATGGCTTTACACGTTTCATCACGGCCGCTCTAAAGGCGGAGAATGCGGTCATCGTTGTCGCGACCGAATCACGTCGCGCCAGTCTTCTTCAGAGATTGCAGGCAGGCGGCGTGGATGTTGCTGCCGCTATTGAACGAAAACGCTATATCCCGTTGGATGTTCCCGACACGTTCTCCCCGATTCACTTTGCGAAAGTCGTGGGTGATCTCGTCGTGGAAGCGGCCAAAGGCCTGGGGGGAGAGCATCTTCGAGTTGCGGCTGGCTGAGAATGCACACCTACCTTGTGGGCACAAGGTAAGATCGACGCGGCGATTCAGCTGGAGCACATCTGGGAAGAGTTAGCCAAAACACACAATGTGAATACTCTGTGCGGGTATGTGTTGGGAAGCCTCGACCCCGAACAGGATAGCAACACAACCGAGAGAATCCGCGCAGAACACTCAGTCGTTCGTTCCCAGTGAAGGTGACTTTATCTTCTTTTCGAAGCTCGGGCTACCCTTTCCGGCAAAACCACCGCACCCTCCACGGGAAACTCTTGCTGAAGAACTTGCAACTCCCTTTCGGGAACGGTGAACTCGGCGAAGCCACAATCCAAACAGACCGCAAGCCTTGGAAACACCCACACGATGGGCTTGTCCAGACCCTCGAGTCCTGGGAAATGAATGCAGATTTCACCGTTGAAATTTCTCTGGTTTTCTGATTTGCATGACTTGCAGGACAATTTCACCCTCCCGCACCCTAACATTACAGCGATGAAGGTTTGTATTAGTAGGATGTGACTGTGGCTAACGGCCGGATGCGAGCGGCCAACATCCCCAAAATCGCTCATCTAAACACTTGCACAGAAGCAAGACCCGAGCGGTTGCCCAAAATTGTACAGATGGCCGGGAAACCGTTCCATACAGTAAATTGACAGTCCTTTCCTCATGTCTAAAGTGGCGAAATATCAATTACAGTGACCAATTTGACCCTTTAGTCGAGACCCAGAACCGTGCGGTCGTGGAGAGTAAGTTCACGCTCGAATAACCCTCTGAAGAGTGAGTCCCCTGCTTTTGCTCGTCGATATCCTTCTAGCCACAACCTGCACAAGAGCTCGACCTCCTTGTCCCCATAGTCGAAAGCTGGATAGCCTGCCCGAGTCTGAGATTCGTCGCACATACCCATCATCACGAAGCATTTTGCGTATTCGGTCGCTCGGCTGCGACACTGCTCCCTGATCCACGTAACGGGTAAGGACCAACGTCGCGCCAGCTCTCTGGCATCAACCACCTCGAATACTTCGAGATGAGACTCGGCTTGGGTATTCGACTTCGACATCGCAATCACACTCGTCGGCCGGGGAATGTCGGTGGAAGGGGCGGCTCTCAAACGCGTTGGAGCCGCTTTTCTTAATTGTGTACTTAGATGCTAGCAGGGGTAGGGAAGTTCCGCGTGAGAGTTTATGTGCTGCTAGTTGGAGCGCCCGGTTATCCGTACAAGACTCCTGTACGGAAACCGTACAGATTGTAAAGACAGAGTTCATGTCTGTTTTCCGGACAGGAGTCGGCCTGGGCAGTTTTCAACGTCTCGGGCATCTAAGTCCGTGAGCATCGGAATTGTACTCGACACATGTGTGCCCACTAGGGCATACTTGGGTACATGGTAAAGATTCGCACGGTCGTATATCTAGAGCCAGAGGTCAGCGAAGCCCTTAAGAGGCTATCGAGCAAGTCGGGAGCTCCTGTCGGAGAGTTGGTCAGGCGGGCGGTCGTGGAGTACCTGAAGAAAGCGAAAGGGTGACTATGAAGCAAGGAGGCTACATTTTTCGCAAGGGCAATACATGGTTTCTGCGATTCCGGGATACCTTTGTCGAGGGCGGTCGTTTGGTGCGTACGCAGGTGGCCCGAAAGATCGCGCCTGTCGAACCGGAACACATGCGCCTAAAACGGCCACCTCAAAGCGTGCAAGAAATCGCTGAAGGCTATCTTCGGCCTGTTAATGATTCCAAGTTCACACCGGAAAGCACGCAAACGCTGACAACTTTCGTGAAACAGGTCTATTTCCCCTATGCGAAAACTCAAAAGCGTGCCTCGACAACTGTGACCGACAGAAGCCGGTGGCACACACACCTGAAGCCCCGTTGCGGCAACATTCGTCTCCCCGAATTCCGAACGGTTACGGGCGAACAGTTGATCGCTGACATTGCCCGTAAGAATGAGTTGAGTCGGGCAACGCTCAAACAGTTCAAGAGCTTCTTGTCGGCAATCTTTAAACACGCGAAGCGGTTAGGGCTGCTAGATGGTGAAAATCCCATGCGTGATGTTTCGATCCCAAAAAGCGCCCGAGGCAAAGCAGTAACATTCGCGTCTTCGCTGGAAGAGATTCAAGGGATGTTGCGAATTCTGCCCGAACCTTCGCGGACTGTCGTTGCGGTTGCTGCTTACGCTGGTTTACGACGGGGAGAAATTCAGGGTCTTCGGTGGGAGCACTACAACGGAAAGCAATTGAACGTCGAGCAGTCGATCTGGGAAGGCATAGCGGCTGATCCCAAGTCCGAATCGAGCAAAGCTCCCGTGCCCGTTATTTCCGCTCTGGCGAAGAGCCTGGATCATTTCAAGCTGGTTCAAGGCAATCCTGCCGATGGTCCGATCTTCCGAACGTCTACCGGATCGGCTTTGCGCTTAAACAACCTTTTGCGTTCGCAGATCTTGCCTGTTCTGAACCGCTGTGAGACATGCGGAAAATCCGAAGTCAAGCACGACGGCGCGGGCCACGACTTTCTTAGAGACGAATCGCGCCCGAACTGGCGGGGTTGGCACTCTTTCAGGCGCGGACTCGCTACGAATCTGCATGCCATTGGGGTCGATGATTTGACGATCCAGCGGATTCTGCGTCACTGCAACGTGCAGGTCACACAACAATCATATATAAAAACATTACCCCAGCAGGTTACCGATGCAATGGATCAACTCAGCGCAAAGGTGACGGCTGGAGAGTCGGTGCAATGATTTGTGCAACGATTGTGCAACGAAATTGGTTGAGTCGCGAAACGGGTGCTTTAGGTAAACATTTGTTTTCAATGGTTTGAATCGCTAGGGGCGCGTAGCTCAAACGGATAGAGCATCGGATTTCTAATCCGACGGTTGCGTGTTCGAGTCACGCCGCGCCCACCACATTTTCAATCAGTTGCAAGGAAAATCTCCCGTACCAATCCCGTACCAAACTTCTAATTCAGCAAGGTCACGGCGGCTTTTGCTCTGTCGTTTTGCGGTTTGTTGTAATGCTCCCGAGTGATAGTAGAGCCTTCTTTGTGGCCCATTAAGGATTGCACGGTTACCTCGTTCACCTCTTTGTGATAAAGATTAGTGGCAAACGCCCGGCGAAATGCATGCCAGCCACGCCACTGGACCTTGGCCTTCTCCAACGATGGCAGACCGCTCAATTTCAAGTATTTTGAAAAGTTGCTTAAGGGTGCGAAACCGCCGGTGATCCCACAGAAGAGGAGGCCGGAACCCAACGTCTTCCTCTTGTAATGTAGAAGCTTTTGGACAGTGACGGCATTTCAAGGGTTGCTTTGCGACGAGCGGCACATAGTTATCGCGGTACGGACGACCATTACTGGCCGCCCCGCACAGATCGCCGCGTGTAACGGACCTTATACGTGCTCCTGCGGCAGGTCCCGCGAAAAGTCGTAGAACACGCGCAGCTGATTGTTGTCTAGGTCGGCGACTCTGAACTCGCGCAAGTGCCACGGCTTATCTTCCGGCTCTGAGACAATCTTTGCACCGGCTTGTTGCCAACGGCGGTACAGTTCGTCAACTTCTTCTTTGCTGTTCAGGTTCAGCCAAACCATAACCGGCCCTCCGGTAGCATAGTTTCGGCGGAACGGCGCGTTCGTCAGGAACATCCGGCAATCCCCCTGCGAAATGCCCCCAATCCCACCCGCGTCATTGCCCCAATCGAAACCGAATCCGAGCACATTAACGTAATATTCAGCGGCTCTCTCAACGTTGCTGACGGGAATTTCGGGGACAGCGGTGGGGAAGTGTGTGAACATGCGGATCACCTTGATTCTCCAAGCTTAGCCGTCCTCGCAACAGTGAGCAAGAAGTCCTCCACTGAGAAGTTGGAGCGCATTACGGGCAATCTGGAACTCAACTGACGAAACCAAGGCGTTAGCGCGTATTGACCACCGGTCAACTCGCGATATAGCGATGTTACGCCAGCATCCGCAAAGCCGAGGGACCGATAGAATAAGCACACCATGGTCACGAGTGATCGCTTGAAGCGCGTTATCAACGAGAGCAGCGAACTGTCAAAACAAGGAAACCATCCTGAGGCATTGCAACTGCTGGACGACGAAATCGCACATGCGGTTCGCGAGAGCAGAGGTATTTGGGTGTGTACACTAAACCGCCATGCCTCCGCCATCGCTGATCAGATGGGCGACCTTGGCCTCGTGAGACGGTACCGCGAGCAATGCCTTGCCCATGATCCCGATAATCCTCTGACGCTACTCAGTTTGGCCGAAGTCTTGGATCGGCAGGGCGAAGGCGCTTTGGCTAGAGAATATGCGCTCAAGTCTTATCAGCTATCCGTGCGACGAGGCACCGAACTGGATCGCGCCGTTGTGGAATCCATCTCCAAGCAGTGGCCTGAAATCGGCAAGCGATAACGTCTGGTTCAGGAGAAATCACATTCTAGGCGGTCCAGTTTTTGGGGGCAGGTGAGCAACACCTGCAAATACAGCGGTTGAACACACCACGAAATTTTACGTAATTCACTGAAATTACGAGGCTTCCCCAGTATTTCTAATCCGACGGTTGCGTGCTGTCTTCGAGTCACGCCGCGCCCACCATCCCCCGCCCGTGGCTTTCGACTACTTTCTTGTGCGGTGCTCGCAGTCTTGGGTGTTGATGCAGGAATCTGGCATCACTAACCGCTCCACTGGCTTTCCGCCCACGATGTGCGAGTTGATAATTTCATCCACATCAGCCAGCGTGACTCGGCTATACCAGACGGCTTCCGGATACACGACCAGGTTCGGGCCATGCTCGCACTGGTCGAGGCATCCTGATTGATTGGCCCGCACTCTTCCTTTCAGGCCGAGGGCTGCCAGCTTCTCTTTGAATGATTTTTGCAGTTCTGCCTGGCCAGTCGGGTCGCAACAGGGCCGCGGGGCTCCGGGCGGCCGTTGGTTGCCGCAGATAAAAATATGCTTCTCGAACTTCGGCATTGGAAAATGTTATCGGATTTGGCGGGAAGCTTCTAGCTGCTGGCTTCTGGTTTCTAGCTAAAACCTGCAGACATGGATTGAGGAGCAAGAGATCGAGGAGCGAAGAGCGAAGAGCCAGAAACCAGAAGCCAGCAAGGGGCTTTTAATCTTTCAGCGGGACCATATTCTTGTCGCCCTGGCAGAAGGTGGCGACGCGCTGCAGCCCGCCTTCCGCTTGCGGCAGCAGCCTGACCGGGCCCATGCAGTATACGGCGTGGCCGTTTTCTGCGAAGTACCAGCGGCCTCCCTTGCGCGCGGGTCGCTTGGCGGCGACGTGATCGGCCGGAGGCGTCGGGGGCGGAATCCGGAACGCCCCTTGGAGAGAGATTGACAACAGTAGTGTGGCGAATACTTTCATGAGGAGTAACCTGGGCCCCAGCAACTCAAATCGAAATCAGAATCCTGCGATCGTCTCCCTGGTCAACGGTTTCCTTCGGAGGCTTCTGCGGAAGCGGTCGTCCGGTTTTGCTCGTGCTCTGATTTTTCGCGCCGGCCTGCGGCTGGTGCATCGAGGGTGACTGGGTCCTGGGATCTGACGGCACCGCCTGCGCCGGCGGCGACTTCTTCTGAGCCTGCGCCTGAGCCTCGGCCCGAGCGTCGTTCTGCTTCTGGGCTGCTTTCCCTTTTATGCTGCTCAACTGCACGCTGTCACTGAAGAGCAAGTGAATGAGGTTGCGCTGGGAGTCGATGGTCCGTCCCTGTTCCACGACCAGCATGGTCAGCAAGCCGTAGGAAAGCAGAAACAGAATCGTCAGCACGGGAAGCAGCGAACGACTGGACTTTCTCGTCGCGTTATCGCCCGTCAGGTTCCACAAATGGCACCCCGATCTATGTGCCCGCTGAGCCAGCAGGCATCATTACGGAATGCAGCTTCCCAACCAATAACGTCAATTCCTGTAAGACACTAAAACCCAATCACTTAGGGGAGATTTTTGGCGGCTTCCCGGGGCGGGTAAATGCAAGTTGCTGCACATTATAGGTAACCGGGACGGGTTACAAGAGTGCCTTGGCCACTGAAAACCACGACAGGCAAGGGTTTCGGCGATGCCCGCCCGGGCGAGGGCGCCCCGGAATTTTCGCGGGACAAAACCGACCATGAGTCCGGCATCCTGCATCTCAAGCCGGGCACTCTTCCTGAGACGCCTCAACGTGGTATTTGCGATGACACTTCCGCCGAGTGCCGGAACGCGGCAAAATAAATGGAGACCTTTGTGGTCCCATAGCGCCCCAAATACGCCCAAAACGAAGGATGCAATCATGAAGAAATTCACAGGCTTGTTTTGCGTGACCTTGCTTTGCCAGATCCTGGTGGTCACGTACGCGGTCGCCCAGCAGGAGACCCCCCCGGTAGAGCCGATGGACCAAACCCCTGTGTTCCGCGTGAACGTAGTTTCGCGGACTACGAAGGCGGTCAACTATCGCCATCGCGGCGGCTCCACGACCGTGGACATCAGGGGCACCAGCCTGATGCCGGAAGTGACCGGCAAAGCCAAAGTGGACAGCAAAGCGGGACGCCTGCAGGTCAACGTCGAGCTTTCCAAGCTCGGCCCGGCAAGTCGCGTAGATCGGCAGTTTCTGACCTATGTTCTGTGGGCGATCACGCCGGAAGGGCGGGCGCAGAACCTGGGCGAGATTGTTCCCGACGAAAACGGAAAAAGCAGCCTGGATGTGACTACGGACCTGCAGGCCTTCGGCCTGATCGTGACTGCCGAACCCTACTTCGCAGTCACCCGCCCCAGTAACGAGGTCGTCGCGGAAAATATCATCCGTCAGACGACCAAGGGATTCGAGGAAGCCATCGACGCCAAATTCGATTTGCTCGAGGGTGGCGAGTACACCATTGACCTGCCGGCCCAGCAGCTACCGTCGGCGAACGCAGATCCCAAGACACCTCTCACGCTTCTCGAAGCGCGCAATGCCCTGGCCATCGCCAAAGCCGCAGGTGCCGCTCAATACGCGCCCGATAGCTTGCAGAAGGCCGAAACTTATCTGGCCCGCGCCGAAGACTATCTCAAGCGCAAACAGGGCAAGACTCCCATCGGAACGGCCGCTCGTGGAGCGACCCAAATGGCCGAAGATGCCCGCGTGTTGACGATCCGCCGCAAGGAGCAGGAGCGAATCGCAAACGAGAAGCAGGCGATGCTGGACAAGCAACGCAAGGCTGAAGCTGAGGCCGCAGCCTCCGCAGCCGCTGAAGCCCAAGCCAAGGTCCAGGCCGAAGAGGATGCCCGCAGACGCGCTCAGGCGGAAGCCGACACCGCAGCTGCGGAACGGGCCCAAGCTGCGGCCCAGGCGCAGCAGGCGCAAGCGGATGCGGCGCGGGCGGCAGCCTTGGCCGACCAGCAGAAGGCGGAAGCGGCTGCGGCCGAGGCGATTCGCCAGAAAGAAGAGCAGCGGCAGCGGTTGCTCAACCAGCTTAACCAGGTACTCGAGACCAAGGACACTCCCCGCGGCCTGGTGGTGAGCATGCCCGACGTACTGTTCGACAGCGCCAGCTACACGCTCAAGCCGGCGGCGCGGGAGCGGTTGGCGCGCATTTCCGGCATCGTCCTGGCCTATCCCGACCTGCGGTTGGAGATCGAAGGCCACACCGACAGCATCGGCAGCGATGCTTACAACCAGACGTTGTCCGAGAAGCGGGCAGGTTCGGTGAGGGACTATCTCGTGGACAACGGTGTCTCGATCAACAACGTAATCGCGCGCGGATTGGGAAAGGGAAACCCGGTAGCAGACAACACCACCGCTGCCGGCCGCAAACTGAATCGCCGGGTGGAGATGATCGTCTCTGGCGACGTGATCGGAACTCAGATCACGCCGGGAGCAACGACGACGCCGGCACCGCCGCCACGGTAGGGTTCGAACTATGGAAGGGCACGAGTTTACTTGTGCCGCAAATGTCAGTGGCGGGAGCGGCTTAAAGTCGTCTTCCGATATGCGTGCTCCGAAGCCCAAGTGATCACGCTCGAGGTCACCACACTCTGCAGGCATTGACCGGCATCATGGGCTGACCGGCTTTGCAGCCGAAAGCCTGACCGAACTCCGGCATGTTCTGGACTACCCCGTTCGCCCGGAATTGCCGCGGCGAATGCGGATCGGTTTGCACCTGCAGTCGAAGTTGCTGGGGACGGGTATTGCCGCACCAGCTCTGTCCGTGTCCCAGGAAGAATTGCTGCGCCGGCGTGTAGCCGGCCTGCTTTTGCGCCAAGTCGATGTTTTTTCTCTTCGCATCCGCCAGGAAGGCGATGTAGGCCAGGCGCAGGCCTCCGTTGTCGGCGGTGTTCTCGCCCAGCGTCAGCCTGCCGTTTACCTTAACGTCGTCCACGGCGACAAAGTTGCTGTACTCCTTCACTTCGCAGTCCGCTTTCTCTTCGAAGTGCTTGGCATCTTCGGCGGTCCACCAGTCGGCCAGGTTCCCGTTGGCGTCAAATTGGCGGCCTTCATCGTCGAACCCATGTGTGAGTTCGTGTCCCACGATGCCGCCGACGTGGCCATAGTTCGACGCGTCCGATGCGCGACTGTCGTAGAGGGGTGACTGAAGAATGCCGGCCGGGAAGTTAATATCATTGGCGCTGGGATTGTAGTAAGCGTCGACGGTCGCCGGCGTAATGAGCCATTCCCCACGATCGACCGGCTTACCGATCTTCGCCAGCTGGCGCCGGTTCTCAAAAGCGGTGGCGCGCAGCGCGTTCCCGAAAGCATCGTCCCGCGAAATGACCAGGCTGGAATAGTCCCGCCAGTGGTCGGGGTATCCGATCTTGTCCGCGACCGCATGGAGCTTTTCCTTGGCCCGGACCTTGGTGGCGGGACTCATCCAGTCCAGCGTGTCGATGTCCTGGTCCATCGCGGCCTCGATGTCCTCCACCATTTGCAGCGTGGCCTGCTTGTTGGCCGGAGAAAATTCCTGCGCGACATAGACCTGCCCCAGGGCCTCGCCCAACCCTGCGTCGGTGGCCTGTACGCAGCGTTTCCAGCGGGCCCTTTGTTCGGGCTGGCCCCTTAACTTGCGGCCGTAGAAGTCGAAGCGTTCATCATCGAGGGGTTTAGGCAGCACGTGGCCCGGGGTCGAGAGAATCAGTTGCCAGCGCAGGTAAGTCTTGATCGTTTCCAGATCGGTGGAAGCAAGCAGGCTGTTCAGCCCCTTGAAGAAGTCAGGATTCGCCACGTTCAGTTCGCTGATCTTGGGCGCTCCGGACCCAACCAGAAAGCGGTCCCACGCCACGCCCGGAGCCAGTGCGGAAAGTTCAGAGACCTGCATCAGGTGGTAAACCTTGTTGGGATCGCGGCGCGAAGTGATGTCCATGGAAACCTTGGCCAGCGCAGTTTCCAGATCCATAATGGCCTGTGCGTCACTGACAGCTTTCTTTTCTAACTCGCCCGTGAGCTTGAACATGTTGGCGATATGCTGGACATACTGGGCGCGGGTTTTAGCGGCGGCGTCTCCGGTGCGGAAGTAGTAGTCGCGTTCGGGCAGTCCCAGGCCTCCCTGGTCA
>Ga0134121_10004018_pt1 | contig 12083 bp, 12 predicted proteins | sample KB301_FD_96463 | JGI IMG/M metagenome (GOLD analysis project Ga0134121, IMG submission 96463) | Terrestrial soil microbial communities without Nitrogen fertilizer from Kellogg Biological Station, Michigan, USA - KB3-0-1 | ecosystem: Environmental > Terrestrial > Soil > Unclassified ...
AGCAGAAGGAGGGTGTCGCCTTGATGGGTTCGGAAGGGCAGAGCCAGGTTCCGCAAGGCTCGCCGTTCGAATTCTTCTTTCGGCAATTCGGGACGCCCCAATCGGGCGGTCCGAATGTCCAGCCCGCACCGCACATTTCGCGCGCGCAGGGGTCTGGCTTCTTCATTTCTTCGGACGGCTACCTGCTCACCAATAACCACGTTGTCGACCATGCGAAGAGCGTGGTGGTCATGACGACTGACGGTAAGCGCTATCAGGCAAAGGTTGCGGGCGTCGATCCAAAGACAGACCTAGCGCTCCTGAAAGTCGAAGGCGGTACTGATTTCCCATTTGTGAAATTTGCATCTAGTTCACCGCGAATTGGCGACTGGGTTTTGGCGATGGGCAATCCATTTGGCTTAGGCGGCACTGTCACCGCCGGCATCGTATCGGCCAATGGCCGTGATATCGGATCGGGACCTTACGATGATTTTATGCAGATCGATGCACCTATCAACAGCGGCAACTCCGGTGGCCCGACCTTCAATCTCAAAGGCGAAGTCGTCGGAGTGAACACTGCAATATTCACCCCATCCGGTGGTTCCGTGGGTATCGCCTTCGATATACCTGCGGAGACCGCAAAATCGATTTCCGATCAGCTCGAAAGAACGGGCACCGTAGTACGCGGGTGGATTGGCGTGGAAATTCAGCCTGTGACCGCCGACATCGCCGATAGCTTAGGTCTCAAAGATGCGCAGGGCGCTCTTGTGGACGAACCCCAGGATGGCAGCCCGGCAGCGAAGGCAGGGCTCAAGTCCGGCGACGTTATTTTGTCGGTTGATGGTCAATCGATCAAGGACTCGCGCGATCTGGCCCGCAAGATTGCCGCCGAAAGCCCTGGCCGGACCGTCGATCTCGTGGTGGTTCGAAATGGCAAACAGCGAACGATGAATTTGACTGTGGGCTCCTATCCGAACAGCCAAACTGCCGAAAACACTCAGTCCGGCGAAGCGGCCCCCAAGATTGGTCTGACGCTGGCGCCCGCCGGGGACGTTGCCGGTGCGGGCTCGCGCGGTGCCGTGGTCATCAACGTAGATCCTGATGGGGCTGCTGCCGATAAAGGAATTGAGCCGGGCGATGTAATCCTCGAGATTGGCGGCAAATCCGTTTCTGGACCTCAGGACGTCAGAAATGCTTTGCGAGAAGCGAGGACGGACAGCAAGCGCGCAATCCTATTGCAACTCAAGACAGCGCAGGGCGATCGCTTCGTCGCGATTCCTACAGGCGAAGGCTGAGCTGAGCACCGACTCTGACTCCGAGATACGGCGCTGGATGCTTCAGGCGGCAGTGCTTAACCAGACAGATCAACGACGCGAAACAGACCGTTTCGCGCCGTTGGCTGGGTAGCGCCGTCGATCACATCTTTCGCTGATCCTTACTGCGACGGAGATTTTTCAGATGCTGCAGACTTGTCGGAGATTGCTTACGTTTCATTCCGCTCTGTCGGCCCGAGTTTTTCAAACTCTGGCACGTTGCCTTGAGGTCCATTGACCTCCGAAAAATAAGTCACCTTGTTAGAGTCACAGACATACATCCATTTATAATCGAATAGTTCTTCGTCTCGAATGTATCCAAACACAGCCCCTTTCTCTCCACGCCAGAAAAGCATGGCCGGCGCTTTTGGGCCCATTTTCTCCCAGTTCGGCTCGATGAACTCGTCGATATGCTTCCAACAAATCACTGCGTTAGCTCCCTAAGAAGCGCTCTAAATTCACCGGCCAATTTCTGCTGAGTAGAATTAGCAGTCGTAAAGCTTGCGTCTCAACAACGCATGCCACCCCAGCGACCGCTTCAGTCCGCATACTTGAAGGACACACTCAACTTCGTACGGAAGGCCTCGACCTTGCCATCCTCGATTATGAGGTCTTGGTGTACGACTTCAGCGACGCGCAGGTCGCGCAGTGTCTTGCTCGCGCGCTCGACCGCGACCTTGGCCGCATTCTCCCAGGAATCTTTACTGGTGCCGATGATTTCTATGACCTTGTAGACGCTCTCGGACATTGCACGCTCCTTGGTTTTCCGCACGCGTGGCAACCTTAGCACAACCTCGATCGTGCCGCCCTCACCATTGCACGAAAAAAGCAGACTTTTATTTCCGCGCAGTGAAGTTCCGCGCTCCAAGAACCAGCTACCGTAGGCGTCCGATAAACGGAACTGAGTAGAGAGAACGAGGCGATGCCAAAGCGCGCGGACAAGGCTGACTTTCCGGTTTCTAAGGTACGGCGTTATCTGGAACCCGGCCCGATAGTACTGGTTTCGTCGGGACTGGATGACAGGCGCAACATCATGACAATGGGCTGGCATACGGTCATGGAGTTTACACCGTCACTGGTCGGTTGCGTCATCGCTGGTGGAAATTACAGCTTTGATCTCGTGCGCAAGAGCCGTGAATGCGTCATCAACCTGCCGACGACGGCGCTTACCGACACGGTGATCGGAATCGGTAACACGACAGGTGCAGAGTTCGACAAGTTTGAACACTTCGGCCTTACGGCGCAGCCAGCCGAACATGTGAAGGCGCCGCTAATCGCAGAGTGTCATGCCAATTTCGAGTGCAGGCTCGCCGACGACGCGCTGGTCGATAAGTATAACTTCTTCATCTTCGAAATCGTGAAGGCGCATGTCGCCAAGTCGCCCAAACATCCGGAAACACTGCATTATACCGGTGACGGGGTGTTCATGGTTTCTGGTAAGATCATCAGTCGTCGATCGTTGTTCCGACCGGAAATGCTGTAACGAGCGCACCAGTAGTAAAACCGTCGCGGCGGCTGAGGTGTTTGCGATGCCAAGACAGCGAAGGCTTTTCACCATCGACACAGAAATTCTTCAGGCGCTCTATGAATATTCCCATCAGAGCGGTGACCGGCTCGATGCCCTTTATGACGAGGCGCTCCGGGATCTTCTGAAAAAAAAGGGCCAGCCGGTGACGCTAAAAGAGGCTCTTCAGCAAAGTGCACGTTCGGTGGCCGCCAATGATCCAGGTCCGAAAGGGCGAACGCCGAAGCGACGCTCGTCCCGCAAGCGATCAAAGGTTTGATGCAGGGCCGCAGATAATGATCAGGCCCTATCTGTCGAGTAACGAAGTCAGTCGATACGGCACTCAATAGCTATAGTCTCCGAATTAGGGTATGTTTGTCATTCGCCTTGAGGTTCGACCATGCACAACGTCTGGCACGATCGCGGCTTTCGCATTCATCTTATCGTATACGCGGCGGTCAATTTCCTGCTGCTCGCAATCAATCTGCTCTCTGACCGTGGTCACTTGTGGTTCTACTGGCCCCTCATCGGTTGGGGCATAGCGCTGCTGGGTCACGCGTTCCTAGTTTATCGTCGAGGCCCCAAGGCAGTTAAAAGGGCACCGATCCCCCGCCCTCCCGGCCGCTGAACCAGGCAGGTCAAACGCCATCCGGTTATGAGCATTCGCGTGACCACGGCGGCAAAACACCTTTTAGGCCGTCATCGCGTGGTCGCGGCGATCATTTATGCGGCTGCTACCGGAAATCATTGTCTGGCAGGTGTGGTAGCTCCCACAGCCTAGAGCAGCAATTAAGCGACCGCTCCCCTCGATTTCGATAATTGCGACTGAGCCGACACGGTCGAATTGCACCGCCCCGGCCCACGCGGCCGATATGGCTAACGGTATATTAGGAAAGTGCGCGCAATTTTATATCTTTTGCTATTTTAGGGCGAGATATATGTACCGCGTTTTTTCCTGCTTAGCGACAGAACACGACTATTGGCTTGTGGGCCTCGCCGCCATTGTCTGCGTCACCACCACCCTATCATCATTCAAGATTTACTCGATCGCGGTTGAAAGCCTCGGGCTGACGCGGCTCGGCTGGGCCGGCGTCACCGGCCTCAGCGCAGGCTCCGGCATCTGGTCGACCCACTTTGTCGCCATGTTGGCTTACGACGGCGGATTTCCGACCGCATACGAACCCGTGTTCACAGTAGGATCGCTCATTGTCGCAATCATTTTGTCGACCTGCGGATTCGTCATTTCCGCTAGTGGCGATCGTTGGAGAATAATCGCGGGGGGTATCGTCATTGGCACCGCAATTGCCGCCATGCATTACCTGGGTATGAAGGCTCTGCTTGTCCCCGGTACAATGTCGTGGAATGCGGCGCTTATCGCTAGCTCATTGGCCCTTGGGACTGGCTTCGCATCAGCCGCAATGTTCGCATTCCACAACAGAGAAGGAATGCGGGCTACCTTCATAGCCGGCAGCCTGTTGACCTTAGCGATCTGCGGCCTGCACTTCGTCGCTATGGGCGCAGCAACCGTCCTCCCCGACCCAACAATCCTCTTTCAACCATCAGGAATCAATCGATCGTTAATGGCGATTCTGGTTGCGGGGGTGACATTCATCGTCCTCCTGTGCGCACTCGGTGGGGCGGCAATTCAGAAGGCGAGTGTCCGCTGCGAGACGCTTCTTCGTGAGCAAAATGCACGTTTTGAGTCGGCTCTACGGTATCTGCCCATTGGCGTGTCTATGTTCGACTCTGAGCAACGTCTCATCTTGTGCAACCCCGCATACCGCGAAATCTACGACCTTTCTGAAGAGGGCACGCATCCGGGGATCTCCTTTTCGGAAATCGTGCTTCGCCATGCGCTGAAAGAAAAGGCCGGCAGCCGCGAAGACCCAGAGGATCTTGACCATGTGCGCCATTGGATAGCGGAATATTCCGCAAGGTTGGCCGGCGGCACTCAATTTACCGACATGCAGCATCTGAGCGACGGTCGTACGATATTCGTCAGAATCGTACCCATTGCCGGTGGCGGTTGGATCGACATTAACGAGGATATTACCGAGCGACGCCAGCACGAATCTGAAATCGCGCACATGGCCCAACACGATGTGCTGACCGGTCTGCCAAATCGCTTGCAGCTTCGTGAAAAGTTAGGGCCCATGCTCGACAGCAGGCGCAAAGCCGACGGCGACTTGGTCGTGCACTTCCTCGATCTTGATCGCTTCAAAGAGGTCAATGACACGCTTGGTCACGCCATCGGCGACGCATTGCTGAAGCAGGTTGCGGAGCGGTTACGCAGTTGCGTTCGTGCGGAGGATATGGTCGCAAGGATCGGCGGCGACGAGTTTGTCATCGTGCAAATGGCCACAGATCCCTCGACAGAGGCTGCCGGCCTAGCGGCACGTCTCATAGAAGTTGTCAGCGCACCCTACGCGTTGAGCGGTCACGACGTGATCGTGGGCACGAGTGTCGGCATATCAGTCGCGGCGGATGCAACGGTCGATGCGGAGACACTATTGGCACATGCAGATATGGCGTTGTACCGCTCTAAGGAGGACGGCGGCGCCACTTATTGCTTCTTCAAGCCGGAAATGACAGCGACCGTGAATGCGCGTCGTGAACTGGAGCACGATTTGCGATCGGCTCTCGCCAATGGCGAGTTGACGCTCAACTATCAGCCGCTCGTAAATCTTGAATGCAATGAAATATCCGGGTTTGAAGCTTTGCTTCGCTGGCATCATCCGCAGCGAGGTCTGATTTCGCCCAGCGACTTCATCCCGCTTGCCGAGAAGACTGGTCTCATTGGGCCGATCGGTGAATGGGTTCTACGACAGGCTTGCTCCGAGGCGGCAACGTGGCCCGAACATCTCAATATTGCAGTCAACCTGTCCCCCGTCCAATTCAAACAACACAAGCTTGCGGAGATGGTTTTCAATGCCGTCACCTCGGCCGGCCTGACACCGCAGAGGCTTGAACTTGAGGTTACCGAGTCGGTACTCTTGCAGGATAGCGACGCCGTTCTTGCCACTCTTAAGCAGCTCCACGGCTTTGGGGTCCGCATTGCGATGGATGACTTTGGCACCGGCTACTCTTCACTCAGCTACCTCCGCATGTTCCCCTTCGACAAGATTAAAATCGACCGCTGCTTCGTCGCGGACTTATCGGCCGGCGACGAAAATAGTATTGCCATTGTGCGCGCAATGATCAGTCTTGGTCGCGCCCTCGGGCTTTCCATCACCGCTGAAGGCGTGGAGACACAACAGCAGCTCGAGAAGGTCCGCCTCGAAGGCTGCACCGAAATGCAAGGGTACTTATTCAGCGCGGCGAAGCCTGCTGATGAGATACGGCATTGGTTCATCCTGAATCCGACCGAGCAGGTGAGTGAAGCCAAGACCATTGCTGCTTAAGGCAACTCACCGTTCATGAGAACGATCGCGTCGCAAGTCGCGGAGTCGGCAAAGGGCTCGCTCGACAGGCCAGCAAACATAGACCATGCGGGCGTTGAAGGTCCGCTTTGGGCCCGAAGCAGACATTGGCCGACGCGCAAAACCGCCACCGCCGAGTTCTATTGGCCGCGCCTGCTTACCTGCGGGCCACTATCCACTTGAGCAGTTTGAAAAAACTGTAGAGCGTAAGCTCGATTGTGGCCGTCAGAAGAAGTAGGAACAGTGAGCGTTGCCCGAGATCCTCGCTAATGGCGCCGCGGATTCGATACCGCATATCGCCAGGGAAATAGTTCTCAATTAGTGCGTACAGAGCATTCGTGAGTGGCAACAGCTTGGCATAGAACCAGCCCAGCCAGTCCAACCGGTATACGTGCAGATACGCATACAGCGCCCAAACGAACAGGATCGTAACGAACAGCAAGACTACTTTACCTAGGAACAGCCAAACAAAAGCGGGTGGGCTGCTTGATTGCTGGTTTTCCATCGAGTTCATTTTATCCGACGGGCTCCATCGCGCGGTTTTAACATGTATCTTATCGCTCGATTGGGGTCGATCCAATACGTGCCCTCCCGATGTAGCTATGGGAGCATTCGAACTATTAGCTGGCGATCCGAAGCCATCAACGGACCTCGGCTTTATAGAATTGAGCAGATAGAATTTGGCTTGCATGAAAACCGCAATTCGCTTTGCATCTCAGCGAGTTTTTTTCCTAATCTTCCTGCCGCGCTTTTTTTTACCGGCATAGGCAGGATAAACGTGCGGTCCCACAAGTATAAAACAACGAGGTTGGGCGGGATAACTCCCGCCCTATCCCTCTGTTCAGTGGCGCGCCTCGGAGGCGTATTGTTGCGTCATCGTCATTTCCATGCTCTGCGCCGCCGCCTCGCAGGTAAATTCGAGAACAGCCTCGGATGCATCGTAGCGCGTTGCTTGTCCGGCTGGGACTTCCGCTTCAAATCTCGTCGCGGTGAAGGTTTGCCCATCCTGCAAGTTAGGCTCGTCGGCAACGGTCACAACAAGTTTGCATCTACCATTGTCGTTGAGAAAGTAACCGACGCCCCGGCGTTTGCCGAGATCGATGCTGATGCCTTGCAACGGCCTTATCTTCTGTATTGTCGAGTTGTCGGTGGCCCGTAGTTCAGCCGCGCTGAACAAAAAGGCAACGGTCGCAACGGCGGTCAAAGCAACTGCGTGTGTCATGTTTGGTCTCCTCCTGATCCAAGAGTTTCGACTGTTATCCGCGATCGCCTCCGCTCCAACGGCTGCGATTGAGGGGATCATGACGGCATGCCCAGAAACGCGCTGTGGCATTTGCCACAGAGCCAAAAAAACTTCTGCCGCGGAAATTCATCCGCTACGGAGCCGATTTGTGCCGATGACGGGCAGTTGATTAGAGTGGCTGAGCCGAACAATGCGTCGACTTCAGTCCTGTTAACTCCATTTTGGAGGATCTAATTTGCGCATCGTGGCGTTCAGTGACCAAGGGGACTTCAGAACGAGAGCTGTCGTGAGAAGGTTTGGATTTTTGGTCTTTTTTATTGCAGTGGTGCAGGCCTTCGCCTGTAGCGCCCAACCTAGCAATAGAGCGGCGTGGAGAGGGCACTACTTCCTGGTCGTTTCGGGATTCCAAGGACCAGATAATGACGTTGTGCATTCCCACACCTTCGCGAGCTTCTACAGCGGGAATGATCTTGCCAATGGTGTTATCAAACCTGCCACGATCAGCTGGTTGCCTGCGACAGGAGTTGTGCAGCCCTTCGGGTCAGAGAGAGGCCACAACTTTACACTTGCTCAAACGTTGCGGATGGCATGTCGGTTAGGCCGCGACGTGAAATCCTGGGGCCCATACCAAATTGAACCAGCTCTTTATCAAAGGGCCCTGAGACGCATTCAACTACTTAAGTCCGGACGCGTCCAATACGCCATGATCGACACTCAACCTGGCACTCTGAACTGTATTGATGCCGCTGGAGATCTTACACCGGTCCCACTTGATAGTGGAATTGCATGGGGATTCGTCGCGAGTGACGAAGTCGTTCGCCATCTGTCGCCCTATTTTGAGCGGAGCGGAGCGACAGTCGACGCTCTGGCAGAGCTGCTCGTTTCGAAAGCGTGTCGATGACGGTCAATCAGTAAGACGTCCCATCCTTGTGACTGAAAACCCATCGACCATCAACGTCAGTCGCAACAAGATCATCGGCCGGGTAGGTTCCCACGTCTCCAGGTGTGCGATCTCCAATTTCAAGATACACAACGTCACGATCCGTTCGATTTACGATCTGGTGAGCTACGCCGCCGGCTGGAAAACCCGTGCACATGCCGGGCCGTAGCGGAACTTCGCCGTCGTCAGTGACTAGTGTCGGCTCACCTTCAAGAATGTAAACCAACTCGTCTTGCTTGCTGTGCCGATGAAGAAGGGCAGACTCGCCGCCTGGATAAAGTCGCGTGAGATTGACTCCAAAGTTCTTCAAGCCGAAATGATCGCCAAGTGCACGCTTCTCTCTGTTCCGCATCCGAGATCGGAACGGCTCTGGGTAATTAGACTGCCTTGCCCTTGGCGGGACAGCCGCTGCATCAATTGCTTTAGCTTTCATCGCATCGTTCTCCCCCTTAGCGAGCTGCTCCGAGCACTCGTTGTGAAACGACAGCATCACCACACGCCGAACGGCTCTCGCGGCCGCGCCATCCATCCCCTCTCGAACGTTTCCCTCTCGTCGCCGCGGCGTTGCTATTCTTTCGATCCAGCTGCTTCCCACCGCGCTTCAGATCGAGCCGCCGAATTATCCCAAGGCGGATAGTCGGTATAACCGTTGCGGCCTCCTCGATAGAAGGTAGAGCGATCCGGAGCGATCAACGGCCAACCGTTGCGCAACCGCTCGACCAAATCAGGATTCGAAATAAAAGGACGGCCAATCGCAATCAGATCGGCGCGATCAGCATCGAGTGCCAGCTGGGCGTTTTCTCTCGCAAAGCCACCCGCGATGATCAGCCTGCCAGAATAAGCGCGTCGAAACTTATCGACAAAGCCCCCGGGTATCGCCTCCGCGCCCAGAGTTGCCTGGTCACTAAGATGCACGTAGGCCAGTTGGCGCTTTGATAGCTCAGCGGCGAGGGTCAGCCATGTCTCGCCCTCGCCCTCGAAGGGGTGCATATCGTTGTACCTTCCGAAAGGGGCTAGGCGGATGCCGATACGCTCGGCGCCAATTGCGGCGGTCACCGCATCAACTGTTTCGAGTGTGAAGCGCAGGCGATTCGTGATCGACGCACCGCCGTAACGGTCAGTGCGATTGTTGAGGGAGCCGCTGATGAATTGCTCAAAGAGATACCCATTGGCGGCGTGCAATTCAATTCCGTCCATTTTTGCAACGCAGGCGTTTCGGGCGGCTAAAACAAAGTCATTGATCACATCAGATATCTCACTCACGCTCAGAGCGCGGGGCTTGCTCTGTGGCAGATAAGCGGGCTCGCCTGTCTCGTCAAACGCAAGGCTGACAACACCTTGAGCCTGGATATCGACGGAGCTGACAGGTGCCTGCCCATCCTTCTGATGTGAGACGTGGCTGGCACGGCCGACATGCCAAATCTGGACAAATATTCTGCCACCTTTCGCATGGACCGCGTCGGCCACATTGCGCCAGCCGACGATCTGCGCCGGAGTATAGATGCCCGGCGTAAACGCCCAACCGCGCCCTTGTACGCTGATTGGAGCTCCTTCACTGACGATCAGGCCAGCGCCAGCTCGCTGCGCGTAGTACAGCGCGACGTCGGCATCAGGCGCTAGTTCCGAATTCCGCGCTCGCGAGCGTGTCATCGGAGCCATGACAATCCGGTTTGCTAGACGGACATGGCCGAGGTCAAATGGATCGAATAGAGAAGGCATTTGGGGCAGACTCCAACAATTGATCGGAGCCGAATCTAGTGCCTGCCCTAAGAGCCGATTACCCACCTCGAATTCGACTGTTTGGTGCGCGTTGAGCTACAATGACAAGATGAATACGAGATTTGATGGAATCGCCGAATTCGTCGCCGTCGCACGGCTGGGTAGTTTCACCTCGGCTGCCGAAGAACTGGGCGTAACTAAATCAGCCGTTGGACGCGCGGTCTCTAGGCTCGAAGCGCGTCTAGGCGCGACATTGCTCTATCGTACAACACGACGGCTGACGTTAACTTCGGATGGTAAGGCGTGGTTGGAGCACTGCCTCGCGGCTCTGACCGAACTCGATAAGGGCGAGGGCGTTCTCAGCACAACGCAGAATCAACCGTCAGGGCGGATTAGGATTGATCTACCCACTGCGTTCGGCCGATTGTTCATCATGCCGTTGTTGCTCAATTTGGCCGAACGATTTCCCACGCTCAAGCTCAATATCAGCTTCACCGACAGGTTGGTCGACCTGATAGGCGAAGGCATCGATTTGACGGTTCGGATTGGTGCACTCCAAGATACGCCGGACTTAGTTGCGCGCTTCCTGGGTATGCAGACATTGGTAATTTGCGGGACGCCAGGTTACTTGGCAACGCGCGGAACTCCGCTCAGCGGTGCAGACCTCGACGACCACGATTGCATTGTGGGCTGGCGGCACGAGCACGATGTTGCATGGCTATTGAAACAGCCGGATGGCTCCATCACTCGGCGAGTCATTCCGGTCAAACACGAAATTCGCGACTATGAGATGATGCTTGCCTCCGTCCGGGCCGGATGCGGTCTCGCACAACTTCCTTCCTGGCTAGTTCAAGACGACCTTCGGCGCGGCCAGCTTGCCACCGTTCTTGACGGAACATCGGGTGGTGAATTGCCGATTAACTTATTGTGGCCTCGAACACCGACTTTGGCGGCAAAGACTCGAGTGGTGATCGATGAGATTGTAAAAAATGCTAATATGCAGACGTACAAGCTCCGCTAGTCGCGGCGACAATGGCCTATCAAGATCGGCGAGGAGCTCGCGATTCTTTCGAGATGCCATTCTCACTGGAATGGCGGCTTTTACCTGAGTGGAGGCACCAGCGATCAGCTTGATCACGAACCCTCTAGGACGATCTTTCCACGTGTGCGCGGCCGCAAACCGTCAAGCATTTCGTGAGCACGTCGAAGCTCTGCGAGACCTAAAACAGTCCCCACATTGGTTCTAAGTTCTTTTGCATCGAGCAATTCTGTGACCGACTTTAGCGCCGCGGATGTGACGTCAACGAGCATGAACGCTGCTTTGATGCCAAGTCGATTGGCTGCGCTTTGATTCGGCTGAGATACCGCTGAGATCAGAACTCCACCAATCCGCAAGGTTTCCAGCGCTTGCGTTTGTGCCTCGCCACCGACAGCGTCGATGATGACATCGACGCCCTTCATGTCATTCGGTAAGCCTTGCGCCCGGCCGTCGAAAACTCGTTCGGCGCCGAGATTTCGCACATAGTCCGTTTCATCTTTAGATGCACTTGCGATAACGCGCGCGCCGGCATTGTGAGCAAGTTGAACGGCATAGCTTCCGACATTGCCCGCCGCGCCAAGAATAAGGACTGTCTTGTCCGGTTTGACGCCGCCGTGATCGAACAGCATCTGCCAGGCCGTCACTGCCACGACGGGCATCGATGCAGCTTCGATGTGTGTGATGCTTTTTGGTTTTGCCGCAATCATTCGTGCCGACGCCAAGGCATATTCTGCATTAGCTCCGGTGAACCGGGGATTGGTGACGCCGAAGACTTCGTCACCAACTTTGATATCGTCAACGCCGGTTCCGACTTCCTCGACGACACCCGAAAGATCGGAGCCGAGCGTCAGAGGCAAAGGTTGAGGCAGGACGCTCTTGCCCTCGCGGATCCAGCCGTCCCAAGGACCGACGCCGCTCGCCTTGACA
>Ga0134121_10004019_pt1 | contig 12081 bp, 7 predicted proteins | sample KB301_FD_96463 | JGI IMG/M metagenome (GOLD analysis project Ga0134121, IMG submission 96463) | Terrestrial soil microbial communities without Nitrogen fertilizer from Kellogg Biological Station, Michigan, USA - KB3-0-1 | ecosystem: Environmental > Terrestrial > Soil > Unclassified ...
CGCGGGGATTGCGCGATGAGCGGTAATGTCACAAGTAGGATGCAGGGGAAACGCATGGTAGAAGTCTTACGGCAGCGCGAAGACGTAAATGCCTTGGTTTTGGGCCGTGGGCGGACCGCCCCGGCCACCCCGTCCGCCACCTCCACCTGTGGCGGCGACGATCGCCACGTACTGCTTGCCATTCTTGCCCATGAAGGTCATTGGGACGGCGGTCGCGGTGTAGTCGAGCTTGGCGGCCCACAGTTCCTTGCCGGTCCTGGAATCGAACGCACGCAGACGATTGTCGCCCGTCGAGCCGATGAACACCAACCCGCCCGCGGTGACAATGGGTCCAGCCGTATTCGACAAGCCGGTGTTCTGCTTGCCCTCCGGCAGCGATTCGGTGATACCTAAGGGAACCTGCCAGGCGAAATCGCCAGTGGCGGCGTTGACGGCGATCAATCGGCCCCATGGCGGTTTGAAGCACGGATAGCTGCCGATCTGCTTGCCATCGGCATCGTGCGCTGGAGCGTTGAATCCGCCCAGACCCTTAGGCGCGCTGCGTATGTACGGCTCGATTCCGTCTTTGTTACCTGGAACGTATTTTGCATTCACGTCCATCCAGCCGACAGCCGGCGCGTCCTTGGTGTTCACGAAAATATATCCGAGCTTCGGATCGGTGGCGGTGCCGCCCCAGTTGGCGCCGCCGGTGAATCCCGGAAAGATGATGGCCGGCTTCGAATTCGACCCCTCTGCGTGATACGGAAACGGCGTAAACGGGCCTTCGTTGTGGAGTCCGGAGCGTTCCCATAGATCCTGGCAGGCTTTCGCATGGTCGGGCGTGGTGTCCGCCGCGGTGACAATATCGTCCTTGGTTATGCCGGTCCGAGAAATCGCCGGCGGCTTTAATGGAAACGGCTGCGTCGGGTACGAGACCTCGCCAGGCACATCCGACTTCGGCACCGGACGCTCCTCGACGCCGTACACCGGCTCGCCGGTGACGCGATTCAGAATAAACATGTAGCCGGACTTGCCCACCTGCGCCAGCGCGGGAATGGTCTTGCCGTCTTTCTTGATGTCGATCAGGCCGGGCGCGGGAGGCAGGTTGTAGTCCCATAGCTCGTGATGCACCGTCTGGAAATACCACTTCATCTTGCCGGTATTGGCGTCGAGCGCGACCAGCGTGTTGCCGAACAGGTTCGCGCCAGGGCGATCGCCTCCGTAGATATTCGCGCCGGGTCCGCTGACGGGAATGTAGAGAATGCCGCGCTCTTCGTCCACGGTGAGGGCGAAGGCCCACACATTGTTGCCGGTGCGATTCTGCCAGGTGCCCTTGGCCCAGGTTTCGTTGCCGGGCTCGCCGTCGCGCGGAATCGTATGAAACGTCCATAGCTCCTTGCCGGTGCGGACGTCATAAGCGTGCTGCTCGGGAATCTGCCCGCCGGCTTGATCGAGCTGCGGCGCGATGTGGCGCTCGCCCGGCCCATAGAAGTTCGTACCGACGAACAGAAGATTCTTGTAAACGGTGGGCACGCCGGCGTAGGGAACTTCCAGATCGACCGAGCCTTCCTTGCCGAAGCCCGGATCGACTTTGCCGGTACGCGCGTTCAGCGCCATCATCTTGCGCGACGTTGTAAAGATGATACGGGGCGGATTGTTGCGATCGCCCGGCCAATAGGCCACGCCCCGAAACGACGCGAGGCCCCCAGACACCTCATAGGTCCACAGTTCCTTGCCGGTTTCTGGTTCGAGGGCGACCACCCGATCGCCGGAAGGCGAGTACATTACGCCATTCACGACGATGGGCGTGATCTCCTGGTACAGCTCGCTGGGACTTTGGCCGGTGATGGTCTTCCCTTCCCGGTTGAATCGATACTGCCATGCCTTGGTAAGTCTGGCGACGTTGGTCGCGTCGATTTGCTTGAGCGGCGAGTAGCGGGTGCCGGCCAGGTCGCGATTGAACATGGGCCAGTCCCGGTCGGCCTGAGACTGCGCAAACAGCGGCAATATCGTGGCGCAAACGAGTACCAGAGCGGTTTGAGCGCGCATCCGTCGTCTCCTCGATCAAGTATAGATGTCTGCTGAGGCTGCAACAAATACCGTGCCGGCGGAGTCTACTGAAAACGTGACCAGACCAGCCGCGTTCGCTATCGTCGTCGCACTGTGCGCCGCAACGATTGGACTCTGGCTCGGAACCAGGCCGCATGAACCCGACCACGGCGTCTTTTCTATTGCCGTAAGCTCCAGCGGGCGGTGGATCGCCGCAGGTACGCGTACAGGATCGATTAGAGTCCTGGATCGCGACAATCCAGGAACCCTGCAACGAATGCATAACGATGCGGGTGTCCTGAATGACTTGCAGTTTAGTCCTGATGAACGATTGTTGGACGTCGCCAATCGCAGCTTGACCGCGTACTTCGTCGGAGGGAACCGGCCCCGTTCTGTGCGGTCCGATGACCTCAATTACGGAACGATTCGCTTCAGTGCCGACGGGCGACGTCTTTTGACGACGACGGGAGCGGCCACGATCGAGGCGTTCGACGTGGATTCCGGAGAACTTCAACTTAAGATCTGCTGCTCCACGATCGGTGGTGAAGCGGCGTTCAGCCCCGATGGCTCGCTGATTGTCACTGCCGGGCATTGGCCGGCTTTCTGGGATGCGCGGTCGGGACAATTGATCCGAAGGTTGACGAGCGACCGCGAGTTTCTTACCTTCCTGCCCATCGCGTTCGATCCAAGGCGCGGTTGGGTCCTTATGGGTTCACAGGATGGCCGCGTCTACGCGTGGGACCTGCGCACGGGTCAACGCGCCGCGGCATCTCCGGGTCACACCGGCTATGTGGACACCATCGCCGTTCTGAAAGATAGCCCGTGGATCGCGTATGCCTCCCGCGGAGGCCCGTTGCGATTCTGGAATCCGGACAGTGGAATCGAACGCGCGCTCGGAGCGACGACGGCCAGCAGCAATCTGGTGGCGGGCGCTCAACCGCATTCGATTCTCTTCGGGACCGACAGAGGATTTGTCGAACTCTGGGATACGACCGAGGAACGATGTCGCGGCGATACGACCTACGGTAGCCCGAAGACCGCCAGAGTGTCCGTTGCGACGATCGCAACATACTGCTTCCCGTTGCGGCCCTGATACGTCATCGGGTTCGCGTTCCCTCGGCGCTCGAGCTTGGTCGCCCACAATTGCCTGCCGGTCTTGGCTTCGAAGGCCCGGAAGTAGTTGTCGTCGGACGATCCCACAAAGAGTACGCCTGTTGAGGTCACAATCGGCCCAGCTAGCGCCGGACGGCCGGTGTTTTGCTTGCCCGCGGGCAATCCTTCGGTGATGCCGAGCGGGATCTGCCAGGCGAAATCGCCGGTAGCTGTGTTGACGGCGGTTAAACGGCCCCAGGGCGGCTTCTGGCAGGGCCAGGCCACGTTGCCGATACGCACTTCGAAGTTGCCGCGGCCGGGACCGGCGCCGTCGAGCGTGGTCTTGTCGTAAGCGTCCTGAGTCTTGGCCACAAATCCCAGCGCTCCGTCATCCTGCGAAACGACGAACACATATTTCGAGTTCGGATCCCAGGCGACACCGCCCCAGTTCGCTCCGCCCAGGCCGCCCGGAAAAACCACAGCGCTCTTCACGGGCGCGCCTTCCGCGCGGTAAGGCCACGTCGTAAACGGGCCGGCGTTGCTGACGCCGCCATTCTTCGCGATCAATTCCTGACAAGCCTTGGCATGCTCCTCAGTGGTATCCGCGGCTGTCACCAGGTCCGCCATGGCGAAGCTGTTGCGGGCGATGGGAGGAGGCTTCACCGGAAATGGCTGCGTGGGAAAGGCGAGTTCTCCGGGCACGTCGGACTTCGGAACCGCGCGTTCCTGGACACCAAAGACCGGCTGGCCCGTCTCGCGATTGAGAATATACATGTAGCCGGATTTCGTGGTAAGCGCGAGCGCCGGAATGGTCCGGCCGTTCTGCACGAGGTCAAAAAGTCCGGGAGGCGCGGGCGGATCGTGATCCCAAATATCGTGGTGGATGGTCTGGAAATGCCACTTGTATTTCCCGGTCTGCACGTCCACCGCGACCACCGAATTTCCATATAGATTGGCGCCCTTGCGATCGCCGCCGTAGAACCCAGGAACCGGCGAGGCCAGCGGCAGGTACACCAAGCCACGCGATTCGTCGACAGTGAAATAAAACGGCCAGGCGTTGACACCGGAGCGATCCTTCCAGCTATCGCCTTCCCAGGTATCATGGCCCACGTCGCCCGGCTGCGCCACGGAGTTAAATTCCCACAGCTTGGATCCGGTACGCGCATCGAACGCCCGGGCATTGCCGATTGAAACCGGGCCATTCGTCGAATTCGCTCCGACCACCAAGACGTTGCGGTACACCAGGGGCACCGAATTGTACGGCACCACCATATCCACCTCGCCTTCCTTGCCGAAGCCCGGATCGATCTTGCCGGTGTTGGCGTTGAGCGCGAGCAGGCGGCGCCCGATGGTGAACACAATACGCGGCGGATTGTTGTTGTCGCCGGGCCAATAGGCGACGCCGCGGCGGGAGGGCGCTCCGCCCGTGACTGGATACTCCCATATCTCCTTGCCGGTTTCCGGGTCGAGCGCGACTACGCGGCCAGCGCCCGGCAAATACATCACGCCGTTCACGACGATGGGCGTGGCCTCCGAGTTGGCTCCGGCGGGTCCTTTTCCCTTGCCCTTGGCGGCTGGAGCAGGCGGCGGGTCGCTCTGAAGCCGATAGGTCCAGGCGGATGTCAAACCAGCGACGTTCTGCGTGGTGATCTGCGCCAGGGGCGAATATCCGGTGCCCGCGAAATCGCGGTGGTACATCGGCCAGTCGGCTCCGGTGTCTTTTGCGACCTCTTTCGCGGCCTTTTTCGCAACGGCGGATTTTGCGGCTTGCTTGCCCTTTTGTTGAGCGCGACCGGATGGCGCGATTACTCCAAGGAAAACGGTAAAGCCGGCCAATAAAATGAGCCGCAGGGAGCGCATGAATCGCCTCCTATTCCAAGAATCTGCTCAGTATATCGTTTATGCTGGACTCAAATGAAGCCGCAAGAGCGGGCCGACCGGCTGAGGATGTTTCAGCGGGAATTGGTGGAGCTGGAGCGCGAAGGGGTCATCGAATTGACACCCGAACAGCGTGCGCGGCTGGACGCGCACATCGAACGGAAGCTGGCCGAACTGGCTTCGCAGTTCGACGTTGACACTTCGGAATCACAACGGCAAATTTCCTTGGGGATGAAGATCGCCTCGGCGCTGGGCGGGATCGCTCTGTGCGCGGCCGTGGTTCTGTTCCTGGCGCGATACATGGGCTACTGGCCCACGGCGATTCAGGTGAGCGTGCTGGTGGTGATCCCAATCGTGCTTACGATCGCCGCCGAGTTCGCCGCGCGCCGCGAAAAAACTCTGTACTACGCCGCGCTCATCAGCATCGTGACGTTCGCTGCTTTCGTCGCGAATCTCTCGATGCTGGGCTCGATTTTCAACCTGGCTCCGACCCCCAATGCTCTGGCCGTCTGGGGATTGTTCGGGCTGGCGCTGGCGTATCACTTCGGTATTCGACTGGTCCTGGCAGCGGGATTGATCTCGATGTTGGGCTGGATCACGGCGACCACCAATTCCTGGCGCGGCTGGTGGTGGGTGGAATTCGAGCAGCGGCCGGAAGAGTTGATGCTGGCAGGTCTGGCTCTGGCACTGGTGCCTGCAGTGATCCGGCACGTCCGGCGGCCGGATTTCCCGGCGGTCTTTCGACTCGTCGGATTGATCGCGTTCTTCATGGCCATGCTGTTCCTGTCAGCGTCCGGACAACGCAGTTACTTGCCGATGGAAGACAAAACCGTCGAGCACTTCTACCAGATGTTCGGCGTGGTGGCCGCGGCCGCGACGGTATGGATCGGGATCCGCCGGAACCTGACGGGTGTAGTGAATATCGGCACGGCGTTCTTCACCATCTTTCTCTTCTTCCGCCTGATCGACTGGTGGTGGGACTGGATGCCAAAATATATCTTCTTCCTGTTGATCGGTTTGGTGGCCCTGGGCCTGGTCGCAGTGTTCAAGCGGCTGAGGGGCCGGATGGGGCTTGTCGTATGAAACCGCTATTACTGGGTGCGTTCAGCCTCCTGATCGTTTCGAATGCTTATGTGCTGGCTCACGTAGCCATGAACCGGTCCGGTGAACCGGATTCCGAAATGCAGTTGACCGCCCGTGAGTTGCAATACTACGGGGGCCGAAGCGATGAAAGCGGCGTAGCGCTCATGCTGCGCTGGACGAATACAGCGCCAGAGTATCCCACAGGTCTTCCCCTGGAGGCTCCCGTATGGTTCGATCAGAAGAAGTTGGAGGAACTCGGCTTTGATCTGAGTGTTCCAGCCGGTTCGCCCAAGGCTGAGCATTTCTATCAAGACCCTCGCTCGCGCAAGGCTTTCGTTGCACTCGAGTTTGACGGTCCAGCCTGGGAAGCGTGGCTGAAGGATCGGGAACCGCACCTCGAAAAAGAGACCAGCTACGGCCCACAAGTTACGCTGCAGGACCGCCTCGAGATCGAGCGGCAGACGACACCCCGGCTGGTAACGATCGATGTGGCGCAGGATCCGGCTGAGCTGCGGCGGAAATATCCGGATCGCAAACGCGTGATGATTCTGCAAGGGCTGGTGCGGGCAAAGCGGGAACCGGAGCAGCGTCCCTCGGCTGGAGCGCCCTTGCGGGCGGCGTACTTGCGTGGCGCGATCACCAGGCTCGCGATCGAATCGATCAACGTGCCCCAGCCGTTGAGCCGGCGACTCGAAGGGCAATCGTATTCGCCCTGGACGTATGACGGTAACCGGGTGAAGATCCAACAATCACCCTACAGCGTGCTGCTGCGAGTCGGTTCGAAGTACGAACCCTGGGTGACCGATGTGAAGGTCGACGTGAATCCGTTACGGTAAGGCGAAGGCGATGACCGCCCCGCCGACCACGCCCGCCACGTATTGTTTGCCGTTCTTTCCCTGGTAGGTCATGGGATTCGCGCCCATGCTGGCGTCCATTTTAACTTCCCAGAGCTGCTTGCCGGTTTTGGAATCGAAGGCCCGGAAACGAGTGTCGCTAGAGGGTGCGAACAACAGACCGCCTGCGGTGGCAGCGGGTCCGGCACCGTTGACGGCGCCGACGTTTTGCTTGCCTTCGGGGAGCCGTTCGTTGACGCCCAGGACCACTTGCCACGCGATGTCGCCGGTATTGGCGTTGATGGCGTACAGGCGTCCCCATGGTGGTTTGTAGCAGGGCATGCCCATGACGTTGAATCCGGCATACGGACCTGGTCCCGAGACGCTTCCGCGATCATACGGCTGCGGCGATCCGTTGCCGCTGCCGTAATTGCCCCCTTCCACCTTCTTCTCGATCCAGCCCCCGAGCGAGGTATCGTTGACTCCGACGAACACGTAGCCGGTTGTGGGATCGGCCGCGGCGCCGCCCCAGTTTGGCGCGCCGACACCGGGCAATTGGATCGCGCTTCTCGGCGGCGCGCCCGCTTCGTGAAACGGGAATGGTGTGTACGGCCCGAGATTGAAATAGTTTCCCTTCTCCAACAGTTCCTTGCAGGCCGCGGCGTGTTCCGGCGTGGTGTCGGCCGCCGTGACCAGGTCCTTGTCCTTATCAAAGCTCATGCGAGCGAGAGGCGCAGGCTTGACGGGGAATGGCTGCGTGGGCGAATACCACTCACCCGGCATGTCACCCTTGGGAACAGGCCGTTCTACGACGCCGTGAATCGGCTCACCCGTTTCGCGATTCAGAATAAACATGAGCGCGTTCTTGCTGATCACAGCCATAGCGGGAATTCGGCGGCCGTCCTTGACCACGTCAAACAAGCTAGGCGCAGCGGGCAGATCGGTGTCCCACAGGTCGTGATGGACCACCTGGAAATGCCATTTGTATTTCCCGGTATTGGCATCCACCGCCACGATGGAGTTTCCGTAAAGATTCGCGCCGGGCCGATCGCCACCCCAGTAGTTGCCCGCCGGACTGCCGAACGGCATGTAAATCAGGTCGCGCGCTTCGTCAACCGTAAAATACCAGCCCCACACGTTCACCCCGGCGCGCTTCTTCCAGCCATCATCGAGCCACGTACTGTGGCCCGGATCGCCGGGCTGGGCGATCGATTTGAAATCCCACAGTTTCGATCCGGTGCGGGCGTCGTAAACACGGGTATCGCCGGGAGGGCCGTCCGTGCTCTCGCCATTGTTGTTTCCCAGAATCACCAGATTTTTGTAAATGTAAGGAGCGCCACCCCAGTTGATCCCGATCTCGACGGTGCCTTCCTTGCCGAAGCCGGGATCGACCGTGCCGGTGTTGGCGTTCAGCGCCATCATGTTCCGCCCGGTAGTGAAGAGAACGCGCGACGGATTGGTCCCATCGCCGGGCCAATATCCTATGCTGCGGTTGCCGACCGCGCCGGGAGCATTGTAGCTCCAGATTTCCTTGCCCGAATCGGCTTCGAGTGCGATCACGCGTGGTCCCGCAGGCACGTACATAACGCTGTTCACCACGATCGGCGTGACTTCGCCGCCGATGCCTCCACCGCCTCCCTTACCCTTGCCTTTGCCGCCGCCTTTTCCGTTGTCGGGCGGCGGAGGAGGAGCGGGCGGGCGATACGCCCAGGCCTGCGTGAGCTGCGCGACGTTGGTGGTGTTGATCTGCGTCAGCGGCGAGAACTTGTCGCTCATGAGGTCGCGGCTGTAGAACGGCCAATCGCCCGGAGGGATGCTGGTCTGCTTGGCTGCGGCCTTGGTTCCTTTTGCTTTACCTTGCTGAGCGGGGCCTACTTGAACCAGCAGTGCCGACAGCAAGGCGACGCCGGCTACTGCGAATATCCACTTGGGGCGCATGAGTAATCCTCTCAGCAATTCTAGCGCTCTTAGCGGGATCGGGCCCGTTCGATCAGGTGCAGCGTGACCGTGGGCGTCGTGCTCGCGTCCACCTTAGCTGATGCCGACAGATTCTCGAACGGCTGGCGGTAGTCGCGGTCCATCCAGGCGTTGGTCTCGACTTCCTCCCACGCGAAAATCTTATAATCGCCCGGAGGCAGGGCGTGAAGCGTGAAATTGCCGTTGGCGTCAGTGGTGACCAGCTTGTTCATATCGCGCCGCAAAGAACCGGATGTGGGAACCGCCGTGACCTGCACGCCAGTGGCCGGCTCGCCGCGCCCGTTCTGGACAACTCCAGTAACATCGCCTACGGTCGGAGCCAGAACCATTTCGACCTGCCCTCCGCCATAGTTGAGATCGAGCATCGTGTCGGGCATCTCGCGGCCGGCCAGCTTCACCGATTTCAGGTAATATCCATCCGGCAGACCTCCCGCGTCGACGATGTACGCGTCGGCGGCCAGAGTCGCTTGAAACGTTCCGTCGTCGTTGATCTGGGTGTTGAGCTGCGCCTGGCCATTGCGTCCCTGATTTCCGGGTCCTGGTTCCGCGGGGGTGAAGGTTAAGCGCAACGACCCCATGCGCACGCTGGGTTGGGTGCCGTCCACGACGACCTTGCCCGAAAGCGTCAGCGGCGGCTGAAGACGAACCGCTATGTTGCCGACGTCGCCGTTGCCGACATCGACCGGAACGCGCGCGGTCAGACCCTGCTGGCCAGGCGAAGGCATTTGGGCATTCAGATAATAGGATCCCGGCGGCACGGCTGGAAACTCAAAGGATTCATCCTCACTTACGGCTGCGGAAAACTGTCCGCCCCGGCCTCCGGCGAACGCGCGCGGCGTCAGGGATACGAAGAGTCCCCGGCCTCCGGCAAACACCGGGCTGCCGTCGGCGGCTTTGCCCTTGGCTTTGCCTTTGCCCTGACTCGGATCGGCAATCGCGGGCGCGCCCTGGATTGTTCCCGTGACGCGATGAAAGCGGGCTTTCGCGAGGCGCACATCCACGCCTCGCAACTCGCTGCCGGCAACCAGCTCGAGCGGAGACGCTCCGGTCACATCCGCCACGTTCGGATAGTAGGTCGTGATGTAATCCTCGACGACGTCGGCTGGACCCGCGCGGCCTCCGCCCCGGGTATTTCGGCCGGCACGGCCACCGCGACCTCCTCCATCCAGCGCGGCCTGAAGCGGGCCCCGGCGCGGATTCGTGGCGCTTAGATAATAGCGGCCGGGCGAGAGATTGGCGATCCGGAATTCGCCCAGATCGTTGGTCGATCCACTCTGCGCCTGGGTAAGCTGGCGGCGCCCGCGCGGGTAGGTGTAGCGCCACACTTCAACGGTAACGGACTGGATAGGATCGCCGTCCTCGTCAAATACGTGCCCGGCGATCACGCTCTGGGGCGTAAGCTTCAGCTCGATCCCGCTGGTGGCTTTTTCCGAAACCACTTCGATCACGCGGGTTTGTCCGCCCGGCGTGCTGAGAGTCTCGCGCACATAGCCGGTGCGCTCCCCAGTGAGCGCGTAATTACCTTGATCCACCGACGTGAAGCGAAAACTGCCGTCGTTGGCGCTGCTCGTGGCGTAGGTCCCGCCGCCCCGCCCATTGGGGCGCAAGGTCAACGATACTTTCCGCAGGACTTCGCCGGTGGTGCTCATCACGCGGCCTTCGACGGTTCCGGGTGGCGGGGTGACCGCAGGCGCGCCTTGTCCGGCCTGGCCTTGATTCTGGTTGCCTCGTCCGGTCGCTTGCCCCGGAGCTTGCCCACCAGGCGCTTGCCCGCCGCCTCGCCCGCCCTGTCCCCAGAGCAGGATCGTCGTGGCCAGCAAAGCCGAGGCAGCGCAGAAGGATTTCATAGCCGTTACTACACATTATGGACGTGCAAGTTACCCAGCAAGGTTGCTTCGGGTGTCACTCTTGACACATTCCCGGCAATCATGTTAATCTCTATCAAGAATGTACAGTATGCCTCGCAAGTTTTGCTCCTGTTGGACCTCTCCGGTCCGCTAACCCCTGCCATTTCAATATTTTCCTGGCCAAAGGAGAGGTTTCATGAAAAACCTTGCTGCAGCTGTTTCTCTAGCTCTATTTTCAATAGCCGGCTTCGCGCAGAGCGGCTCGAGCATCATTTCCGGCAACATCAAAGATCCGACCGGCGCTGTGATCCCTCGCGCGAAGATCAAAGTGGTCAACGAAGCCACTGGCATCGCGGTAGATGCCGCCACCAACGAACAAGGTCTGTACCGGGCGTCATCGCTGGTGCCTGGAAACTACCGTGTGGAAGTATCCATGGAAGGATTTGACCGGCTGGTGCGGGGACCGGTAGTGGTCGAGGTCGGCCAGGTACTGGCGCTCGATCTGACGCTGCACGTTGGGCAGAATAACCAGACCGTGACCGTAAGCGAGGCGGCGCCCCTGGTGGAATCGCAGTCCTCGAACGTGTCCCAGCTGGTGAACCAGAAGATGCTGATCGGTTTGCCGCTTCCCAGCCGGACGGCATCCTCGCTCGCGGCCCTCGCGCCGGGCGTGATCATGATCGACGCAGGCAGCGGCACTGCGGAGAACTATCCGGTCTTCAGCGTCGCCGGCGGGCGAGCCCGGAATCAAAACTTCGTCTTGGACGGCGGGAACGTATCGAACGCGGTCGGTCTGACGCGCCCGCAGCAGCTCACCAGCCTTCCAGTGGACGCGATGCAGGAGTTCCGCGTGATCGCCAACAATTATTCCGCCGAATACGGGCATTCGACGGGCGGCATCGTGACCATGTCGACGCGCTCGGGCACCAATGAATACCACGGCAGCATCTTTGAATCGCTGCAGAACAACATTCTGAACGCCCGTAACTTCTTCGCACAGTCGCGGCCGGCCGTCCGGCTGAACCAGTACGGCGGAACGTTCGGCGGCCCGATTCAGAAGGACAAAACACACTTTTTCGTCACCTGGGAACAGACGCGGCAGCTCAGCAGCGATACGGTTACTTCCACGGTTCCGACACTGGTGAACCGCACCGGCGATTTTTCGGACATCGCCAACAAGATCTACGATCCGTCGACCAATCCGCGCGTTCCGTTCGACGAGAACAAGATTCCGCTAACGCGACTGGACCCGGTGGCCCTGGCCTCGCTGAGCTACTTCCCCAAGCCGAACCTTCCCGGCCTCGCGAATAACTTCGTCGGAAGCAGCGCGAACACGCTCCATC
>Ga0134121_10004020_pt1 | contig 12081 bp, 11 predicted proteins | sample KB301_FD_96463 | JGI IMG/M metagenome (GOLD analysis project Ga0134121, IMG submission 96463) | Terrestrial soil microbial communities without Nitrogen fertilizer from Kellogg Biological Station, Michigan, USA - KB3-0-1 | ecosystem: Environmental > Terrestrial > Soil > Unclassified ...
AGAGCACGGTGGACTGGCTGACCGGCCTCGCGCTGGTCGAAGGCCACCTGTTCGTCGCGATGGAGCTGCTGCGCGCCGGCGCGAAAGACGCCGCGCATAAGCACCTCAAACATCCCAAGGACGAGATCTACACCTCGCTGCGCCCGGGCTTCCGCAAGTATCACGCGGCCGGATTCGCCAAGGAGCTCGAACAGCTCGCGAAAGCGGCGGACGGCGAAAAAGGCGCAGCCGAAAGCGCCTACGCCCAGGTCGAGAAGAAGATCGATCTCGCGCGGCAGAAAGCACCGGCTAACACCAAAACGCAGCTTCTGGTCGCCGCGCGCCTGCTGACCGATGCCGCGGGCGATTACCGCGAAAGCCTCAAGAACGGGCGCGTGACCGACGCCCACGAATACCAGGACGCTTACGGCTTCACCAAGATCGCGAAGCGGGTGCTCGAGCGTGCCCAGCCGGCGAACGAATCAGAGCGCGCCGCGCTGGATGTCGCGCGTGGCGTGCTGAAGGAGACCGACAGCCTCTGGCCGTCGCTGCCGGGCGATGGGGTCGCGGGCGGGGATCCGGCCGTACTGCTGGCTGCCGCTTCGCGTCTGGAGCTCGCCGCTTCGGGTCTGCGTTGAAGGATTGCGTATGATCGCCTGATCCTGGGGAGGAGGAGAAATGTCGATCCGCGCTTTTCTGCTGCTGCTCGTTCTTTCCGCACCCGCCGCGCTGCATGCCCAGGCGTGGCCTTCGAAGCCGATCCGCTACATCGTGCCGTTCGCGCCGGGTGGCACGACCGACATCCTGGGCCGCATGGTGGCCGCCGGCCTGAGCACGGTGCTCGGGCAGCCGGTGGTGGTCGAGAACAAACCCGGCCAGGCGGGATCGCTCGGCTCGGCCGAGCTGGCGCGCGCAGCGCCCGACGGCTACACCGTGGGCGGCGGCACGATCAGCTCGCACGCGATCAACGTCTCGCTCTACGACAAGCTGCCCTACGACCCGCTCAGGGATTTTGCCCCGATCACCATGCTCGCGACGCTGCCGAACATGCTGATCGTCCACCCCAGCCTGAACGTGAACACGGTGGCGGAGCTGATCGGCGTGCTCAAAGCGAACCCGAACAAGTACAGCTTCGGCTCGGCCGGCAACGGCACCTCGCAGCACATTTCGGGTGAGCTGTTCAAGATCATGACCGGCACGCAGATGCAGCACATTCCCTACAAAGGCAGTGGCCCCATGATCCCGGACCTGCTGTCGGGCACCATCCAGCTCAGCTTCGAGAACATCACCACCGCGTACCCGCAGGTGAAGGCGGGCAAGCTCAAGGCGCTCGCCGTTACCTCTTCGACCCGCTCCTTCGTCGCCCCCGAGGTGCCGACGATGGCGCAGGCCGGCCTGGCCGGGTACGACATCAGCTCGTGGCAGGCGATGTACGCGCCTGGCGGAACGCCCAGCGAGATCGTCGCCCGCCTGCACTCGGAGACCGCGAAGATCCTGCGCTCTCCGGAAAACGGGAAGAAGCTGCAGGATCTGGGCCTCGAGCCCGGTGGCATGTCACCCGGGGAGCTGACTGCCCTCATGCGCGTGGAGATCCCACGGCTCGGCAAGGTGGTGGGCGCTTCCGGGGCAAAGGTGGACTGAGCGACGCTTGCGCGCGACGTCGCCGCGCGACGAACGGTAAATCTGGAAATCGCGACAATGTGACGCCGGGCGCGGCGATAGCGTGCCGCGCCGCGCATCTGCAGAATGGATCCCGGAAATGAAAGAGGGCGCAGCCGCTAGCTGCGCCCTCCGGAACTGCCTCTCAAGCGGCGATCAAGCAGCGACTACACTTTGTTTGGCCCTACCGGCTGACCGTTGCGTGACGGTTGGTCGGATGGAGCTGCTAACAGCGTGCTGGCCACCTACCTGCTCGGTGTAGAAGCTGCTCTACACAGGTAGGGATCATGCGACTTCCCAGTTGATGCTTCCATCCTCCCTTGGGATGCCTCGACTAGTCCGGTAGGACTACGGCTACACCAGGTCGACGATCAGCGCGGCTCGCTGCTCCGGGGACGGCTCGACGAGGGCGCGGTATTCCGGGTGGTCGACGCCGATGGTCAGGCGCGCGCCACGTTTCAAACGCTCGCGTTGCGCCGCGGGCAGCTCGAAGCGCACGAAATGCACCGCCGCAGTCTTCTCCTCGTTCTCGCGCTCCAGGTCTTCGTCGGCGATCGCATGGATGCGCTCGATGCCCTCGACCTGCACCCAGGTCTTGCGCTCGATGCCTTTCAGGCGCTCGAGCATGCGCCGGCGCTCGTCCACGTCGGGATACTCGATGAACATGGTCGCCTTCCAGTTGCCGCCGTCCGGCAGCAGCGGGTTGTAGGCGTCGAGCTCGCCCTGGATGCCCTCATCTTCGAAGATGCGCTCGATGCGCAACATCTCCTGGATCTGATAGCGGATCAGAAGCTCGTCTTCGAACTGCAGCGAGACATGCTCGCCGATATGCACGGTGCGCAGCTTCTTGTGCTCGATCACCTTCGCGCGGAACGCCTTGCGCTCGCGCGCGTAGGCCTCAAGGGACAGCAGCGACTCGCGGGCGATCATGCGATGAGACTACCTGACCACCACCTCGGCGGGAGCGCGGTTGCGCCGGTCGGCGGCGAGGTAGCGATGCAGCTCGATCAGCGCCTGACGGTAGACCTCGCGCTTGAAATCGATCACCGTGTCGAGCGGCACCCAGTAGTCGTGCCAGCGCCATGCGTCGAATTCGGGGTGGCCGCTCGCGCGCAGCTTCACGTCGCAGTCGCGCCCTACCATGCGCAGCAGATACCAGATCTGCTTCTGGCCGCGATAGGCCGCGCCCGCCCTGGCGCCGTTGCCGGCGTCCTTCGGGTCGCGCTGGCGCCTTGCCCATTTCTCCGGCACTTCGTAGCGCAGCCACTCGCGCGTGCGGCCCAGGATGCGCACGTGCGCACGCTGCAAGCCGATTTCTTCCCCGAGCTCGCGGTACATCGCCTGCAAAGGGGTCTCGCCGCCCTGGATGCCGCCCTGCGGGAATTGCCAGGCGTGCTGGTGCACTCGCTTGCCCCAGAACACCTCGTTCCGCTGGTTGGCAAGGATGATGCCGACGTTCGGACGGTAGCCTTCCTTGTCGAGCACCGCTGCACGCCTCAGGTTAGAATCTTCGACGATTTTTCCACAGCCCACTGACAAAGACAACGCCGGTGCGGCTCCTATGAAAACCTCGAAGTTCTTCGTTGCCACGCTGAAGGAAGTGCCCTCGGATGCCGAGGTCGTGAGCCATCGGTTGATGCTGCGCGCCGGCATCATTCGCCGGCTCTCCGCCGGCATCTACACCTGGCTGCCGCTCGGCATGCGCGTAGTGCGCAAGGTCGAGAATATCGTGCGCGAGGAGATGAACCGCGCGGGCGCGCTCGAGCTCGTCATGCCGGTGGTGCAGCCCGCGGAGCTGTGGCAGGAGTCGGGCCGCTGGCAGGCCTACGGGCCCGAGCTGCTGCGCTTCAAGGACCGCCATGAGCGCGATTTCGTGCTCCAGCCCACCTCCGAGGAGGTGATCACCGAGCTCGCGCGCGCCGAGCTCAGGAGCTACCGCCGGCTGCCGGTGCATTTCTACCAGATCCAGACCAAGTTCCGCGACGAGCGCCGGCCACGCTTCGGCATCATGCGCGGACGCGAGTTCGTGATGAAGGACGGGTACTCGTTCCACGCCGATTACGAAGACCTGCAGCGCGAATACCGCAACATGCACGACACCTACACGCGCATCTTCACGCGCCTGGGGCTCAAGTTCCGCGACGTCGCGGCCGATACCGGCGCGATCGGCGGCACCGGCTCGCACGAGTTCCACGTGCTCGCCGACTCGGGCGAAGACGCGATCGCGTTCTGCCCGCAGTCGGACTATGCGGCCAACGTGGAGCTGGCCGAAGGGCTGGCGCCGGCGCCGCGCAACAGTCCTGCGGAAAGCATGAAGAAGGTTGCGACGCCGGGAAAAGCGACCTGCGAGGACGTGGCGGCGCTGCTCAAGCTGCCGTTGCAGAAAACGGCGAAGTCGGTCGCGCTGATGCACGACGGCCAGCTTCACCTGCTGCTGGTGCGCGGCGACCACGCGCTGAACGAGATCAAGGCGTCCAAGGTGGTCGGCGCGTTCCGTTTCGCGAGCGAGAAGGAGATCGTGAGCGCGCTCGGTTGCAAGCCGGGCTATATCGGCCCGGTGGGGGTGAAGGGCGTGAAGATCGTCGCCGACCGCACGGTCGCGGCGATGAGCGATTTCGTCTGCGGTGCCAACGAAGAAGGCTTCCACCTGACCGGCGTGAACTGGGGCCGCGACCTGCCCGAGCCGCAGGTGGCCGACATCCGCAACGTGGTGGCCGGCGACCCGAGCCCCGACGGCAAGGGCACGCTCGAGATCGCGCGCGGCATCGAGGTCGGGCATATTTTTCAGCTGCGCACCAAGTACTCCGAAGCCATGAAGGCAGGGTTTCTGGATGAACAAGGTCAAACCAAGCCCTTCGAAATGGGCTGTTACGGCATCGGCGTGACGCGCATCGTCGCCGCGGCGATCGAGCAGAACCACGACGCGCGGGGCATCATCTTCCCGGCGCCGATCGCGCCGTTCGAGGTGTGCCTGGTCCCGATCGGCTATTACAAGAGCGCGCCGGTGCGGGAAGCCGCCGATCTCCTGCTTGCCCAGCTGCGCGAAGCCGGCATCGACGTGCTGATGGACGACCGCGACGAACGGCCCGGCGTGCTGTTCGCCGACATGGAGCTGATCGGCATCCCGCACCGCGTGGTGCTGTCCGAGCGCGGCCTGGCCGCCGGCAACGCCGAGTACAAGGGCCGACGCGACGACAAGCCACAGGACCTGCCGCTCGGCGGCCTGGTCCAGTTCCTCAAGGAGCGTCTCGCCGCCCGATGAGGGGCCTGCCCGCCGTGCTTCTCCTGCTCGCCTGGCCGCTGCTTGCGCTTGGCGGCGCGCAGAAATACGAGCCGCTTGCCGACAGCGTGCGCGCGCGCCTCTCCCGCATGGTCGCGGACAAGGCGCCGGCTTCGATGCACTTCCGCTCCGCCACCGACGGCCAGCGCTGGCTGGCCGAGATGGACAAGCGCCTCGAGAAGCGCATGCCCGACCGACAGCAGCGCCTCGAGCTGCTGCGCGCGGTGCAGTACGAGGCGACGCGCGCGCGCCTCGACCCGCAGCTGGTGCTCGGCGTGATCGAAGTCGAGAGCGCTTTCCGCAAGTACGCGGTGTCGCGTGCCGGCGCGCGCGGCTACATGCAGGTGATGCCGTTCTGGATCAGCCAGATCGGGCAGCCGGGCCATAATCTGTTTCACTTGCGGACCAACCTGGCCTACGGCTGCGCCATCCTGCGCCACTACCTCGACCTCGAGAACGGCGATTACTTCCGCGCGCTGGGCCGCTACAACGGGAGTCTCGGCAAGCCGGAATATCCCAACCTCGTCCTTTCCGCCTGGCGCGGCCGCTGGAAATACGAGGGGCCGACCGCATGATTGGCAACCTACTCGAGCGCCATCCGCGCTTCGCCAACTGGCTGTACGGCTTCACGCCACCCGAGCCCGGCACGGTCGTCCTGGTGCACCGGCGCGTGTACATCGTGCCGGCGCGCCTGGGCTGGATCTTCGCCGGCGTGCTCGTGGTGCTGCTCATCGGCTCGATCAACTATTCGCTCTCGCTCGGCTTCGCGCTCACCTTCCTGCTCGCCGGGCTTGGCCTCACCGGCATGGTACACACCGCGCGCAACCTGGCGCGCATCGCGATCAGCGCCGGACGCGCCGAGCCGGTGTTTGCCGGCGAGTCGGCGCAGTTCCGCCTCTATCTCGACGGGCGCGGCGCATTCGACCGGCCTTCGATCCTCGCACGCCACCTGCGCTCGGGCTCGCAGCTCGTGGTCGACATCCCGGCGAACGGCGTGGCCGAAGCGGTGCTCGCCGCGCCGGCGACGCAGCGCGGCTGGCTACCGCTCGGACGCGTGATGCTGGAGACGCGCTTCCCGCTCGGGTTGTTCCGTGCCTGGAGCTACATCGAGCCGGAAGCGCGCTGCCTGGTCTATCCGCGGCCGGAGCGCTCTGCGCTGCCGCCGTTCACCGGCGAGGCGGCCGCAGGGGTGATCCATGCCCAGACTTCGGGCAGCGACGACTTCGCCGGGCTGCGCGGCTACCAGAGCTCGGATTCGCCGCGCCACATCGCGTGGAAGGCGGTGGCGCGCAGCGACAAGCTGCTCACCAAGCAGTTCGCCGGCGACGCCGCCGCCGAGCTGTGGCTGGACATGCAGCTCCTGCCGGCGGCCCTCGGTCTGGAGCAGCGGCTCTCGCGCCTCGCCGGGTGGGTGCTGGCCGCCGATCGCGCCGGCGCGCACTACGGCCTGCGGCTGTCCGGCGTGGAGATCGCGCCCGGGCGCGGCGACGCCCACCGCTCCGCCTGCCTGCAGGCGCTCGCCCTCTATCAGGCCGCATGAAAGCGCCGCATCCGCTCGCGCCGGAGCTGAGAGCCGTCAACGCGCGCGACCTCGCCTGGCTGATCGCCTCGCTCGCAGTGGTGATCGCGCCGCACGCGCTGCGCGCGCCGTGGTGGCTCACGTTGCTGACCCTTTGCCTGTACGGCTGGCGCATGTATTTCGCGCTCAACCGTGCCCCGCTGCCGTCGCGCTGGCTGGTGCTCGGCGTGGCCGCGGTGGCGATGTTCGGCGTATGGGTCGAGTTCCGCACGCTGTTCGGCCGGCAGTCGGGAATCCTGCTGCTGATGCTGTTCTCGGGGCTGAAGCTGCTCGAGACGCGCAGTCATCGCGACGCGGCGGTGGCGGGCTTCCTCGGCTACTTCCTCATCGTCACCAACTTCCTCTACACGCAGACCATGCCGATGGCCGTCCTCGCCTGCGGCGCGCTCTACCTGATCACCGCCACGCTGATCGGCTTCAGCGCGCCGCAGCGCTCGCCGCGCGCCAACCTGCGCACCGCCGGCCTGCTGCTCGCGCACGCCGCGCCGGCCGCGCTCGCGCTGTTCCTGCTCTTCCCGCGCGTCCAGGGCCCGCTCTGGGGGCTGCCGCAGGACGCCTATTCCGGCATGACCGGCCTGTCCGACACCATGACCCCGGGAAATCTCGCCAGCCTGGCGCAATCCGACGCGATGGCGTTCCGCGCCGAGTTCCAGGGCGCGTCGCCACCCTCGGCGCTGCGCTACTGGCGCGGACCGGTGCTGTGGGACTTCGACGGCCGCACCTGGAGCGTCGGACCGAACTACCTGGCCGACTTCGTCGCGCCCCGCGGCGGGCGGGAGAGCTACCGCTACGAGGTGGTGATCGAGCCGCACAACCGCTATTGGCTGTTCGCGCTGGAGACCGCCGCGACCCTGCCCGAGGGCGCGCGCGTGAGCTACGACGGCCAGCTGGTGTCGACCTCGCCGGTGCGCGAGCGCCGGCGCTACGAGCTCAGCTCGGTGATTGCGCCGGATGGGGAAATGCGCGACAGCGAGGCGACGCTGCGCCGCGCGCTGCGCCTGCCGCAGGGCTCCAATCCGCGCGCGAGCGCGCTCGCCACGCAATGGCGCTCGGAATCGGCCAACGACGAGCAGGTGGTGCTGCGCGCGATCGACTTCCTGCGCCAGGGGCGCTATCAGTACACCCTCGAGCCGGCGCTGCTCGGCGCGCATCCGGTCGACGAATTCCTGTTCACCACGCGCGAAGGCTTCTGCGAGCATTTCTCCTCCGCGTTCGTGTTCCTGATGCGCTCGGCCGGCATCCCGGCGCGGGTGATTACCGGCTACCAGGGCGGCGAGCTCAACCCGGTGGACAACATCATCACGGTGCGTCAGTCCGATGCCCACGCCTGGGCGGAAGTGTTCCTGCGCCCGCGCGGCTGGGTGCGCGTCGATCCCACCGCCGCCGCCGTGCCGGGTCGCGTCGAGTCGGGGCTGGCGCGCGCGGTGCCGCAAACCGCGGCGCTGCCGCTGATGATGCGCCCACAGCTCGAATGGCTGCGCGGCGTACGCGACCGCTGGGAAGCAGTGGCGCACAAGTGGAACATCTGGGTGCTCGGCTACAACCCCGAGCGCCAGCGCGAGCTGATGAGCCTCGCCGGCCTGCGCGATGCCGACTGGCGCACGCTCACCGCCGTACTGTTCAGCTTCCTCGGCGCGATGACGCTGATCCTCCTCGCCTGGTCGCTCAGGCGCATGGCGCGCCCCGACCCGGTGCAGAAGGCATGGCGCACGTTCTGCCAGAAGCTCGCCAAGCGCGGCGTCGAGCGTGCGGCGAACGAGGGCCCGCGCGACTACGCCGCGCGGGCGGCGCGCGCGATTCCGGCAGCGCGCGTCAGCATCCTGCGCATCGGGGCGCTGTACATCGGTCTGCGCTACGGCGCGCAGCCGATGGCGAACGGCGCGAGCCGCTTGCGGCGCCTGGTGCGGGACCTGCGCGTCGCATGAAAGCGTTCTTCGTCCTGTTCCTCTGGCTGCTGCTGTGCGCGCCGGCGCTCGCCTCCTACGCCGAGCGGCCCGAGGTCAAGGAGTTCATGCGCGAGCTGGTCAAGCGCCATGGCTTCGTCGAAAGCGAGCTCAAGCGCGTGTTCGTGCGCGTGAAGCGCGTCGACCCGGTGCTCGAGGCGATCAGCCGGCCCGCCGAGCGCGTGCGCACCTGGGAGGAGTACCGCGCCGCGCTGCTCACCGATCGTCGCATCGGCGAGGGTGTCGAGTTCTGGAAGAAGTACCGCCGCACGCTCGAGCGCGCCGAGCGCAAGTACGGCGTGGCCCCGGAATACGTGGTGGCGATCATCGGCGTCGAGACCTTCTACGGCCGCAATACCGGCAACTGGCGCGTTGTGGACGCGCTCACCACGCTCGCGTTCGACTACCCGCCGCGCTCGAGCTTTTTCCGCAACGAGCTCGAGCAGTACCTGCTGTTCGCGCGCCACGCGGGCGTGGACGTGTTCTCGGTGCGCGGCTCCTACGCCGGCGCGATCGGCCTGCCGCAGTTCATGCCGAGCAGCACGCGCGCCTACGCGGTCGATTTCGACGGCAACGGCCATATCGACCTGCAGAAGAGCCGCGCCGACGCCATCGGCAGCGTGGCCAACTTCCTCAAGGTGCACGGCTGGCAGCGCGATGCCGACGTGCTGGTGGACGCGCGCGTCGCCGGCGACGGCTGGCGGCCGTTCGCCGACGGGCTCGAGCCCAAGCACTCGATGCTCGCGCTGCGCGAGGCCGGCATCCAGTTCGACTCGCCGCAGCCCGCGGGCGCCCAGGTGCTGCTGATCGAGCTGGCGAGCGGGGAGCGCCCGAGCGACTTCCGCGTGGGACTGCGCAACTTCTACGTCATCACGCGGTACAACCGCAGCGCGTTCTACGCCGCCGCGGTCGCAGATCTCGCGCGCGAGCTGCGCAAGGGCTACGACTTGGGCAGGTAGAGCAGCGGATCGACCGCCGCGGCGCCCTTGCGGATCTGGAAGTGCAGCTTCGGGCGGTCGCTGTCGGTTGAGCCGAGCTCGGCGATCTTCTGGCCGCGCGTCACGGTCTGCTGCTCCTTCACCAGGATGTCCTTGTTGTGCGCGTAGACCGTGATGAAGCCCTGGTCGTGGCGGATCACCACCAGCTTGCCGAGGCCCGGAATGCCGTTGCCGACATAGGTGACACGCCCGGACGCCGCGGCGGTGACCGGATCGCCCGGCTTGCCGTCGATGTCGATGCCCTTGCGCCGCGGCTCGGCGAAGCCGGCCAGCACCTTGCCCTTCGCCGGCCAGACGAACTGCAGTGGCTGCGCGTCCAGCAAGCGGGGCTCCTCGCGCGCGACGGCTGCGGGTTTTTGCTGCTGTTGCGGTTGCTGCTGCTGTGGGCCGGAGCCGAGCGGACGGGATTCGATCTTTCCGGCGCCCGGCTGCGCGGACCCCACCTGCACCCCTGTCTGCGGTTGCGCTGCCGGCGCCGTCACGCGCAGGACCTGTCCGACGCTCAGCTTCGACGGATCTTCGAGCGAATTCCATTGCGCCACTTCGCGATAGTCGGCGCCGTGCTCGAGCGCGATGCTGTACAGCGTGTCGCCACGCCTGACGGTGTAGAAGGCCTCGGCCGTCGCGACCGGCGCGCCTCCGGTGGTGGGAGCCTTGGCGGTCGGCGGCTTCACGGCCGGCGTGGCGACCCGGGTCTGGCGGCGGTCTTCCACCGGCGCGGGACCGCGGCTCTGCGCGCAACCCCACGCCAGCACGACCAGCGCCAGGACCAGCGCGAGCGCCTTCATGCCTTGCCCGCGGTCATCGGCACGAAGCGCACCGGGTCGAGCTCGGACTCGATGAAGCCGCGCCCGTTGCGCTCGATCAGCACCAGTTTCTGCGCGCCCTTGGCCTCGAGCGGCAACACCATGCGCGCGCCGGGGGCGAGCTGCTGCAGCAGCGCCTGAGGCACTTCGCGCGGCGCGGCCGCCAGGATGATCGACTGGAAAGGCGCCGCTTTCTCCAGCCCCGCATAGCCGTCGCCGTGCACCAGGCGCAGGTTCTTCAGGCGCAGGCCGAGCAGGTTGGCGCGCGCGCGCTCGTGCAGACCCTTGATGCGCTCGATGGAGTACACCTCGGGGAAAAGCTGCGCCAGCACAGCCGCCTGGTAACCGCAGCCAGTGCCGACCTCGAGGAGTTTTTGAGGTTGGTTCTGGATGAGAACCTCGATCATCTTCGCCACCACGTACGGCTGCGAAATCGTCTGGCCGAAGCCGATCGGCAGCGCGGTGTCTTCGTAAGCGCGGCTGGCGAGCGCCTCCTCGACGAACAGATGGCGCGGAACCGAGCCCATCGCGTTGAGCACGCGTTGGTCGCGGATCCCCTGCTCGCGCAGGCGCTCAACCATGCGCGCGCGCGTGCGCTGCGACGTCATGCCGATGCCGGTGCCGTTCTTCAGCGCTGCAGCCATTCGCGGGCGAGCGCCAGCTGGTTGTGGTGCGTAAGGTCCATGCGCAGCGGCGTCACCGAGACGCGGCGAGCCTCCACCGCATGAAAGTCCGTTCCCGGGCCGGCGTCGGCCGCGCCGCCCGCCGGGCCGATCCAGTACGCGGTCTCGCCGCGCGGCGTCTGCAGCTTGACCACCGGCTCGGCCTTGTGGCGCTTGCCCAGGCGCGTAACCTCGATGCCGCCTACCTGGCCGGCCTCGATGTCGGGCACGTTGACGTTGAGCAGCACCGGTTCCTTGAAGGGCGCGCGCTTGAGCCGGCCGACGATCTCGACCGCGACGCCGATGGCGGTGTCGAAATGCTGCCCGGCCTTGCTGGTGAGCGAAATCGCCACCGCCGGGATGCCGAGCTGGTAGCCCTCGGCGGCCGCGGCGACGGTGCCGGAATAAATCGTGTCGTCGCCCATGTTCGCGCCGAGGTTGACGCCGGAGACGATCAGATCGGGTGTGAAGTCGAGCAGCCCGGTGACCGCGATGTGCACGCAGTCGGTCGGGGTGCCGTTGACCGAGAAATAACCGTTCGGCGCACGGCGCACGGTGAGCGGGCGGTCGAGGGTGAGCGAGTTGGAGGCGCCCGAGCGGTCGCGCTCGGGGGCGACGACCGTGACCTCCCCCAACTGGCGCAGGGCTTCCGCGAGGAGTGTAATGCCCGGCGCGAAGTAGCCGTCGTCGTTGGACACTAAGATTCTCACCCGCTTGGATTTGAACAGACCCGATGCCCGCTGTCTAACGGGCGTGCGCCTGGCCGTGGCTGCGCTGGCAGTTCTGCTCGCGCAGGCGGCCTGGAGCCAGGGCCTGCGCTACCGCCTCGAGGTGGACGCGCCGCGCGATCTCGCCGGCACGCTGCGCAAGGGCCTGAACCTCGCGCGCTGGCAGAACGATCCGCAGATGAATCCAGAGCAGCTGCGCCGCCTGATTGCCGACGCCGAGCGCGAAGCGCGCGAGGCAGCGGCGACCGAGGGCTATTTTTCGGCCGAAGTGGAGACGCAGATCGACCAGAGCGCGCCCGTGTGGAAAGTGACTCTCAAGCTCACGCCCGGCCCGCGCACGCACATCTCGGACGTCGACATCCGCTTCGGCGGCCCCGCCACGCAGGACCCCGAGGCGCAGCGCCTGTTCAAGCAGGTGCGCAATGGCTGGCGCCTGCGCCGCGGGCA
>Ga0134121_10004021_pt1 | contig 12077 bp, 7 predicted proteins | sample KB301_FD_96463 | JGI IMG/M metagenome (GOLD analysis project Ga0134121, IMG submission 96463) | Terrestrial soil microbial communities without Nitrogen fertilizer from Kellogg Biological Station, Michigan, USA - KB3-0-1 | ecosystem: Environmental > Terrestrial > Soil > Unclassified ...
CGCCCGACGCAGCCCACGGAGTAGATCTCGGGGTTCTCGGAGCCTTGAGCGGCCTCCACCCAGTTGTCCTGCCGGGGGACGAGGGGCTGGATCATGCCCACGAGCCGCTCGCCCTCCAGGGCATCGGCCACCAGGTTGCGGTAGCGCGGCTCGAACACGTTGAGCGGCAGCAGGTTGCCCGGAAGGAGCAGCGAGCCGGTGAGAGGGAAAATGGGAAGGACGTTCGGAAGAATAAGCTCAGACATCTCGTGGTGTTGATAACCCGTGGCAGCTTCCAGGCATTCCGATGGCTGCGATTACGAGTCCGGCCCCGCCTTGAGCACCGCCAGGAAGGCCTCCTGGGGGATCTCGACGGACCCTACCATCTTCATACGCTTCTTCCCTTCCTTCTGTTTCTCCAGCAGCTTGCGCTTGCGGCTGATGTCGCCGCCGTAGCACTTGGCGGTGACGTCCTTGCGGTAGGCGTTGATCGTCGAGCGGGCGATGACGTTGCCGCCGATGGCGCCCTGAATGGCGATCTTGAAGTTCTGCCGGTGAATCGTTTCGGCCAGCCGCTCGCAGTAGTGAAGGGCGCGCTGGCGGGCCTTCTCGCGGTGGACGAGCTGCGAGAGGGCGTCCACCTTGTCACCGTTGACCAGGATGTCCACCTTCACCAGGTCGGACTCGCGGTAGTCGGTGATGTCGTAGTCGAACGAGCCGTAGCCTTGAGTGACGGTCTTCAGGCGGTCGTAGAAGTCGAAGAGGATCTCGGCCAGCGGCAGCTCGGAGGTCACCTGGAGGCGGCCCACGGCGAGGAACTCATAGGTCGTGTTGTAGCCGCGACGCTCGCGGCAGAGCTCCATCACCACACCCAGGTAGCGCTCGGGGATCATGACCGAGGCCTTGATGAAAGGCTCGCGGGTGAGCTTGATGCTCCCCGGGTCCGGGTAGAACGTGGGGTTGTCGATGATCAGCTCGGTGCCGTTGTTGAGCAGCACCTCGTACTGCACGGAGGGGGCAGAGAGCAGGAGAGACAGGTTGTGCTCGCGCTCCAGCCGCTCCTGGACGATCTCCAGATGGAGGAGGCCGAGGAATCCGCAGCGAAAGCCGAAGCCGAGAGCTTGGGAGGCGTCCTTCTGATAGGTGAGCGAGGCGTCGTTGAGCTTCAGCTTGTCGAGTGCCTTGGCGAGGTCCTCGTAGTCGTCGCTGGAGATGGGATAGATGGAGGAGAAGACCACCGGCTTCGCCTCCTTGTAGCCCGGCAGGGGCTCGGACGCGGGACGCTCGGACTCGGTGATCGTGTCGCCGACGTTGATCTCCGACACCGCCTTGACGCCGGCGATGACGTAGCCCACGGAGCCCGCTTCGAGCTGCTCCGCCTCGACTCGCTTGAGCTGCAGCAGGCCCACCTCCTCCACCTTGTACTCCTTGTCGGTGTGCATGAGGAGGATTTTCTGGCCGGGGCGGATCGTCCCCTCCTTGATGCGGCAGATGAGCACCACGCCGCGGTAGGGATCGTACTGGGCGTCGAAGATCAGGGCGCGCAACGGCGCCTCGGGGTCGCCCAGGGGAGGAGGTATCTTGGCGACGATCGCCTCCAGCACGTCGTCGATGCCGATGCCCTGCTTGGCCGAGACGAGGACGGCCTCGAAGGGGTCGAGCCCGAGGTCGGAATCGATCTCCTCGCGGATGCGGTCGATCTCGGCCGAGGGGAGGTCGATCTTGTTGATGACCGGCACGATCTCCAGGTCGTGCTCCAGGGCGAGATAGAGGTTTGCGACGGTCTGCGCCTCGACCCCCTGGGAGGCGTCCACCAGCAGCAGGGCACCCTCGCAGGACATCAGCGAACGGCGTACCTCGTGGGAGAAGTCCACGTGGCCCGGGGTGTCGATGAGGTTCAGCCGGTAGGTCTTGCCGTCCTTGGCGGTATAGCGCAGGGTGATGGTGTTGCTCTTGATGGTGATGCCGCGCTCGCGCTCGATGTCCATGGAGTCGAGGATCTGGTCGCGGAAGTCGCGATCCTCGACGCCGCCACAGCGCTGAATCAGCCGGTCGGCCAGGGTAGACTTCCCGTGGTCGATGTGGGCGATGATGCAAAAGTTACGAATGTCGTCCAAGCAGATACCTTCCCGTCTCTCGAAGTGCTGAGGGAGATCCTACAACGGCTGGGGGAGCCTTGAAGCCGAAGCCGGGCCGCACCGTCTATTCTACGGAATCTTCCGCCGCAAGGCATAAGGACGCCTGCCGGCGATGCGGCGCCTCGCCCTGCCGCTGCGAGCCGGCGGCGAGCAAGCTCCCCTGGGAGCAGTCGCCGCGGGTGCGCCGGGAGACCGGCGGACGCGGCGGCAAGACGGTCACGACTGTGACGCCTCTGGTGCTCGCCCGCCCCGAGGCCGAAGCTCTCCTCGCCGGCTGGAAGAAGATGTGCGGCAGCGGCGGGACCCTCAAGGCGTCGAAGACGGCGGACGGCTCGCCCGCGTTCGAGCTGGAGGTGCAGGGCGACCATGCGGACCGGCTGGTGGCCGAGCTGGTGAAGGCCGGGTACAAGGCGAAGCGGGCGGGCGGCTGAGGAGCCGTCTGTCGACCCCGCCGGCTGACTTGGCTGTCGCTCCCCCTCCCCATCATCGCCCAGATATGAGCCGTCATCCAGGGATATGGCGCGTATCTGTAGATATGGACCATCCTCCCGGGATATGGGGCGTCATCCCCAGATATGAGCCGTATCTGTGGATATGGCCCGTATCCCGGTATATGCGCCATCCTCCGCAGATATGAGCCGTATCTGTGGATACGGCCCGTATCCCGGGATATGGCCCACCGGCCGCAGATACGAGGCCTCGTCCCCAGATATGGGCCGTATCTGTGGATATGAGGCGTCGTCGCCAGAGATGAGCCGTCAAAGGTTGGATTCAGGGATGCGCACTGTGCCATCCTGGATTCGCGAACAAAGCGTATACTCCGTGATAGATCGGGCTTGACGGCCCGTGGCCGGTGATCCGTTGGGCAGACGGGAGAACGTACTTGCCAGGAGCCGCGCTCATTATCGTGGACCTGCTGAACGACTTCTTTGAGCGAAGCCCTGTTCTCGCAGCTCAAAGAGCCGCTCTCGTGACGGCTACAAATCGGCTGGCGAGGGGCGTGCGGGCTGCCGGCTCGACCGTGTTTTGGGTGCGGCAAGAGTTCGCGCCTGACCTGGGCGACGCGTTTCTCGACATGCGGAGGCGAAACATCGCCGTTACGATCCAAGGCACGCGTGGTTGCCAGCTTCTACCCGAGCTCGAGCAGCGTCCGGAAGACGTCGTGGTGGTCAAGAAGCGCTACAGCGCATTCTACGGAACGGACCTCGAACAACGGCTGTCGCAACTACGGCCGAACCTTTTGATCGTCGCGGGCGTGAACACGCACGCGTGTGTCAGGATGACGGTCATCGACGCGTACCAGCGGGACTACGACGTAGTCGTCGCATCGGACTGCGTGACTTCCTACGACCTTGAACATCACGACGTCACGGTCCGCTACCTCGATGGGAAGGTTGCGCGGTTTCTACCTTCTGGGGAAATACTCACTTTGCTGGGAGCATTGACCGCCACAGCGCTGAACCCGGCGGCCCTTCGGGCCGAAGGTTAGTGTCTGATGTTCGCGAAAGAAGGGTGTCTTACCGCGCTAGGATGACTATAATTACGCCCGGACCAAGACCGGGTCGTGGCAAGGATCTCCCGTCACGCGAATGCTGTGGAGCTGGCACAAGGTCACGCCGCCTGATGAGTTGGGCGCGAAGGATAATGGTCTGCAGAGACTCGGTCTACGACCACTCTTTTCCTGAGCCGGCCCCTTATCTCCTACTCGAATTGCATAGTGTGGGGTAGCTTGGTCCCGCTCAGGCTACACTCGACCCTAAGAATAAATGGCCATTCGCCACCGATTTTATCCAAGGCGACGCGAGGACGACCTTCGATGACTTCCTGTAGTTGGTACTCCACCCGCTGGCGCAGGGCAAGAACCTTGGCCGTATGAGGCGGCAAGATGTAATCGATGGCTAGGTCGACGCTTGGCCGACCATTGGGGTTCTTCACCGCGCGAAGCAGTCTAAGTTCCGCTCGGTCCGGCCAATCGCTCAAGAAGCTTTGATTCTGCCCCTCTCGATCCCAGGACTGTAGTTGGTCGCACAACAACAGCAGGCATGAAAGTGGGTCTGACTGCCAAGTGAACTCTGCGGAAGCTTCGGGAGAAAGGTCTGGAAAAAGATTATGAATCGCCATCGCTCGCGACGCGGCGTTAGCGAGAGCGCTCATGTATGGCCTTTTTCGTTCCTCAGCTCTGGAGCGTTTTACGTTCGCGCCGAGGTCGCGTCTGAGAATAGCGCCAGCCGCCAGTCCATGGTCAATTGCCTTGCCCGCTTTCCAGTCATCTATACGGGGCTCAATTTCTGCCCTCACCTGCGAGGGCAACTCGTTGATCATCTCTTCGCAATAGGGTAGTAACTCGGAAGCCCAGCCTGCTGTGACTTCAATCGGCGGTCTTTGAATTTTAAGTAGGTCACAACTAACCTCGCGCACTCTTTCCGGGCATCGGCCTTTTCGACGCAACCCGCCGCATCATGAAACAGCGCCGCAAGAAACCAACTGTCCGCAAGGGCGGATGTAGCATCCACATCACGAAGAGTGGCGAGGCGAGGCGAGTGCTCAACGCTGTGTCGCCACGCGTCTGCAAAAATCGAGCGGAGAGCCTCATCGTGAATTAGGTAGTAGCCCATCCAAAATACGTTGATGACATGGCGTGCGTGCCCCCGAATGCCCCCGTGAGAGGCGCGGCTCAATGGCTCCCAACGCATCATCGCACTCCATAGGCGTTTGCCCTCCGCGGAAATTCCCAATTCAGCCGCAATCGCATTGATCATTCCTGCGACGCGGGCAAGTTGATCGGTCTCAGTAGCACCAGCGCCATAGCGCTGTGTCATTCCAACCACATGAGAGTGCCAGCTTGCGCCATTGGACATGAGCGACACGAGCTGCGCCATGCGCGAGTCGGGATATGCCCTCTGGATCTCCTCAGCAATGCGCGAAAGGCGCCACGCTACATAGTCGGGCTTGGCTGTGCTCTTATCCCAAATATCGTAGAGGTCTGGACTCCGTGCCAGGCACGCTCTTAGAACCTGCAGCCCCATACCCGTGTAAGCGATGATGGGAACAGGGCGACCATCTGTTCGCTCGTGCTCGTGGTGCCTGACGGCGGTGATAATGTCAGATAGTCGATCTGAATCACCGCCATTTGGTTTGGAAAAGTAGACATCTGCCAGCACGAGATCGATGTCGGGAGTCGACCGCAGAACTTCTCCTAAGGACTCTGGCGTAGCGGCACGAATTAGCTGCAAGGCGTCGCTCGCGCTTCCCTTGTTTAGAGCGATGATCGCGTTATTCAGATTAGTCCAATCGGTTTTACGGTCTTCTACGTAGGCGATTGTGAAGGTCATGTCGACCCCCCTTCGGTAAGTAGGAATCCCAAGGGTAACCACACATCCAGGACAGTCGTGGAAGGCAGAGTCGCGGGAATTGCAGGCATGGGTTGGCCGAACCTCACGCCGAAGGGCGCGAGAAGCCTAGCTTCACCGCTAGTCTTGGGGCTAGTTTCCACACGGAACTTTGCGACATCGAAGCTCTGGAATGAGGTGAGAAGTCGAAGACGAATTTCGGGGCCGTCGCGGGATACCTGAATCAGCGAGCGGACTCGAGAGCCTTGGGTGATCGCTCTTCCGGGCTCGATTGCGCGATTTGAGATCGCATTCGCGACCCTCTCAAATGGAGCAAGAAAGGGAGTAGATCGATCGAAATCGGAATACGTAAATACCAAGTGAACTTTATCCTCAAGCTTATTTGTCGTGACGCTTTCCGACAACCACTCCTCAAGGTCGCCAAGCGTGCGGTGGAAAGTATCGCGAAACTCGTCTAAGAAAGAGCGCCAGGTGACCCCGCCCGACTCTAGCTGTGCGGCGAGATCGCGAAGGGCCGGAACATCGTCGCTCCGAGTTTCCGGTGTCATTTCAGTAGTAGTCCAACTCAAAACAGCATTTGCAAGGTCTACAACAGTGAGGCCAGCAGGCGGGCTCTCCGGTGCGTAGTAGTGTGTTACCTCTGAGAGTGCCGCAACAAAGAGGTGAAGCGCGCCCGCGAGTCGCCGCTTTGTATCGAGATCGCGATGGCCACCGGCAACTTCGTTGACGAGCCAGGGGAGCAAGCGGTGGGGGCCAATCTCGTGGCCCGCCAGATCACGACCACGCAAGAGCGACTCGGCGACAGTCTCCAGTGCCCACCTTAGACGGGTGCCGGGTAAGTCGCCTTTGAGTCGCCTTCGGAGGAGCCCCACAAAAGTGTGGTCTGAGAGTCCCATCCGTTCCTGGGTCTCGTGCAGATGCTGGACCAGTTGCGACTTGACGACCTCACCGTCAGCACCCTCGAGACCGAATGAGAAGAGCGTCAGGCCGAGATCTAGGTTGAGGAGCCTCTCGGGTCCGCGCGGATCCTCCTGCTCGTCTCCGCGGTCACGGGAGACCTCGAGAGCAGCCAGGCGTTCGATGCAGAATCTCAGCAACTCCCAAACAGCCGACTCGCGCGCTCTTGTCGAACATGCCGACAGCAATCCCGGTACTAGTCGGCTGTTGGCCTCCACTTCACGTTGGGCGCAGGCGACGAAGATACCCGTAGCGCTGTCCGATTCTATGCGGCGCCAGTGCCAAAGGGACCACTGAAGTAACGTCCAGCGATAGCGAGACAGTTCGGGTTCGTCGTCGTCAGATTCTTCCGGATCGGACCATGCCTGAGCAGATGACAGCAATAGATCCGATGGTGGGCATCCCACCTCGATGAGATCGTAAAACCTCCAGATCGCGGTGTCAGCATTGCGAACTTCTAAGCGCGTGGCACTAGGCGGCTTTTTCACTTTTCCCAAGACGTCGAGCGCCCGCGCGAAGGATTGGCCCGCGGATTGAGGCCTGGGTGCTTCAAGCGCCACCGGTACCAGCCGACTGGCTTCTTCTGCTAGCCACTCAGCCGCATATGGCGACTCGCTTGGTCCGCAGTGCGCAATCAATCGCTCTATGCGCCTTCGCTCCCGGCAGACTGGACAGTCCCGCTCGCTGTAGACCTTCACCCCGACCAACGGAACGAAAGATTCGATCTCAAGTCGGAAGCCTTGATCTGGAAAGCTGTGGATCTCATTCCATACAGAGTGTGCGGCGAAGTCGCGTTGATCGAGTAGAGTAAAGTATCTTATCCAATCAACTGCGTTCGGATACGTTCGGAGTTCGCGAATCAGCGCGGCCAAAACCCCCAGAATGGTACGTCCGCTTGCCATCGCATCATCGAGTACGAGAAGCCGAAGTCGACGCCGTTCGCCATGGGCCTTTCGAATCTGAGTGCGTAGCTGAATAGGCAGCCGGTAGGTCGCTTCACTTTCGCTAAAGACCGACGCCTCAAGTTGCCACATCGGCTGTCGCCTTCCGGCGCGAGCCAAGGCCATCTGAATCTTGGGCCAAAGATAGTGAATTTGACTGTGGGCAGGCATGAGAACTGCGAAGACGTCGCCGGTTAGCTTCGCCCCCTTGTCGGATTCCCAGGGCGCCCGAATTCGGTTCTTGGACCCTATGCAGAGTTGCGCGATCCACTGAGAGAGATCATCTCCTATCGTGCCTGCGAGAGCTCTGCGTACGTCTACGGCAACGAGAGAGTGGCGGCTGCCATAGACGAGATGGCCTGCCGAGACGAGGCAAGCCTCCTCACCTTGATCGAACCGCGTGAAAAGGCCGTTCCTGCGTTCGAGGTTCTTGTCCCGCTCCTTGCCGAAATCGCGCCTAAGGGTCGCGAATCGGATCGGCCTGCGGGACCGTGGGTCTATACGATAGCTTCGGTCCGGGTCTGGTTCCTCCGACGGAAACACCTGGCGCGGATGTCGACCGACAAACATCGCGTGAGTCGGAATCTCTGAGTCGAGCCATCCGAATCCCACAGCAGTTGGGTGGAACTGGCTCTTGCTCAGGTCGAAAGCAGTCTCTGCCTCACAGTGTTCTTCTCGATGTCTCTCCTCGGGTTCCTGGAAGGCCACAAGTGCGAGAACCGCGAGCACGCTGCGGTTCGGGGTGGCTGGGGCTGACCCATGCACGAGCATGTCCACTATGCGGCGGGCGAACCCACCAGAGCTGACGATTTCTTCCACAAGTACAATGCCTCCCTCCATTGCGATGGTTGGCATCGACTGACTGTCGGAGTTGAACACATGATGACCGATATCGACAACCGCGGGCTTCGATTCCAGGGGCCACCATCGATGGAGAGCGGCTGCGATCAGTAGACCGGACGTCGAAGTGGCAGCGAGTACGCGGACATCCGTTAGTTGTCGCGTTCGAAGCCGGAGGCCAACACTGAGTCGATAGAGCATTCTCTGCGCTACTTCATCAGCTTGGCGGCCACGCGAGAGGAACAAGGTAAGCTGGAGAAATTCGCTACGCCATTCACCTGCCCACGGCAAGTAGTAAAGTGCGCCCTCCTGTTTTCGCCAGGCAGCTGTACGTTCGAGTGCTAAGTCAAAATGGCGAGCTAGAGAGCGTGTTCCCGCCACATTCAGAGCTTTACCGCTCCATGCGCAGTGCCACCGGCCCTTAACAAGCTCGAAGTTCTTGTGTGCGGGGGTCAAGAGAGCTCGTAGCATCGCTTCGCCACAATCCTGAAACTGGTCCCGTATTTCCTCGATAGTGCGACCATTGTCTACGAGATCAAGCAGAGCTGCCTCGTGAAAGCCATCGCAGATACCGAGAACGTGTAGCTGACTGCGAGAGTCTACGATCAGGAGAGGTATATGAACCTCGCGATGAGTTTCAAACGCCGCCTTCTCCGATACCTCCATATATCCGGTGGAACTCGGGAAGAGCCGTGAAGCGTCAAGGTGAGTCGGACGCACGGCGCGCTCGTATTCTTGGGCCTCGAGGACGAGCGCGGGGTCGACCTCAACCAAGAGACAGGGTTTCCTCTGAAGGACATTCTGCATGAGAAAAAGAAATGTTTCGAATTGCGGAAGAGTCCACTGCAAGCCGGAAAAGTCAAATATGACGGCCTCAGTATCAGGTCGGCTCAAGATTAGCTGTCGGGCGAGAGCTTCGCATTGCTCGCGGAAGTAGGAGATCTCGAACGGCAACATCGAAGCTTCTCCTCCCTCCAGCGTTTCCAACAGGGGGACGAGATGCCCACGAGGGTGTTCGTCTTCCACGAAGTAGCCGAGAGGCAGCCAGCGCTCGAGCGTGGGTTTTGCTGGAGCCCTAGCGGTCGATGTGACTTGGGGAATGAGAGGCAGGAGTAACTGAACCTGAGTGCCGCCAAGGTCCTCGGGAAACACACGTGACCATGTGGGAATAAAACCCGTGTGATGTGGATATCTGTCGAATGGAACACCCCGCCAGACATAGCCGATCTCGACCCCACCCGAGCGGACCGCCAGGGCTCCCCCATACTTCTCGACAAGAAGGAGGAGGCGATAGAGACCGTGCCGCAGGATCGCCCATCCGGCATCGCGGCTCTTTGAGGTTCCCAATTCGTCGAAGGCGAAGGCGAGGATTCTCTTTGTTTCTTCGGCAGAAGGCGCGGTCTTTAGAGTTCTCTCCGCCCGCTCCTCCCAGGCGGGGCGAAGCTTCCCGGCTAGGCCGACTCCGGCGTCAGAGGCGCACAACTCGAGAAATCCGCCCTTGATAGTCTTAAGCAAAGCGTGAAGCTGTGGCGAATAGGAGAGTTTGCACCAGGGCTGAAGGTCGCCGGTCGGAGCCTTGCTGGTCTCCACGATTCGGGCAGCGAGGATGCCTGGCTCGCCAGAATGCTCGAGGATGTTCGCAGCGAGTTCGTGGCTTACGACGCGCCAGACTTCATCGGATGCGAACAATGGTGACGAACGAAACCGGCCTCCCATCCGCTCTCGCCAAGTCAGGATATGGGAAGAATCCAAGAAAGCAATGCAGTCGGCCTTGGTGACGACTGGATGCAGTCCGAGGATTACAGTCGGGTGCTCGCCGGGTTTTTGCGAGTACCAGGACCGAAACAGTGCGGTCCGCTGATCAACACCGGGATAAAGAACCCGACGCCGGCCCGTGGAGTCATTGAGCGCGTCGAGGGTCCCGAGACCCTCAACGAAGCCAAGCACACGGTAGCGTGAGCGTGAGTAGGCGAGTTCGGCTGGCCTGTAGGCAGAAGCCCAGTCCGGGTGGGGATCTGCGTTCACGAAGTGCTCGGGAGGAACGAGGCGCAACGGGGTGTGTCCCAGCACATCGAGATCGATCTGCCGAGCATCTGTTCGAGCCAGAATTCTCTTAACCCAAGAGCAGAGCTGTACCCAATCGAAAAGAGACACGAATTCGATGCCAGAGAGGTCTACTGACACGTGGTCGGCTTCTTTGGAGCAGGCGCGTCGCCACTGGTCGGCCGTTTGCGCCAGCCATTCCGGCCCCATGACCGAGGTGGCGGTTGCAGGTCCAATCTGCAGTGTCATTGGGTGATTGTCCTAGTTCTCGCGTATGTGAAGGTTACCGATTGAAGTTTTATAAGCGCGATGCTGTGCCGGCTCCGAACCAAGTTGCGCGAATGCGTTCTCCGCTGTTTACGGGCGCTTTAATCATAACACACTGCAATCGTAGTCACCGTCATCTTCGTCCCCGACAACGACGAACCGAGTGGCCTTCTAGGCCCATGGATCTCGCGTCGAGGTCCCGTTTGGCACGCAGCGAGAGCGCGAAGAGCCGGACATCTCGGCAGGCTGTCGGCGGAAGCCATGCCACGCATGGCGCCTATTCCGGTATGGCGATAAGAGGATGCGACGCCTTTCCAGCCCTGCACGACGTCACGGTCCGCTACCTCGACGGGAAGATTGCGCGGTTCCTACCTTCTGGGAAATCCTCACTCTGCTGGGAGCGGAGGTACTCCTTCGAGAGCTCCCTGGCACCTGATCCTGGCGGCTCATCGCGAAAGTCACTCCCACCGAAACACGCGCGACGACACCGCGATACAGACGACGAACACCGCCGCCAGCGCGGCGACGTCTCCCAGATGCGCCGACCACGGGTCGCCCGTCCAGATCCCCTGGAGCAATGATGCCGAGTGGCTGAGCGGCAGCACACGGGCGACCGTTCGCAAGGCCGGCGGCAGGGAATCGATCGGCACGAACAACCCCGAGAGGCCGATCATCGGATAGAAAATGACCGCGCCGATCGGCTGCGCGAACCGGGCGGTGGGGACGACGCTCGCAATGATGAACCCAATAGACAGGATGCTGAGTGTGCTGATCAGCAGGGCGATCGTGAAGCTCACGAGCGGAACCTGCGGACCGATCGCGAAATAGCGCCGTCCCGCGAGCACCATCAGCGTCATCGTCAGCGCTGTCAGCATGAGCTTCACCAGAACGTGTGAAGTAAGAATTGTCCACGGCCTTAGCGGTGTCGCGCGCAGGCGCTTGAGTATGCCGCCCTCGCGGTAGATCGAGATGATCGCCGCCAGTGACAGTACTGCGCTGATGGTGATGAGCATCGACACGAGAGCCGGTACTCCGCCCGCGCTGAGCAGACCGCTCAAGGCACGATTCGGCGGTGCGAGCTTGCCGGCCGTCGCTCGGCCGAGCAGAACGAACGCGAGAACGGGTATGACGATCGTCCCGATTGCGCCGAGCGGCTCGCGCAGGAAGATCTTGATCTCGATCCATGTGAGCTGCCGTAGTCCTCGCAGAATGTTCGTCATCCTCAGTCTCGGATGGAGTGGCCGGTGAGCTTGAGAAAAACATCCTCGAGGTTCGACATGTCTGTTCGGAAATCGGTGACCGTGACGTGGTTCTCCGACAGGCATCGGATCACGTCCGTGACGAATCTGTCGCCGAGGCCCCGGATCGTATAGCGTGACTCCTCTCGCGTCACTGACACGACTCCCGGAATTCGCTCGAGGCATTCGGCGGCATTCGCATCGGCAGTCGCGAGCGTCACGCTGCGCTCGGGACAGTACTTGTCAACCAGTCGTTGCGGCGAGTCGATATCGATGATCCGGCCATATTCGATGATCGCCACTCGATCGCACAACCGCTCGGCC
>Ga0134121_10004023_pt1 | contig 12074 bp, 13 predicted proteins | sample KB301_FD_96463 | JGI IMG/M metagenome (GOLD analysis project Ga0134121, IMG submission 96463) | Terrestrial soil microbial communities without Nitrogen fertilizer from Kellogg Biological Station, Michigan, USA - KB3-0-1 | ecosystem: Environmental > Terrestrial > Soil > Unclassified ...
CATCCCGCAATCGAATCAAGCCGGTAACCAAGGGCATGCAATGGGCAACCCAAGCAGGAGCGAAATGCCTGTCAGTCGTTGCATCAGCGAAAAAACACCGTTTCCCCCGGCCCTTGGAGCACGATGTCAAAGCGATACACAATTATGTCAGCTCCGCTCCCTTCCCGCCGCCCCAGCAACCGTTCACGTCGCTCCAGTGGCACGCAGCGTAACGCCGGATCGTCAGCATTTTCCGGCTCACCCGCGAAGTACAACCTTGTTAATAGGTGGTTAAGTAGTCCGCGACCAAATACAGCAATGCAAATGTGCGGCGCCTGCATGCGTTCGCCATCGAACGGTACTTTGCCCGGTTTGATGGTCTCGAACCAATAAGCCCCATTCGCATCGGTGCCGCTGCGGCCGTAGCCGAGAAACGCATTCATATCCTCTGGTCGCTTACGCTCCCGGCTCGCCGGATAATAGTAGTGACCCTCGCTGTCGGCTTGCCAAATCTCGATGATGGCGTCCGGCACGCCAACATGGTCGCCATCGTAAACATGTCCTTCAATCCGAATTCGCTGGCCTACGGTTTCCGCAGTTGTCAAGACATTCCGAGTGGCATTGGCGTGCAGCAAACCGTGGTGGAAAAACGGACCGGTCGTTTGCGAGGGTGTCAAAAGCACATCGCTCATCGTGACACCGCCTTTTCGTTTTCAAACGGCGTCGCCGCGCTGCCGGCCAGGACAATGTCCCAGCGCCAGCCCAAGGCCCAAAGTGGCTGCGTGACTTCATGATCGTACGCGGCAATCAGTCGCTTGCGGGCTTCCGGCGTCGGCACGGAATGCAAAACCGGATCTAGCTCCAAAAGCGGATCATTGGCGAAATACATCTGCGTGACCAACCGCGAGGTCCACGACGGACCAAACAACGAGAAATGAATATGGGCCGGCCGCCAGGCGTTGTGATGATTCTGCCACGGATAAGCGCCCGGCTTGATGCTGACAAAGCGGTAACAGCCCGCCGCATCGGTGCGGCAACGGCCAATGCCCAAAAAATTGGGATCAAGAGCGCCCGGCCACTGGTCACCCTTGTGACAGTATCGGCCCGAAGCGTTGGCTTGCCAGATTTCCATGAGCGTATGAGGGACCGGTCGGCCGAATTGATCCAGCACTCGGCCGGTCATAATAATGCGCTGACCGATGGCTTCACCGCCTTGAACTGTATTGCGTGTCAGGTCGGCATCCTCGGTAGTGATTTCACTCAGTGCCGGTCCCGGTCCCGTGCGTTCCGAGAGTGTCAATGGTACGTCAATAAGCGGCAAATGCGGCGCTCGCTTGATCGTCGAGCGGTAAGCCTCATACAGGTAGGGCGGAAAAACGCTGGCATCGCCGCGGACGATCTTGCCAATGGTTGTAGTCATGGTTGTCCCACTTCGCTCAAAACCTTTTTGGCCAATGCAAACGCCGAATTGGCCGCGGGAACACCGGCATAAACCGCGACGTGCAGCAACACTTCAGCGATTTCGTTCGGCTGCACGCCAGTATTCTGGCTGGCCTTGATGTGCAGCGCCAATTCCTCTTCGCGCCCCAGCGCCGCCAGGATTGCGATGGTCACCATGCTGCGCGTGCGGCGGTCGAGATCGGGGCGGCACCAAAGCGTGCCCCACGGCACTTCAGTGACGAACTGCTGAAAAACAGCGTCGAAGCCGGTTTGTTTGGCCAGTGCTTTATCGACATGAGCGTCGCCCAGCACTTCACGGCGGACGCGCATGCCTTTTTCAAAGCGTGTTTCTTCCACCTGGGGCTTCCTCCCTTGGTTTAGGCAATGCCGCTTAGATTGTACGCAAACGTATGACTTTGGCAACAAAGTCCACCCCGACCCAGGTGCGCATGTGGGTCACTTGCTCTTCAATGCCTGTTCGATGCCCGCCTCCGTCAGAGGTGAAATCAGCGCATAGCCCGCTGCGTTGGGATGCACGCCGTCGCCGCTGAACTTCTTTTGCATGGCGTTTTTCTCATCTTTCATCGGCGTGTGGCAATCCACAAAAACGACGCCTCGCTTGGCCGCGTAGCCCTTCATCCACGCGTTCAAGGCGACGATTTTCTCCGCTGGCTCCATGCCTTTTTGCCACCAGTAATCGTACGCGGGCAAGACCGATAACAGCACGACCTTGACGCCATTGGCCTCGGCAAGATCGACCATCGACATGATGTTGTCCTCGATCATCGCCTGCGTCGAACGGCCGGTGTTGCCGGCGATGTCGTTGGTCCCGCCGAGAATGACGACGGCCTTCGGCTTGAGCGCGATCACATCGGGCCGAAAACGAATCAGCATTTGCTGTGTCGTCTGCGAACTGATGCCTCGGCCGATGTACGGCTTGCCGGGGAACAGTTTCTTGAAGTTCTTGCCCCAGTTGTCGGTAATGGAATCGCCGATGAAGACCACGCGCTGTTCGCCAGGCGCCGGCGGCGGCAGCTTGGAATTGGCCTCGCGGTATTTCTTGAGGTCGGCCGGATCGGTCTCCAGCACCTCCTTCCACTTGCTTCCTTTTTGGGCGGGCTTGGCGTCTTTCTGTTTTGGATCTTGCTGCTTGTCTTGGGCCGTTCCGTCAGAAACGGCCAGCAACATGGCGGCCGCAATGATTATCAACAGGATTGGTTTGAGACGCATGAGCATGAGGCAGTTCCTTTCTTTGGCCGAACAAGTAGGGTGGGTGGAGTCTTCGGAACCCACCAGTGCAAAAGGTGGGTTCCGAAGACTCCACCCACCCTACCTCCAATACCATTACAGTTTTAGCAACCGCTCCGCATTGCGCCGATAAATCAAGTCGCTAGTTTTTGCATCCAAACCCAAACTCTCCAATGCCCGAATTGTCTCCCTGATAAACAGTCCCGGTTGCGGGTCAAACGGCATGTCCGACGCAAACAGCACATGCTCCGCCCCGAAGAAATCGAGTCCGCAACGTGTGCCTGACGCGGAGCCGAATAGCGCCGTGTCGCCGTAGAACATGTGGAAATAATCCAAAAGCGGTTTTCGTAAACCTCTTAGCACTCCACTGTAATCTTCGTCCGTGGTGCGTTTGCCCAACTGTGCCCAGCCGTGTTGCATGCGATTGGCAAAGTAAGGAATCATCGCCCCCAGGTGATGAGCGATGATCTTGATGTTGGGAAACTTGTCAAACAAACCGGAAAACACCAGGCGAGCCATCGCCGTGCTGGTCTCGTAAGGCCAGCCGAAGGTCCACCAAATTTCGTAGCGCGATTTCGGCTCGCTGGCGTAATCTTGCATTTCCGCCCCACGCGCCGGGTGGAGGAACACGGGTAAATCGTAGTGGGCCATGCGCTCGAATAGTGGAGCAAAATCAGGGTGATCGAGCGGCCGGCCTGCCGCGTTGGTGAAAATCTGGACACCGCGAGCGCCCAGATCGCGCATGGCTCGATCCAACTCTACAGCCGCTGCATCGGGGTTGTTCATCGGCAGTGACGCGACAAAGCCGGGGAACCGATCCGGATAACGCCGTACAAATTCGGCCATGCCGTCATTGGCGAGGCGCGCCAGCAGCGGCGATATGTCTGGCCCCGCATAGGCCTCGATAGGCGGCGAGGCCAAAGAGATGATCTGACAATATTCGCCGAACTCGTCCATGAGGCGGAAGCGGGCGTCCAGGTCGGTCAACAGCGGGACACGGCGGACACGTTCGACCATGTCGCCATGCTGGGCCGCAACCTCCGTAAACTTGGTCACGAAGCCGGGCGGAAAAAGGTGATTGAAGATGTCGATTTTCATGGTGTGCCTTCTTTAGCGGCAAACACACTTTCAATCCGGACGCCATTGGTGGTGCAGTTCGTCGAGTATGATGTCCTTTCGCGGCAAGTCCAGTGTAAAATTGTTCCAGCATCCTTCCTTGCGAAAACGCCTCGGTTTGCCTTCCCTCCCGCCTTGACCTAGTGTTGCGTTGGAACAAGAGAGGACGGCACACCATGTCTGCGGCCCAGCCCGCACATCAGGTACCCACGGCACTCAATCACGCCAAGACGGTGCGGTTTTTCCGTGGCTGCTAGTCCTTGCCGGTTATGACGTTGTGAACGGATTTACGGCGTTTGTGGCCGGTTTCCCAGCCGTTTGCACCCCCCTCAAATAAGATGAGCGACGTGCTGTCGCACGCCACGGCCCAGGCCGTGTTTTCTGCGTTTCGGATCTCGCTTTGCCTCCCGTCCCAAAGCGTGCTCCCCAAGAGCATCCGCCAAGGAGACCGACAGTGGGTCCGACTAACCCCCTCGCGCCCGGGCGCCGCCGCGCTCGTTTGCAAGTCGAGCTATTGGAAGATCGCCTGGTCCCGGCCACTCTGGCCCCAACTGCAGTGGACCAACTTTTCCTCGAGCAACTCAACGACGCCCGTGCCAATCCCGCCGCTTATGGGCAAAGCATCGGGCTTGATCTTTCCGGCGTGGCGCCCTCGCAACCGCTGGCGTGGGACGCGCGCCTCGTCGCCTCCGCGCAGGGCCATTCGCAGGACATGAACGATCAGAATTACTTCGCGCATACCGATCCGGCCGGCAACAACCCTGGCATGCGCATGGCCAACCAGGGCTATGCCTATAACGGCTGGGGTGAGAGCATTGCGGCGGGATACACCACGACTGCCGACGCGCTCAAGGGACTCATTATTGACGCAGGCATCGCCAATCTCGGCCATCGGCGGCATTTGCTGGCCATGGACGCCACCTATCAGGTTCAAAGCCAGGTCGGCATCGGCATCGTTCAGAACGGTTCGGGCACCTACAGCAACTACTACACCATCGACACGGCCCAACCCTTGAGCGGCGGCATTTTCTTGACCGGCGCCGTGTTCAACGACCTCAACAACAACGGCAAATATGACATCGGCGAAGGATTGGGCGGCGTGACCGTGACGGTGCAGGGCGGCGGCTCGACCACGTCTTTTGCTTCGGGCGGCTACAGCATCAAGGTCAATCCCGGCACCTACACAGTGACAGCCTCGGGCGGCACCCTGTCGCCTTCGTCAACGCAAACGGTCACCATCGGCACCAGCAATCAGCGGTTGCAAATCATCCAAGGCAAGACAAACGCCTTGCCCCCGGTCAACAGCACACCGCCGCCAGTTACGACTGCGCAGCACAATGCCAATGTTGCTGTTGTCAATCAGCTCTTTTCGACGTACCTGAAACGCACGCCGACCACTGCGGAGCTCAACACGCTGGCCGGCCAGCTGGATCAGGGACAATTGACGGCCGCCACGCTGACCAGCTCAATCAAGTCTGGCCAGGAATACAAGACTTTGTGCACCAGCTGGCTTACCAAGGTTTATAGTGACATGCTTGGCCGCCCGATCGTTCAGTCGGAAATTGATACCTGGCTGGGTTACCTGAAAGGCCCCGGCACCATGGACGCCATTGCGAACGCGATTGTCAACAGCCAGGAACATCGCATTCAGGTGTGGTCGGGCTGGGTGCAAGACGCATATCAGACGTATTTGCGCCGCACGGCCGGCGGCACGGAGGTCCTGGCCTGGGTCAATGGTTTCCAGGTGGGTTGGACCCAGAACATGCTGGTGGGGGCGGTCGTCGGCAGCGCCGAATATCAGAATCGGGTCGGTTCGACCAATAGCCTTTTTGTGGCGGCACTCTATCGGGACATGCTGGGCCGAACGGCGGCAACCACGGAGGTCAGCGCCTGGGTGAACGTCATGGGCAAAGGCGCCACACGGACCCAGGTAGTGGCAGCAATTTTGGGCAGCGCTGAATATCGCGGACGCCAAAACACGCTATGGGTCGGGCAGCTTTATAGCTCTTGTCTGGGGCGGCCGGCCGTGGCGACGGAGTTTAATGCAGTGATGACGGCGCTCAACGCAGGGGTGAGCTTTGAGACAATCACCAATGGCATCTTGACAAGCGCGGAATACTACTACCGGGCTTCGCATTAAGTCGCTAACGGCCCAGGAAGGCAGTCACTTCCTCCCAGCGTGGACTTCCTTGTCCACCCGCTTTGGTCGCTTTCAAGGCCGCTGCCGCGCTGGCAATCCGCACGCGCTCCTCCAACGGCAATCCCTTTACCAAAGCCGCTGCATAGGCCCCATGAAACACATCGCCGCATCCGGTCGTGTCCACCGCGTCCACGGTAAACGCCGGTTGATGCCGGGCCTGGAGCGCACCTTGACCTAGCCACCAGCTGCCCGCTGCCCCGCAGGTCACCACCACTGCTTGCCGCCCAGCGTCCCAAAACCGCTCGGCGGCCGCCGCAGGGTTATCAAGGCCCGTACGTTTTGAAGCAAAAGCCTGATTCACGACAACGTGATCGACCAGGGCCAACAAGTCGTCGAACCCCGGCCATTCGTCGCGTTCCAAGTCGCCCAACACCGTCCCACCGGCATCATGCGCGACACGCGCGGCCCGTATCATGCCTTCGATGCCATAATGATCGATGTAAATCGAGCGTGTGTCGCGGAGCACCGCCTCGGGCGGCCAATCGGGCGCCGCGCCTCGCGTCCCGCTGAGGTCAAACAACACCGTCCGTGTTTGCCTGGATTGATCCACCAGGATGGTGGACCGAATAGGGCGAGCGTCGGCTTCGATCCGCACAGAGCTAATGTCAATGCCTTCACGCTGAAAGGCGTCGAGAACGAAATGCGAGGCCTCGTCGGTTCCGAGCGTTCCCGCGAAAGCACAGCGCGCTCCCAGGCGTGCGGCGGCGACCAGGGCATTTCCCGTCAGGCCGCCGCACTGGCGCTCGCGGCCGCGCACACGCGTTTTTGTGTCAGGTTGTGGAAAGGCGTCAAGATAAAGCAGATCATCCACTGCGACGCAGCCAAGGCCCAGCATGTCCCAGCGGGCAGCGTCCGTCATACCTGGTGACCCTTGACATCGCCCTGCCCATTGCGTTCCTGCCGGCGTTGCGCCGTGTGCTGCTGGAGCATTTCGCGCTGGGCAGCCAGCAACTTGCGATGCTGGCTTAGCCCATACCGCGCCGTCGACCAAAAATCCATGGCCGCACAGATGAGCAACACTAGCAGCACCAGCAAAGCGCCGATCCAATAAGCGACAACGATCCGCACGGAATCTTTCTGCTCCTCGGTCAGCCGCACATTGGGATCGACGGCCTGAGCGGCGCGAACCTCCTCGCGGACTTGACGCTGCCCAGGCTCCAAAAACAGCCAGCCGATCAGGAGGCCCGCGAACACCACCAGCAGTGCGGTGCAAAACAGACGCCTATATGCTTGTTTCAACACGTAGCGGCGGTCATCAGCGCCCAGCGCGTCCGGCGAGCCGAGGCCGCGAAGCACCCGCAGTTGTTGGCGGCCAAAATAAACGGCCAGGCCCAACAGCAAAACCGCTAACACCAGGATGGAGCCAAGCTCGTTGGGGCTCATGTTGGGAAATGGGGGCAGGCAGGAGGCCGCCTGCGGCTCGGCGCCCAGCGCGAAGCCGCAAGCGGCAGGACGCGTTATTTGACGCGCTGGAGCCAAACCGACAACACCTTGCTGACGTTCTCCAGCGTCTCACCGGAACAATTCGCTGGCACGTCGCTCAGCCGGTGCCAGTGCTTGTAATCGAAGTCAATGATGTCAATGGACGGGATGCCGACGGCCAAAAGCTCGGTATGATCGTCCAGGACAGTGTAGCCTTCTTGGGCTTTGAAATTGTTGACCTTCAAATCTCGTGCGACGCCCCAAATATCCTTGCACAGATCCTTGGCCTTGAGCCAGGAATTGCCTTCATACGGAAATTGAGCGTCTTTGCCGCCAATCATGTCCAGCAGCACCGCCGCCGCGTATTTCGCCTTGCCCTTTTCCTTCTTGTAGGTCTGGGCGAAATGCTTGGAGCCAATGAAATACTTGTCTCGTTCGGAATCGAAGATGTATTCCTCGCCGTCGAAAAGCACGAAATCCACGCCGAAGCTGGTCTTCAGGCCCTTCATGTGATTGGCCAGCTCCATCAGGAATGCCACGCCGGAGCCGCCGTCGTTGGCACTGATGAACGTGTCGTGCCACTTCCTTTTGTCTTCTTCTTGATCGGCGATCGGGCGCGTGTCGTAATGCGAGCACAGAATAATCCGCCGCTGATTTTCAGGGAAAAAGCGAATAATGAGGTTCTTCATCTCAACTTCATTTTGCCGGGTGACTTGCTTGGCCTTGAAGGCTTGCACCTCCACCTTGAGGCCGAGATCCTCGAAATGCTTGGTGACGAGCTTGATTTGCGCCGTCATGCCGGGCGTGGCGGACATGCGCGGCCCAATGTCGCAGATCGCTTCCAGGTACTTCATCGCCCGTTTGCCGTCGAACGGCACGGGCTTGACGGCGCCCCCCTGATCTTCTTCGAGCGCGGTGGGCTCCACTTTATCGGGATCTTCCGCGGTTTTGTTCGCCCCGGTGGTTGCGACAGTGGAAAAGCAACCGGCTAGCACCACGCATAACACTGCCATCGTTCGCATCATGACGGTCCCCTGCCGTGCTGGTCACGGCGTAAAGAGTTTATCTGGCCTGCGTGCCTTCTCCCTTATACGCCCTTGGCGCTGGCATGTCCAGATGCTGGATGGTTGATTAATCAACGTTTGGTGGCACAAGCGGCTTGTCTGTTTTTGGGTTTTACAGGCGAGGCGCCTGTGCCACGGCGATGTCACCCATCCCATGCAAGTGAATTTTTGTTCCCTTAGCAATTGCGATTTCCGGCTTGTAACACCTGTCAAACGGCAAAATCCGCGCAAACCTCCAACTTTACGTTTGACTAAAAGCCGCTCTAAACTTACTATTCCTTCCAGCTTCACTAGCTTGTTGATATGTGCCGCCCGCGCGGCCGGCCGATGCGCATGGCCGGTTTGGTACGGACTCAACCTTTGCCCCTTTGGAGGTATCTGAAGTATGTACAGTGTCGTATTGATGGCCGCCCTCACGGCGGGCTCGGCGAGCCAGGATTGCTGCTTCGCTGGGTTGTGTGGTTGCTACCCGACCTCGTGCTACGGCGGCTGCTATGGCAGTGGCTATGGCGGCTATTACGGTAGTTGCTATGGCTGCTCCGGTGTGGCCTATAACAGCGGTTATGGCTACGGCGGCGGCTGCGTCGGCTGCTACGGTGGTTGCTATGGCGGCTGCTATGGCTGCTCCGGCGTCGTTTACGGCGGCGGTTGCTATGGCTGCGTCGGCTGCTATGGTTGCGGCGGCGTCGTTGTGTCGCCTTATCAACCTGTTGTCATGCCACCGGCTGACATGAAGAAAATCGAAGTCATTCCTGATCCCAAAAAGGGCGGCGAGCAAGCTCGTGCCAAGGTTGTCATCGACGTGCCGGTTGACGCCGTGCTGTTCATCGACAACCAACAGATGCCCACCAAGTCCGGCAAGCGCACCTTCGTGACTCCGGAATTGCGGCCTGGCCAGGCCTATTTCTACGACGTGAAACTCGTCGTGGGCCAGGGCGCCCAGCAGCAAGTTCAGACCTCCCGCGTCGTCCTGCGTCCCGGCGAAGTGGTCGCGGCGACGTTCAGCACACAGAATACCGGCACCGTGATCGTGGCGCCGAAGCCCTGAGTGCGGGTTTTCTTGATGTAATAACCAAGGCCCACGGAGCAACGCTCCGTGGGCCTTTCCTTTTCATTCGCCCGCTAATCGCGACATGGCGAGTGCTTGCACGGGACAAATCAACACGCACACGGTGCAACTGACGCAACGCCCCGGTCTGGGCAGCCACGGCAGCGTGCCGGCCATCTCCAAACAGTCAGTCGGGCACAACTGCACGCAATCCCCGCAACCGACGCAGCGGGTTTCGTCCAGCGTTGGCAGTTCCAGCTCGGTCATGTCAAACTCCGGTCGCCAACTCTCCCGTCTCGCCCACTGCCTTGGCCCCGAGAAAACCAGCTACCACCTCGGGCAACAATTCGCGAATTTGCGGCGGATGCAATACGAAACGCGCCCCAAGATCCCACGCCAGCTGAACAAGGGCAACATTATCAGCGTCGCAGACAACCACGGTTGCCGTTTGGGGGAAAAGCCACGTGACTTGTTCCAGCAACGTCATCTCGCGCTGCAAGTCCCGCCCTGCCCGCAGCACGAAGACGCTTTCGCCGCCCTCCGGCAACAAGCCCAAACAAACCCGCGGATGACGCACTTCCTGAATTCGCCAGCCCTGAGCTTGCACCACTGGGCGCAACGTCTCCGCAAGGCGGCCATCGCTTTCACAGACTAATACTTGACGCTGACGCATGGGTAGGGGTCAGGGGTCAGGGGTCAGCGGTCAGGACACTTAGGCCGGGCTGTATTTTGCTGACTCTTGACCCCTATCACTCGACAGTAACACTCTTCGCCAGGTTCCGCGGCTTATCCACGTCGCAGCCGCGGAGCACGGCAATATGATACGCCAACAGTTGAAGCGGCACCGCCAGCACGAGCGGTTGGAGATATTCCGGCACTTCCGGCACGAAGATAACCTCATCGGCGCGGTCGGCCACATGCCTGGCGATTTCGGCGTCGCCTTCGCAGGCGACAGCGATCACCGGGCCGCCGCGGGCCTTGATCTCTTCCAGGTTGCTCATCACTTTGTCAAAAACGCCGCCGCGTGAGATCAGGAACACCGACGGCGTGTTGGCATCCACCAGTGCGATCGGCCCGTGTTTCATTTCCGCGGCAGGATAGCCCTCGGCGTGAATGTAGCTGATTTCCTTGAGCTTGAGCGCACCTTCCAGCGCCAGGGGATAAAGATATTGCCGTCCAAGGTAAAGGCAGTTGCTGATTTGAGCGTAGCGCTGGGCAATCTCCTTGACGCGGTCGTCGCAACCAAGCGCTCGCCGCACGGCGTCGGGCACGGCCCGCAACTCTTGCAGCATCTGGGCGCCTTGCAAGCTCGACAGGTGCCGCATTCGTCCAAAATACAAAGCCAGCATCGTCAGGACTGCTACTTGCGAGGTAAAGGCCTTGGTGCTGGCCACGCCGACTTCCGGCCCAGCATGGAGATAAACGCCGCCGTCGGCTTCACGGGCAATGCTGCTGCCGACGACGTTGCACAGTGCCAGTGTCGCATGACCCTTGCGTTTCGATTCGCGCACGGCTGCCAAGGTGTCGGCCGTTTCGCCGGATTGGGTGATGGCAACGACAATCGTGTTGCGGTCCACCGGCGGATTGCGATAACGAAACTCCGAGGCGTACTCCACCTCGACGGGCATACGTGCGAACTCCTCGAAGAGGTATTCGCCGACGAGCGCCGCGTGATAGCTGGTGCCGCATGCTGTAAGTATGATGCGTTCGACACGGCGAAGTTGCTGGGGGTCGATGTTCAAGCCGCCGAAGTGGGCGGTGGAGTCCGTTTCATCGAGCCGGCCGCGCATGGCGTTTTCCAAAGCTTCGGGCTGCTCGTAAATCTCCTTGAGCATGTAATGCGCGAACGGACCCTTATCGGAATCGGCGGCGTCGAGATTGATCTCATGGACAGAAGCCGGCACCGTCTCTCGTTCCTGATCCAGCACTTGCCAGGACTCCGGCGTCAACACGCACATCTGGCGGTCCTTGAGATAAACCACCTTCTGCGTGTTGGTCACCAGTGCACTGGGGTCGCTGGCCAGAAATTGCTCGCCGCGGCCAAGGCCGACCACCAGCGGGCTGCCCAGCCGTGCCCCGATCACCACATCAGGAAAACGCGGGCTGACCACGGCCAGGCCATAAGTCCCCTTGAGCAACGGCAGCGTCTCGCGCACCGCTTCCGCCAAGTCGCCGTTGAGCCGCTGGGCGATGAGCTGGGCGATCACTTCCGTGTCGGTTTCGCTGTGAAATTTGACGCCCTGGTCCAGGAGTTGGCGTTTGAGCAGGGCATAGTTCTCGATGACGCCGTTATGGACGACGGCAACGACGTTGTCGCCTTCGCCGCCGACGTGCGGGTGGGCATTGGCGTCATTGGCCGGCCCGTGCGTCGCCCAGCGTGTGTGGCTGATACCCTGGCTGCCGCGAGCGGCGTTGGTCTGCACGTAGCGGGTTAGTTCCGCAATGCGGCCGGCACGCTTGCGGACGACGAGCACGCCGATGGTGATGCCCATCGCGAGCCAGAACAGGCGGCGCATCAGGCAGCCTCTCCCCCGCGGCGCAGCGCCCGCCGCTGGCG
>Ga0134121_10004024_pt1 | contig 12073 bp, 12 predicted proteins | sample KB301_FD_96463 | JGI IMG/M metagenome (GOLD analysis project Ga0134121, IMG submission 96463) | Terrestrial soil microbial communities without Nitrogen fertilizer from Kellogg Biological Station, Michigan, USA - KB3-0-1 | ecosystem: Environmental > Terrestrial > Soil > Unclassified ...
CGAACTTTACGGCGCGTTGCAGCGCCGCGACGGCGTCATTCAGACGTCCCTCCTTGAAATAGACGCGAGCGAGGTTTAGCGGCCCGTCGGCGCGGCCAAGCCTCTCAACCTGCTGAAAAGCCTGCGCCGCTTGAATCAATTCGCCTTTCTCGCTCCCCTTGTCGCCTTCCAGCAGCAAACCGATGCCGTAATCGTTCCAGCGTTGCCATTCAACAACCTTCGAGTCTTCGTTTGTCGCGGTACCGGTCACTCCCTCAACCTGGAAGGTCACCTTGTCCGATGCGAGAGTCGTGATCGGGAGGTCATTCGTGAATTCTTTGCCGAAGACGTACTGCATGTATTTCGTGTCGAATTTCCGGTATTGCAGCTTCACTTCAATCGTCAAATGGCCATTTTGGTCAGCGGGGACGGTAAAACCGTAGTGCACCACTTGTCCGGCGCCTGGAGGAATCTGGTGATTGTAGAGTGGCGTAAAGATGTCTTGCGGATTTCGACGGTCGATTCTGTTCCCGTTGCGATCCAGCATGTAGATGTTGACGAAATGCGACCAGGGATCGACTTCGTTGTAAGGGCCCAGGCCGCCGCTGCGGCCGACGACTTCGCTTCCGCTCGTGAGTCTGGCATCCACCCACACTTCGTTCGAATCGGCGGTGCCTTGCGTGAACGGGTGGCCGAGTTTCAAAGTGCGCAGCACAACTTCGAGCAGATATTTTTGGCCGCGCCGTAACACCGGCACGCCGGAACGGAGCGGTGCGGCGAGCGGGCTGTCCACCGTTCCCCCGTCCCTGATTCCGAAAATATCCACGCGCACGGAGTCTCTTAGGAATTCCTGATGAACTCTGGAGATGTCCGGCTGGCCGCGGATGAAGGCGACGCCGGTATTGGCCGCGGGGAAGAGATGGTTGTGGACGAAGCGCGTCGCTTTATTTGTCGCGTTGAAATAGTTGGCGCCGAAATCCTCCGATGGCTTCAGCGGCATGTGGCAACCGGCGCAGTTGTCCTGCGCTTTCTCCGGATAATAAAAACTGCGGGCACTGTGGCCGGAAACACCGCTCAGCAGAAAAGTGTCGTAATGATTCTGGCCGCGCAGAAATTCCTTATAATTGTTCAGCTCACGCGGGACACTGACCTTGTGACAGGTAGAACAGAATTCCGCGGTGCGGTGCAGCGGTTTGAGGAAAGTCTTTTTGTGGAATTCGGGTTTCGCTTTGACCAGTTGCCGGTTGATGTACTGGAGAATTTTGTTGGTACTGAACGCGAACGGGTAATGGATCGGCTCTTCGATTGTGTAGTCGGCGTTACCTCGCGTGCTGTTGATATGGGTAATGGCGTGGCAGGCCGTGCAGGTGATGCCCGCTTGTGATGTCGGGTGCTTTTCCAGATCGAAGTTCGGATCATCAAACGCGCCGCTGAAGAACGGCACGACGTCGTGACAGCCGGCGCACCAGCGAGAGGCTTTGACGCTCCCGTCGCGCTTCAAGGAGACCTCCCGCGTTTCGCGAATGCTGAACAAGTAGGGTTTGTTGTTGAACGAACTGAAATGGTGCGCGCTGTGGAACCAGCCGTTGTAATTGTCCTGGTGGCATTGAAGGCAATACTGATCCATCATCAATGTGCGGGCCGGGATGAAATTGCCACTGGCAGTGCGTGCGAGGGACGGCTCGAAATACCGGGTTCCTTCCTTGGGACCAACGACGTTCCATTTGCGCGGATCTTGCGCGTGCAGGAAGACCATTGCGACGACGATTACACCCACGGCCGCGGCCCAACCAAGGCCAACTTTCCATTTGATCCTCGGTCCGGCCAGCCGATGGAGGATATAAAGCCAGATCGCCAGGAGCGGGGTGATCACGTGCGCCCAATAGGCAACGGAACGGACGCTCGGGTTCCTGACTTCGAACCCTTCCACGCGCATCAGGGTAACTCCCGAGAACAACAGAACCAGACTCACGAAAAACAACGCGAATCCCACGCGCACTGCCCTTCGGTTGGGGCGGTTGTAAGCATTCTTGATGTGGAAAATGCCGAACAGCAGGAACGGCAAGACCAGGAGCAGCCCAAGAATCAGATGGGCGAGGAACATGTATTGATAGAAGTAATTCTGATAGGTCTGTCCTCTAAACCACTCGAGCGACGTAATGCTGACGAGATAAGCGGAGTTTGCCCCCAACAACGCCACCAGCCCGAAAACCGCGAACAAGAGAATGCGCAGTCGCGGACCAACAGCGCGGATATACCTTACCTTGGGCGCCGTTGATTCGGGGGGCACGTGCTTGGCATTCATTAAAACAGAACGAGAAATGGGTTTTAAGTCGTCTGGTTCAAAAAATAAGTCACTTTTCCCCGAGGGAAGGCAAAGGACTCACTCCTTGTATAGCCTTCCGGTTTTGCTACGATGAATAGAGGTGGGACGAAATGGTGCAAGCGCGTGGGGAACGGGTGTCTTGAGGGGGCGAATGTGAAGGAAAACTGCGGCGAGGGATAACTTGCACGTTCAGGCGCTTCCAAGCTCCGCGACGGGAACACGTTTCAAGAGGAACAGCGGAACCTGGATTCACCGGCAGACCTGCCAGGCGTCTCGGAGTCGAGATAGCCGATAAACAAAGCGGTCAAGGATTCGGCGAAGACTTGTTTGTCTTTTCTTCCGAAGCCGAGGGCCGGGGATGGGGCCGTTCCGGGCGTTGCTTGAAAATCTCTTCAAATTTTCTTCGCTGCTCTGGCGATAGTTCTTCACGAATTCTTTCGCGCATCTTTCGCATCTCTTCGCGGGTTTTGGGAGCGACGTCCTCCCAAAGCGTTTTCATGCGACCCTGCGTTTCGCGCACAATTGCCGCAACGTTCTCCCGTTGATCAGGCGTCAGGTCCAGCTTCTCTTCGACCCGTCTTAAAACATCCCGCAACTGGACTTCCCAGCGCCCGGAAATGTAAGGTTTGCGCGCGGCTTCAGGGCGCTGACCGGGTGCCGGTTTCGAAGAGGCCTGCTTCAGGTCCAGTGTCAGAGCTCCGGTCACAACACCAGCGGCAAAAATGACCAGGGCCGCAAGAATGGGCTTCCAGATCTTCACCACGCTTCTCCAATATTCTCAAAGGGAGCCAGCATCGTGTTCTCCAGGTCCGCTGCGAGGGCCTCAGTGGAACCTCTGCGATGGCCCGAGAGCATGGTCCACGCGCTTAGCAATACCATGATTGCGACGCAGGGCGCGGTCGCGCGCCACAGGATGCGGTTCCAGAGCATCAAGGGATCGATAACCGTGAGCGAGGCAATACGGGTCATGATCCTTTTTTCGAAAGCATAAGGCACCGTGTCGCTGGGGCGATCAGCGCGCGCCGCGGTTAACAGCTTCTTTTGCACTTCAGCCAGGTTCATAAAACTCAACAAAATCAGACGGCGTTTCGCTTGAACGGGTTACAGGAACTTGTTTTTGGCCATTTTTTCAAGGCACTTTCGCATCTCCGCGCGGGCGCGGAAAGCCCGGACTTTGACAAGCGGCACCGACCATCCGGTCAAGGCCGCGACTTCCTTCACGGAACGGTCCTCGATTTCCAGCAAAGTGATCACCAATCTGGCTGCCGGTGAGAGCTTGTTCATCACGCGATTGACAAGCTCCTTCGCGGCGGCGGCATTCTCGTTCGCCTCTGCTGAACCTGTGTTAAATCGCTCCAACCAATCTGTGTCCTGTTCCGAAATGTCGGTGAAATTCGCCTCGCGGTTCCGCAGATGAAACCTGAGGAAATCGTAGCATGTTCGCACGGCGAGTCGCATCAGCCAGTGCTCGAAAGGCGCTTCGCCCCGATAGCTGCGCAGTTTTTGAAAGGCCTTAAGAAAAACCTCCTGGACGATGTCTTCGACTTCGTTTTCACGGCGGGCGTAGCGGCGGGCTGTGGCAAAAACGCGCGGCTGATATTTTTTTACAAGCGGTTCAAAGCTTGCGGTGTCGCCGCTCAGGACAGCGGCGATCAGTTCCGCATCAGTGCGTTCCACGGGTGCGGAATCTGGCATATCTATCTGTGCTGCGGAAGTCGAAAGCCGACATGCGCTGCCCGAGGTGAAAAGGACGCCGGAGAGTTCGACGATCCTCTGTGACACGCCATGCGGCAGGTGAGGGAAGGAAGTTGGAAACCTGGTGACAAATCCCGTCGCTTCGAGCGAATCAGGACCCGGTGTCAGTCATGGCTTATTCTGAGGGTTTTTTCCAACTCGTCGGAGAATTTTTTAATTTCCTCGAGGATTTTTTGAGGCTGTTCCGTCAGGTTGTCCACCATCCGTTGGAGCATCTCGGGTTTGCGTCGGATGAGTTCCAACGCCGCCACCATGAGCGCCAGATGATTATTGACGTTATGGCGCAAGTCGGAAAGCTTGCGACTCAATTCCGCCACCTCCACCGGGGTGAGCGGCACGGTCTGGTCTGGCAAGCCCATGACGATCAGGATGGCGATGTTGACGCATGAAAGCAAGTGGGTTCCGACTTTTCCTGAAAAGAACTGCAACGTGTAAGGCGCCGTTTTGAGTCCCTCTTTTGCAGGTTGACACCTGCGGACCTCAAACCTACCCTGCTTAGCCAACCTTGAAAGGCCGAGGTGGGCAATGCTTGTTCGCTGGTGCCTTGGGTTCAGAGAGGAAGTGAAACAGGTTGACCGAGATTAAACTAAAAAAAGGCGAATCGGTGGAGAAAGCACTCCGGCGGTTGAAGAAAAAAATCGACCGCGAGGGGGTTTTGAAAGAGGTGCGCAACCACCGGCATTTTGAAAAGCCAAGCGAGAAGCGCCGTCGCAAAATGAAGATGGCCCGGTTTTCGGCGATGCTGAGCGCCCGTTACGCCGATCTGTAGTTATAACAAATCTTCCAGGCCGAGTGGTGTAAAACCTAACACACTCGGCCTTTTTATGTATTCGCTTTCAACCTGCTGGAATTCACATCGACATACCGATGGCCGCACGATGCTGCGCGAGATACGCGAGCTGGGCTTCGAGTATGCCGAGTTGAGTCATGGCATCCGGATCAGTCTGTTGCCGGGCATCATTGACGCTGTTGATGCCGGCGAGATCCGAATCTCGACGTTGCACAATTTTTGCCCGCTTCCCATCGGCGTCAACCAGGCCAATCCGAACCTTTTCAAGTTCTCTTCGTCCAATGCGCGCGAACGCGAGAATGCCTGGCGCTATTCGCTCAAAACCATCGAGACCGCCCAACGGCTCAAGGCGAAACTGGTGGTGTTGCACCTGGGCAGCATCGACATGAAGGACTATACCGACAAGCTGATCGAGATGGTCGGAGCGGGCCTGCAGCAGAGTCCGAAATATGAAAGGTTGTGCGCTGAAGTCATGGAGAAGCGGGAGCAACGAAAGGAGCGACATCTCCAGCTCGCTTACGAAATGTTGCGGCGCCTTGCGTCGGAGGCGGAAGCACGCGGGATCAAGCTCGGCATCGAAAACCGCGAGGCGCTCGAAGAGATTCCTCTGGAGAGCGACTTTACCCTGTTCTTCAAGGAATTCGACCAGTCCTCGGTTTGCTACTGGCACGACACCGGTCACGCTCAGATCAAGGAAAACCTCGGATTCATCCGTCACACCATGCATCTTGAAACGATGGCTGATTGGCTGGCCGGATTTCACATACACGACGTTCAATTTCCAGGCCGCGACCACTGCCCGCCGGGGTCGGGCATGATCGATTTCGCGGCGCTCAGGCCGATGGTGAAGACCGAGCACGTCAAGGTATTCGAGTTGAATCCCGGAGTCTCGGTGGAGGAGTTGCAGCGCGGCGTCGCGCATTTGAAAAGTATCTGGGGCGAAGAGTGAGCGCCGTCCGGAACATCTGGCGGGCTGGGTGGCGTCTGGGGATTTGTGCGATACTCATGTTCTGGATCCTTAACTCGATCTTCCTCAACGAGGGCCGTCAGGCATGGCATCGGCAGGGCCAAAACTGGGAGACCCTCTCAAGGTCGGAACAATGGGCGGTGGCCTGGTCGCACGGACCGCGGGAACTTTGGCACACACTCGTGCTGGTGAAGCCCGTCGGGCTGACGCTGTCGGTGCTGTTCTGGGGGCTGACGATTGTCATTGGAGTGTTTCGATGGCGCATGGTGATGCGGGTGCAGGGCCTTGAACTGGCGTTGGGACGAGCGATGGAGATTTCTTTCATCGCACATTTTTTCAACTCGTTTTTGCTGGGATCAACGGGTGGCGATTTGCTGAAGGCGTATTATGCCGCGCGCGAGACGCATCACAAGAAGACGGAAGCGGTCGTGGCCGTGTTCGTGGACCGACTGCTTGGGCTGCTGGCGATGTTGCTGTTCGCGGCCGCGATGATGCTGCCGAACCTGCCGCTGCTATTTGACCATGCGCGACTCGCTGTCGTGGCCTGGTTGATTCTGGCGATGCTCGCCGTTTGTGGCGTCGTGGTTGGACTTTCTTTCTGGGGTGGACTCTCCCGACGCTGGCCGCAAGCGCGCGCGTTGCTTCGGCGTCTCCCGAAGGGCGATCTATTGGAACGATGTGTTGACGCGTGCCGCCGTTTTGGCCGCGAACGAAAATTCCTGATCGAGGTAATGGCGCTGTCGATGGTGCTGAACGCGGTGTGTGTTCTGCAAATCATGGCGTTGGCCTGGGGCATGAAGCTCGCCATACCGCCTCTGGCGTTGTTTGTCATCGTGCCGATCATCATTTGCATCGCTGCGTTGCCCATCACGCCGAGTGGACTGGGAGTTCGCGAAAACCTGTATGTGTTGATGTTGTCGGCTCAAAGCATCGCGGTCCCGGCTACTCAAGCACTCTCATTATCGCTCCTCGCCTATGCCTGCAGTCTTTTTTGGAGCGCGATCGGCGGTTTGTTTTACGTCGGATTGAAGGAACGGCGGCATTTGGCGGAGGTCACCCCTGCTGAACCGGCAAGAGCCGGGCAACTCGATTGACTTGCCCGCCGTTGTTCGAAGGTTTTATGGTGCGCAGTATCGCGCTGGAAATCGTTTTCCGCCTCTGCTCGAAAGAGGATCGAAGAGTCACGCCAGCCTGAAGCGGGAGCATAAACAGCCGGAACCCTTTGAAAAGAAAATCTCTGCAAAACGTCGTGGTGTGATAATCTTTGCGCCCGCCGGCTCAGCGTATGAACAAGCTGCTCTTGATTGACGACGAATTGGACGTTCAGTACTCGTTCCGACGTATCTTCGACTCGCCCGAGATCGAGTTGATTACCGCTGCCAGTGGAGAAGAGGGTTTGAAACTGATTCCCAAAGAAGAGCCCGACCTCGTTATCATGGATGTGCGCATGGAGGGCATGAACGGGCTGGAGACGCTCCGGCGCATCCGGCACGCCGATGCCAAGCTGCCGGTGATCATGATGACGGCCTATGGCACGACGCAGACGGCCATCGAGGCGATGAAGCTTGGCGCCTACGATTATCTGCTCAAGCCATTTGACGTGCCGAAGCTGAAGCAGCTTGTTGCAGCTGCGCTCAAGGCAGCCCGTGATATGAAACAAGTTGTCTCGTATCAGCCGCTGCTGGAGTCGGAAGACTACGACCTTGGCATTGTGGGTCGCAGCGAAGCCATGCAGAATGTTTTCAAGCTGATCGGTCAACTGGCCGCGTCCGACGCAACCGCTTTGATCACGGGAGAAAGCGGAACCGGCAAGGAACTGGTGGCACGGGCGATCTATCATCATAGCCGGAGGGCGAACAAGCCGTTCCGGGCGATCAATTGCGCGGCGATTCCGGAAGGTCTGCTCGAAAGTGAATTGTTCGGCCACGAAAAGGGGGCATTCACCGGCGCGGCGACCCAACGCATCGGCAAATTCGAACAGTGCGACGGCGGAACTGTTTTTCTTGATGAAGTGGGCGACATGTCGCTGGCCACGCAGACGAAGATTCTCCGCGTATTGCAGTCGGGCACCTGCGAACGGGTGGGGGGCAATCAGCCGATTAAAGTGGATGTGCGCATCATCGCGGCCACGAACAAGCCGCTCGAACAGGCTGTCGCAGCCAGAGAATTCCGGGAGGACCTGTTTTACAGGTTGAATGTCGTGCGGATTCTCCTGCCGCCGCTGCGGGACCGGCGCGAGGACATCCGGCTACTGGTGAATTACTTCCTCAAAAAACTCGCCGAGGCACAGAAGCAGCGGCCGAAGTCCATCTCGCCCGAAGTCATGCGCGTGTTCGAGCAGTATCATTGGCCGGGCAACGTGCGCGAGCTGGAGAACGCAATGCAACGCGCGATAGTCGTAGCCAAAGGAGACGTAATTCTGGCCGGTGACTTGTCTCCTGAAATCTCGGGTGGGTCTGTCCCCTCTGCTTCACATGCGCCGGGCGATTCCGGGAAGCCTTCTGAAGCGACGGTTCCGCCTGCGGCCGAACTGGCGGCTCTGGCCCGGGCCTTGTTTCAATGGGCAAAGCACGACGGCAAACTCAAGGTGATGCCGGCAGTCGAGCGGGAGTTGATAATCAACGCATTGATCGAAACGAATGGTAATCAGGTCCACGCTGCGCGGCTCCTGGGGATCACACGGGCGACACTTCGCAAGCGCGTTGAAAAATTCAAAATCAAGCGAGAGCTATCGGTCCAGTAAACAAAAAAGCGCCCGCAGACGCGGGCGCTTTTGTCAGCTCTGACGGTAAATGATCAATACACCGGCTTTGTCCAATCATGCGGTTCGGCACTGTCCAAAATCGGATTGGTGAAGGGACCTTTGTCGCTTTCCGGTTTGTCCGGAGCTGGTTTCTTCTTCAGGAAGTCAGTAGGAGTGGGCTGAAAGTCGTCGTCCGCGACGATGGTCGGGGTCACGAAGATGATCAGATTGCGCTTGTCGCGCGTCTTAGTGTTGTTTCGGAAGGCGTGACCCAATCCCGGTAGATCGCCTAAGACGGGAACTTTTGTTCGACTCGTTCGAACGTCATCGCGAACTAAACCGCCCATGACCAGCGTGTTGCCGCTGGGGATTAAGACTTGAGTTTCGATTTTCCGGATCGAATACCGGTTTGCCGAAACCTGCGTACCGCTGCCGCTGGTTCCCGGGACGGATTGGACGTCTACGCCGTCGAGCGCTGATACTTCAGGAACCACTCTCAGCGAGACGGTGTCATTTGCGGAAATCCGCGGAGTTACAGTCAAGATCGTGCCGATGTTTGTGTAGGTTATATCGACTGTTGGCCCGCTTTGTGTGCCGCCCGTGGTCACTTTGAAAATCGGGAACGCCTGGCTGACATTCAGTATGGCCGACTGATTGTCCAAAACAACCGTTCTTGGCGTAGAAAGCAGGTCGCTTTCGCTATCCTTGTTGAAGAACGAAAAAATGGCTCGAACGCCATCCGCGTCCAAAAAAGCGGTGGCCGGGTTGAATCCATTGGCGGTGTCCACGAGAAGATTTGGAGTGCCTGGCTTCGCGACCAGGTTGTTAAGGCTCTCGCTAGGTGCAGGCGTGTAGAGGTTGTTGCCGAAAGCAAGATTCTGCGCCTCAAAAGTACCGCCCCAGTTGATACCTTTGACGCTGGATGGGTTCCTCGAGGTTTCCACTATGCGGGCCTCGATCAGCACCTGTTTTGTGATTGTGTCGAGTTTTTCGATGAGAGTATCGACTTCGAGGAGGTCCTTTTCCGTCGCGCGCACAATAAGCTGGCTGGTGCGGCTATCCGGGATCACTTGGGCGCGTGAATCCGCCATAGTCGGCTTGATGACAGTCACCAGATTTGTCGGATAGCTGTATTTGAGCTGATAGATCTTAGTCATTAGCGGCTCGAGTGCCGTGTCCTTGATGCTGATGCGCGAGATCTTGGTTTTAGGATCCTTCTCCAGTCGAAGATTGTTATTATTCAAGACAGCTTCCAGTACGTTCTGTGCAGTCACGTTTTCCAACCGGATGGAAACGGGTGGCTGGGCAGGCTTGCCGTCAGGGCCAAGCGCAGTTACTCGCGGATCAAAGACGATATTCAGATTGGCTTGACGTGCCAAAGTTTTGATCACGTCCACCAGGGGCGCGTCTTCGAACTGGACGAGCGGAAGAATCTCGCCACTCTCGGCGGATTCAGGCGTCGTTGCAGTTGCCGGCGCGGCAGATTTGGCCGTGTCGCCAGGCTGGTTGTAGAGTTTCTGGACATTGCTGTCCTGAGCAGCATTGTTCTGGGCAAAACAGACCAAACAACAGCTGTTGAGCCCGACGAGCAGCAGGGTAGCTAGTTTAGTTTTCATTTAGTTGTTTATTAACTGACTGGTACTTTCCTGACACTAATGGTTCACTGCATGTTTTGTGCCGCGGCTTCCTCCCCGGTCGCGGCGAACGTCTCCGGAAAAGATCATTCCTTGAACTGCAGAGTGTTGTCGGGCAACACCAACTCCTTCCGCTCCGCCTGACCTTCGATTTCGATGATGACTGACTTGTCCTTAATCTCGACGACACGAATCTTGATTTTGCCGGAGCCGAGTTTGACTTCGCCTTCTTCCCCCTTGGCAAAGGTCTGGTTATTGATCAAAGCAATCCGCCGCTCCGCCGTCCCGGCAAAGCCCTTCAAAAAAAGTGCGCCGGTGTTTATGGTCGGCACCGGCTTGTTGGTGTTGACCGTAACAGCCACGCCACGATTTCGGTTGGGGAAAAACGGGTCTTTGCCTGCCGGGTCGTCGTGGGCGAAAGTCGATTTCGGAAAAGTCGTGTTGAGCGCCACCTTGTTGGTTTCCGCAGCCCGGGCCCCGCAAACCACTACGGCCGCTGAAATGAACGTCAACCAACCAACCCGCAACAGCGTTAGCCGGGGAGAGCGGGATGAAAATATTGTAGGCATCGAGCTTATCGGGTCGGTTTGATGAGCGCGACTATATCCATTTTGAACAGCAGTTTCTCTTTTCCGATTCGACCTGAGGCGATGTCCGGAGTTGGTTCTGACCCCAAAGTCGGGTTCTGGACGTAAAAATAAGGGTACTTGTTTTCAAAGTCAGCTAAAAACTTTCCAAAATCGTGGTAGTATCCTATTCCCTTGATGGTGAAAATCGCCGCGTCGTAAGGGAACTGTGGCAGGAGGCCTACCTCGCCCCGCAGAGGACGGGTGACCTCGACAATCTCGACATCCTCGCCCGTCCTGGCTTTTTCGAGCAGCGCATAGCTCCAAGAGTAAAGATCGACTCCGGAAGCCATGTCGCCTTCGATGGTCTTGAGCTTCTCAACAGCTCGCTCCATGTCCGCTTCCACCTGATCGGCCTTCTTAACGTAGTTGCGGGCGCTCTCCAATTTGTTTTGCATCGTCTCAAGGCGCTTCCTTGTGTCTTCGATGCTTTGTCGGCGGGTTTTAATAACTCCGTACCAAAGGCCGGCGCCGACGGCGAGCGTCCCCAGCACGACCGCGATGATCTGGTTACGTTTTTCTTTCGACAGTTTTGCCATATCACCGATCCTTCTCCGGGAATTGACATTCGAGCGTGAAGAATACAAACGTCTTGCCCGGCCTGTTTGGGTCAGGTTGCTTTTGTGATCGACTGGCCAATTCAACCTTCTGCAGGTTCGTCTTGAAGTAAGGGTAGGCTTTGATTGTCTCCTGAAGTTTGGGAATCTGGTCTCCCGGATTCGCCGAGTAATCGTTTGCTTCAAGAGTCAAAGCGATTTTTTCGTGGGACCTGCCTGGTTTCCCGCGAGACTCGATGCCAGCCGCATTCGTGGAAGGCTTGATCCCCTCGGTAACCGTGTAAACCTGGTCTCCCTTCAGGCGGACAATGCTTACGTCGTCCACCAGACTGTATTGCAGGGCATTCAACGGCGTCGCCCAGAGGAAGCGGTTGCTGGCGAGGCTCTGCAACGAAGTCCACTTCCGTTCTGCATCAGCAATCTTGTTGAGGTTGGTGCCGACTTTGGAGTAGTCCGGCTCGATTTTTCTCCATTCGCTTTCCACGCGACTGACCTGGTGCCCGAGGGCCATCAACTTGAATTGTAAATAGGCGCTCATCACAACGAGGATGCCAACAAGGAATCCGGCGACCAAAATAGTCCGCTTGACCGGATCGCGCCGGCGCAGGTCTTCGGCTGCCTGCTGTTCCGCCAGCAAATTAATGCGAATCGGCATAAATAACTCAGAACGCGGCTACGGCTGCCCCGATCGCGACG
>Ga0134121_10004025_pt1 | contig 12073 bp, 8 predicted proteins | sample KB301_FD_96463 | JGI IMG/M metagenome (GOLD analysis project Ga0134121, IMG submission 96463) | Terrestrial soil microbial communities without Nitrogen fertilizer from Kellogg Biological Station, Michigan, USA - KB3-0-1 | ecosystem: Environmental > Terrestrial > Soil > Unclassified ...
TCTGCTGGCACGGCGGCCGCGGCACTTACGATTACGATGACTGGTTCACCGCGATGTCCAACGCCGGCGAAAACTACGCGCGTCTCTGGATGTGCCCATGGGCTTTCGGCATCGAAACCGAAACCAACTCGCTGACGCGCTACCGGCTCGACCGCGCGTGGCAGCTCGATTACGTTTTCAACCGCGCCGAGCAACTTAATCTCTACCTGCTCCTCTGCCTCGATTATCACGGTATGTTCGAAACACAGGTAGACATTTTCGGCGGCAACAATTTCTGGCCGAAGAATCCCTATAACACGGCGAATGGCGGGCCGTGCGTGAACCAGGACGCGTTCTTCACCAGCACCACTGCGCGGACGCTTTACGAGAAACGCCTGCGTTACCTGATCGCGCGTTACGGCTACAGCCAGAACCTGCTCGCCTGGGAATTCTTCAATGAGATTGACAACGTCTATCAGTATCTCAACGCCAGCTCGGTCGCGTTGTGGCACGGCGCGGTGGGCGCCTGGCTGCACGCGAACGATCCGTTCGGTCATCTCGTCACGACGAGTCTGACCGGCGGCAGCGACCGGCCGGAAATCTGGAGCCTGCCGCAACTCGACTTCGCCGCCTACCATTCCTACAACGAACCCTCGCCCGCGGCCCGCCTCGCCACGGTCACGCAATCGTTTCTCGCGCGTTACCGTAAGCCGGTGATGATCGGCGAATTCGGAATCGATTTCCGCGGATGGTCGCGCGCGCAAGACCCGAATTTGCGGGGACTGCGACAGGGCGTCTGGGGCGGCGCGCTCGGCGGCTCGGTTGGCACCGGCATGTCGTGGTGGTGGGAGAACCTGCACAGCGAAAACGTCTATCCGCTTTATCAGGCGCTCGGAACGATTCTGAACCGGACGCATTGGTCCGGCGGCGCGTGGAAACCAATCGCGTTCCAAACGTCCGGCCCGCCACCGACGACGGTCGGCTCGGCGTCGACCAACGGCCTGCCGTTCACGACGCAACTGACTCCGAGCGGTCAATGGGGCGGGAAACCGCCCGGCCAGCTCGCGGTGCCGAACGCGGACGCCGCCGGTTACGCGTCCACAACTTTGAACAGTTTCGTTCACGGCACCGCGCACACTGAACTCCGGGTGCCGTTTCGTTTGAGCGCGTGGTTCACCAACACCGCGCGCCTGGTGATGCATCTCAACTCCGTGTCCGACGGCGCGATTCTTACCGTGCGGGTGGACGGCGCGGAAACCTATCGCACCAACCTGCCGAATCTCGACGGCGGTTACGCGGTGAACAACGAATACAACGTGGACATTCCGGCGAACCTGCCGGCCGGCAATCATCTCGTCGAGATTCGCAATGCGGGCGCCGACTGGTTTTACCTCGACTGGGTCCGGCTCGAACAGGTTTTGCCCGCGACCTATCCGGGCGGATGGGAACCGTCCCCGGCATCCACGGGCTTGCAGGGCGACCGCGAGTCGCTGCTTTACGTAATCGCACCCGGCGCTTCGTTTCCCGCGGGCGCGACCAACGCGACGCCTCCATTGCAGCAAAACAAGTCTGTGGTTCTCAGCAACTGGCCGGCCGGAACATTCCTTGCCCAATGGTTCGTTCCGGCGTCGGGCCAGCGGCTCGCCGACACGCAGGGCGTGACGACCAACGGGATCCTGACACTTCCCCTTCCAGACTTCCGCGAAGACCTCGCCGGAATCGTTTACCCTCCTCCGTCGCTGGCTGCGCTCGGGACGGACGGCAGCGGCGCGTTTCAATTCCAATTGGACTCCGAACCCGGCGGCGAATACGTGATTGATCAATCGGCCGATTTGTCTGCATGGACTCAGTCTTTGAGGGTGACGAATATCACTGGCACGTGGCTTCAACTCGATCCAGCCGCACGCACGAACAGTCACGCCTTTTTTCGCGCGTGGCGGAACAACTAGCCCGTCATCGTGGCGACCACGAAAACCGGCGAGTTCACTTTCGGTTTCGTTCTCGCCACCGCGGATAATCCTCTGACAACAACTTCGCGGGCGCATCGCCATACCAGCCGTAACCGACGCGGCGCTCGTATTCAATTTCCGCGAGGCTGTATTTGATGACGCCATCACGACCGCAGAAGATCGGCCGGTTGCTGCCGATTTCGTAAAAGCGCGCCCAGAGCGGCGTCGCGTTCGGGTCCGCGACGATGACCTTGTCGTAGCCTTTAGGCAGGGACGGGTCAGGGTTTTGAACCTGCCGGATTCCGGTCAGCTTGCTGGTTTCGAACCATTTCATGGCGGACTCGATTGACTCGTTGACGCGCGCGTCCGGCTTCTCGACGCCCATCAGGAACCGGACGATGCCGGCGCTTTCCGAACCGCTCAGTGAAATTTTTTCGTAACTCCGCGCCGGCGCGGGCGCGAGCGTCTTCTCGTCATGCTGCGCGCACCAGACCGTCCGGTTGCCGTTCACGACGACCTGACATTTGAGGATGCACTCGATGCCGCGAGTCACAGCGAGTCCGGCGCGTTCACGCCGCTCCTCGTCAACGAATGCGTAAGCAGATGCGGCGCGCGTGACGTCCCGCATCAGGTTCAAGACATTCACCATCGCGTTGTCGTTGAACGTGACGTGAGCCTGATAGCCTTTCGGGTTCGGAAAAAACTGCGGCCAGCCGCCGTTCGCGTATTGCGCCGCGAGCAGGAAATCGAGTCCGCGAACAAAAGCCTCCTTGAACCGCTCCTGCTTCGTGGCATTGAACACGCGTGACAGGAAAATCATCTGGGTCGCCGTCGCCCCGTTGTCGATCGTGCTGTCGGTTTCGCGCTTTGCAACGCGGAGTTTCTCTTTCTGCTCCGCGCTTAACACCGCCGCCATATCAATGTTTTTCGGCCAGCCGCCAGAGTCGCGCTGGTAGAGGAGGACGTTGTCAGCAACCCGAACGGCGTCCGTGCCGCCATACCAGTCCGCGGATTGGCGGAGACATTGATTCCAAGTCAGCGATCTCGACTCGTTGCGATCGGCCGGGAAGGCGGCGACCGCGAAACTGGCCCACAGCGCGGCGGCGAGACAATTGGCGGCGAAGCGCATAACGGGTCCCAGTTAAGACAAATCCTCCGACCGGAGGCAACCGCGAAGGATGAGCGAAAAACTTCGACACTGAGAACAGCGACAGGTGACGCGCGGGGTGCCCTCACTCAACAGGGGTTTCCTTGACCGGGACAGTTCCCGGCGGGATTATTCGTGCGTGCTTTCTCGAAAAACTTTCCGCTCGCAGGCCTGTTTCAACCGGCAGCCGCCGACACCCGTGGACTCAGCCAAGCGCTTCGCCGGCCTGGTCTTTCTTTCGATCATCATGACATTCGACCTTGCCGCCGCGGGCCGTTCGAGCGACGACGCTCGCGCACGCCAATTCATCAGAGAACACGAAGCCACAATTCGCCCTCTGGAGAAGGCCTCCAATCTTGCGTGGTGGAACGCCAACATTTCCGGCAAAGACGAGGACTTCAAAGCGAAGGAATCCGCGCAGAACAAGCTTGATGAGGCGTTGTCCGACCGCGCGCGCTTTGCGGAACTCAAAGCGATCAAGGGCTCGACGCTTCTCGACGCGATCCTGCGGCGGGAGATTGACGTGCTTTACCTGATGTATCTCGAGAAGCAGGTTGACCCGGACCTCCTCAAAAAAATCACCGCCAAGGCCAATGCCATCGAGCAGGCGTTCAATGTTTTCCGCGCGAAAGTCGGCGGCAAGGAAATGACCGACAGCGAAGTGCGGAAAGTGCTGAAGGAATCGAAAGACTCCGCTCAACGCAAGGCCGTCTGGGAAGCGAGCAAGGCGGTCGGCGGCGCCGTCGAAAAGGATTTGAAAGAGCTCGTCGGTTTCCGCAACGAAGCGGCGCGCCAGCTTGGCTTCAAGGATTACCACGTGATGCAGCTATACCTGAACGAGCAGTCGCAGGATCAGGTGCTGGCGTTGTTCGACCGGCTCGATGAGCTGACGCGCGAACCGTTCCGTCGCGCCAAGGCGGAGATCGACGCCAAGCTCGCGCAGAACTGCGGCGTCTCCGTGGAGGAATTGCGGCCCTGGCATTACCACGATCCGTTCTTCCAGGAACCGCCCGCCGTGTCAGGCACTGATCTCGATGCCACTTACGCCAGGGTGGACATCCTCAAGCTGTGCCGCGATTACTACGCCGGCATCGGGCTGCCGATCGACGACGTGATCGCCCGCAGCGACCTCTATGAAAAGCCGGGCAAAAGTCCGCACGCGTTTTGCACGGATATCGACCGCGAGGGAGACGTGCGCGTGCTGGCGAACATTGTGCCGAACGAATACTGGATGAACACGATGCTCCACGAACTCGGCCACTCGGTTTACAGCAGCAAGAACATTCCGCGCAAGCTGCCCTACATTCTGCGCACGGAGGCGCACATCCTGACTACCGAAGGCGTGGCCATGATGTTCGAGCGCGCAGCCAAGAGCGCAGACTGGCTGCAAAAAATGGGCGTGCCCGTGGCCGACCCGAATGGATTCAACGAAGCCGGGTCAAAAATGCTGCGCAATCAGCTCCTCATCTTCTCGCGCTGGTGCCAGGTGATGCTCCGCTTCGAGAAGGAGCTTTATGCGAATCCGGATCAGGACCTGAACAAACTCTGGTGGGACCTCGTGGAGAAATATCAGATGGTCAAGCGGCCCGAAGGCCGCAACGCGCCGGACTACGCGAGTAAGATTCACATCGTCGTGTCGCCGGCCTACTACCACAACTATATGATGGGCCAGCTCTTCGCCTCGCAGGTCCATCACACCATCGTGCGCGAGGTGCTCAAGACCGACCCGGACCACGCCCTCTACGTCGGCCACAAGAGCGTGGGCCGCTACATGAAGAGCCGCGTGTTCGGGCCGGGCCGGAAACTTCCGTGGAACGAACTCACGCGGTTCGCCACTGGCGAGGAACTGAATCCGAAGGCGTTTGCGGAGGATTTTCGCGGCAAATAAATCTGCTTCAGGCCCGCTGAATTTAAAACCACCAGGAAATCTCAGTTCCATGAACCATTCCACTCGCGCTCCCCTGCTCTTCCTCGCGTTGTTCGTGACCGTCGCCGCCGCGGAGCCCGACGTGCTGTCCGTGCGCGATTTCGGCGCCAAGGGCGACGGCAAGACCGACGATACCGCGGCGTTCCAGCGAGCGCTCGAGGCCGCAGCCAAAGCCGGTGGCGGCACGGTTGACGCGCCGCGCGGCAATTACTTCTTTGCCGGCCACCTCAACGTGCCGAATGCCGTCACCCTCTCAGGCATCTGGCAATCGGTTCCCGCGCACAATGGCCTGCGCAACCCCGGCCTGCCCAAACCCACCGACGACGGCACGACCTTTCTCGTCACGGAAAACGCCGGCAATGAAGACGGGCCGCCGTTCATCACGCTGAACAATAACAGCACGCTCAAAGGAGTGGTTCTTTTCTATCCGGAACAGAATCGCGCCGACGCGCCCAAACCGTATCCGTGGGCGATCGCCATGCGCGGCAAAAACCCCGCCGTGTTGCAGGTTGAACTGCTGAATCCCTACAATGGCATCGACGCCAGCCGCAACGAACGCCATCTCATCCGGGACGTTCAGGGCCAGCCGCTGCGGCGCGGCATTTATGTGGACGACATTTACGACATCGGACGCATCGAGAACGTCCATTTCAATCCGTGGTGGAGCATGGAATCCAAACTGTTCGCCTGGCAACAGGAGCACGGCGAAGCGTTCATCTTCGGCCGTTCGGACTGGCAATACGTTTTCAACACCTTTTGTTTCGGCTACAACGTCGGCTACAAATTCATCAAGACCCGGGCCGGCCTTTGCAACGGCAACTTCCTCGGCATCGGAGCCGACGATTGCTTCACCGCGGTCGTGGTGGAGGATTCCGCGCGAATGGCGCTGCTGATTTCTAACGGCGAGTTTGTTTCCTTCCACGGGCCCGACCCGACGATGGTCGAGGTCAAGGCGTCCAACGCCGGCAGCGTACGGTTCGTAAACTGCGCCTTCTGGGGACCGTGCAATCAGATCGCGCGGATCGCGGGCAAAGGAACCGTCGGCTTCAGCGATTGCACTTTCGTTCAGTGGGACCGGAAGAAGGAAGGCCGGCCGGCGCTGCTCGCCGAGAGCGGAACGCTCATCGTGCGCGGCTGCGAATTTCAGGAGAACAAACCGCACATCGAACTGGGTGAAAACGTCCGCCGCGCGGTCATCACCGGAAACGTCTTCACCGGCAAAGCCCGGATCGCGAACCGCAGCAAAGGCCAGGTCGCCATCACCGACGACGTGGACGACTCGAATTAGCGCACGCGTTTCCGGATACGACTCACCGCTCCCGCGAGGAACGGTCGTGCCACTCGAAGCCGAACACGAGGACCACCGCGGTCACAAGCAATAACGAAGTCATCATGCCGCCTGGTCGCGTGGTGCGGACTCTTTTGGATGCAGCCGGATGCGGCAGAGCCCGCGAAAGGGCGTCACGCTCATCGCCAGCCGCTCCACCTGATGGCCCTGCCACTGGACGATCATCGTTCGAGGCGGCTCGACGCGAAGCCGTATGTTCGCGGGGCGGGCGAACCGCTCGACACAGAACGGCAGCGCCCGTCGAGGCCATTTGTTTCCGTGCGCTACGAACATTGAACTGGATCGAATTTTCATAACCGCGCATGTCTTACTTCGGATCAACCCGGCCCACAATAGAACGAAAGTATTACTCGCCGTTTCCATCGCGGCGGTGCCGTGGCCGCGCTCCGGCCAATTCGCATTTGACGCCGGGCGACAGCCGTTTCAGCCTTGGCGCATGAACACGGATTCCAACCGGTTTTGCCGGGTCTCGCCGGCTTTCAAACGAGCCGTCCATTCTTTCACCATTCTTGCCGCGCTGTTTGCGGGCGCGCTTCCCGTCCTGCGCGGCGCGGAATCGGAGCCGGTGTGGCGGTCGCTGCCGCTGATCACCGACGGCAAAGTGGACCCGAACTGGTTGCACGTGGGCTGGGGCGGATTCGTCGTGGACGACGGCGCGCTGCGAACCGAGTGCGACCCGAGGGGGCTCGGCTTGCTCGTTTATAAAAAGGAACGCCTGGGCAATTGCCAGATTCGCGTCGTGTTCAAGAGCAAGGAACCGAAGTCGAATGCCGGCGTTTACGTGCGCATCGCCGACGGCATCCTGGAACAGGCCAGGCAACCCGGCGCGGCATTTGATCGCGACGCAGCCGGCAAAATCTCGAAGGAATCTTCGGAGAAGATGAAGGCCTCGGCGGAACGCGAGGAAGGTCCGTGGTTCGCGGTCCATCGCGGCTTCGAAGTGCAGATCTCAAACACGGGCGACCCGTTCCATCGCACCGGCGCGATCTACTCGCTCGCGCCCTCATCCGCCGTGTCGAAGAAACCGGCCGGCGAATGGAAAACCATGATCGTCACGCTCGCGGGCAACCGGATCTTCGTGGACCTCGACGGGCAACGGATCACCAGTTTTGACCCGGCGAGTCCCGATCTCCCGCCCCAGAAGCAGTGGTATGAACCGAGGCGGGAGCCGAAACGTCCGGAGGCCGGCTACATTGGCCTGCAGAATCATGATCCGGGGGACATCGTGTGGTACAAGGAAGTCAGCGTGCGGGCGCTCCCGGCTCGATAGGAGCGGAACAAGACCGATCATCGCAACGGATCCGTGAAGGAGGCAAAATGGGTAAAGTTCGGCGCAGCTTGAGGTGAACAGCAACCAGCTGCCGCAGGTCAAAGGAAACGAAAAACCCCTTGAATGTTTGCTTGATCACGGTTCACGCGGCCCCGCGCCTCGTTCGATGTCTTCTTGCTCTCGGCGTCGCGTGCGCCGCCGGGTGTGCGACCATTCGTCCGACGGTTGCCATCGGCCCCGCACCCGAGGAATCGGTCCGGAACGTGGACTACCGGGAGGTGCCGAAGATGCAGGAAATGGCGGAGCACGCTCGTCGGCTCGGCAATGAGATATATCCGAAAATCCTCGCGCTGCTGGTGGAAGATCCTGGCAAGGCGCCGGCTCAATTCGATATCATTTTCAAGAGCCACCTGAAGCCGGGAAAAACCGGCGTGACGAAGAACACAAGGATTTATCTCGACGCGCGCGAGTTTGCCGAGACTCCGGGCCTGCTCGAATGGTTTTCCAAAAACGCGACCAACCTCGATGCCTATGCCGCGGGCGCGACCAACCTCCAGACGGTCCTCGTCAGCTATCTCGACCGGGTTCTCGTTCACGAGATGGCGCATGTGGCCGAGCATTACCGCGGCGTGGCGCCGATCTACTGGACCGACGCCCCGACTCACTGGGAGGAAGGGATCGCGGACTACGTTCGCTTCAAGCTCGGTTACACGAACGCGTGGGATTGTCCGCAATGTTCGGCCGCGTTTCCGCATTACACGTCCGGCTATGAGTGCGCCGGCGCGCTCCTGCTCCACCTGGACGCCACGTATGGTTCGAACGTGGTCCGCCGTCTCAACACGGAGCTGCGAAACGGTTCCTGCTCGGATGATTTTTTTGCGCAAGCCACCGGGAAAAACCTGGACGAGTTGTGGGCCGACTTCGAAAAAACTCCGGCCGTCAAGCCGATCGCGGTTGAACTGAACAAATTCCGTGGCGCGATCGGCTACAAGAACGGCGAGCCGCCGGGAAACGTTCGGAAGCAGGCCGCCGCGTACCTTCGACAACATGCGGACGCGCGAAAATTCTACGAAGGACTGGGGTTCACCGCGAGCAAGCCACACAAGGGCGTTCAGTCAGCCATCGAAGCCTATCTTTACCTGAAGCTGCTTCCGGGCGGCGACGTGACGCTGGACGCCATGACTTTCCTGACCAATTTGAAATTGAAAGGCCAACTGCCAGGCTGGTCGAAAAAGGAACACGGGCAGGCGTCCTTCGCGGTATTGAAACCGGGCGAGACTCCCTCGTATCCGGTCTCGCGAACGCTGCTCTTCAGCAAGAAAGGAGATCACACGACGTTCAACTACACGGTCGAACGAGCGTCTGAGGGCGGTGACTGGAAGTTGAAACGAGCCTGGCGCGTGAACGAGAGCGGGCGCGTGATTGAGGAATACCCGGTCCGGTGAACTGCCGGAGCCTCGGCCCAACTGGATCGAGATCGGGCGAACGCCTGGCCCTTACCAATCCACCACCGAACCGTCATTCAGGTCGTAGGTTTCGCGATTGCGCCAGTCGTGATCCAGCTTGTTCGCGATTTGATTCTCGTCCAGTTCGACGCCGAGGCCTGGGCCTTCCGGGATTCTGACGTAACCGTTCTCCACTTTGAACGGTTGCTTGATGTATCCGTCACCCAGCGAGACCTGTTCCTGGCACAGGAAGTTGGGAATCGAAGCCGCCAGTTGCAGTCCGGCCGCGAGTGAGATGGGGCCGAGCGGATTGTGCGGAGCGACGGCTGCGTAATAGGCCTCGGCCATTCCGGCGATCAACCGCGCTTCCATGATGCCGCCGGCGTGACAAAGGTCCGGCTGGAGAATGACCGCCGCGCCCTTCTCCAGAATCTCACGGAAACCCCACTTCGTGAAGATGCGTTCGCCGGTGGCGATGGGCAGGTGCGTGCCGCGCGCAATTTCTGCCATCGCTTCGACGTTCTGGCATTGCACGGGTTCCTCGATGAACATCGGTTGATACGGCTCGAGCGCCTTGATCAGCAGCTTCGCGTTCTGCGGACTGATCGCTCCATGGAAATCAATGCCGATGTCCACGTCCTTGCCGCCCGCCGTCCGCAAGGCGACGAACGACTCGGCCGCTTCTTCGACGAACTTTTGCGAAGCGACAATGCCCGATTGCGTCGAGTTCTTGATGCCTGTCTTGAACGCGGTGAAGCCCTGGGCTTTTCTCTGCTTCACCAATTCCGGGTTATTGCCGACGTGGGCATAGACGCGGACGCGGTCGCGCGTCGGCCCGCCCAGCGGTTCATAAATCGGCACGCCGAGGAACTTGCCCTTGATGTCCCAGAGCGCCTGCTCGATGCCGCTGAGCACACTCGTAAGAATGGGACCGCCGCGATAGAACGCATGGCGATAGATGGCCTGCCAATGATGCACCACGTTGCGCGGGTCCTTGCCCAGGAGGTACGGCGTAACTTCGTCCACGGCCGCCGCGCAGGTTTTCGCGCGCCCTTCGAGGATCGGTTCGCCCAGACCGACGATCCCAGCGTCCGTGTGAATCTTCAGGAACAACCAGCGCGGTTTGACGAGGAAAGTCTCGACCTTCGTTATTTTGAGTTTCGTTTTGAACTGAGGCGGTTTGCCCTGAGTTTGCGGTGAAGCGCCCGCATAAGGTTGCTCGGACTGGCGTTCGGCGGCCGACAACTTTCCGGATAATCCTGCGGCCGCGAGGCCGGCGCCACTAAACACCTGTTTCAAGAATCGTCGGCGTCGCACCGAAGAATGAGTCGTTGCGGTTGTCATATTTACCTTTTTGTTGGAAGTTCCGCTCGGAGTCATGGTCTCACCGCTGTTCCGTCCCGCCGCCTCACCGGTTCCCAGTAACCCGGGTTTTCGGGATACGGATACTTCTTCGCTGCTTCTTCGTTGATATCCACGCCCCAGCCGGGCGCTTCGTTGACATGGAAGTAACCGTTCCTGATTGTGGGACAACCCGGGAAGACTTCCCGCGAGGCCTCGTTGAATCGAAGACTCTCCTGAATCCCGAAATTGTGAATCGCCAGATCGAGATGGATGTTACCAGCGTGGCCGACCGGCGAAAGATCCGTCGGCCCGTGCCAGGCCGACCGCACGTCGAACCATTCCGCCAGCGCGGCAATCTTGCGCGCGACGGTGAACCCGCCGGTCTGCGAGAGATGGACGCGGATGAAATCAATCAGCCTCTCCTTGATCAGCGGCACCCATTCGTGCGGGCTGTTGAACAACTCGCCCATCGCAATAGGCACGGTGGTGGCCGCGCGAATCTGGCGGAAGTAATCGTTCGCCTCCGGCGTCACCGGATCTTCGATGAAGAAAGGCCGGTAACGCTCCAGTTCCTTCAACATGCGGATGGCGTCGCGCGGCTCCACGCGTTCGTGCACGTCGTGCAACAACTCGACATCATCGCCGCAGGTGTTGCGGATGTGCTCGAACATTTTGGGCGTGGCTTTCAGGTAGGGCTGCGCGTCCATGAGCGTGTCCCTCGGCAGGCCAAACCCGGCGTCTTTGAAATCGGCGGCCTTCGAAAGTTGCGGCGAGCCGTAGGCGCCGAGCTGAATGCGAATGTGGCGGAACTTCTGTTCCATGTTCGCCTTCACACTGTCCTCGAGTTCCTTCAGGTCGCGCCCGCTCGAGTGCGCATAGCAATCCACCGCGAAACGGCACTTGCCGCCGATAAGCTGATAAACAGGCATGTTGGCGCGCTTGCCTTTGATGTCCCACAACGCCATGTCGAGTCCGCTGAGCGCGTTGTTCAATACCGGCCCGTTGCGCCAGTAGGAACTGGTGTAGGCGTTCTGCCAGATGTCCTCGATGTCGTCCGCGTCGCGTCCGCGCGCGAAAGGGTCAAGGTATTCCTCGACCGCGGTCACCACCGCGAGCGGGCGCTGATTGAACGTGGCGCAGCCGAGTCCATACAAACCCGGCTCGCTCGTTTCAACCTTCACGACAACGAGCCGTGTGCGTTGCGGCGCGGTTTTGATCGCCCGCACTTTCGTGATCTTCACCGGCGGCAGGTTTTTCTTCGGGCGGGAGTCGGCTTCCGCGCCGAATGCGTCAGCGCCCGACAACGCGCCGAGCGCTCCGGCGGCCGCTCCGAGTCCTTTGATCCAATCGCGTCGGTTCATGGCAATCCTTTCGATGCGGTCACGGTGAGGCCCGGAGCGACGACGGCATCCCCGGCACCTTGATGCGTTGAGCAGTGTCTTTGAGATGCCCGCCTTTCACCCGGAAAATCCAAAGCTCGCGATCCGGGTGACATTGCACGACGAGGTATTTGCCGTCGGAGGTGAAGGCGACTCCCTCCGGGATGCGTCCGACGCGATGCTCCTCGACGACGCGAAACGTCCTCGCCTTCCGCGAGAGCAAAACGACGCTGCCGTTGTTGCTGTGGTTCGGGTCTCCCGGCGCGAGGTTCGAGCCGTTCATCA
>Ga0134121_10004026_pt1 | contig 12069 bp, 10 predicted proteins | sample KB301_FD_96463 | JGI IMG/M metagenome (GOLD analysis project Ga0134121, IMG submission 96463) | Terrestrial soil microbial communities without Nitrogen fertilizer from Kellogg Biological Station, Michigan, USA - KB3-0-1 | ecosystem: Environmental > Terrestrial > Soil > Unclassified ...
GGACCAAATCTTCCCAAACAGTTGACGATCGAGCCCGGCACGGCCCAAGTCATGCAACAGACAGGCAATCTGGTACTGGCGGACCCGCTCAGCTCCATGGCCCAGCGCCGTAGCCACCGCTGCACACATGCGCGCGGTCCGCGCCGCATGACGCCGATCGTATCCACGAATGATACGGCCGCGTTGCGAGGGATGAGGATAGTCGTAGAGCGCCATGAGTCGCGCCATGAGAGAACGGGGAACCAGGAGCGGAGCACATCGTGAAGTGGATGTCATTCGTGGTAACAGTGGAAGAGCTGGCACAAAACCAACTGCGGCGAGAATAGCGTTCACGGAAAGAGACTGTCAAGGTGATCGATCGTGCAGAAGGCTCGCTCAACCCGCCGATCTTTGCTATGCTCAGATCGGTTGAAGGCGAGGGGTTTCACGATCTTGGAAGAAAACCATGCCGAGATATATGACGCTCTGCCGGGTCAGTTTTGCAGCCATCCTTCTCGGTCAATTGTGGCCGATGGTGCCAGAAAGCTATGCCGGGCCGCTGGATCAGCTCACAGATTTGACCGGCAGGGCCACAGTTGTCATCACCCTCAAAGGACGGGATAACTTCAACAGCGAGTACCTCTATGATGTGAGCGTCAAGAATCTGTCGGCCGATACGTTCATCGGCGACTCCCTGTATATTGTCCTCGACAAAGTGACCAACATCGGAGGAGAAGACCGGGAAAACTTAAACAGCGATACAATCCTGAGCCGAATGGAAGTCCTGGGTCAGAATGGAGAAACACAGGATGGAAAGCCCTACTTCCAAATCCCAGGCGGATCAGCCACCGACCTGACTCCTTCCAGCCAGAGTCTTCCAACCAGTGTACGTATCCGCAACAAGGATTATCTCATCGTCTTCACGCCCTCATTCAAAGTGTTTGGGCTCAAACGACCGCCGCCTGAGCCAAAACAAACCCCGGCTGCCCCTGTTCAGCCGATCACCAGTCCGACAGCACCCAATCGCAACTCCATCGACAAATTGATTCAGTTGCTGATCAAGAAGGGTGTCCTCACCGAAGAGGAGTGGCGCAAGGCCAATCAACCATGATGGATAAGACCTGTCGCGTCTGCCAAGGCAGCTGGCCGAGAAAGGACCATTTCATCGCCGACCTCGGACTGTCAAACGCCTATCTTCATGACGATCAATACTTCCCCGGTTGGACCGTTGTCGTCTTCAAACGCCATGCGACAGAGCTGTTTCATCTGGCTCCCACGGAACGGATTCAACTGATGGAGGAAGTGAATCTCGTCGCCAAAACTCTTGCCCAGGTCTATGAGGCCAAGAAGATCAATTACGAACTCCTTGGCAACCAACTCCCCCACATTCACTGGCATGTGATTCCCCGGCTGGCCGGCGACCCCTCATCCCTTGAGCCAGTATGGCGGGTGGAGCATGAGCCGATACTCCGTTCTGGGCCAGATCTCCAGAGTATGGTTCAAGGCCTGCAGCAGGCCATTCAGAACGCCCGCTGAATCACGAATTGCCGCTCCACTCAATAAACTGCGTCCGACCCACGGGCATCAATTCGATGATATAATACAGCCCATCTTTGACAACAGATCCGGAGGGTCACAGGTTTTCGATGCGTCGCCGATTGGTGCTCGTGACTCTCTTGCTCGCAGCCTCCAGCGTACAGTACTCTATCCATGCCTCATTCGCGCAGGCGCCTGACGAACAATCCCCTCTTCCTACCGTGATAGAGTCTCCCGCTCCTCTGCCCCCAGTCGACGAACCGCATCGTTCTGAATTCACCCTATCAGAGCAGGAAGACCCGGTGTTCATCCTGAGTGAGTTACGCGCGAGGGTTCGCACGTCGCCGAACAACGCAAACGCCCGGCTGAAGTTGGCGCAAGGGCTCCACCGCATCGGTGATCTCGATGCCGCACTCGATGAATGCCGCGTGGCGCTCAAGCTCGAATCACACAATGCCAGAGCCCATCTGCAACTTGGGCTCATACTCATGGCCAAACAAGATGGACATGCGGCGGCCATTGCCTTGATGGAAGCCATCCTCCTCGATCCTGCATTAACACAGGCGCATTACAGCCTGGGTAGCGTCCAGTATTCGATGGGGAATCTCACGGCCGCAATCCAATCCTATCGCCGGGCCTTGGATCTGCAACCAAACTTTCCCGACGCCTGCTATCATCTTGCACTGGTCTTGAAGCTGACGAATCGGCATCGGGAAGCGGTGCAATGTATGGAGAAAGCGGCGATCGCCGGAGTTCCACAGGCGCAGTACTTCATGAGAAACGCCTATCGCAACGGTCAGGGCGTCGAAAAGAATCTGGCACTGGCCATCCGCTGGTGGACCCATGCCGTCGAGTTCGGACAGCAGCGCGCAGCGGAATCCCTTTCACAGCTTCGCCGCCAAGCGCTATCCCCGAACCAGTCAGACCGCCGTCGAACAGACGCGATTGAAGCGTTCAGACAGTATCGCGATGAACTCTGGGCTGACTACCCGAATGCCGTCAGGAACCATTCGAGGGAATCACTGGGTATCGTCCTACTCAAAGACAGTCAAGCTTCTCACGGATTCACCATGTTGTTGGCCGAAGCCTTCGCGCTGAGCGAATCGGCGCACGACGAACTGGCGCGCCTGTATGAAACCGGCCTCGATACCAGCCTCGCGCAGTTCGACACACGCATCCTGAGGTGCTTTGCCATCACCGCTGCCGATGGTTTCATCCCGTCAAAGAAGGCGCTGGCACGCATCTATGGTAAGGGTCTCGGTGTCACGCAGGATGTGCAGAAAGCCAAAGCGATGCTGAAGGGGCTATCCAAGCAAGAGATAAAAGCCGTCATGGATGACATTGCGGAATAGGAAATCGTCATGCCCGATACCTCACGCCTGTGGCGACAATTTCTCAGCTCCTCCTGGCTCCAAACCGGGGCCATGGGGTTCATTGCGACGGTCCTGGCGTTCGGTCTATCTGCTGCAGCCGCACCCACATTCACGGCTCTGGACTGGGCCCTGTACGATTTCTGGATGGCCGACCGTGCCGCCATCCCGGTCAGCCCGTCTCTGCTCATCGTCACACGAGACCCGGCCAGTGAAAAAGAATTCGGTATCGGGCCATGGGACAGGGCTATCTTCGCACGCCTCCTGATGAGCGCGCATGAATCCGGAGCCCTCGCGATCGGGCTCGATCATCGACTCGACCATGCCAGCCCGGCGCAGCGAGGGGGAGCGGCGAGCGATGCCCTGTTGCTGGAATCCATGAGCACCGCTGGCCCTATCGTCGTGGTACAGGGCCCGGACGCGACGCTGACCTCGGACGCCACAATCATCGGCCATCTGCTGGTCACCACCCATTCCGATCACATCGCACGAATGGTGCCTGTGACGGAAAACGGTGACCGGGAATCCATCCCGGCCTTTGGAATGGCACTGTATGAGGCATTTCAACGACAGCGCTCACCGGCGAAGGCGTCACGTGTAGAACGAGGCACGGCTTCGATCTTAGTCAACTATGTCGGCAATGGGACCCTCAATGCCTTCCCAACGGTTCCGATGTCTGCTGTGTGGAACGCCATCGAGCATCACGAGAGCGATCGGCTCACCGAGTGGTTCAACGGCAAGGTCGTCGTGTTTCTTCCAAACCCGATCGCGGCGGGAGACTCGCTCTTGCCCACGGGACAGGCGGTCACCAGCTCTGTGGTCCATCTCCACGTCTTGAACATGCTGCTCACCGATAATCGACTCTGGAAACTCGGTGCAGCCGGCCACCCTGTGATGACACTGTTGCTTGCCGGATTGGTCGCCTGGCTTCTACTTCGGTTCAGAGGCACGGTCAGCTTGCTCTTTGCCGGGAAGGCTATTGCCACGTATGGTGTATGCCTATTCCTCGCGCTCGCGATGGCCCACGTCGTGCTTCCCCTCGCCTTGCCCCTGACAGCCGCACTGTTGGTGCTTGTCGGTACAACGATTTGGAGCCACCTCACCGCCCATCAGCGGTTGATGCTCCTGGAACAGGACATGCTCCGTCTGCAGCAAGAAGCCGCCGCCGTCCGCGAAGCGCTGGTGCTACGCGAGACCCGGGCAGACACGCTGCAGGAAGACCTCGCCGTTGCGCGGGCCGCCGTCACGCAATCGACCGATCAACAGGAGGCATTCACCAGATCTGCAGATCTCCTTCGCTCCCAACTCGCCGACGCTCAAGCGCAGGAAGAAGAAGCGCGCAGGAAGTTAGAAGGACTTGAGCATCAGCTCCACAATCTGCGCGCTGCCACGAGCCAGCCCGTCGCAATGGGCGATGTGGAGCTTGATCGTCTCCAGGACGAATGCCGGCAACTCGGCATCATCACCCAGGATGCCGCCCTCTTGCGCCTCTATCGAGATCTCAAAAAAGGAGCCAAGTCGCCGTTGACCGTCCTTGTGCTCGGCGAACCGGGAACCGGCAAAGAACTCTTCGCCCGGGCGGTCCACCGGCTGAGTCCTCGGGCCGGTAAGACCTTCATCGCTGTCAATATGGCCGCCATTTCTCCGGAGCTCTTCGAAAGCGAACTCTTTGGGCATAGTAAAGGCAGCTTCACCGGGGCCACAGCAGACCGGCGCGGCTATTTCGAGCTGGCAAACCACGGTACGATCTTCTTGGACGAGATCGGTGATCTGCGCGTCGACCACCAGAGCAAGTTGCTGCGGGTGTTGCAAGAGCGATCGTTCTATCGTGTCGGTGCGACGACTCCCACAACGGTGGACGTACGGATTGTGGCCGCGACGAATCGTGATCTGCAACGTGGTGTTTCCGAAGGCTGGTTCCGCGAGGATCTCTATTTCCGCCTGTCAGGTCTCGTGTTCCGGCTGCCGGCTCTGCGCGAACGGACCGGCGACGTGCCCATCCTCGCGGAGACCTTGCTCACCGAGATCGCCGGTCATATGAGCAAGCCAGCACCGAAACTATCAAACGAGGCGCTTCGCGCACTGGTGGAGCATGAGTGGAAGGGCAACGTGCGGGAATTCCACCATTGCCTGGAACAGGCCATCGCACTCAACGACGGACCTCTCCTCACAAAGGAATCGTTACGCCTCGGCAACGAATCCACACCGCCCACCGGTCGAGCAAAGCCGTCACAGATTCTTCCCGACCCGGCCAGCGATGCAGCGGTCCTAAATTGTCTGAGGCAGCACGGTTTCGACATGCAGGCGACGGCGAAAACATTAGAATGGGACCGCAGCACCGTGACGCAGCGATTGAAGGGCCTCTGCTTCCAAGCGCTGGTCGAGACCAATGGCGATCAGTCTAAAGCCGCACTGGCCATCGCCGGCGATCCCAGCCATCTGAGAACCGTTGAACTAAAGCTCATGGACTATCATAGCCATCTCATGTCTGTGATCGAACCCTTCGCCACAGCCAACGAAGCGCTTCTCGATTGCAAACGGCGATTCAAGAACCTGCCGGATCGGCATTTCGCCTCAGTTGAATCGCTCGTTCGGCAATACTTTCGCCAAGACAGACCTCTCTCGCTCAACCGGCCAAAAGGCATCTAGGTCACGCTGCACAGGGTTTGTCTTGGCTACAGGAAGAAGGAAGACGAAGCAGTATGAGTTTGTTCTTCGTGAAACACCCCCCCCCTCTGCTAAAGTTCTCGGCATGAGTCTATGGCATCTCAGCATGGGATTGCCTCTGCGGGGACTCACGGGACTGTAGTGCTGTCGAACGTCTGATGTAGCGGACTAACTTTCAAGTAACGACCGAAACATGATCATCGCATCCTGATACGTCCCATCGTTCTTCCGGACCGCATCGGGGATCCTACCCAATTCTTTGAAGCCTAGTTTTTCCCAGAGATGGCGTGCGGCCACATTTTCAGAAAACACCAGGTTGAAGAGAACGCTGCGGTAGCCGAGTTGCGTGGCATAGTTCAGCATCGTAGCGCCCAGCAGCCAACCCAAACCCTTGTTGCGCCAGTCGGGTGCAATGATGAATCCGGCGTTCGCCACTTGTCTTGCGCGCCCCGGCCAGTTCGGCTTGAGGTAGAATGCCCCGGTCATGGTCGCCGCACCGGCACGACCCGGCACATAGGCCACCACCGTACTCTTGCCGCGAAACCAATAGTCCATGAAGTCATCCTGATTCGGAAATCGGTCGTGCGGGTATGACGTCCCCTCTTCGACAATGATTCGATAGAGATGCCGTAGAGGCTCGACATCCTGCTGATCAGCCAGTACCAGCTGAACAGGTGAGCCGTCCTTGAGTTTCGCCTCGATGGGAAATGTGAGGCTCACTTCAGTGCACCGTCGCGTGTGGAGGTCTGTAAGTAGCGCACGCTAGTCGCGTTAAGGAATAACTATGTTGAGCCCTCTCGAAATCCACGGGCTGGACATGTGCGGAGACAGATAAAGATCCCAGCATGAGGCACATATATTCGGCCTGTCGCAGGCAGATCCGCTGACTAGAAATGCTGGGCATCATCGGTCTATATCGTACCAGAAGCGATCCGCGGCTCGTCTGTCCCTGCCGGAGAAGAGTGCCTTGACAAGACGAGGATTGCGGAAAATATACCAGTCTCCAAATTGATCGCACTTACGGCATGACGTCGTGATACCGTTGCGCCAAATGGTGCCGTATCGCTGCCCGCGGCCTTGTCCATGCGCCTTGAGGCGTACGGCAAAATCCAGGTCTTCAACGCTGACCAGGGTTTCGTTGAAGCCGCCAATCGCATCGAACGATTCGCGCAAAAACCAGAACATTCCAATGGAGACGCGCTGTCTGAGAAGATAGGGAGCGATCGCAAGGAGACTACAGGCGATGCCTACCGACCACCGTTCCAGCTTCACCATGGATCCTCCCCCGACATAGTGGGCATCATAGACACGCGTGATGATCTCCGAAATCGTGTCCGGTGACATCCAGCTATCGGCGTCAAGCGTGGCCACTGCTGGCGCAGTCGATGCACGTACGGCAGCATTTCGAACGGCGGCGATGCATCTCGTATCCTCGACAACGCAACGAGCACCGAGGGACTCCGCGATTTCGCGCGTTCTATCCGTGCACCGATTTAACGCGACAACAACTTCCACAGGCTGAGAAGCGTGACGAGCAGAGATGACGATACTTTCGATGCAACGTGCAATGTACTTCTCCTCATTATGTGCCGGTATTGTCACGGAGAGAACAGGTTTCATGATGCCCAACTCTAGCAGGATGCTCTCCCACCGTGCCACACGGGGAAAGCCTTCAGCTTGTGAGATCATCCTGACTGGCAGAGCAGGCAGATTCAACGTGCCGACTTCGTCGTGACATGCGACTGCCAAGACTTCACCCCATGGAAAGGGACGGCGCAATATCGGCAGAATCATCGGTGGCGAATGGAGCTATGGGCGAGGAACAAGAGGCATCGCGACCCGGGCAATGCCCGAGTCGCGACATGGTCGTGGACGACGAACCGTGCAAATCGTCTTATTTTTTGTCCTTGTGGATGTCGATGACCTCTCCAGCCTCATTCACTTCGATCGTGACTTGAGTGCCGGATGCAATATCCCTGAACATGCGACTCTCGGGCTTGAGTTTAAAATTTTTTTCACCGCCCGGCGTGGAGAGCGTCATCTGAGAGTGACCATTATCAATCGAGGCGAGTGTCCCGGAGATGAACTGAGGAGCCTTATCGGACATCCCCTTGAAATTGGCATCCATGACCATGTTGCCTTCATTGACCCAGAGGGTCATTTCATCCCCAACTTTGGGAACGCCATGGCCATGACGAACAGCCGCCGACTCAGTCAAAGCATATGTGGCTCCAGTAGGCGTCTTCACGGTATAGAGACCGGACTTTACCTCACTGACCACCCCTTGGACCTTTTTATGACCGGCTTTCATGTGAGCGACCTCTTCAGGATCAGCCGAGTCAGCTTGTACGCTTAGGGGGATCATCAACACCGCAGCTGGTATCAGGAAGAGCGAGAAGAGCGACAATAACTTGCGAAGCATAATATCCCCTCCTTTGTTCGACCGGCCTGTTCGCAAAATTGTACTATGGGCCTTCATACGCCACATGTATAAAAGAGCACACTCTTTCCTGGCCCAACTCTCATGAACAGTGGACCTCCTCGCTAGCGATCACATTTGAAATAGAGCAATTCGGCAGGTTGGGCACAGGTTGTGTGCTCCTAAACGCCCAGTCGCACCGTCAGAACCGGGGTCATACCATATCGATGGACTGGCGAGCTGATAACACGCTGAGAAGAATCCCCACCAGGCATATGCCTAAGACAAGGACTGTGGTAGCTCCATAGTAGAAACACACGTAGGCAAGCGGTAACAGTAGGCTGGCAATGATATGGAGCGGGCTGAACTTACGCTTGAGCTTGAATTGGCGCTGGGCATACAGCCAAAGGTTCAGGAGCGTGCCACCCACCACCAGGAGGAACATATACTCGCCCTTGATGACGGCCACACCGGCCTCATTGAAAGAATCCAACGCTGAGACCACCACTGCTAGGATCACAAAAGCCGGTGGCAACGACCAGGCCACCATATAAATGGGTAGTTTGTCTACAAGGGACGGCTCTACTGCTACTTCTACTTTTTTCTTCATTCACACCCCGAACGGTTGAGATGCAATCTATTGCGGGCGAGTCTACTGCAACTGCTTATGCTTATCCACACCCATAGGTCGTTTCACCCCATCGCAGGGGAATAGCCTGGTTGATCTAACTGTGCGCAACTTTCTCACCCGCCCACCCACTGGCACGCCGAGACGTGCCATCAGCCCAGGCGAGGGCCTTCCGAGGCCGCCCGTTCCACGAGCACAGGAGATCAACAAACCACCCTCCCCTGTTCTCCCAATCTCTCTTATCTATCTCCCCAGGGGCCAGCCTGGTCGATCCTCCATTGCGCGCGTCGAACGACATAATTGCTCCTTCCAAGCTTGCTCGTTATCTCTCAGGGATGGGGGCTGATCGATCTTCTACTGCGCGCGTCCAACGAGGGCCTTCTCAGGCCGCGCGTTGCGCGAGCACAGAAGATCATCAGACTCCATCCCCCTCCCTTCTTGCGGGGCCATCCCCGCATCCCATGCCGGTTCATCTTTCCCCGCATCAAGCACACTTCTCCCTCATTCTCTGAACCCCTGAATTTTCCTCACAGTTATTTCAATTCCCCCGCTCTCCTTCACCGGCACCCCGGTTGCTCAAGCATCTAACCATCGGCGCAAGAGACCAACGGCCGGAAAGGAGGTGACTAAGGAGCGTGGCCGAAGCAGTTCTCACAACCACTTTACTTTGTATTGTATTTTTCACGTTTCACGAAATAGGAGAATCGCCATCATGCCGAATCCATCATCGCCAGTATCGTCAGGAAATATTTCCCCTGCCATCGTCGGGCCAAGTAAGGACACGAAAGAGGTCTATCTTATCGGCGGGCTGGTGATGGCCGTGGCCATCGTCACCGGCGGCTTCTGGTACTACTCAGGACAGGACCAGCCCTACGCCTCGAAAACCCAGTCTGAACCCCTGACCAACGCGCAGGTCGCGCACGCGCTCAAGACCAGTACGATCCCTCCTGTCGAGCCGATCGTGCACAGCCAGACCGTCCCCGCCGCCAACTACAAGTCCGACAGCATCCATACGGACCTCTATTTCGAGGTGGGCCGCAAGGGGCTCACGGACGATGCCAAGGCGATCCTCGCCACGCAGGCCGACTTGGCCAAGAATGATCCAGACCTCGGGATTCTCGTGCAGGGCTATACCGACCGGCAGGGATCGGCCGGCTACAACATGAAACTGGGCATGAAGCGGGCCGAGACGGTGAAAGCTGAATTGATGAACGCCGGTGTCGCGGAACATCAGATCAAGGTCGTGAGCCTCGGCAAGGACGGCGCGCTCTGTCTCGACAACAGCGACGTCTGCCGCAACATGAATCGGCGGGTGCACCTCGAAATCCGAAAGATCGGCAAGGACCACATGGTACTTCCCACCATCGCCGCAGAACCGGCAACCACTGAGCCGATGCAATCTGCCAATGACCAGAACACCAACACCGATGGTCACGGCTCATTCGCAGGAGATTTGCTTCCTTCCCTTGCCGATCCCTCGGCAACCGATCCGTCTCCACTGACGACAGACCCGGCTTCCGGCAGCTAACCGGCACCGAATCTGATCCTGGAGGAGCCATCTAGTTCCTCCAGGATCCGGTTGCCGACACAGTCATTCACCCTTTCACCATCCACATCACCGAGGTTCACCATGCTGTACGTCCCTCTACGCTCTTCAGTCGGTCGTCTGCTCCTCTGTGTTCTGATCATGGCCTTTCCTCTCCTGATCAATCCCACAGCCAGGCTGGCCGCACAGCCGGCTGAACCGCTCAGCACCGGCATCGTTTCGACGATGAGCATCAACGAAGTCACGGAAGGCACCCTGCTCTTTCGAACCAACCAGCCGGGCCGATTTACCCCGGCCCCCATCTTGAAAACAGATGTGCAGATTGCCATTACCGGCATCATCGCCCGTACCACAGTTCGTCAAGAATTCACGAATCCCAGCGAGAAGAAAGGCGACTGGCTCGAAGGGATTTATGTGTTCCCACTCCCGGACACTGCCGCAGTGGATCACTTGCGTATGAAGGTTGGTGAACGGATCATCGAAGGCCAGATCAAGGAACGGAGCGAAGCAAAAAAAGTCTATGAACAGGCCAAACAGGCAGGGAAACGGGCGAGCCTGGTGGAACAGGAACGTCCGAACATCTTTACCACCTCGGTCGCCAACATCGGTCCAAGGGAACACATCACGGTTGAGATCGAATACCAGGAAACCATCCGCTATGACCAGGGCCACTTCCAACTCCGCTTTCCCATGGCCGTCGGACAGCGCTACATTCCCGGCACACCGGTCATTGTGGAGGACCAAGAGCCGAACGGTACAGGCACGATGCTGGATACGGACCGGGTACCGGACGCCTCACGGATTACTCCACCGGGGCAACATCACAGCCAAGGGTCCATTCATGGATCCGGCAATTCTGTCAGTCTCTCCTTGACCCTCACCCCTGGATTTCCCGTCGCCAAGGTGGAATCGCTTTTCCACCCTGTCATCGCCATCCCCGATCCTGACGGAGGCTACCAAATCAGTCTTAGAAAAGATGCCGTGCCGGCCGATCGTGACTTTCAGCTCACGTGGGTTCCGGCCCCGAGCCAAGAACCGACTGCCACAGTCTTGACCGAACAACGAAACGGTGAGACCTATGCGATGCTGATGTTAGTGCCTCCTACGCATTCCAGTGACGCCGCGCCGCGTATGCCTCGCGATCTCACCTTCGTCATCGATACGTCCGGATCGATGGCCGGCCCCTCGATTGAGCAGGCTAAATCTTCTCTCGCAGCGGCCCTCACACGGCTGACGACCCAAGACCGTTTCAATGTGATCCAATTCAACAATACAGTCCGCTCCCTCTTCTCCACTCCACAACCAGTCACGACAGCGGCGATGAGAAAAGCCATTCGATACGTGGAAGGCCTGTCCGCCGATGGAGGGACGGACATGCTCCCGGCACTCAGACAAGCCATCAAGAGTCAACAGGACTCCTCTAGACTCCAGCAAATCATCCTGATTACCGATGGCCAGATCGGCAACGAAGATGAACTCTTCGAGCTACTCACCCATCGCCTGGGAACCAGGCGAGTCTTCACAGTTGGGATCGGCGCCACACCTAATAGTTATCTGATGCGCAAAACCGCAGAGTTCGGTCGTGGCACCTTCACCTATGTGGGGAACGTGAGCGAGGTGAAAGAGAAGCTTGATGGCCTGTTCAAGAAACTGGAGCATCCGGTGCTGAACGATATTCAGCTCGACCGGACCGGATGGACCGGCCTGGAGCACTATCCCTCACTCATTGCCGATCTCAATGAAGGGGAACCGATTGTCCTCGCCGTAAAAGCGGCGTCCCTCCCGGACCAAGCCGTGCTCCGAGGACAGATCGGCACTCAACCATGGTCGCTGTCCCTGTCGATGAAACAAGCCACGGCTCGTGGTGGGCTCTCCGTCTATTGGGCAAGGCAAAAGATCTCCGCCCTGATGGACGAGGCCTTCA
>Ga0134121_10004027_pt1 | contig 12068 bp, 17 predicted proteins | sample KB301_FD_96463 | JGI IMG/M metagenome (GOLD analysis project Ga0134121, IMG submission 96463) | Terrestrial soil microbial communities without Nitrogen fertilizer from Kellogg Biological Station, Michigan, USA - KB3-0-1 | ecosystem: Environmental > Terrestrial > Soil > Unclassified ...
GAGCAAGGGACGTCGTCAGCACCGGCCGAGGCTTCAAGGGCAACAACGACAGGTCCCCGGCATATTGGGACGTCAACTCGCCCTAAAGAACCGGAACGAGCCGCGACTTTTTCAGCTGCGTCCTGTGGTACGGTATCCGGTGACGTATCACATGAGAGATTGGGAATGTTTCGGCCATGCCCTCCGCTCAAATTGTCGGAAAACGTGGAGAAAACCTTTTTCGGGTTATGATCACTCAATGGTGTGGTGGAGAGCAATGGTTCGAGGAGACTTTCGATGGAGCGACGGCTGAGGGCCTTGATTTCACGGTTTATTTGATCAATCCGTCCGTCTTCAAAGCTTGCTTCCGCGTTCAAGTGAAGACAGCGTTCAAAGTCAAACGCTATTCTGGCAAGGGCCGTGAACGGAAAATACTCGTCCGATTGCGTCAGGAAGACGCACGTAAGATTGGTACAATGGCAATGCCAGCCTACGTGGTCGGCATCGATGTGTGGACCGGCGAAGGTTACATTAGACCCGTTTTGTCAGGCGCAACGAAGGGCTTTACAGGAATCTCGACGCGGTCCCGCCTGAATTGCCGGGCTATCCGGAAGCTCTGGCAGGAAGTCGAAGATTTCTGGAACCAACGTTCAGGCGGATTCGACAGTTCGGAATTTGAGGAGTAAACCATGGAGCACAAGAATCCAGATATGGTCGGTCGACGCTCAGAGCTCCTGGCAACGGTCGCACTCACGCGACGGCTCGACATTGAAGTCCATCGGATGGACCTCGATTCCGGAATCGATTTCATGGGTATTATCCGGCCGGAACCGGATGAGGAACTCCAAGGCCTGCTACTTTTCGGCGTGGTCGTCAAAGGCACGGCGAAACCCCTGCCTTCTCACTTGGCCGCTGAGAAATTCTTTCGGGCCATTAGTAGCAAATCGGGGAGCATCAACGGGAAGTACTTCCTCCCTGTGATTGTGCTCCTGTTTTCGATGAACCACGACGAGGGATACTTTTCGTGGCTAGTTGAGCCCGATGTGGAAACTGAAGCCTTGATACAACACCCCGATCTCACCTTCACGCCTTTTGACCTCAAGCAACTCGACCAAATGACAAGCAGAATCAAGAAATGGTACGAGCAGTTGTCCGTGTCTATTGCTCCCCCAACACTGCTTGGGAAGTCGTGATCACTGGCCAGCTTACTGGCCCACCGGCATCCCCAATACAGCACGGTTCGCCGGCCTCGCTCCGCCGCCGTCATCCTTCCGCGGGACAGGCATCAATTCAACTGGGAGCGGCGCCGGACAACCGGTGCAGCGAATCTCCCAGCCGCCGCCCAGCGCTTTGTAGACGCTGATCAGTCCCGCCGAGATTTCGCCTTGCACCTGGGCCAGCGTGTCCTCCAGAATTACCTGGTTCTGCAGCAACTGGGCGACACGGGTAAAATCGACTTTGCCGGCATTCCATTGCTCCCGCACCGTGTCGAGAGCAGACTTGCCGGCATCCACGCTTTTCTTCTGCCAGGTGTAGCGTTCCTGGGCTTTCAGAAAGACCACCAGGCCGTTTTCCGCTTCCTGATTGGCGTTCAACACCGACTGCTTATACGCTTCCACGAGTTCGAGGAAATGAGCATCTTGCAAGCGAACGTTGTTGAGGAGCCGCCCATATTGGAGAATGTCCCAGCGGAACGACGGACCGATGCTGCCGCTCATCGCCTTGCCGTTGAAAAGGTCTTTGAAACGGGTGGCCTGGTAATCGAGGTTGCCATCGATCGAAATGTGCGGATAAAACTCGGATACGGCCACGCCGATCTGGGCGCACTGGGCGGCCGCCAGACGTTCCGCCCTGCGGACATCCGGCCGGCGGCGCAGCAAATCCGCGGGGATGCCGACAGCCACGTCCACAGGCGCGACCGGGATGGGCGCTTTCCCCAGCTTGTTACGAAGTTGCTCCGGCGGCATTCCGAGCAGAATGCACATCTGGTTGTTGGCAATCCGAAGCGTGATCTCCAGTTCGGAGATGCCGGCCTGCGTCGCATACAAGGTGCTTTCGGCCTGATCCACATCGACTTTCGCGGCATTACCGACAGCGGCCTTCTGCCTGGTGATCTCCAGCACCTTGGTCTGGATATTGACGTTTTCGGTGACGTATTTGATCCGTTCTTCGGTGGTGCGATATTGCACATAGGCCGTTACCATGTCGCTCAGCAGCGTCACGAGCACGTCGTCGTATTCCGCCACAGAGGCTTGCAAGCTGGCCCGGTCGGATTCAACTGCGCGCCGGAATCGGCCCCAGAAGTCAAGTTCCCAGGCAAGCGTAAACCCGTAATCCCAACGACTGGTGAAACGCTGTTTCGAGCCGGTTTCGCCGCTGGAGGCTTGGCGAAAAAAGTCTCCGGTCATCGCCTGCGATTGCGGAAAGAGCTCGCCAATTGCGATGGCAAGCTGAGCACGCGCTTGCAGGACGCGGTAGCCGGCTTCTTGCAAAGTCAAGTTTTGCTGGTAAGCGCCGCAGACGAGTTCGTTGAGCACGGGGTCGTTGAAGACTGTCCACCAATGGCTCAGGTCATCCGAGTTCGTTCGCACGCGCTTGTCCGAGGCGTCAATCCAATTATTGGCCACCGCGGCGTCAGGCGTGCGATAGTTGGGGCCGACCTTGAATCCGTTTTGGATGTACTCCGGCAATGGCGTACAGCCGCAACAGCACATTGCCAGCACAATGTACAGGCTGCTTTGCAGACCGATCTTCCGAATGATCAGAATGGTACTCATCCATAGTGTAATCGGCATTACCGGCATAATCGGATTAAAAGGAGTAATCTTTTAAGCGCAACAAGATGAGAAAGCTGGGCAGCTTATCGGCCCACGCAATGGCTTTTTTCTTGCCCCCGGGGAGTTGAACAATCATGATGGGCAAAAGGTTCGGAGACAGGACATGACTCGTTATGCATGCGACCTCGCCGACATTGAACAAGCCGCCGTTCGCGTCGGGCGATGGGCCCACCGCACTCCGGTGGCGACCTGTGCCACCCTCGACCGCTTTGCCGGGCGAGCGCTGTTTTTCAAATGCGAGAACCTGCAGAAGGTCGGCGCTTTCAAGTTTCGCGGGGCCGTCAATGCCATTGCCCAGCTCGCGCCCGACGTGGCCAAGCGCGGCGTTGTCACACACAGCTCCGGCAACCACGCCCAGGCCGTCGCGCTGGCCGCCAGGCTGCACGGCATCGCCGCCCATATTGTTATGCCGTCCACCGCGGCCGCGGTGAAACGCCGCGCCGTGGAGGACTATGGCGGCCGCGTCATCCTTTGCGAACCCAACCTGGCGGCACGCGAATCCACTTCGGCCAAAGTGCTCGCGGAAACCGGCGCCACCATGATCCCACCTTACAACCACCCGCATGTCATCGCGGGCCAAGGCACAGCCGCCCTGGAATTGCTGGAGCAAGTGCCCGACCTCGACGCCATTGTCGCCCCCGTCGGCGGCGGCGGCCTGATCTCGGGCGTCACCCTTGCCGCCAGGGGTCGACGGCCGGACATCCGCGTTTTTGCCGCCGAACCGGCAGGCGCCGACGATGCCTTCCGCTCCAAGGCCGCGGGGCAATTGATTCCGCAGACTGGTCCCAAGACAGTTGCCGACGGTCTTTTGACCAGCCTCGGCGAACTGACCTGGCCCATTATTCGCGACCTGGTGGAGGACGTGCTCACCGTCCGCGAAAACGAGATCATCGCCGCCATGCGCATGACCTGGGAACGGGCCAAGATCCTCATCGAACCCAGTTCCGCCGTGGCCGTGGCGGCCGTGTTGACTGACGCCTTCCGGGCCAGGCCGGGCTTGAAACGCGTTGGCATCATTCTCAGCGGCGGCAATGTTGATTTGGATCGCTTGCCGTGGCAAACAAGTTAGTTGGAGCAGCCTTTTCCAAGGAAGCCGCATCGCCCTCCAGGTCGTTGCCTCACGCCACCCTTCTTGTAGCCTGGCCAATTGAGTAATGTTCGCTGCCTGTCCATGGCCGGCCATTGATTTGCTGGCATTGATTTGTCAGTTTTTCCCATTTTCCCGCGCAAGTGCCGCCCTCGATTGCGTTCTCCCGCTATCACCTCCTAACGCCTGAAGGCACGATGTGGCTCCAGTCGGCGCCCAGTGCCAAGACCCTTTCTAACTAAGGAGTCCCACATGATCCAGCGTTCACGGATGCTGTGCGGCGTATTATTGGCGCTGCTCGCCGCCGCCTTCGCGGTGCTGAAACCAAGCCCCGGCACAGCCGTCGAGCAGAAAAATGCGCGGCCCCAGGTCGAAGTCGTGTTCGTTCTGGACACGACCGGCAGCATGGTCGGCCTCATCGACGCCGCCAAGCAAAAGATCTGGGCGATCAGCAAGCAAATCGTCAGCGGCGAACCGACGCCGGCCCTCAAGATCGGCCTGGTGGCCTACCGCGATCGCGGCGACGACTATGTCACCAAAGTCTTTGATTTGACCGACGATCTCGACGCCGTTTACGCCAATCTAATGAGCTTCAAGGCGGAGGGCGGCGGCGACGAGCCGGAAAGCGTCAATCAAGCCCTGAACGAGGCGGTTACCAAGATCAGTTGGAGCAAGGCCACCGGCATTCTCAAGTTGATATTCCTGGTCGGCGACGCGCCGCCGCACATGGATTATGCGGACGATGTGAAATACCCGGATAGCTGTAAGCTCGCCGTCGCCAACGACATCATTGTCAACACCGTCCAGTGCGGCGATCACGCCGAAACCAAGAATTATTGGCGTGACATCGCCAAGCTGGGGGAGGGCCGCTATGTGCAAATCGACGCCAAGGGTGGTTCGGTGGCGGTCATTGAAACGCCGTTCGACAAGGCCTTGGCCGAGATCAATGGGGAGATGATCAAGACCACGCTGATTTACGGAGATCCGAAGAAAATGGAGGTCGCGGGCGCAGGAGCGGTGGGGGGCGGGTTCAGCGGCATGGGTGGCTTTGGCTCCCCTGGCTTCCCTGGCGTTGCGGCCGACCGGGCTGCTTACTATGGGATCACCGGGACCGCTCCGAGCTTCGATTTGCTGCAAAACATCAAGGATGGCAAAGTGAAGCTGGAAGACATCAAAAAGGATGAATTGCCCGCGGAAATGCGGAAAATGACGCTCGCCGAGCGCAAGACCTATCTGGAAAAAATCGACAAACAACGTCTGGAGTTGAATGCCAAAGCCAAGGAGCTGGACAAAAAACGCAGCGCTTACGTGGCCCAAAAGCAAAAGGAACAAGCCAAGGACGCCAAAATGGAAAGCTTCGATGGACAGGTACTGCAACTCTTGCAGCAGCAGGCGACGCGGATTCAAGTGGACTATGGGGTGCCGAAGAAAAAGTAGGTGGCCACGATCAACGGGTTGCGACTGGGGACCGCGAATTGCCACATGACTCAACAGTCAGCGTGCCCTTGCAGCCCTAATTCAATCGCGGCGCGAAGGCTGTCAACGAGCTTTCCCGCTGTTTTCATTTCCTTTCAACCAGCGTTCTGCTACAGTTGAGCGCTGTGTTGCCCACCTCGCTGCCCCCTCCAAGGAAAACCGCCATGCTGTCCCTTCCACGCATTTTGTTGGTGGTGACCGCGATGGCAATCACAGTTGGTTCAGGCCACGCTCAAACCAGCGACAAGCCGAAACCTGCCGATGCCGCCAAGGACTACCGCTGGGAGGATGAGGCCAAAAAGCATGAGATGGGCTTATTTGGGCCACTGCCGACATCGCTCCTGCAAAACCTTATGCCTTGAGCGTTGGCGCCAATGCAATCACGGACAGCATCGCCCCTTGGGGATCCTGCAGCATCGCGAATCGGCCGGTATTGGGAATGTCCGTCGGCGGCATACAGACTTTGCCGCCGAGGGAGGTCGCTTTGGCCGCCGTCTCGTCGCAGTTCTTGACCTGGACGTAATTGACCCAGTGCGGCGGCATCGGGCCCCACTGTTCCATGATGGCCATCATGCCGCCGATGTCGGCGCCATCGTTCTGCCAGTGCGTGTAGGGGAAACCGCCCGCATCACTTACTTTCGTCTTCCAGCCGAAGAGGGCGGTGTAGAACTTGGTCGCCATCGCCGTGTCTCGCGTCATCAGCTCGCTCCAGCAAAAAGCGCCCACTTCGCCCCAAAGGCCGACGCCCTGGTGTTGTTTCGCCTGCCATACGCTGATGGCCGCGCCCGTCGGATCGCGCAGCACCGCCATTCGCCCATGCTCCGCGACGTCCATGGGGGCGGCGAGCACGGTCCCGCCCATCGTCGTCGCTTTCGCGAGCGCGTCATCGACGTTGGCCACGGCCACGTAGGTACCCCAATGCGGCGGCACGCCCTGTTTGGACTGATCCGCCATGAGGGTGTAGGCGGCCCCCACATTCCGGCCGCGCAGCTGGAACATGGTGTAGAAGCTATCCGGTCCCATGGGTACATCGTTGGCCGTCCAGCCGAACAACTCAACATAGAACTTCTTGGCCGCCGCCTGGTCGCTGGTTGCCAGTTCAAACCAGCAAAAGCTGCCGGGTTTCGCGTTTTTGATTTCCATGGATGTTCTCCTGTTGGTTGGAGTTGTCAACGCTGCCCCTCGGTGAAAACGGGAGGCACCAGGGTACAATATAGAGTCCAGCAGGTTCGGAATGGCCACGGATGTGCGGCTGCCAGATGAAGCCAAGGGCCGCAATCAGGACTCCCCCACAAACACGCATGTCAGCATCCGCGCACTCACTCAAAGTCCCGCAATTCGTGTACCGGAGTATTAAATAACTTGTTCACAAGTTCGGCGGTTCGGCCTTGTGCACGACGTCTTTTCCCATTCCCACGAAGTCGCCGAATTACTTTGTCACCAGGATAAAGCTGTGCATTGCCTACGATGAGGCATGCATCAAGAGCGTGCAAATGGCACTGAGCGAATTGGAGGGCACCGTTGGAATGCGTTTCGATGTATCAGACCGCGAGGCCATTCATCGTCAAGGACTTGCCGCGGTTTGACGCAAGCCCTAACCACAGCAAGCTGTATTCAGGATTCCACTGAAAAAACGAGCTGGGGAACTAGGATTCGAACCTTAACTTCGAGACCTGGGTTGATCTTGCTACGGCATTAATGCGGAACTTAACAACCACCCATTCAGTAGGTTATGGCAAATCCTAATTGGGTTGGCGTTGGGACGAAATGACAGATAAACCAAATTCCTTGGTGGAAGTTGGGCAAGATAGGCAGGCCCAGAATCACAGTTGACCGAACTCAGTCTCCCGGCTATGAATCCGAGCCGCCGTTTTCCCCTTCGAGCCACGGATGCAGATTATCCTCAGAGGCACGGACCAGTTTTGGATACTTCCCAAATGCTCTCGGCGTCGGTCACGCCCGTTGTGCTAATCTCGGCGTGTGGTTTGGTAACGCTGGCGCTTTACAATCGCCTGGGGGCAATTCTGGCTCGGATTCGTGCATTTCACCAGCAGAAGATCGAGTTGCTAGAAAACCTCCACGAGCTTGAGTTTGGCGAACAGCAAATGCTGCTGGACATGCTCGACTCGCAGATCGAGAAAGTCACCCTAAAAGCCAGATTGATTCAGAAAGGTCTTTGTTGCTTGTTGGCGGCAATTGCCGCCTTCTTGCTCTGTTGCCTGTTTGCCGGAGCCACGGTGTTCCATAAGTGGGTTGGCATGGTAGCCCTGGGAATGGGCATTCTGGGCGTGTGTCTATTCCTTGTCGGCCTTGGTTGGGCAATGCGGGAACTCGGACTTTCACTATCTCCGTTGGAAGAAGAAAGCGACTACTTGGAAATCGTCATGGCCCACAAAAAGGCGAAGTCCCAAGGCGGGAAGCGCCTGAAAGTCGCTGAGAGTGCGTGATTGTTAAAGGACTCCACAACCAAGTGCTTTGAAGTACCACAAGGCAACTTGATCTCGATCCCGTAGCTCGCCGCATCGCCGCAGCCGTTTGCTATAATTGCTGTGTCTGCGTATTCAAGGGCCCTACGCCGTGAACCCATCTTGCTTGACCCTGCTTTAAAGGGAAATGGCCATGTCTATTCTGGGTGAAGTGCCGGCAGCGTATCGCCAGTTTTTCTTTGTCAATGCGGGTGGTCCCTCTCGCCAGGTCGTTAGCAGGGAGGTGATTCAAAAAAAGTGGCAGCTTGTGACCCTTGACTGCTCTCACCGCATCCTGATGCCGAAATATCAGAAGTCAACAAAGGTCGGCTGCGGTTTCTGTGGAGGATTTGAACCCATGTCGCAGAAATAACCCTCTAGTTCACACCGGAAAAAAGGTGGATCGGTGCCCATGAATCACAAATAGCCTGGTGTGACGATGAGATGTTGCCATGACGTTTTCTCAAAGATTGTTGTCCACGCATGCGCCCGCTGCCGTAATCCTGATTCGTATGATTGTCGGCGGCGTCTTTCTCTCGGAAGGCATTCAAAAGTTTCTGTTCCCAGAGGCGCAGGGTGTAGGCCGCTTTGCCAAGATCGGGATTCCGAACCCGGAAATCATGGCGCCGTTCGTCGGCGTTTGCGAAATCGTGTGCGGCGTGCTTTTTATGCTGGGACTGCTGACTCGCTTCGCCGCCGTTACCATGACTATTAACATGCTTGTGGCAATCTGGACCACGAAGGTTCCGATTATGCTTAACGCCGGATTTTGGAGCATGGCACACGAAGCACGCACCGACTATGCCATGCTGCTGGGGTCGATCTTTCTCCTCGCCGTCGGAGCGGGATCGTGGTCGCTGGATGCAAAAATCGTTCAACCAAAACAGACTTGACTTCAGCGGAGACACGTATGAATTTGCAATGGGCGAACTGCCCAAAATGCGGCGGACCTGCAACTCTCCTGCAAATCAGAGAAGAATTTGAAGAAATCCCCGATCTTGGCCGCCCAACGGAACAAGTCCGATTCCCGGTAAATGTGGAGGAGTTCAGGTGTGAGGAACCAAGCTGCGAGCATGAATTTGAGAGGATCATAAGAGAACCAACCCCATAGCGGTGCGAAAGCGGTCGCAGATGTTGCCACTTCACCCTCCACGCCTCGCTGCCTCCAGCGAATAGGTCGGGTCGGCTTCGTCCCACTTCACGTCGCCGGAAGGCCCATAAATCGCCGGGACTGGCTCGTGCCCTGCCAGCCGCAACCACGTCTGCACCTGGGTCCGGTGATGGCACGTGTGCAAGACCCGCCGCCAGAAAACCCAAATCCGTTCCCGCTGCAAGCCGCCAAAGAAGGGCCGGGTTTCTAGCCACCAGTCGGCAGTGCCCTGGGCAAGTTGCGGCAACCGTTGTTTCGTGAGCCATAGGTACTTGTCAATGTACGCTTGGACGACGGGCTTCTCAGCAGGAGGGAGCAGCTCTTCGACAGGCGGTTCCACCGTGCCGACAAACTGAGCAAAGAAGCGGCGCTCGGAGAGAAGCTGGTGGACAAGGATGGTGCGGATCGAGTTCGTCTTCTCGTGCGGCTTGAAGTCGAACAATTCGTCCGGCACCGCCCGCCACATGGTGACCGTCTTATTCGCTTCGCTGGCGTAGGTGGTGACGACGTGCTGGAAGATCGGCTCGACGGCTTGTGGAATCTCGGCATCGGGGATGGCGATGAAGTCGTATTTCACTGGCGAACCTCCTTCATCAGCAACAGCAGCATGACTACGGGCGTCTTCGTCTGAATACTGTGGCGCAGGCCGGTAGGCATGTGGACCCAAGTTCCGGGCGTGGCTTCCACCGCATCGTCTTGCAGTGTCAGCTTCGCTTCGCCCTGGAGAAAATGAAGAATGGCAGGCATTGAGGCAGTGTGTTCGGAAAGCTCCTCGCCCTGGCCGAACCCGAAGATGACCGCCTTGAGCCGTTCGTCGTTGTACAGAGTACGGCTGAGGATGCCTTTCTCGGGCGGCTGGACTTCCTTCGCCAGATCGAGGATATGCGTGTAGGTCGTAGCCATATTGACCGATCCCTTCTGCTTCATCACGACTTCGGCTTCTCCCGTTTGCTCTCGGCTCGTTTGCAATCGGAGTCATCTTAGGAGTAGGGCCGTCGGAGGAGTAAACGAGGAGCTTCGTCAGAGCCTGGCGAAGTGGGTCGGCCGGCACCTACTCGCAGGTGTTTCCCATGCTAAGCTTGCCTATCCGGAGCGAGCGATCCTCTTCCTTGGACATTCCGACCAGAGATTTCGTCATGTGGCACAAGGGGTTATTTGTTGCTGTTGCAGCGGCAGCGGCAGCTGCCATTGCCTCCTTATGATCCGTGGCTCATTCTCCGGTGTACAAGACGTGGCCCATGAAACGGTTCGTCTGCACCTTAACTTCATCGGATCGAGCATTCGGCTTATCACGCCAGACGAGGAAAATGTACGATGGCGAGCGTAAACAAGGCGGCAATCGGCGTGGGCGCTGTCGTGGCAGCGGTCATCGTGGCTTACAACTACGACGACGTGAAGGAAATGGGCGACATGTCTCAGCAAATCTACTTGAGACTTTACGGCGAGAGCATTTACGAGTACCACGCTTTGACGGGAGAATGGCCATCCAAGGTTGATGATCTGGCCAAGACTTCACTCCCCGTGAAATACCCGCACTGGTGGAAAGCTCAACTCGACATCGAGGCTGATGTCATCGTGTGGCCGAAAGACCTGAAGCCCGACCCAAAGGAGAACGCACACGCCATTCTCTGCTACCACAACAAAGGTCTGGATGCCGAGATGGGGCGAATGTGGGTTTGCTGGGGGGATCTGCGAACCGAGTGTATCACGCCCGAAGACCTGCAAAAAAACCTGAACAAACAGAACAAAGTGGAGAAATCTGCTGACGGCAAATTGATCGGTGTGTGGCAAAAACGAAATGACGCCAGGGAAATCTGGACCGTGCGGACAGATGGCACAGTACGGTGGTATTACCAAGGCGTTCCGGCTATTGGGATTGCCGACTCCATCGTAACGTACACCTACCGGGCCGATCCCACGAAATCTCCAGCCCATCTCGACTTGATACACCACGGCGTCATGGGAACCTCTTGTTTCATCTACGAAGTGACAGAGGATGAGTTGCGCATCGGAAATCGACCAGACGGTTTCGGGCCGAAAGACATGTATTACAATCGGGTCCGTGGCGAGCCTGCCTGGAAGCAGAAATAAGCTAATTCTGGAGTAAACGCAGGGCTTTCGGATTCAGGCAGTTGGGGCAGTACCACGGAGCGGGCATTTTGATAGGTTTCGGACTTCTTTTGCGGCACTTGGCGCAGCGCAATCGTTTGCCTTTGACAGCGGTTTTCGGTCGGACTTTCTTGCCGGTTCGGAAAATGTTCTTTGCCACCGCAATTACTCCTACGCTTTCTTCCCTTCCTGCCGCAGCTTCATGCAAGTGCTTGCGGCCTTTGCCACCATCTTGCCCGTCTCGTCCTTGACCTCGCACTCGATGTAGCCCAACGTGCTGCCCGCCTTCACGACTCTGGCCTCGGCGGTCAATGTTGCCTTCCGCACTGCCCCAAGGAAATTGATCTTCAACTCGATGGTCGTGAATGACTCGCCTTCGGCAAGCGTACTGGCATAGGCGAATCCCATCGCTGCGTCGGCAAGGTCGCAGTAAATGCCACCGTGCAACGTCCCCATCGGATTGTGGTGCCGCTCGTCGGCCGCCATCTCAAAGATCGCATGGCCTGGCTCGATTGACTTCATCGCAAAGCCGACTAACCGGCCAACGGGAGGCGGTGACATGTGCATTATTTGTGACTCCTTTGACGCATTGACTCGGCCAAACGTAGGATTCAACCATTTATAGCCAACGCCTTCGCAACCGCCTCTTGAATCCCTATCGGCTTGATGGGAAACACGTCAAGTGCAGACCGCTCCCTGACGACGGTTGGATTTTTCAGTCCCTCGATCAAATGCCGACCGACCTCGAAACTGGCGGGTGTGACCAGAGCCAGCCACAGGCTTGACAGATAAGGAGTCCGTACCGGCACCGAAATCAACCAACGCCGAAGTCCCTTTTGGCGGGCATATTCTCGGATCAAATCGCCATAGGTCGTGACATCCGGGCTGCCAATCTCGTAGATGCGGCTTTTGCCCGGATGCAAGTCTTTCGCCGCCAGCAAGTAAGCCAGCACGTCGTCCACGGC
>Ga0134121_10004029_pt1 | contig 12065 bp, 10 predicted proteins | sample KB301_FD_96463 | JGI IMG/M metagenome (GOLD analysis project Ga0134121, IMG submission 96463) | Terrestrial soil microbial communities without Nitrogen fertilizer from Kellogg Biological Station, Michigan, USA - KB3-0-1 | ecosystem: Environmental > Terrestrial > Soil > Unclassified ...
CCGATGCGCAAGCGGCTGAGTTTGTCGCGCGGCAGCTTGAGCAGGTCATCGGCCTTGGCCAGGCCATCGAGCCCACGGCCCGCGGGCACCACCATCGCGTAGGTCGATCGGTAGTAGGGCTGCGTGGCCGATACCTGGTCGAAGCCCGCGGGCACGCCCATCACGATGTCGCAGCGATAGTCTTCACCCGGCAGCTTGTAGCGCAGCGTGTTGCGGATGAAGGCCATGCGCTGCGGAAAGGAGTAGTACGCCACCGGCAGCCCGAGGTCGCGCGCAAACAGCTCGGCCAGCTTGTTCTCGATGCCCTTGCCGGCCTCGTTCGAGAACGGCAGGTTGTTGGGATCCTGGCAGACCTTGAAGGCCGTGCGCGCAGGCGCCTCGGTTTGCGCCGCCGCACCGAGGCTGGCCAGCGCAACCATGCACGGGACAAGCAGCGCCGCGCCCACGCGGGACCGGACGCGAACGCGGCGCCGCGCATCACACCTCATGGGGACATCGATTCGACCTTGGCACGCGTGATGGCGCCGTCTGAGCGGCCCTTCAGGTAGGCGTAGAGCTGGTTGATGTTCTCCATCACCATCTGGCTGTTGCCGAAACTCTGCATGCCCTTCTCGAGCCGACCATCGCGCACGGTCTTGATGAAGTCTTCTTTGGACAGCGTCTTCAGGCTGTTCACCAGGGACGGGCCGACCAGGCCCTCCTGATTGGCGCCGTGGCAGCGGTCACAGGCCGCGGCACGCCAGGCGCGAAAACCCTTCATCGTCTCGGCATCGACCTTGTAGCCGTCGACCACCTTGTAGAGCGGATCGTCGGCGAAGACGGGCGGGGCGGCGCAGGCGGCAAGCGCCGCCATCAGGACAACTCGCAATGCTCTTGTCATCGTCATGCGTGGATCGAGATGGATGTCTTCAGAACGCAAGAACGGCGCCCGCGATGACAGCGGGCGCCGTGGTCACGCTGCCGTTCAGTTCGGCAAAGTGAAGATCGTCAGCGAGCCGCCGAGTTCCGTGTACTGGTTCAGTTCGCGATAGCCACCCACGGCTCCGAGGCCATCGGTATCTTTTTCAAGCCCCGCGGCCATGCCGATGCCGGCCCAACCGCCGATGCCCGAGAACACGCCCATGTACTGCTTGCCCTTGTGCTCATAGGTGAAGACGTTGCCGATGATGCCCGACGGCGTCTTGAACTTGAACAGCTCCTTGTTGATGTCCTTGGCATCCACGCACTTCAGGTAGCCCTCCAGGGTGCCGTAGCACGACAGGCCTCCGGCAGTGTTGAGCGAGCCGCTCCACACCGAGAACTTCTCGGCATGCGACTGCACGATCTTGCCGTTACCTGCGTCCCAGGCGATGAAGTTGCCCATGCCGCCATGGCTGCCCGGGGCGGGGAACATCGACAGCGTGGCGCCCACGTACGGTTGACCCGCGGTGTACTCGACCTTGAACGGCTCGTAGTCCATGCAGACGTGGTTGGTCGGCACGTAGAACAGCTTGGTGTTGGGGTCGAACGACGCCGGCTGCTGGTCCTTCGAGCCCAGCGCGGCCGGGCACACGCCCTTGGTATTGACGTCGGGGCCGTTCTGCGCGGTGGAGTACTGCTTCACCACTTGCGGGCGACCGGTCTTCATGTCGACGTGCGTGGCCCAATTCACCTTCGGGTCGTACTTCTCGGCCACCAACAGCGCGCCGTTGGTGCGGTCCAGCGTGTAGCCGAAGCCGTTGCGGTCGAAGTGCACGAGCGCCTTGGTGGCCTTGCCCTTGACGTCGATGTCGGCCAGGATCATCTCGTTGATGCCGTCGAAGTCCCACTCGTCGAACGGCGTCATCTGGTAGACCCACTTGACCTTGCCGGTGTCCACGTCACGCGCCCAGATGCTCATCGACCACTTGTTGTCGCCCGGCCGCTGGCTCGGGTTCCAGGTCGATGGGTTGCCGGTGCCGTAGTACATCAGGTTGAGCGCCTTGTCGTAGCTGTACCAGCCCCAGGTCGTCCCGCCGCCGATCTTCCACTGATCGCCCTTCCAGGTCTTGAGCGACGAGTCGGCTCCCACCGGCTTCACGGCGCCGTCTGTCCACGTGGTCGTGGTGTTGGGGTCGATCAGCATCTCGGCGTCGGGGCCGGTGCTGTAGCCCTTCCAGGCCAGCTTGCCGTCGTTGATGTTGTAGGCCGCGATGAAGCCGCGTACGCCCCACTCGCCACCGCTGATGCCGGTGATGACCTTGTCCTTGAAGACGTGCGGCGCGTTGGTGTTCACGGCGCCCACCTTCGGATCGCCGTTCTTCACCGACCACACCACCTTGCCGGTCTTGGCGTCGAACGCCACCAGCGTGCTGTCAGCCTGCTGCAGGAACACCTTGCCCTCGGCATAGGCGAGCCCGCGGTTGACGGTGTCGCAGCACATCTGCGGGATCACGGCCGGATCCTGCTTCGGCTCGTACTTCCAGAGGATCTTCTGCGTGTCGAGGTCGATCGCGAAGACCTTGTTGGGGAACGGCGAGTGCAGATACATCGTGCCGTCGATCACCAACGGTGAGCCTTCGTGGCCGCGCAGCACGCCGGTGGAGAACGTCCACGCGACCTGCATCTTGCCGACGTTGCCGGTGTTGATCTGGTTGAGCTTGCTGTAGCGCTGGTTGTACATGTCCCCAGCCTGCATCGCCCAGTTCTTGGAGTTGGCGATGTTCTTTTCCACGTCGGCATTGGCCATCACCAATGTCGGCACTGCCAACACGAGGGCAAGCAGTGTGCGCCCGCCCGCACCCAGCTTTAGAACGTTCATGTGAGTCTCCTTCGTCACGGTCTTTGGTTTCCCGGCCCATGCGGGAGCGGCACTGCGCCGATCCCGCTGAAGCTGGGCACGCTGGCCTACTTCGCCTGGAACGGGTGCGCCGCCGAACCCTTCTTGGCGACGACTTGCGCCGCGGTTGGTTCACGACCCACCGCGCGCTTGATCGACTCCTTGACGGCCGCGTAGTTGTAGTCCTGGATCTTCTTGTCGTCGGCCGCCAGCCAGTGGATGAACACGCCGACACAGACGAACAGGTTGTCGGCCTCGTCCGAAGGGATGGTGCCGTCCTCGACGCAGTCGGCCACGGCCATCGCCACGGCGCGTTGCGCGGGGCCGAACATCTGAACGGCCTGCTTGGCCCCCTTGATGGTGACCTTGTTGAACATCACGGTGGCCGGCTTGGTCAGCAGGTTGGGCGCCACCACCGCCAACAACGACGTGAAGCCGTCCTTGTTGTTGGTCAGGGCATTGGCAAACGCGGTTTCGACTGGCGAGCCGCGCGGTCCGATGATGAGGTCGATGTGCGCGACCTCGTTGCCATCTCCTACCAGCGACTCTCCCACCAGCATTCGATCGATCTTGGGCATGTCTGTGTCTCCGTCGGTTGCGTCCGTGTGCGATGTACGGCCGGTCGCCTGGCCGTAACCACGCGCAACCCCGAGTGCTTCACGTTTCGTGCCAGCCAGACCCCGTGGAAACACTGAGCCGCTGTCGTGGCGGTCAAAGTGACAGCAGGGCGTCGACCCAGGCTGCCGCCACGCACAGGTCGGCGCTCGTGCCAGGGTTGATCGCGCGCGCCTTCAGGCTCACGTCCCAGGCGATGAAGGCGGGATCCGAGGCCAGCGCGGCGCCGCCGCGGGCGCGCCAGAGTGCGGCCTCCGCCATGACACTGTGTGCAACGGGCAGGCCGTGCTTTCGCACAATGTGTGAATCGGGCCATGCCGCCAGCAGTTCGAGGTAAGCCCGGCACATGCCGCGTCGGCGATCGGGTCGGGCCGCCGCGAAAGCTGGCAAGGCCAGCTCAAACACGTCGGCGAAGTCGCTGGTGTACTGGGCCGCGATGCGGTCGCGCGATTGGGCCAGCGCCATCGCCTCGCGCAGGCCGACGCTGGGCGCCTGATGCACGTCTTGCGCCGCGGCGCTGCCCAGCCCCGCCGGCATGGCCAGTGCGATGGCCCGAAACGCGCACGCCGCATCGTGCACGTCGAGTGCGGACAGCACCCGCCCTAATGAGCCACGCAGCGCGGCGCGGCCTTGCGCGGGCTGCCAGCCCTCGGCGGCGCGCGCCAACGGCGCACACAGCAGCACGATGCCGAGGTTGGTGTTGCACTGCACGGCGGCGATCGTGGCTTGCACCGCCGCTTCGATGCGTTCGCCGACCGCCAGCCGCGCATCGCACAGCGGGCCGGCGGCGGCCCGCGCGCTGGCGAAGAACATCTCGGCGTCCATGCCGTGGCCCGGCGATGCCGTGCTCACGTTGCCGGGCTTGCGCACCTCGACATCGAGCCGACAGGCCTGCACGAAGCTGCGCCGCAGAACCTCGGCGTCGAGCGCCGCTCCCATCGTCAGGCCCGTCGCGCGCCGGCGCACAGCGGCAGCTTGCGATCCAACAGGTCGCCGACCAGCAAGCGCGCAATGTCGTGCGCTGTCACGCGCTGCAGCCCCTGCCAGGCGGCCACCCCGTTGACCTCGATCACCACCACGCCATCGGCGGCGGGAAGCAGGTCGACGCCGGCGTAGTCCATGTCGAGCGCGCGCGCGGCCGCTTCGGCGGTGGCCGCCAGGGCGCGGCCGGTGGGGTCGTCCAGGCGCTGCGGCTCGCAGCGCGCTCCCTGCGCGACGTTGTGCACCCAGTGCCGGCTGACGCGCCGCATCGCGGCCACGGCGTGCCCCCCGACCACCAACACGCGCCAGTCGAAGCCCGGCTCGCTGAGCGGCGGCACGAACCGCTGGAGGTAGGCCATCGACCCGTAGCGGCGCGACAGCGCGGGCAGTGCGACATGGCGTCCCTTCACCTGTCCGACCAGCGCGAGGTGCTTGCCCTGCGAACCGAACAATGGCTTGAGCACCAGGGCATGGCCGGCCGCGCCTTCGCGCATGACCAGCCGGCGCGCCAGCTCGGGCGACTCCAGGGCCCAGGTGGGTGGGGTGGCCACGCCGGCCGCGTGCAGCAGCAGCGTGGTCATCGACTTGTCGACGCTGCGCTCGATGGCGCGCGCATCGTTGTAGACCGGCACGCCGAACTCGCGCAGCGCGTGCAGCACGCCCAGGCGCTTGGTGACCTGCTCGAAGGTGCCGGCGGCGATGCCGCGCACCAGCACCGCATCGGGCAACTCATGACCGAAGCCGGTCAGCACCAGGCCATGCCACGACTGTCGCGTGTCGATGCTGCAGCGCGCGAGGTCGACGCAGCGGCCCTCGGCACCGCGCTCGCGCAGCGCACGCTGCAGCGCGCGCGTGTGCCAGCCGATCGCATCGGTCATGATCGCAACCCGCAGCGCGCGGGTCGCCAGCGCTCTCACCGCGCTGCCTCGGCCAGCCATTGGCGGCGCAACAGATCCATCTGCAAGGCACCGTGGTGCCACGTCTGCCCGGAGGCCAAGTGGGTGACCCAGACTTCGGCCGGAGCAAACAACGCCCCGTCGAGCTGATAGAAATCGTAGCCGGCGTCCTTGAACAGCGCGCCAAACGGGCGGCCGTGGTCGCGTGAGTTGAGCGACGGCAATTGCAGCGCCAACGCGCGCGCCGCGTCGGGTTCGCCGCGCACCGCGAGGTGCACCTGGCCTCCGTAGAGGATGGCGTCGTTGGTGCGACCCATCGCCTCGATGCCGTCGGCGTGCGGTGCCGGCAGCGGCGCGCAGGCATTGCCCTCGACGATGTCGTGCAGCGGAAACTTCAGCTCGTGCGCGCGATGCAGCGCCACCTCGAGCACGCGGGCCACCACCTGCGTGGTGCCGGCCAGGCTGCTGGTGGGTGTCACCACCACGGTCAGCGCCGCGGGGGCGAGCGAGCAATCGCGCAGCACCTTGTCGATCACGACGGTCGGCGGCAGACGATCGACTTCCAGCACCAACGCACCCACGTCGGCGCTGTCGCGGTAGCCGATTTCGGCGAACAGGGCTTCCTTGCAGGCCAGCGCGCGCGCCGGGCCCGAGCCGAGCGCGAAGAACTTCTTGGCGCCGGTTTCCTCCTTCGTCGCAGCCAGGCTCCAGCCCGCGTACTGGCTGGCCATGCATGCCAGCACCGGCATCGAGCTGCTGACTTGCAGCCAGCTCGGCCAGCCGTGCAGAGCGCCGGCCGCGAGCCGCACCCGGCCGAGGCCACCCATGCACAGCTCGGCGATGCAAACCCCGGCGTCGAGGCTGCCCTGCACCGCGATGCCGGCGTCGATCAACGTCACACCGCGCTCGTCGCGCTGCACGCTGACGCGAAGGCGCTGTGCGTAGCCCATCAGGCGCGCCACGGCGTCGCGCGCCAGCCGGTTGACGCTCAGCTCGGGCCAGTGCATGCGTTCTCCTCGAAAGCGATTCTGGACTCGACGAGCTGCGATCGCTCGGCCAGCAGGCACTCGACGGCGCGCGCGTCGGCCGCCTGCGCGCTCACCGTGCAGATCGGCGCGCCGGCCGCCACGCGGCTGCCTGCGGCCGGCAGATCGTGGCAGTGCGGCGCAGCGGCCCACTCGTCGGCCTGCGCGGCGCCGATGCGGCACGGCCGGCGCGCAAACACGGTCTCGCAGCCGCGCACACCGGTGGCGTGCGCCATCGCTTCGGGCAGCACGCCTCGCAAGGCCGCCACATGGGCGCGCAGCAGGCCGCACGGCAGCACGCCGGCGTGCAAGGCCATGCTCGCCGATGGCCGCGGATTGACCTCGAGCAGCCAGGGTGTCTCGGCGATGGCGACGAAGTCCAGGCTCGCCAATCCGCGCAGGCCCAGCTTCGGCACCAGAACGTCGAGCGCAGACTGCACCTGCGCCTGCAACGCCGGCCGCCGGATGGGCCCGATCGCGCCGCGGTAGACGTAGGGCCGCTCACCCAGCGGCCGCACGATCAGTCGATTGAGCGCCACCACCACGGCGCGCTGACCATCGGCCAGGAACAGCGCCGACATCGCGTCGCCGTGCAGCTCTTGCTGAAAGTAGCTGCCGGCGCCCGCGCGGTCGTCGTTCGCGCGACGGATGTGACAGCCGCCGCAGCCTCCGGCGCGCTTGCTCAGCCAGCCGTGCCCCTCCAGCGGGGCTGTGCCGCATGTCGGCGGATGCAGCAGATCGTGTTGGCGCAAGGTGGCGAAGAAAACATGCGGATCGCGCACGCGGGCCACCGCGTCGGCCGACATGCCGAGCAATGGCAAGGCCGTCGCGCCGGCGGCCAGCAGGTCGCAGCAGGCTTCGAAGCCGCTGCCCGCGATCCAACCGATCGCGCCGTCGCGGCGCGCGGCAGCCAAGGCCTCGCACAACAGCGTCCCATCGAGGGTCATCGTCGCGCCGTCTCCGATCGCGGCCCAGTGCGCGGACACGCGGCGCGTATCGAGATCGCCGAACAGATCGAGCGCAATCACGCGCCAGCGCCCCTGGAGGGCCGACTCGGCGAGCCAGCGCGCCGACAAGCCGGCGACCACCAGCGTCTGGCGCTGCTGCTGCATCGCCTGTGTCAGGTGCGCCCCGGGCCGCTGCAGCCCGGACTGCGCCGCCTCGGTCGGCAGCGCGGACACGACGCGGGGAGCGCGGCCGCCATCAACTCTTTTCGGCCAGGACCTCGCGCGCCACCGTCAGCGCGTCGGGGAAGCTGAAGGTCACCGGCTTGGTAGCCTCGCGCATGCGCACGAGCATGCGGTGCTGCACCTGGTACTTGACGTTGCCGATCACCAGCGCGCCGATGCCCAGTGCACGGCTGTCCGGCAACGGCTTGGCATCGTCCATCACGCCGACGCCGGCCAAGCCCTCGGGTGGCACCGCGTTCACGTCGGCCGCGACGCGCAGCTTGACCGCGTATGCACGATCGCTCGCAGTCATCACTTGCACACCGGCCGCCGCCACGCCCATCACCACGTCGGCCTGCGCCAGCTCGGCATGCAGGTGTTCGCTGTCGTGCACCGCCGCCGCCCGCAGCGTGACACCGAACCGCTGCCCGGTTTCCTGCGCCGCTTTCGTCACGGTGGCTTCGCGGCGGCCTGCCAGCACCGCGATGGCCCCGAGCTGGGCGCACAACACGCCGGCAATGCGGCCCACCGTCCCGGTGCCGCCGAGCAGCAGCACCCGTTGCCCGGCCAGCCCCTGGCCGCCGTCACGCCGCAGAGCGGCCTCGGTGCACGCCACCAGGGCGCTGGCCGTGGTGTAGGCACCGCTCGGATCGGCGAACACCGAGACCACGAACGGCGGCACCATCGCCTTGCGGGCGCGCTCGAGCATGTCGGCGGCCAGCAGCACGTCGTGCCCGCCGACGAAGATGCCGGTGCGAGCGGCGCCCTTGGGGCCGCGCGAGAAGATCGCGTCCTGCGTGAGGCCCGCGATCGCATCGAGGCCGACGGCCGTGTACGGCGCGATCATCTGATAGCCGGCGTCGGCCGCCATGTTGACGTCGAACGGACTGACCTGCGTGCCCGGCGTGAACAGGTGCAGGATGTAGGGGCGTTCCATCGTGCTCGGCCCTCAGATCGTGGGGTCGGGGTCGTGCGCCTGGCGCGCCAGCGCAGCGAAGGTGGCGCCGTGGTCGCGTGCCCGCACGATGCACACGCGCAGCGCGGCATCCACCGCGTCGTGGCGGCGCGCAGCGGCCAACGCCGACTCGGCGGCGCCGGACGACGGGAACACCGCGAAGCCCGTCGGGCCCCACGAGCTTTGACCGATCGCTGCGCCTGCGCCCACCGCCTCGATCACGCGTGCGACGGCCGCGCTGGCGAATGCGCGGCCACGCTGTGCCGCAGCGAAATGCGCGCCCAGGATCGCCTGCATGCGCGTGATGCCGGCGGCAAACGACGGGAAATCGCCGCACGCGGCACCCGGCAGCACGCGCATCAACACCTGATGGCAGATCTCGGCCGCTGCGTCGCGCGGCAACGGTGCCAACTCGCGCAGCGCGCGCTTCTCTTCGTCGCCGCTCAGGCCCTGCAGGCGCGGATCGAGCACCAGCATCAGGCGCCACGGCGGCGGCAGCGCCAGCCGTGCGAGCAGAGGCGCCACGGTGCCGTTGGCACCCGGCCCGCCATCGAGCAGCAGGCCGCCTTGATCGAACCCTGCAATGCCGATGCCCGAGCGCAGACCGCGGCCGGTGATGTGCGCCAGTTCGGCGCTGCTGTACGACAGCGCATGCACGCGGCAAAAGGCATGGCCCACCGCGAGCGCCAGCTGCGTGCCCGAGCCAAGGCCGGCGTGCGTGGGCAGCAGCCGCACCAACTGCAAGCGCAGCGGCGCGTGGCGGCCACTGGCGTGGCGCAACGCAGCCAAATAGCGCAATGCGGCCTCCAACTCGGCGTGCGCGCCGGGGTCGACCACGCTGGCTTCGTCGCGGCGTGCCAGACGCGTCTCGACCACGGTCTCGAACGCGTCGACCACCAAACCCAAGCTGCCGAAGCGCCGGCCCAGCGTGCCCGCGGGATCGAGAAAACCGAGATGCAGCCGCCCCGGTGCATGCACGCGCCAACCCGCGGGAGCGCCCGACACCGCGCTGTCGAGCAAGGAGCCGGGTTCAGGGTCGCGGCGCATGGCGAGCGTCGGCGCGGCGGCGTGCCCCGACACCAAACGATGCACGCATGGCACCCCGCATGTCAGCGGCTCTCCGGCACCATGCCTGCGCCGATGACATGCAGCACCGCCGCGCCGCGCTGTGCGGCATCGGCCAGCGCCGTGCGATGGCGTTCGATCAACACACCCACCGCTTGCACGTCGTCGAATTTGCGCGGCTTGGCCAGACGCACGCGCACCCAGAGCGCGCGAAATTCGTACAGCACGACGTGGGCGACTTGTTCGGCCAGGGCCTCGAGCAGCTGAACGCGATGCTCGGCCATCAGCCGCAGGATGCGTTCGCGCAATTGCGAGTAATCGAGCGTGTCGGCGATGCGATCGGTGTCACAGGCCAGCGCTCTCGGCACGCCGGCGGTCACGTCGAGCACCACGGGCTGGGGCGCGTGCAACTCGCTGTCGTGGATGCCGATCACCGTTTGGGCGGTCAGGCCTTCGATGAAGACTTGATCCAGCGCCGCGCTGGCGAAGCTCGATTCGCGCGCCAGGTCGCTCACGGTGCCGGCCGTTGGCTGAAGGATCGCGCTCATTGAACTCCCCGATCGACAAAAACCATCCGGATCAGATGCTTCAGCAAATTGCGGACCACCGGTCCGACCCGCAAGACCATGGTAAACCCGCAAGCAAGCGCAGCGCGCTGGCTTCCGATGCAGCGCGGCGCCACAATCGACGGCTCGATCCCGAGCCGAGATGCGATAGCGCGCCGGCGAGAAATCCACAAGGAGACGTGGTATGGGCGCGATTGTTCACGACGCGGCGCAGCACGCGCGCCGCATCTTGAGCGCCGTCAACCAGGGTGCGCGCGGCGTCGCCAGCGACGTGGTGGCGCATTCCTGGGCGCGTTGCCTCAACGTGTATCGGCTTGACCCGAGCAAGCCGCGCCGTCCGCCGGTGCTGAGCCACGCCGAGCTGTCGGCGCACCACGACCGCATGGCCGACGTGATCGACTGCGCGCGCTACGAAATGACCACGCTGTTCCAGCAGCTGGGCGATCCGGAGTCGGCCGTGGTGCTGACCGACACCGATGGCGTGATCCTGCACATGGTCACCTCGCCCGAGTTCGAGCGCGGGGTGTTGCCGTTGGGTCTGCGCGTGGGCGCCGTGTGGAGCGAGGCCGAAGCCGGCACCAACGGCATGGGCACCTGCCTGGTTGCGGCCAGTCCGGTGGCGGTGCGGCTGGACGAGCACTTCTTTGCCGACTACACCTCGCTCACGTGCTCGGCGGTGCCGGTGCACGATCCGTCGGGCCAGATCACCGCCGTGCTCGACGTGAGCAGCCGCTCGACCATGTCGCAGCAGCACCTGCTGGTGCTGCTGGGGATGACCGCACGCATGATCGAGAACCGCCTGATCGACGTGCGCTATCCGCACGCGCACCCGATCCACTTTCACAGCCGGCCCGAGTTCGTCTACACGCTGCACGAAGGCAAGCTGATCGTCGATGGCGACAGCCGGGTGCTGGCGGCCAACCACAGCGCGCTGTTCCAGCTCGGCGTGGATTCGGTACGCGAGATCCGCGAGCGCCGGCTCGACCAGATCTTCCAGACCACGCTCGACGGCATTCTCGAGCGCAGCCAGCGCGCGTCGTACCACCCGGTGGTCACCTACCGCGCCAATGCGGCGCACCGCTTCTTCGCGGTGGCCCGCATGCCGGCGCACGACGAAACGGCAAGCAGCCGCTCGCGCGACGCGGCCACGCGCTCGCTGCGCATTGCCGCACCGGACCAGCCGGCGGTCGCCCAGGCAGCCCATCACATCGCCGCGCCGATCTTTGCCGACCCGCAGTTGCGCGGCCTGCTGGACACGGCGCGTCGCGTGGTCTCGTTCGGTACGCCGCTGCTGCTGCACGGCGAGACTGGCGCCGGCAAGGAGATCTTTGCGCGCGCGATTCACGACGGCAGCCCGCGCGCGCGCGGGCCCTTCGTTGCGATCAACTGCGCGAGCCTGCCCGAGAGCCTGATCGAATCGGAGTTGTTCGGCTATCGCGCCGGTGCTTTCACGGGGGCCGAGCGACGCGGCCGCTTGGGCAAGATCGCCCAGGCCAATGGCGGCACCTTGTTCCTCGACGAGATCGGCGACATGCCGCTGGGCCTTCAGGCGCGATTGCTGCGCGTGCTCGATGAACGCACGGTGACGCCGCTGGGCACCGACGAGCCCCAGAGCGTCGAGTTCCAGTTGCTGAGCGCCACGCACCGCCAGTTGGCGCAATTGGTGTCCGACGGCGAGTTCCGCGAGGATCTTTACTACCGGCTGGCCGGCATCGAGATGACCGTGCCGGCGCTGCGCGATCGGCTCGATCGGGCGGACCTTATCCGCGCCGTGCTTGCCGAGGAAGGTGGCGCGGAGCTGCCGATCCAGCCGGCGGCATGGGACCTGCTGATGCAACACCCGTGGCCAGGCAACGTGCGCCAGTTGCGCCACGTGCTGCGCACGTCGGTGGCGCTCGCCAACGGCACCGCCTTGACGCTTGAGCAGCTTCCGTCGTTGCGCGCGGTGCCGCCGGCGTCGGTCAGCCGCGAGCGAGCATCGGCGACGGCTGTCGAC
>Ga0134121_10004031_pt1 | contig 12062 bp, 8 predicted proteins | sample KB301_FD_96463 | JGI IMG/M metagenome (GOLD analysis project Ga0134121, IMG submission 96463) | Terrestrial soil microbial communities without Nitrogen fertilizer from Kellogg Biological Station, Michigan, USA - KB3-0-1 | ecosystem: Environmental > Terrestrial > Soil > Unclassified ...
ACGATATCGCGCCTGTTTGCACTCATCACTGTGGCTCTGATTGCCGGGATCGCATCGGCGCGTGCCCAGGATACGAACCCGACTTTTGTCGTCAGCTATATCGAAGTCGCTCCATCTTCCGCTCGTGCCGCGGCAGGAATTCTGCGTACGTTGCAGGACGCAAGCCGCAAGGAGCCGGGAAACACTGGCTTTGAAGTGCTGCAGCGCAAAGGGCAGCCCCAGCAATTCGCTATATTGGAGGCCTGGAAAGACTCCAAGGCGCAGGCAGCCCATGCGGCCGCGGCCAACACCACGCAGCTTCGTGACAAGCTCAAGCCGCTTCTTGCGGCGCCGATTGATGAGCGCGTCCACACCGGCTTTGTGGTTGGCAAGGCAAAGATGACCGGTCGAGGCTCAGTCTATGTACTGACGCACGTCGATCTGATCGGCGCAAAGAAGGACGAGGGTCTTGCCGCCATCAAGCAACTGAGCGTCGACAGTGCTCAGGACGCCGGTATCCTGCGCTACGATCTATTGCAGCAGGGCAACCGGCCCAATCACTTGACCTTGGTCGAGGTGTGGCGCGGAACAGCCGACCAGGAAAAGCACGAAGTGGCCGCACACACTCGCAAATTCCGCGAGGCGCTCCTTCCAATGAGCGGCAGCCTGTATGACCAGCGGATATACCAAGCGATCAATTGAGATCGCTTGGAATATGGCCGCACGCGCGGTGTGTTATTGTAGGCAAGCAAGTGTCCTGTCCCGAAACGCAGGGGACGAAAAAGCGTGGACACGGTCTCACGATATGCGGGGACGACCATCCTCACCATTGCCGGGTGGGTGCTTTGGTGTCTGTTTTCGCGCAGAAATGGCTTTGTGCCGCCGGTCGAGGTGATCGCCTTGTTCATTGGCGCATTGGCCATCGATATTTTGCGAAACGCCAGACCCGCACGATAAGTCGGTAAGGGGACGTAGGACCTCGGTCCAATACGCCCCTGAGATTCAGACCTGTTAGCCTCACCCGATATTTAATCCCGATTTCGGGACCATGCATAACGTCCGCGCTCTTGGTCTTCGCGCAACGGACCGGAGGCAGGATACGGGGAGCCCGATCATGACCGCACCAACGAATGCGGACACGGCCAATGAGGTCGTGGCCTGGTACGCGATGCCCGTCGACGAGGTCGTGAAGACGCTCGCTACGGGGACCGAGAAGGGCCTGAGTGCGACCGAAGCATCGAGCCGCCTGGAAAAATATGGTCCGAACCGTCTTCCGGAAGGAAAGAAGCGCGGGCCATTCGTGCGCTTCATCTCTCAGTTCAACAATATTCTGGTTTTTGTTTTGCTTGGTGCCGGCTTCATCAAGCTCATGCTGAATTTATGGGTTGATGCTTCGATCATTTTCGGTGTGGTCGTGCTCAACGCACTGTTGGGCTTTGTGCAGGAGGGCAAAGCCGAGCGGGCCCTCGATTCCATCCGCAACATGTTATCTGCAGAGGCGCGGACCATCCGCGACGGTGAAACGCGGATGATCTCGGCCGAGGAACTCGTGCCGGGAGATGTCGTGCTGCTCGAGTCCGGCGACAAAGTACCGGCCGATTTGCGTCTGGCCGACGCCAAAAACTTTCGAACGGAAGAGGCGGCACTTACCGGCGAGTCGGTGCCGGCAGAAAAAAGTACAGACGCGGTCTCGGAAAACGCGACGGTTGGCGATCGTGAAAGCATGGCATTTTCCGGCACCATGGTCGTATCAGGGCGGGCGACTGGCCTGGTCGTTGCGACCGGCAACGAAACCGAGCTTGGCCGCATCAACCAGTTGCTGACCGGTGTGAGCGCACTCGAAACGCCGCTCCTGCGCCAGATCAAGAAGTTTGGCTATGCCATCACCGGTGTCGTTGCGATCGTGGGCGTCCTGGTGTTCGCGTATGGAAAGTGGGTGAGGGGCATCGAATTCGTCGAGCTCTTTCAGGCCGTGGTCGGTATTGCGGTTTCGATGATCCCGGAAGGCCTGCCTGCACTTATCACGATAACATTGGCAATCGGCGTGCAACGAATGGCGCAACGCAGCGCGATCATTCGCAGGCTGCCGGCGGTGGAAACACTCGGCTCGGTATCGCGTATCTGCTCCGACAAGACCGGAACCTTGACGCTCATGGAAATGATGGTCGTCTCTGCCGTTACGGCGGAATCGACCTATCAGATAACCGGCAACGGTTACGCTCCGGAGGGCGAGGTCAAGAAGGACGGACAGCCAATCAAAAAGGATGCAGTCCTCGGGCTTATGGGTCAGGTCTCCACGCTGTGCAATGATGCGGAGCTCTTCCAACACGAAGGAACGTGGAAGGTAGAGGGAGATCCGACGGAAGGCGCGCTCTATCCCTTCGCTGCCAAGCTCGGCATGGATCGAGAGAAAGAGCGGACAGCATCTCCGCGTATCGATGCGATTCCATTCGAGTCAGAACACAAATTCATGGCCACGCTGCACAAGTCTGCCGCGGGCAAGGAAATTCTTCTGGTCAAGGGCGCGCCCGAGGTGATCCTTGAACACTGCGATCGTCAGCAGGTCGCGGATGGGCAACCTCCGTCGCTCGACCGCAAGCACTTCATGGAAGCTTCGGACAAGCTGGCCGCGCAGGGCGAGCGCGTATTGGCCCTGGCGTGGCTGGAAAATCCGGCTGTAAAAAAAGGGCTCAGTCCTGCGGACCTGCCGAAGACTCTGGTCCTGATTGGGCTGATCGGATTGCTGGACCCGCCTCGCAAGGAGGCCATCGAAGCCGTCAAGGAATGCCATACCGGCGGCATTCGCGTCACGATGATCACGGGCGATCACAAGATCACGGCGGCAGCCATCGCCAAGATGCTCGGCATCGGGGATGGCAAAACCGCTATCACCGGGACCGAGATCGAAGAGATGAGCGCTGCGACGCTGCAGGAGAAAGTCAAAGACGTCGACGTATTCGCGCGCGCAAGCCCGGAACACAAGCTCCGGCTGGTGAAAGCCATTCAGGCCAACAAGCAAATCGTGGCGATGACGGGCGACGGCGTAAATGACGCACCGGCGTTGAAGAAAGCCGACATCGGCGTCGCCATGGGCATCAAAGGTACCGAGGTGACGAAGGAAGCCGCCGGGATGATCCTCGCGGACGATAACTTCGCCTCGATCACTGCCGCGGTAAAGGAAGGCCGTACTGTCTACAACAACATCGAAAAAGCGATCCTGTTCATGTTGCCGACCAACGTTGCCCAGGCGCTGGTTATCGCGGTTGCGATCTTCGTCGGCTTCACCATGCCCATCACGGCACCGCAGGTTTTGTGGGTCAATATGGTGACCTCCGTCGCGCTTGGGCTCGTCATTTCGTTTGAGCCGCATGAGCTGGACGTCATGAACCGGCCGCCGCGCAGTGTGGATCGGCCGATCCTTACCGGCTTCGGAATCTGGCGCGTCATCTTTGTGGGACTGGCGCTCCTCGCATTTACGCTCTGGGCGTTCTTCTGGATGAAATCGCAGAATGCCTCAGACGCGCTCGCCCGCACCGTCGCCGTCAACGCCATTACGATCGGCCAGGTGTTTTACCTTTTGAACAGCCGTTACTTGCTCGACTCTTCGCTTTCTCTGAAAGCTCATCTTGGCAACAAGTATCTGCCATTGGGAATCGGAGCGGTTGTTATCCTGCAGCTTTTGTTTACCTATGCGCCGCCGTTGCAGCGTCTTTTTGACAACGAGGCGGTCCCGCTGTGGGTCTGGCCATGGTTGCTGGCAGGCGGGTTGGTGTTTTTTATTGTCGTGGAGATCGAAAAGCTCATTATTCGTTCAACTGGCCTGCGCCGAGCGGTGACGGCCGTGGAGGCAGGTGCATAGAGCTACGTGCCGAGCCCCATCAGATGCGCTGCAGCGCGCCAAGCGTGGTTCGTAAGAGCCTCCAGGTTACGTACGGTATCGACGCGAACGATTGCCTGATCCGCTGTCAGTGCGCCTTTCGCGACCTCACTCAGTGTCGTGCTGCGGTGCGAGCGACGCAGCTCGCTCAATGCATTGGCGCAACGCTCCAGCTCGGCGATGGATTCTTGCGCTCCTGCATTGGCCGGGACCTCGGTGCTGGTTGGAAGCAAACCGCTGCGAATTGTAACAGGGTGGGCCTCCGGCAAAACCGCGACCTTCTCAGCAATCGATGATGCGCGCTGCATTGCTTGCGCGCACAACTGCGCGGCGCGAGCATCGTCGGATTCAGCGTTCGTTTTCTCCAATTCGAGGCCGCTGCTGGCTGTCTCGGTCAACCGCGAGGCGTGGTCTAGTGCGTGCAAAGTGCTCGTGAGCCGGTGCTGCTCGTCTTCTGTTTCCGGCGGTCCGTCCACGTCCGACATGAACACCTGCGCTTGGCGTAGTGCATCGCCCGCCTGTCGAATCGAGGGTGCGTCCTTGTCCAGGCGTCCTCCGGCCTCTCCAGCCTGCAGTGCTCCGCCAATCGACGTGCAGGCGGCCGCAAGCGCTCGGGCAACCGTCCGCCGCACGGCTTCCTCGGCTGCAATCGGGGTGACAAGCGCTGAGGGGTCGAGGCACCGCGTGAGTACAGAACCTCGCTCGGGCAACATCCTCTCGACAAATCGCGTGAACTTGTCGATCAGCGGCAGCAGCACGGCGACACCGATGACGTTGTAGGCGGTATGATACCCGGCGAGCAGTGTAACCCCGTCGACGGTGTTCGATGCCCGAACAAGAAGAGGTGTCACGATGGGAAAGAGCGCCAAAGCGATGACCGCGGCGATCAATTTGAAGAAAACGTAAGCGACTGCCAATCGTTTGGCTGTCGTACTTGCCCCGATCGCTGCCATCGCCGAACTGGTCGCTGTTCCGATGTTCTGACCGATAATGAGGGCGCAGGCCTGGTCGAGCCCAACGGCGCCGGCATAGTGCGCGGACATCGTTATGGCGATGGCCGCTGTTGAGGATTGCATGACCGCCGTCATCGCGAGCCCAACCAGGACCAGCGTGAGCACGCCAACCATGCCCGCGAACCAACCGGCGCCGGCGCCTCCGAGCACGGCGGGCAAATCGGCGGGGTGTAGTCGTTCGGCCAGCCCGCCCATTCCTTGTTGAAGTGTTGTCAGGCCGAACAGCACCAGCCCAAACCCGGCCAGCGCGGCGCCGCTGGCCGACAGGCGCCCGCGGCCCAGCAATTTGACCAGCGCGCCGACAAAAATCATCGGTAATGCGGCGGCGGTCAGCGATACGCGGACGCCGATGAGCGCAACAAGCCAGCCTGTACCGGTCGTTCCGACATTGGCGCCAAAGACAAGCCCCAACCCCTGCGGAAACGTCAGGAGTCCGGCGCTGACCAGGCCGATCGTCGTCATGGTCGTCGCGCTCGACGACTGCACGATCAGTGTGGCGATGGCACCCAAGAGCGCGCCGCGCATCGGCGTTGCCGCGGCCCTTGCAAGGACCGTGCGCAGCGACGACCCGGCCAACGCCTTCAGGCCTTCGGTCATGACCGTCATGCCGAGCAAAAACAGACCAACGCCGCCAAGAATGGAAATCGTCGTCGACATCAGGGCACCTTATTTGAGAACGTTCGGCTACTCGAGCGTGACCGGGATTACGCAATCGCCGTGGTTACGACTCGCGGGCAAGCTCCGCGCGCGCGGCGGCCAGTTCTTTTTTCATTTTGTCGTCGATTTTTGGAAATGAGAGGCTCAGCTCCTCGATGGCGCTGACGATCGCCGCGGCGACAAATAGTCGAGTGAACCATTTGTTATCGGCGGGCACGATGTACCAGGGGGCATGTTTCGAGGCCGTCGCGCTGATCGCTTCCTCGAAGGCGTACATGTAGTCGGACCAGAATCTCCGCTCGTGAACATCGGAGGCCGAGAACTTCCAGTTTTTCTTCGGCTTGTCGAGCCGCTCCATGAAGCGGTTCTTTTGTTCTTTACGAGAGACGTTGAGAAAGAATTTGAGGACCAGGGTGCCCTGGCGGGTCATGTAGTCTTCGAAATGTGCAATGTCGGCAAGCCGTTCATCCCAGATATGTTTGCTCACGAGCTTTGGCGGCAATTTCTGCCGTTCGAGTATTTCCGGATGCACACGGACGACCAGAACCTCTTCGTAATATGAGCGGTTGAAAATTCCTATGCGTCCGCGCTCCGGCAGACTTTTGGCGTAACGCCACATGAAATCATGGTCGAGGTCCTCGCTCGAGGGCTGCTTGAACGAGAAGACTTGGCACCCCTGGGGGTTTACGCCCGACATGACGTGTTTGATCGTTCCGTCCTTGCCGGCCGCATCCATCGCCTGAAAGATCAGCAGTACGGACCAGCGGTCTTGCGCGTAGAGCATTTCCTGCTCCTCGGCGAGCCACTCGTTGCCGCGTTGAAGCAGTTTAGCCGCCTCGCCTTTGTCCATTTTCAATCCGCAGGTGTCGGCGGGATCGAAATCTTTCAGTCGGAAATTCTTGCCTTTGGTAATCCGGAACGGGTCTACGTATTTCTCGAGCTGATCGAGGATTTCTTGTCTGGCCATCGTGCAATCTCCCTCTGGCCAGCGCTGTGCGGCGCGCCAGAATCAATAAAGTCCCCAAGGCCTCGCTGAACCGGGTCTGAGTATGCAAAACAAATGAGACGTTCGCCTATATCTTCATTGGCTTTTACTCTGCTTGTGGCAAAGGCCGTGCACCGCGTCGCAAATCTTGCCGGCGTGACAGAAATGGAAGCGGCCTGACGTACCCGCGTGGCATTCACAGGTCTTTTGGCTGACCAGTCCCTCCGAGCAGTGCTCGAAACGTTTGAACCGAACCGCGGAAGAAGCCTCGTAGATCGTCATGCATGTCATTGCGCCAACGAGAACTGCGAACGCTGCCGTCTTCAACATTTGAGCTGGTGCCACCGAAAGTCTCCAGGTGTGAGCGGTTGTTGGTCCAAAGAGTGCTGATCCTATGGACTTTGCGACCTGAGCATATTGGACTGAGGGCCCATTCTTCGCAGTGCCTTCCCTTCATCCATGGCAAAAGAAAAAGGAGGCGTTCCGAGCCGTTTGCGTTGACATTCCAATCCGTTCTTCAAATACTTAGGCAATAACAGGCAAAAACGCCGCTTGATTTCCTGGGAGGAATGCAATGAAGACCTCACGTAGGACGCTTCTGAAAAATTCGGCCGCCGCTGCTGCCGCGCTCAGCCTCGACTGGCGTTACGCACAGGCGCAGGCTGAAACCGTTCGCATCGGAGTCATTTTCGACCACTCCGGTCCGTTCGCGGCTGGTGGTTCGGTTGCGTCCGCTATCGGTACCCAGATCGCCATCGATCTGTGCAACGAACGCGGTGGCGTTGGCGGCAAATACAAGGTTGTCCCGGTCAACGCCGACTCGCAAAGCAAGGCGGACGCTGCGATCAACGAAGTCGAGCGCCTGATCAATCAGGAAAAGGTCGAGATCATCGACGGCGTCTACTCAAGCGCCCATGCCGTGCCGCTCGCGGCAAAGGTCGAACAACAACAGAAGATTCTCTGGATCACGACGGCGGTCGCGACGGCCGTGTTCAAAGACAAAAACCTGAAATACGTATTCCGCGCGCAGATTCATTCTGAGCAATATGGCCAAGCTTTCGCCGGCTACATTACCGAGCACGCAAAGGCCAAGCTTGGAGTTGAGCCGACTGCCGTGAAAGTCGCAATCATTCACGAAGACGGTCCGTACGGCGTCGGTGTTGCCGCGGCTGACGAGGAATATTCGAAGAAGGCCGGACTGAATATCGTGATGCGCGAGGGTTATTCGGCGGCGGCTCCGGATCTCTCCGCGCTCGTGACCAAGCTCAAGCGGGCTGCACCCGATGTGATCTCGCACGCTGGCTACAATCCAGACATAACGCTGTTCCTTCGTCAGGCGCGCGAGAGCGGGCTGCGGTTCAAGATGTTGATCGGCGCTGGCGCGGGCTACAGCCAGCTGGACAAGCTGCGAGCGACGTTTGGCAAAGACATCGACAATTTCTGCAACATCGATCCCGTGCCTGCACAGCTTCTCGACCCGAAAAAGCTCGCACCAGGCATCGGCGAACTGACCAACATCATGGTGGAACGCTACAAGGCCAAGGCCAACGCCACGGACGTTCCGCCGCACTGCTCGATGGGATTCAACCAGACCTGGATTCTTCTCAACAGCGTGTTGCCGATCGCCAAAGAGAAATACGGCGGTTTCGATGCCGAGGCAGTCCGCAAGGCGGCCCTCGACGTCGATATTGCGCCTGGCGGCACAATTCAGGGCTATGGCGTGAAGTTCTTCCCGCCCGGAACACAGCTTGCCGGACAAAACGAACGCTCGACACCGGTCGTCATGCAGAATGCCGGTGAGCACATCTCTGTCGTGTATCCGACCAACATACGGACACAGGATCCGGTGCTGCCGCTGCCGAAGTCATCGGTCTACGCAATGTAGCCGATGATGCTCGCAGTCGAGGGGCTCTCAAAACGCTTCGGAGGATTCCTGGCGGTCAATCAGGTGTCCTTCGAAGTGCGCGAGGGCGAGATTCTCGGCCTCATCGGTCCGAATGGGTCAGGCAAAAGCACCACATTCAATCTGATTGCCGGAACCTTGCGTCCGACGTCGGGGTCGATCCGTCTGCAGGGCAGCGAAATCGGCGGGCTGCCGGCGCACGCGATTTGCCATCACGGGGTTGCGCGTACTTTTCAGATCCCGCGACCTTTCCGCAAGCTTTCGCTGCTCGAAAACGTGATGCTCGCGGCTTATTTCGGCAGTGCTGGAAGTATCGGGCGTGCCGAGGCACAGCGCAGGGCAGGTGAGGCGCTCGACATGGTTGGGCTGCCGTCTGACGCCACGGCTCAAACCGGCGGGCTTGGCGCCGCGGCGCTCAAAAAACTCGAGCTCGCCCGCGCGCTTGCCACCAAACCGCGTTTGCTCCTGGCCGACGAGAGTCTTGGCGGTCTCGACGCGACCGAGATGGAACGCGCCGCCGACCTGCTCAACAATATCCGGACGCGGATGGGCATAACGATCGTCTGGGTCGAGCACATCATGGGCGTGCTGATGCGCATCGTCGATCGCGTCATCGTCTTGGATCACGGTGAAAAGATATTCGAGGGCGCACCGGCGCAGGCGGCGCTCGATCCTCGGGTCACTGAAGTCTATCTCGGCAAGAAAAAAGCATAGCGTCATGCTCTCGCTCACCTCCGTTTCCGCCGGCTATGGGTCCTTCCAGGCCCTGTTCGGCGTGTCGCTTGAGGTGCCGCAAGGGGAGGCGGTCGGTGTGATCGGACCGAACGGCGCCGGCAAGACCACGCTGATGCGCGTCATATCGGGCCTCATCCCGTTGCGCGATGGCGCCATGACGTTCGACGGGCAGGCGGTCGGTGGCCTGCCGGCGCATCGCATGGTCGAGCAGGGGATTGCGCATGTCCCGGAAAACCGCCGGCTTTTTCCGCGGTTGAGTGTCGAAGACAACCTGCGGATCGGGGCCTATGTGCCACAGGCCCGGCGTCGTTTCGCCGAGCAACTCGCCTGGGTTTACGGCCTTTTTCCCCGCCTGAAGGATCGCCGCGAACAGGCGGCGGGCACGCTGTCCGGCGGCGAGCAGCAGATGTGCGCCATCGGCAGAGCCTTGATGTCAAAGCCGAAGCTTCTGCTGATGGACGAGCCATCAGCGGGGCTCGCACCGCTCGTGGTCGCGCAGGTTTTCGAACTGGTGCAGCGCATCCGGGCTGAAGGATTGACGGTGCTCATCGTCGAACAGAACGTCCAGCAGGTGCTTGACGTCGTCGATCGCGCCTATCTGCTTGAGGTCGGCAGCATCAAACTTGCCGGCACGTCGGAAGAGTTCAAGGGCAACGGCTTCATCCGCAAATCATACATGGGGCTGTAGCGAATGGATCCGTATCTCATCGAGGCGATCATCAACGGCATCCTGCTCGGCGGCGTATTGGCGCTTCTGGCGCTCGGTCTGAACCTGATTTTCGGCGTGATCGATGTCGTGTGGATCGCCTATGCCGACATCGTCATGTGCGGGATGTACGTGATCTATTTTCTCTACGTCGAATATGGAGTGCCGCTGCCACTTGCTTTCCTGATCGCGATTGCGAGCATCGCTGCACTCGGCGTTGTCGTTCATCTTCTCATTATCGCGCCGGTTCTCAACTCGGCGCCGATCAATCAGCTTCTTGCCACGGGCGGGCTACTTTTCTTTCTGCAGAGTTTTGCGACGCTGCTGTTCGGCACGGATTTCCGCAACATCGGTGTTCGTCTGCCGATACTGGAGATCGCGACACTTTATATCAGCTTTGCGCGGCTGATTGCCTTTGGCGTCGGATTGGTGGGCGCGGTCCTGCTCTACCTGTTTCTCAAGCGCACCTATATCGGCACCGCGATCCGCGCGATCGCACAGGATCGCGACATTGTCGGCCTCATGGGCGTCGATCAGCGCCGCATCTATCTGGTGACGTCCGCAATCGGCGGCGCGCTGGCCGGTCTCGCCGCATGCCTGCTGGCTTTGCAGTACGACGTGCATCCGCATATCGGCAACACGTTCGGCCCGGTCATTTTCATGATTTGCGTACTCGGGGGCCTCGGCAACATGATCGGCGGCTTCATCGCGTCTTTCATCATCAGCCAGATCATTGCCATCGGCGGCTACTATTCAAACACTGAACTGTCTTACGTGCTCGCCTTCACGTTCTTCATCGTGCTGATGTTCGTCCGGCCACGAGGGATCTTCGCGCGATGAGTGTCATGCGAGTAGCGATGCTTGTGGGGCTGGCGATCCTCATTGCTTTGCCGGCGGTCGTGCCGCCGTATTTTCTGCATTTGCTGATTCAGATTCTGCTGTGGGCGTTTATTTATACGGCATGGGCTCTGATGGGGCGTTTTGGCTTCGTCTCATTCGGCCACGGTGCCTTCATGGGGGTCGGCGCTTATGTACCGGCCTTGCTGTGGACCTATTACGGTCTCACCCCCTGGATCGGCATTCCGCTGGGCATCGCACTCTCGATGCTGCTCGCAGTCGTCATCGGGTATCCTTGCTTCCGTCTCAGGGTGGTCGGCCACTATTTCGCGCTGGTGACGCTCGCGCTCAGCCAGGTGGTGCTGCTCTCGCTGGTGGCGGCGCGCGATATAACAGGCGGCTCGCTCGGCTTTACGCAGCGTGCGGTCGGTCATTCCTGGTACGCGCTGCAATTTCCGGAAAAGAGCTATTTCTACGGCATTTCGATCGTGGTGTGGCTCGTCGGCCTCTATGTCTGGCATCACATCGATCGCGGCATCAATCGGGAAGCACTCGAGGCGATCTCCGAGGACGAGGACGCGGCCGCCGCGATCGGGATCAATGTGCTGCGTGAAAAACTTCGAGTGACTGTTATCAGTGCAGCGCTCACCGCTCTCGGCGGCGCGGTCTATGCGCAGTACATGATGTACATCAATCCCGAGACGGTCTCGGGCATTGCCGTGTCGCTGCAGATTGTTTTTGCCGTCGTCGCAGGCGGGGTTTATTCGATGCTGGGCCCGACGGTTGGCTCGCTGCTGACGCTTTCGTTGACCGAAGGGTTGCGCGTCTGGTTCGGCACCAATTTCATCGGCGCCGCGAACACGATCTACGGCATCCTTCTTATTCTGTGCATCATCTTCATGCCGCAAGGTATCGTCGGTGCCTTAAAGGGCCTGAGGTTGTGGTCGCCGCGAACGAAAGCCGCGGCTCCGGCCGAATGAACGCAATCCGGGTCAAAGCGTGACCCGCCGTCCTTCGTCGGCCGCCCAATAGGCCGCGTAATTGACCTTGATGGTTTCGTAGGCGAGGGCGAGGTCGGCCAGCGGTTCGCGTTTCTGGGTTACGCATTCCATGAAATCCTGGATCTCCTGCAGATAGCCGCGCGTCCACTCCTCCTCGAGACAGATGTATTGCCAGCCGGTCTTGCGATCGACTTTCTCGGTGATGTACACGCCCGCGAGTTTTTCCTCGTCCGTCAGATAGCTCATCAGGTGATTGTTGGGCGTGATGTTCGCGAACAACGAGCCGCCATTGGTGTAGGTCTCCACCACGTTGCGCACGCCTCCCATGATCATGTCGCCGGAGAACACCGTGGATTTTGTGCCATCGGA
>Ga0134121_10004032_pt1 | contig 12060 bp, 10 predicted proteins | sample KB301_FD_96463 | JGI IMG/M metagenome (GOLD analysis project Ga0134121, IMG submission 96463) | Terrestrial soil microbial communities without Nitrogen fertilizer from Kellogg Biological Station, Michigan, USA - KB3-0-1 | ecosystem: Environmental > Terrestrial > Soil > Unclassified ...
ACTGATCACGGCACAGGAGCACGAACGCACCCGGATTGCGAGAGAACTTCACGATGACATCGGTCAGCGTCTGGCACTATTGGCTAACGAGCTGCAACAATTCCGAGAAGATTCTCCCAATTTGCCTGAAGTCCGTAAGCGTGTGGAGGAACTCGAAAAGCAAACCTGCGAAATAGCGAGCGATATTCAATCCCTGTCGCACGAGTTGCACTCGTCGAAATTAGAATATCTGGGCATGGTCCCGGCAATGAGAAGCTTCTGCAACGAGTTTAGCAAGCAGCAGAAATTAGAGATTAACTTTAAGAACCACGACCTACCGAGCACTCTGCCTCCGGACATGTCTCTTTGCTTTTTCCGCGTATTGCAAGAAGCCTTGCACAATTCGGCAAAATACAGCGGCGCCAGACACATCGAAGTGGAATTCTGGGCCACGCCGAATGAGGTTCGTCTCACGGTTAGCGATTCCGGTGAGGGATTTGACCTCAAAGCTGCAAGGGAGGGCCTAGGGCTTGGACTCATAAGCATGGAGGAGCGGCTAAAAGTCCTGGGGGGAGATCTCCTAATCGAATCGCAACCTAAACATGGCACTACAATTCAAGCTCGTGTGCCTCTGCGCTTCGAGAACAAGGCCATGCATGCAGCGGGATAAGGAACACAGAGATCGTAAGGTTGACTTGGAAGCCCACTCCGTCGCAAAACCTACGACATCCACAAACTCGAAGGATGCTGCTGTTACAACGTCGGTTATGTTGCTAGTCGCGGAATTTTGCCATCGCTGAAGACGGATCGCGACAGCTCGATATCTGTCCCACTATCGCCCGAAGTACCTGAGGTGCTCACGGACCTCCTCGAAGCTCGGAGGGCGCCAGTTACTGGGAGTAAACGGCTGAGTGTTTCGCACAGATGCTTTGGAAGACGTACCGGTCTTCCTTACCTTCAAAGTTGATCAATGGATATGCACACAGGATGTCTACCTTGTGCGTTTCGGCGAGATCATTGCAGAGTTGTTCGACCCGAATCGCCGCATCCTCTTTCCCTTCCGCCCAAAGGAGAGCGACGCCCTCACCGAAAATAGCAACGCGGGGATGTTCGGCCTTCGCCCCTCTCGATGCTGACTCAATCAGCTTGGTGAAAAGCTCAAGAAACCGAACCTCGTCGGGCCAGTCTTTGAACATGTACGTAGAAACTGCTTCTACAACATCCAGTGAAATGTAGGTGCCCCGATGAACGGCGGCATCTGTATCCACACCCTCGGCTTTCAATCTGTGAAGAAGGCTTTCCCGATGTGCCTTCGTAGCGATCACAACAGCTGCGTCACCGGCTTTCAGAGCCACAGCAATAAGGTGGGTAACTCTATCTAGAAGAACCGTTTCGCCAGAGTAAAACAGAACTTCATGGCGTTGAGGGGCTTGTTCCTCTTCTGGGGAGGCGGTGAAGTGATGGCCTTTTAAACTGCTACTGACAAATTTCTTACCCCGAAGAACCGCAGCCACGGCTGGCAGTAGGTCGCTTTGTGCATGTGATTTATGAACGTAACCCCAGGCGCTCGCGCCCAAAGCTGCCTGCACAAAGTCGAGATCACTGTTCTGACTTAAGAAGACTATTTTGGTGCTGGGAGAGACCTGGCATACCCTCTGGGCGACTTTCATTCCATTGAGCTTTGGAAGGCCGATGTCGAGCACGATCAAGTCCGGTTTCAATTCTTCAGCCTTCTGAACAGCTTCTGATCCATCCGACGCTTCCGCTATGACTTGCCATTCTGGCCGCGCCCGAAGCAGCAAACGAACCTGGCGCCGCCAGTCTTTGTAATCATCTACTATTAGAATGCGAGTTGTAGACAACAGCCGTTTGCTCCACTCTCGTATAGACGAACCCGCCCCTTGCAAATAAGTTGCACGAATCTTCGAGTCCCCGCGCCCGTGAAGAGATCACGCATGGTCATTCGTGTCAGACAGTATTGCCCAATGGACCATTCGTATCTCATTTAACCGTTTCTAGCAACGCGGTTACGAGGTAATGCCTTATGAGCGCGGTTACTGAAAAGGTCTGAGGAGCCTTGCAGTACCGCACGAACTGTACGATGTCATTGCCCCAGAGCAGGATGGCCCACGAACACCAAGCTGGCAGTCGGGCGGTTTCCAATTACTTCGACTTGCACGCTCACCAGCAAGACAGTGGCGACATGACACCCGAATGTGATTGAAAGATTGAAGTCGTCATACTTTCTTAAGGGAACCTGTAAATTGTGACAGATGCCTCCTTGCCTACGATATGGCGGACCATCCCCGAGCCGAAAAACTTGAGAGGGGGCTTGTCCTACACGCTGAATCACATCGGCATTTCCGGCACATTTGCCTAGCTGCCTATTGCGGGAGTGTCTTGACGGGTCATCCGAAATGCCTTCCGAGACTGCGAAAGCGCGACTACTTCGCGAGGGTCTAACCTGCTTATCAGCTGCGGAAATGGGGAAATGGGATGAGCGGTAGACCAATGATGGTGCTTCTGGTTGGCGGGAATCCAGAAGGATTCCTCGAAGTGCTGTCGTGGTTATACAAAACGGGCTGCCGATGCCACTTCGCAACTTCTTTCGAGGACGCTTGCAGACTGATTTCCTGCACGACGTTCGATTTAGTGCTCGGCCAGTACCACTCGCCCGACCGAACCGCCTTTTCTTTGTACGAGTGGCTGGCAGGGTCTCAAGCCACACTGTTTTTATCCAAGCAAGTAGAGGGCGGTTGTGTGTGGTTACCGTTACTTGAATCTGGCAAGAGCTGTATTGGTGCACCAATGCTGCGTCCGTGCAATCTCGCCGAAGCGCTCGAAAAGCTGTTGGGAACAAGAGCCCTGAACGCCCCTCTTTCCTAGGTCGCATATCTTGATTTCAGCTTACACTATCCGACCGGGCGGATAGTGGCGGACCGCGACACAAGCAACGGTCCGCCTTCATGTCCGAGACCAGCATCTACCAAAAGTCGGTTCAATGCCTAATTAAAGCGAACCGGACAGGGGCGAACAGCTGGCTTTTCATTTTTGCGTGCCGTGGGTCACTAGCGTACTTGATCGCCCCCGGAGGGTTGAACTTATCGAGATGGGCGTGCTCGACTGCGTCTCTCACACGCTTGTCCCTGCGGCTCTCTGCTCTTCCTCAACGAGGCGAGGAATAGAGAAAAACATGGGGCGAGAATTGGGCTTCTTAAAGCATTGCTTCGAAGGGACTACGAACAAGTGAGGGCCTGCCTAAGGTTTTTTAATACTGGTGAGTACGTTATAATGCTGCGTAGCGCTGTGTATCGCTGCTAACGTGGGGTGCATCATTAACGCCGCGTGTCTCTCGTCCGTGCGGCCGAGCCGGTACGCAGGATTGACTAGCAACGAGCGCCCCTTCCGTTACCATCGAAATCCCAACGTAACGGGAACTATATAGGTGGATATCCGACCGCCTTGGGGCGAATAATGGTAACGAGCCTCCATGTATTATTTGACACCAGAGTCTCCCAAGCTGATCGTGATACCTACTCCGCCGTTCACCCCTCCGGAACTCATGCCTTTGGTCGCAAGAGTATTGCTCGTGGAAACAATCCCGTTTTGACAGGCGTATCCCCACCAGTCCCAGACCGGTTGACACACGGTTCCCGGTATAAGCGTATAGTTGTTCAACGCAGTGTGACGATAGTACCAACCTTCACCGCCAATTGCGTAGTAGCTGTAACGACGCCCGTCTTTGTGGAATAAATAGTTGGCCGTAAGCGAATAGAGATTACTGGACGTCGATACATTATTTGGCTGGCTGGCCTGCCGCGATGAGTGGTTCACGAGGACGGCCAACACATGTTGGGTAGGCGGCAGTCCATGCCACATGAACTCTCCTACAATGGAACTGTGAGGACTCAAATTTGGTCCGGCACCGACCTGAAAGGTGCCACTGATTCCGGCGAAGTCAGACGTCTTCTCAATTGGCACACCGATTCCTCCCCCGATGTGCATGTTGTATGAGTGGCCCTCCTAAGAGCTTCCTGGAAGACTATTCTGGGCATATGGGCATATGCGGGAAGGCATGCAAAAGTAGCGAGTAATGAAGTTGCGATCAGAGTTTGCGTGCGCATGGTAGCCTCGATGTTCATTTGGTCGCGTCAGATCGCGCCGCTTTGCTACGGTGTGCGAAACCGTCAGCGCATTGCACAAGATTCTACCTATGAGGCAAGTCTAACCGGTGCGCACCAACAACTGTCGCTTTTGACAGACATCGGTGCGTTCTGGGGAAATGGCCCGAGGAGCGACTAGATTTTACGTTACTCCGTGAAAATAACTCGGGTTCGACACGCTTTTGCGAACCTGCCGCTCTCCAATTTATCTCGATCCACGTGGGAATAGGCAAAGCCAGATAAGTAACAACGAGTCGACTGCTAATTTTGACAGTGTGAGCAGGGACCTGACCGGAATTACTCTGCGACCTCCAGCCGGTCACGCTTGAACTCGGGCGATACCGAGGGCGGCGGTTCCGGGAGCCTCGGTCTGTTTGAGGAAGCAAAGTGCGGCAGTTTCCTTTTCCTTCTGTCCTCATGCGCTTTGTTGGTACTTGTCTGGCCTCGCTGTGCTTGACACTGCTGCCGGCTGCGCAGCAATCCTCCGTACAAGCGCAGATTCAGGCTGACGAAGAGGCCGAGGCGAAACCCGAGGACCTGCGGAAGGATACTCCCGGTCGGGCGATCCAGCCCGCTCAAGGATTGCATTTGGATGTGGAGCTTGCTCTCGTCAACGTAACGGTCACCGACCCTTACAACCGCTTCGTCATGGGCCTTGATCCCGAAAATTTCCGGATTTTCGAGGACAATGTCGAGCAGGAACTCGTTACCTTCTCGTCTGAAGATGTGCCGATTTCAATCGGAATAATCTTTGATTGCAGCGGCAGTATGAGAAGCAAGATGGGCAAGGCTCGCGAAGCCGCTGTGGAGTTCCTTGATACCGCCAATCCCGAGGACGAGTTTTTTCTTGTCACCTTCAACGAGCGAGCTGACCTAACGACCGTCTTCACGAGCAGCATCGGGGATGTGCAGAGCCGTATGATGTTAATGCCTCCCAAAGGGAGCACCGCACTACTCGATGCCATCTATCTCGGCCTCAGTCAAATGAAGAATGCACACCACGGCAAGCGCGCCTTGCTCATCATCTCTGATGGGGGGGATAACCATAGCCGATACAATGAGCGGGATATCAAGCGACTAGTGAAAGAGGCTGATACGCTGCTCTTTGCCATCGGAATCTTTGATCCTATCGGATATCGCAGCCCGACCCTGGAAGAACTCAACGGCCCTTCCCTGCTTAGTGAAATCACCGAGATGACCGGGGGCCGAGTGTTCGAGGTTGAGAATCTGAATGACCTTCCAGATATCGCAGCAAAAATCGGCAAGGAGTTGCGAAATCAATACGTCTTAGGCTATCGGCCAAGCAACAAAGCACATAATGCGCGCTGGAGAAAAATCAAGGTCAAGATGCGCGCGCCTAAGGGGCTTCCTCCGCTCAGTGTTTACTCCAAGACCGGCTACTACGCCCCGAGCCATTAGGACGTGGCATGAGTCCTATTCCGGTCCGACATAATTCCTCAACGACTACCTGTCCAAACTCGCTTTTGACAGCCTTCCTGGGACGGTCTTGCTCATGGTCGCAAGAACTCCGCGGTGACCGTTAAGTCTTGACTTACTTTTCACAGTTTGGTCACCGCGCTTTGTCGTTTTCGTCGAGGTTCCAGGTATCGAGCTAGCCTTTTTCACATTCTAGCGAAGAACGTCCATCCACGATTCGACTCGGATTGTCCTACTCACGGCCTAGCTTTCCTTTCTGTTCGGTTTCCTTGTTATGAGATGCCGCTACAAGAGTGGTACCAGCTGAAGTTGCTCGTCGATCTTTCGGCGGCCGAGATCGTCGATCGGCAATCCTTTCTTGTGTTGCGACCACGTTTGGATGAATAAACGCGCGGTTTCGTGCGCTACGTTCTTCACCAAGGGCGGGGAACACCCGCCGGCACGGATGTCTTTTCCAAAAGTTCATCGTCGAGACGGGAAACGTCCTTCGTGCGGGCGAGCGGCAGGCCCAAGCCGCGTTCCAGCAGGTAACGCATGGTCGAAACATAGTCGTAACCGAGCGCAAGCTCTGGCGTTCGGCATCGCGGTAAAGCAGCGACCAGTTCTTCAAATCATGTCGGCATTCCCAATCGCCGCGTTGAAAATGACGCGGCGAATGAATTCCGCTAATCCTTTCTTCCTGAGGAGCGCCCAGATGTCCTTGGCCACGCTCGTGTATCCATGCTGCTCGTATTTCTTTTCCGAATACTGACCCTAGATCGGATTGAAATCTTCGGTATGAATCCGCTCTCCGACCGGCCCGCGGTCGAAACGCTAGATGAAGTACGCGTTCGTTTTGGTCCCCCGGGAATTCAGGCGGAAGATTTCCGATCGAGCCGATCGGAGTCAGCCCAAATTCAGGAACGTCGATTCCCAGATCCTTGGCCAGCGTCATCATCGCGAATTCGTTTTCCGGCACTTTGGGGAATCTTGGCGACGGCAGTTTCACGATCGACTGGCCGTCCCGTCCCTGAGCCGGAATGTGAAGTTGTTTGCCGCCGAGGCCGACCGCGGAGAATTTGAGCTGAACGCTGGCGAGAGAGAACCTAGCACTTCTTGCTTGTTTGCTTCGTGCGTTCCCGATCTCCCTTCCGTTGGCGGCAGTGGTTGTCCTCCGCTGTCTTCGGCGATCACGGTGCCAGGCGGTTCGGTTCCGACAAGCCACAGCAACGGGAATTCTCTCTCCGGGCTGATTCCGGCGCGCTGCATAGGTATTTTGTTGCTGTTTGCTGCCGTTCGCGGCGCGGCACACCGCCAGCTTAAGGGGGTTCCTTTGAATGTGCGTGTTACAGGTTCGCAAATCAGCGTGCTTCGTGATCCTTGCGAACTAGAGTTAAGAGGTACGCAGGAATCCCCACGCAGACGAGAACAGCTGCTGCTGCCGAAAAGATCATGAAAGCGATCGCGCCGTGGCCCAGGAACGACAACGCTTCGACGATCAAAGCGCAGATCAAGATGAGGCCGACAACCTTAAGGCGCCCTTCAGTGGTCCGAGGAGTTTGCATCGGCCGGCTCCTTCCAGAATTTCTGCTCGCCGAGCTTGGCGACATCGTGGACCGTCTCGTGACAACCACTCGAGACGCAAGAGAGTTTGTTCGATTTGATCTCGGCCATGACCGCAGGATCGGCGGTGTGGACGACACCTTCTTCAAACGAGCGGGCTCCGACGTGGCAGTGCAGGCACTCGCGGTTGTTGTAGGGTTCGTAGAGTTTGATTTCTTCTGGCTTGGGCGGCGTTCCCAGATAGTAGACGTACATGTGGCGCAAGCCACCGAGTTTTGCCTTGAGGCCGCCGAACATCGCGTAGCTCGTGTGGCAGGTGTAGCAGGCCTGGTCCGGCGGGACGCGATGATTTTGGAAATGCGAAGCGGGAAGATGGCCGGGATCGTCAATTCGGAGGCTCTTGCCGTACGGCTCCATGATGTGACACGAGAGGCAGAATCTCGTGCTCTTCGAGTTGTCCATTTGCGAAGAAAAGCCCATCCCCACGCAGAGCAACGGAAACGCGAAGAAGCCGAGAAAGGCTGCGATTTTCCCGGCCGTGGTCGCCGTGGTTTGCGGTCGAATCACGAAGACGGCAATCAGCGCGACGGTGAATGCGATCAACAGAATCAGCAGGAGAGCAGGGAGATGCATCCGTGTGCCCCTCAGGCCCTTCGGCGAGCGAGCTAAAAACGCCAAAGGAATTACTTCGCGAGCGAGCGGCAGTATTCGACAAGCGCCTTGACCTGCTCCGGTTTCAGGCTCGCGTACTTCGGCATCTTGCCTTTTCCGTTGGTAATGACGCTGGCCAGTTCGTCATCAGACATGGCTACTACGGCGGGGTCCCCGAAGTTGCGCACTTTCATGGCCTTGCCCGCGGGTGTCTCCCCCTTACCGTCCGGACCATGACAGGAGGCACACTTCTGCTTGTAGAAGCTCGCGGACGCTTCATCAGGCACCGCGCGCGACGGAAGCAAAACGAGACCAACCAGGGCCGCGCCGAGAATGACCGTCATATTCCACTTGCGATTCATGAGTTTTTCTCCTTGAGTCTTGCGTGAAACACGTTTGCCTCTGTTCCATCCACCAGCCCCCTAGAACATGTAGCGCACGGAAATCGTGACGAGATTGGCGTGAAAGTTTCTGGGTACGAAGATATCCTGGACGACTCCAACGTCCGGATCTTCGTGGTAGCCGTGGTAAGCCCAATATGCTTTGCCAATCCAGCGATTTGTAAACAGAAAATCGAAGCCGCCATAGGGCTGAAGGAACTTGGAGTCGAGCGGGCCGGAGGGAGCGTTGGGAGAAATGATTAGGACAGAGCCGGAGGTTCCGGTGAGGTTCGCGCCGAGCTTCGTGCGGAGACGCTTCCAAGGGTGCCAGTCCACATCGAAATGGCCGAAGTGAGAATTGTTGGCATAGACGGAAAGTTGTTGCACGAGTTTGGTCGAGCCGGGGCAGTTGCCGAGTCCCGGAGGCGCAGCGGCGGAGGTGTAGCAAACAAGGATCTGTGAGAACACATCGTTATAGCTATAACCAACCTCGAACGTCAAGGACTCGCGCGGGAGAAATATTGCGGAGAAGCTGTACACGCGATTGTGCTGCAGGTTGTTGATCTCGGGGACATTGTTGCGAGCTTCCCAGATGGTGATGGAGCCGTCGAGGTTAAACCAGGGAGATGGTTTGTACTTTGTGCGAAGGCGGTACTCTTGCGCTTGGCGAGGATCGATGCGCGTGTAAGAGTTGTCGGCGCTCATCAGCTCCGTGTCGAAACTAATGCGCCAATTGGGGATCGGTTTGACCCAGATTCCGAACACGCCGGAGTATTCGTTGATGTGAACTTGGCCAGAGTTTGCCGCGGCCGGGTTCGGTGTGACAAAGGTGAATGAACCGTCGCCGTTCGCGGTGCAGCCCACGGGTAAGACCCCTGATTCGAGTTCACAATCGCCACGATTGGCGTTACTAGGAAGAAACAGCTCCACGGCAGAGTTAAAGCTTGTTTGATCGATTTCTCGGTGGCGATCGCGGAAGCCGCCACGAACACCGAATCGAGAGGAGATCTGATACTGCAGCTGAGCGAGGTTGGTTTTTTCGGCTTGCTTGAGAAAGCCACTGCTGACATTGAAGGCGAAATCCGGATCTGAGTTGGTGTTATGCACGGGAGTGCCGGGGTTGGTGCCGGATGGCGTGTTGCAGGGGTAATTTGTGGTGAAGGGGGAGAAGACGTTGGGTGCAGTCAACATGTCCGGAGCGAAGAAGAGGCAGTTGCCCGAATCGAATTCGACGGGATTGTGAAAGTTGCTGTAGTGGAAGGAGTCTATAAAGTCGAGGCTCTTCGTCAAATGCACAGTCGTACCGAAGTCGGCGCCGGCCGCGACGCGCTCGCCAAAGGCGACGCCGTTCGCCTGCTGGATGCGCGAAGTGGGCTTGACCTCCATGCCGTTCCAGTTTTCGACCCAGTCGAAGAGATTCTGGCTGCCGCTGGTGTAGGAAACTCTCGCCGAGAGATCGACCCTGGGGAAAAAGCTCGACTGCAAAGCCAGCTGCTCGGTTGGATTGTTCGTACGAATGCGTCCTGAGTGCGTGTAATTGATGAAGGCGTTGCAAACAGGATTCAGGAAACCTGTCGGAAGAAAGGTATTGCTGCAGGGTTGGTTCGCGCCAGCGTTTAGAGAGACGCCAATGTCGACCGGTACGCCATTCGAGAGGGAGAAGAGTTGGTTCTGATCGAGGGTTCCGGAATCGCTTTTGTAGTAGTTGAAGAATTGGTCGTAGCTGATGTTGGTGCGCGGAAGCAAACGGAAGTCAACGCCGATGCGATAGGTGTTCTGAACGGTGGCGACATCCGTGAAGAAAAACTGTTCAGTGCCAAAATGCATGGTGGTGAACTGCGGGCCTTCGTCGGTGTTTCGCGAGTAGCCGAGGCGGAAGCGAATTCTAGATTGCGGCAATAGCAGCAGGTCGTAGTCCTGCATCTTACGGCGCGTGTTATAGAGATGCGGCGAGAGAGAGATGATGGGGGTAAATCCGGCCGGCGCGTTCGCGAACGGGGGAACGGTAGGATTCAGTGGGTTCGCCATGAGCGAATAGTTCCACGTATTTTCGTCGCGGCGGAATTGCGCTGAGAAGTCGTACCAGGCATGCTTCGCGATTTGGAGCCGGGAAGCGTCTTGCGGGTCGCCACCGTAGCCAAAATTGTAGAAGAAGAGACGATCGAAGAAAGTTCCGTGATGATCAAGAGAGGTCATCTCCGTGGAGAAGTCCAGCACGCGGAATCCTTCGCGGAGATTGATCATCGTGTCGTACGTGTTCTGATCGCCGGAATTGCTTACCGAGCGATAGCCGAACTCGATGGACTGCTTGATGTTGTAGTTGCCTTCGTTGATCCCTTCCTGTTCCTGTCCGTGGACGCTCACGGGTAAGGCTAGAGAAAAGGTCGAAAACCCAAGCAGCCAAAGGGAAAGGTGCAGTGAGGAGGACGCGGCTTGTGTCTTGAGCGGTGTGTGATTCAAGAGCCCTCCTCGTCACGGCTTGAAGAACACACTGCTGGCATTCGAGCCGTGGATCGCTGTGTGGCAAAGCGTGCATGCCTGATACTTCACTGCCTGGTTGTGGAAAGAGGGAATCGCGGGTGCGCCTGGATCGACAGCCAAGGAATGGCACTCGAGGCAAAGAAGGTTGACCTGGCTGCGCTTGAGGAGGCGGGGGTTCGAAGAGCCGTGAGGCGTGTGGCACGCGGCGCAACCATCGACCTTTACAACTGGATGCTCGAAGACAAACGGGCCGGCCTTCTCGGTATGGCACTTAAAGCAAACGGTGTCGCCCGTCGAAGTTGTGCGTAGTTGGCGCGCTTCGAATCCCCCATGTGGATTGTGGCAATCGACGCACTTTATGAGGCCTTCGTTGACGCGATGGTGGAAGGGACGAGCGAAATGCTGCTTGACCTCAAGATGGCAGGAGAAGCAGAGCTGCGGCTGCTTCTCCTTCATAAGGAATTGAGATTCCTTGGCGTTGTGTGGGTCGTGGCAATCGGTGCAGCCGACATTGTTTTGAAGGTGGGCGGAGCGTCCGAAATTCGCATGCTCGGCGCCATACTCGTGGCAGCCCAAGCAGCGAGCGCTGATCTCTTTGGCAGACGCGTTTTTAAACGTGAAGATCTTGGTCTTGTCACCCCCACCTTCCACGTGCTCCTTGCCGGGACCATGGCAAGCCTCGCAACCGTGCCATTCGGGCCCGTGCTTCGTGTCGAGCGTCGTGGCGAAGTGTGGTGAAGATTCGTATTTCTTGACGAAACCCTGACTTGGCATGTCCTCGTGGCAGGACTTGCAAGTTTCCTCGCCGACGTAAAGGGAAGGGTCCGTCGGACGCTGGTAGGTGACGGCCTGAGTGCCTTTTTGACTAGATGACGCGGCCTGAGGAGTTGCAACCGCTTGAGAATTCTTGCCGGACTGGCCTGAGGTATTTGCGGCCGCTAGCACAACAGTGAGCATCGCAGCGGCCAAGAAGAGCGCAGGCGTAAAGCGGTGACCGAACGGCATAGGCGTCACACCTCACGCGGCGAGAGTCCAGCCACGGGCTACAGGATGCGCAGACTACGTTCTGAAAATATCTGATATCGGGCAGCCACGCTCCAACTGTCAAGAGTGCCAGTTGTTACCCGCGCTCCAGAGGTCTTATAACAGCGATTGAATCGGGCTGCACTGATGCAACAAGGGTGTTCGCAACGGAAGAGCGCAGGCCACCGGAGTAGGTCGTATACCAGCGGGAGCCAGCGAACGATGGATGAGATGAAGAAGGGGGTCGGCCAGCACCCGTTTAACGACGGAGGCGACGCTAACCGCTGCCCTCAAGATCCGCGGCCTTCTAAATTTGACCCGTTTTCCCGCTGTCTCTTCCGACTGTAACAAGTGACAGTTGTTGGGTCGACAGTGGTTTTTGCAACCTGTGGAAATTAGAGGCG